>Ga0209473_1000244_pt1 | contig 34807 bp, 55 predicted proteins | sample GraSoiAngelo_133_FD_185890 | JGI IMG/M metagenome (GOLD analysis project Ga0209473, IMG submission 185890) | Grasslands soil microbial communities from the Angelo Coastal Reserve, California, USA - 14_0929_05_20cm (SPAdes) (version 2) | ecosystem: Environmental > Terrestrial > Soil > Grasslands ...
GTCCGCCTTGCCTGCTTCAGGTGTTTCGCCCGCACTACACGCAGTAATCGCAATCGCGCCGAATGATCTCTGCCTCGCACGCGTCGAACCGAAGTAAGCCCCGGGTTCCGATTCACGAAGCCGAGAGACTGACGTTGAGCGGAGCCGGCGCCGCTTGTACCTTCCCCATCCGCTGGATACGTTCGAGCTGGGTCAGCGTGCGATCGAAGGCGCGTTCGAGGGACGCTCCCGCGTCGCTGAATTCTCTCGGCGCTCGAGTGTGCAGGATCAATTGGGGCACAGGGACGCTGAGCTGGGGGTGACAAAAGCGGAGTCGACTCGGGACCTGAAAATCAAAAAAGAACGCTACGGTACGCCGTGAGGTCTGTATTTGCGGGCACTCCTTTGCCTTACAGTTTTGGCGGCCATTTGCGGGCGGTGTGGTAGACGCGCAGCGCTTCGACTCTGCCCCTGCGCACCCGATACGGGATGATGTAGGGTGTACCCGCAACCACCAGTTCGCGCCCTGCTCGACCCAGGGCGGGGTGGCTAGCCAGCAGCTGCACGGCCTGCTCGATTGCCGTCACTTCGCGCTGCGCAGCGGCATGGCTGTCGCGGGAGATATACTCGGCTTCCCCTTCCAGATTCGCCAGCGCCTTCTTCAGCCACCGGACTTTCAGCGGCTTAACCGGCACGTCTCGTCCGCTTACGGCCCTTCCACTTGTTCATTGTGCGCCGCACCTGCTCGTCGCTTGCAAACTCTCCTCGATCCGCCTCTGCCAGCCCCTTCCCGATCTCCTCGATCTGCCACTCATTGACGACGACGTACTCACGGATGGCTTCGGCAGCAATGAAAGACCGGCTGCGGCGCTGCGCCTTGGCCAGCCCGTCAAGGTGTTTCCGCAGCTCCGGCTCCAGCCGCAGCGTCATTACCTTGTTTTCCGCCAAGGAAATCAGATAATCTGATAATCAGATTTATGAAAAAAACTAGCATAACCGTCACTGAGGCCTCGCGCAATTTTGCCGATTGCGTTAACCGCGCCCACTACCAAAACGTCGCCTTCGTGCTTCTGAAGAACGGCGAACCCTTCGCTCGCCTGTTGCCAGACAACGAGAAGGTATGTATCGGCCGCGATTTAGCCGAGGCTCTGGCCAAAACCAACTTCCCGGCGAATGAAGCAACTGCGTGGCACCGCGATCTGAAAGCTGCCCGCAAAGCCCTCAAGGCCCCCGCTGACAAATGGCGATAATCCTCGACGCGGACGTTGTCATTCGTGGCGAAAAGGGCACTTTCGACCTCAAGAATTGAGTAGCGTCCCGTCCCAATGATCGATTTGAGATTGCTGCGATCACGGTTGCCGAACTCTGGCACGGAGTGGAAGAAGCGACCGGAACCCACAAGGTTGCGAGGCAGCGTTACCTCAGCGCCGTTTTGCGCGCTCTGCCACTTGTTCCCTATACAGAGCAGGCCGCGTATGAACATGCGCGTATCTGGGCCGAATTGGAAGCTTCCGGCAAAATGATTGGCTTCTATGATTTGATCGTCGGGGCCACGGCTCTAGAGCGTGGCAGCGAAGTCGCTACGTTCAACAAACGCCGCTTCACTAGGATACGGCCTCGGGGACTGAGCATCGTCGGAACCGAGGTAAGCCCCGGGGTTCCTATCACGAAGCTGAGAGATTGACGTTGACCGTCGCTGGCACCTTTTCTCCCTTCCGTATCCGCTGGAGACGTTCAAGCAGGCTCCTTGAAGTCAGGAACGGTGCAGGAACATCGGGCGAGTCTTTCTCACATCACGAATGCGGGAGTCAAACTCGGGACCCGAGAGTTTATTTCTGCCAGGACTCCTTAGCAATGGCACTCGGGTATATACCAGCGATGACGCATACCCTGCCTTTCGATGCCAAGGGGGCCGATCGTGATGGTCGGAAGCATGATTTCGACGCGGCCATTCAGCCATTCGAGATGCGCCGCCGTAGTTTCTGAGAGCCTTCTTCTGGATTTCTGAGCCCTCTTACGCCGGAGTGCGACACCTGTCTGTGAGGATCACACGGTCTTAGAAGGGTTCGTCGTTTCCTCTCACTCCAAACGAATCTGACAACGCAAGGCAAGAAGCTGCTGAATCCGCGTGGCATCTAGCCAGGACCCGCTGCAGGTCACGCGCAGGAATTGCACCAGACCCCGCAGCCCCCGGCTCCGCGCCAAGCGCCAGCCGGGCACTGTTTTCGACCAGAATGTTCAGCACATTCGCCATTTGCATGAGAAAGTGAAAGCCCCGCATGGCCTAACAATTCGCCAGCCACACGCTGCTGCCATGCTGCTGCCATGCTGCTGTTCTGTATGTTTCCACGCCTCAACTGACGTAATGGACTGACGTACTCCCATCCTCCATGTGATCAGCCTTAATTCCGGAAAATCTTGTTTTGTAGCGCTTCGGGTCGAGCGTCATCAGACGATCTGCCTGCTTCAGAGCATGCGATCCAATGATGAAGTCGGCAAGCAAACGCTTGGGACCGTGGCGTGCCGTCCTTCGTCGCCGCCTTGCATAGCGCGCGAAACGCCGGCCGGCCTCCAGCCATACGGATTGTTGAAACTCGTAATCGACGTCGATGCCTGTATCCGCGAGAAAGCCGTTCACAAAGGATTCTGTAGCCTTCGGATGGGCCAGCAACTCTGCGTAGACTGGCGCTCCCACAACTAAACTCCCTCAGTCTTCGCGTTGCGGAGGTTCCTTGCTATGTCTAGACCCAGCGGCTCCTCGGACCAAAGGGCAGAGAGCACGTGGGTATCGATTGCCGTTCTCATTATTCCTCAGTTTCTTCGTCCCGCAGGGTCCGGACCCATGCCTTTACGTCATGCAACGCGGAAAAGACGGGCAGTGCACCTACATATTTTACAAATGGATTTTCAAGCGCACGAGCCGGGCGGATGGTTGTTCGATCACTTTCAACGACAAATTCCACGCGATCCCCCTGTTTCAGCCCGAGCCGATTGCGAATCTCCAGAGGTACCGTGATCTGGCCCTTGCTGCTAATGGTGCTAGAGCGTGTCATCTTTACTCCTCTTCTTTACAGTAGGAATAGCACAATTTGCGTGCGGAATAGAGCAGAAATCTGCTTGGGGGCGCCCGAATGTCTCGTTCCGTTAGACAGGGGAACTCCGGCAGAATGTCCGCTTGCGCCATTACCCTGGCCAGGTATTCCAGCACATCGTACGCCGTGACGCGAAGACCCCCGAATGCAGGGTTTGCCGCCTCGCTTCCCTGGTTCTGTAGTGATGATGTCCAGTTGTCGGCGCGCATGCGAAAGTGAACAAATTTGAACAGCAGCCGGACTGTCTAGTCTTATGTTCTATAGCGGTCTTGTCCAGTGCCAAGAAGGCAACCATTAGCTCGCTGAGTTTGCGGCTTCGATAACCCCAGCACTGCGTATGAACATCCTGAGTAACGGCCGCCGAACAGTTTGCCCCAGTCCACGACTTGCGCCGCCCCACTCGCGATATCTCCCTTTCCTCGATCACCGGATGGCAGCCCCTCGATCTCTTCAGCCCCTGTTTGCGCTTGATCGGGGCGAGGGTGTTGTATATAATTGTTATATACATGAAAGCCTGGATGGAATGCACCGGGTTTGAATGGGATGACGGCAACAGCGGTAAGAACTGGGAAAAACATGGAGTTGCAGATTTTGAGGCTGAAGAAATTTTCTTCAATCGCCCATTCATCGTGCGGCACGATGCCGCCCATGCGTCGGACGAGGAAAACCGCTGGCGTGCTTTCGGTCGGACCGACAAGGGCCGGTACTTATTCATTGCCTTCACCGTACGACGCACGCTAATCCGAGTGATCTCAGCGCGCGTGACGACACGCCGAGAGCGGAGGTTTTATGAGAGCTAGGAAAAGAGTGAAGAAGCTTAAACCGCTTCCGGTTTTCAAGTCGGAGGAAGAAGAAAGAGAGTTTTGGGCTACCCATGATTCCATGGACTATGTCGATTGGTCGAAGGCCGAACGTGTTGTATTTCCTAACCTAAAGCCCACCGCTAGAACGATTTCGTTGCGGCTGCCGGAGACCATGATTGCAAATCTGAAACTGCTTGCCAACAAGCGCGACGTTCCGTACCAATCGCTCCTCAAGACATTTCTCGCCGACCGGCTAAAACAGGAAATGCGTTGACGTAGTCCTCGACGACCTACGAGTAAGCTATGGCGCGAACCACCGTTCGTCGCCAAGATGCCCGCGGAAATGGCAGACGTAGAGTACTTTAAGTCTAGTTTTCCGAAGATTCCTTCTGGCTGGCCTTCTCCGATGGCTTCCGATTGGGTGGCGAGTTCTCTCGGCCGCCTGGAGGTGGATAGTTCCCTCTTAATTAAAGCGCCGGCAGCTGTTCGAATTTCTACGTTTTCAAGTGCGTGGTGACAATACGTCATGGTCTTGCACGCGATCGGAAACACGTCTTTAGGCCGGTTACCGTTCCACGGCACTCTTCGGCGCTCCAGGCTGAACACGCCGTAACAATTCCTCGGAACGGTTTGGTGGATTTGATTTCGGGCGGACCTGCCATGCTACCTTATCGAGTTCTCAGGTTAGGAGGCACCGTGCGCTACGCGGAATTCCGTAACCGACTCGAAAATGCTCTTCGGGAAGTGGGCCTGTTCGTCCATGACGCCGATCGCGTTGAGACTATCAACCTCGCGGACACCGTTCGGCATTGGAAAGCCTATATCAGGAGATCCGCACCTCCGAGCGCGGAACCGTTCTCCGTTTCGGCCGAGATCAGCTTCCGGTGGACGCCGTTCGATGCGGCTCGATCCTACACGTGCGAGAAGACCTTTACGCGGAACTTCTCGGGAGGACGGGCAGGACGGTCATGACGGCGTAGACTTCTGCGAGCGAGGGAATGCCGCACGCCGAATCCTCCTTGCCAGCGGCAGCCAAGCGTTTCACGCTAGCCAAATGGTGAACATGACCACGCCAGAAGGCTGCAACCAAAAACCGACGTGTCGAAAAACTGCTTCATTTGCGAGCTTATTCGATCACTTGGCGAAGGCGATTTTGCCGTTCGCGGTCGAGAAGGTCAGTGAGGGAGGTGTCCGTTGCTTCTCCCTGGTATACCCAGACACCCAGTTCCTTCTTGAGCACGACATTCTGGCGGACGGCGCTCGATTATCTTCTCGGTGAGAAATTGCTGACCTTCGCAAAGACAGCAGACTGTTGCTCGGAGTTCGCAGCTGAGTTTCCGTGTTTTCAGGCAGAGGTGTGGAACGTTTTCAACCGGTATGAAATCGCAGGCTACCTGACCACCTTGAAGGCATTCTTCCAGTTCCCGCCGCTCAATCTAGATTAAGTCGGGTAACTCCTCACGCGAGATCAGCAAACGGATCGACCGGGCCTGCCCGGGCGTTCGCTCGATGAGGCCGCGCGTTTCAAGTGTCAGGATCATCTGATGCACGGAGGGAGGGGAGACTCGGAAGTACTGCTGCATTTCGGCCTCGGCTGGCGGACGTCCGTGGATTTTGCTGTAGTAATAAATGAAAGCCAAATACTGACCCTGTTTGCCCGTGTAAGCTTTCTTCATAGCCACTGCAGAATAAGCCAGAACTCCAACCGGCTTTCAAGAGGTATTCGCGCAGGGAGGTTTCACTGACCGGGAAGTAGTTCACAGCCGCGCATCAATTTCAGGAGTGAACTTCTTCGTCGTGGTGGCTAGTCCGTCCGGAGGTGCTGGAAGCTTCCCGCCGCTCCAACGAGTGGAGCTGGTTCTCGAGGAAGTGAACCTGGGCTTGGTTGGGGTAGAGGCGGTATTTGTAGGCGAAGCGCATCAGCAAGAGCATACAAGGAGCATAGGCTTAAGACAAACAAAAAGCGAAGACGAACGAATATGCAAAAGAACGCCGCATTCCGATCTTTTACAAGATGGGGTTCGCTTAACGCTCACGGACTATCGCGCGGATGACAATCACGATCCTCTCCACTGCGCGCGTTTGACGGCAAAGCACAAGCGGAATCAAGGGCAATAGGCGAGGGACACGGAACTGACTGAGTATGTTGGCGCTTACGTCAGCGAAGAAATCGACCCGGTTTATCGCATTGTTCTGCAGGACGGGAATCTAAGTCTGACGCGGCTGAAGAAGAAAGCAGAGACTCTTCGGCCAGCTGTGCGCGACGTTTTTACCGGGGACATCGGTACGGTGCGCTTCACGCGCGATTCGAGGGAGCCCGTCTCGGGTTGGTCCTCAACTCCGGCCGCATTCGCAACTTTCGATTCGAAAAGAACGTCAGAAGGTCGATTAAGTCTCTGACCTGAGCCCTACCTAAACCGACGTGTGTAAGAGTCAGGTGAATAGTTTGGGTTTCAAAACCACGGCTACAAGTCAAAGTCTCGGAAAGGCGAAGAAAGGCATGGCCCACCTTTTTCTCGGAAACGAAAAAAGGATGGGCCATTCTCGCAACGAGTAGGGGTTGCTGATACGGCCTGTTCTGGCCCAAATTCTACTTCCCAGAACGACACTTTAGAAGAAATCTAACAAAGCCAGTTCACCGGCCAACAGCATCCGCAGAGATTAGGTTGCGAACTTCCCCGGCTACGGTTTTGGTTTATCCGAAGCTGGTTTTACCTCGGCTGATTTGGCGGCTGCAGCTTTGGGCTTTGCAGTTGCTGCCATCATGGGCTTGGGGTGCCAGAAATCGGCAGACGCGGATGCGATCTCTTCAGGTGGATTGCTGAGTTGGGGCGCGAAGCGGAAAAGCGTGGATTCGGAATGCTCGACGGACTCCGCGCTCACCTGCTGGAACTTCTTGAAGCCTTCCTCGCCCAGAATGTCCCGCATCGTGGGATTATTGTCAAAGCCGCCCACGGAAGTGCGCAAGGACGTGACGTAGAAGGTCGCGCCCTTCGTTCCTTCGACGACCTGCGAGACGAAGAGCGGTTGCGCATTGGCAGCCCTTTCGCCCGCCTCTTTGGTTTCCTTTAATAGCGCTTCGAATTCAGGGACGTGGCCGGTGCGAATGTGCACTGCCGTGGTGCGCAGCACGCGGGACTCGCCGATGAATTTCGCGTACGCTGCGGCGTCCATGGGAGCTTTGCGGCTGAGGTCCCAACGCCGACGTCGCAATTCGGAGCGCGACCATACTAGGCAATTTTGAAAGTCACGCTCCATCTTCTCGGCCATTTCCTTGCCGAAGGCTTTGTTGGCTGCAGCCATAGCAGCTTCATTGACTTTGTCGATGTCCGCGTAGTCCTTGCGGATGCTGGTGAACTGGTACACGTTTCCCTCGCCATACACGGTTTCCATGGCGATCCAAGTGTCGCCGTTGTGTTTCCGATTGGCGTCGATCCATTTTTTGGTGAGTGTTTGGAAGTCGGCGAGTTTCTCCGGCTTCACTTTGACGATATACACATCGAGATAGTCGCCCTGCGCGTGCACGGCCATAGGTGCCGCTAAACACACCGTCACGACTAAGGCCCAAATGGCTCTCCTCAACATGAGTGCCTCCTTTATCGAAGACTTACCGGTATCGAAGACTTACCGGGGAGGGGATTGAGGCGGACGCTACACCCGCGAAGGGACGGTGTCAAGCCCCTCGTAAAGCCTCGTAAAGTTACATTCTTAAATGCCTTGACAGGCGTTTCGGGTTGTCGCTCAGTTTCGGTAAAGGCTTGTGGGCAATAAGATTCCCCCTACTAGTTACTAGTGTGCTATCCCATTTAATTCTTCACAGCGGCGCAACCTTCTCGAGAAACTGTCGGCCTGCAATCCGCGATGGAGATTTTTGAGAGCACGCAGCGGCTTAAGGGGCAGCAAATGGATTTGAAGAAACAAACTGAACGATTGACGAACTACGTTTCGGGAACCGAAGGAGAAATTGAAGCGTTGAAGCCGCACGCCCAATTGCGAGCGGTAGGGGGCAGTGCGCGGTGAACCGGTCGTCCAAGGATACGTGGACCTCAAGAAAACGGCGGAGCGGATTGAACACACATTTGCCGGAAACTTTAAATGCAGGTGATGGCGGAGGCCCTCCAGAATTTCACCAGCGCGCTCAGCCCCATGAAACCGGCGGAATCGGTGAAGAGGAATGTTCGGACTTTGTCGCCGGGCACGATGGAGATCCAATTTCTGAAAGGAATCCTGCGAACGGTTGGGTCTGTGGACGTGATGGCTTTGCGCGCCGTGCTGGAGAGTTTGGCGAAATGATCGGACTGCCCGCAGGAACGCGCATCTGGATTGTGGCGGGCGTGACCGATCTGCGGCGGCGGCTTGCTCCGCCTCAACCTTCACTGGCAGAAGCTGTGGGTTCATGCTGATGCCCAGCCGCCCTTCACGAAACAGCTTTCGCCAGTAGAACACTTGGTTGGCATTCACATCGTTTCGCCGGGCCACTCTCGCCACGGAGGCCCCAGGGACCAGGGTTTCTTCCACGATGTCTCGTCGCTCTTTCATTGGTCCTCCACAGTGGGGGGCAGCGATAAAGACCAGGAGTGTCTTCGGTGGAGGAAGCGTGCTGTTCCGCTTGCGGCTGTGGTCTTGAGCTCAGCAACTCTTGGTGCGCCGGCGGCTGGCAAAGAACCGAAGTTGAAGTTACGGATGCGCACGAAGCCTTGTGGAAGGATGTGTAAGAAGCCTCGGTGAAGGAGACCAGGCGGTGATTGGAAATGGCTACGCGGTGGGTGTAGCGGCCGAGATATTGCAGCACGTATTCGGGGCCACCGAAGGGAGGTTTTAAGTAAACTACCCAGTTTTGTCGGTAGAGTGGACGGGCCGTAGAGACTCGAGCGCGCGATCTTCTGACACGTCCCGCGATCCTTGCGATTGCACGCATGGGAAAAACTTTTCGGCCTGTAGAAAACAACACTGGTGATCGTGCAACGGACGAATTCGTCTGTCGCAAGGGGACAACTCTTTATCTTGCGTGTTTAACTACCAACAAGAGACTGCGACGAAGAGCATTTACCTGTCGCGTGCGGGACTTAGCCCCCGTTTTCGATATCACGTTACGGATCTGTGGAATGGAGCTTCTCAGTCTGTGCTCGGGAACATGTCCGTGCATTTGGAGGGGGCTCAAGCGGCAATCTTTTCGTTCAGCCCCGCAGGATAGAGGAATTCACCATCCCGTCTTAAAAAAGTGAAATGCCGGGCAGCAAATGGAAGCCTGCCCGCCACGATCGTGATAAGTGATAGTCTGTCAGTCAACCTCCGCCATTTTATTTGCGACGTGAATGCTGGCTTCCCAACATTCGTCACTACAAAAGTCCTCGGAACCGTCCTCCAACGCCAAGCCGAAGACAGGACCACTCGCAACGGGGTCTAAATGCTTCACGGGAAACGCATGGCAAAATTTGCAAATTTTGGTGGCCATTCTTTTTTTCCTCGGGCAATTCAAAGGGTGACCCAAAATCAAACCTTTGTACTATAGGGCCCAAGAACCTAAGTCCTTTACGCTTGCGTCTGGAGATACCAGCTTCATGCTGTTGCACCTGCTTGCAGTGGTCCTGGTTGTGGGTACCATTGCGGTTCCCCTGTGCGTGCTTCGTTTTGTGTATCGCTTCGTAAAGAAGCCCGCGACCCGGCGATAGCCAGCTTCATGGATGACTACCTGAAGCCACCGAGGGGGGAGGTGTGGCTAGTTGAAGATCATGGCCTACAGGCCCTTTACCAGAATTGTGAGTGGCCTTCCTTGCCCTTCCGCAAGCTCAATGGATCACCCTGTCAAAATTTAGGCATTCACCCGATGGACGTTGCTTTGAAAACCTGCAAATTGGAGGAACATAAGCAAGTCGAAATATTCGGCCCATGCCCAAGGAGCTTGAGATGTTTTGGAAAAGCTCGACGTGGTATTGGCACGGTGCTCAGTCCCGCAAGTGGCCTAGAACTCGTAGGGCACGCCCACGTTTTTGCATCCTCAAAGTACTCGGCGACTTGCTCGACGATGGAGAACTACATTTCGTAGAAAGGGCAAAAACCTTTGAAGCCGCAAGACGGCGAATCGAAGCGCTTGCAGCGGGCAGTCCGAGTCAGTACGTGATTTACAATGGGGAAACAGGTGAACGCGTTTCAATTGTTGCAGGTGGCGCCGACTTCGGTACACCAAAGACGGAGCTCTTGGCTAGTTCGTCATGGCGTGAAATCGAATGGTCTAGTCGCGTCGATTTGGTTGAAGATCGTGTCGCCGGTTGACGACGCCGTGGCTTGGGTAACAGTCAGACCCGTGATCGAGTACAGTGTGGCCTTGGAGTTGCCACCCACGTCGGCAACAGGGACGGTGAGCGTGGTCGTGCCCGGACTGGTAGCCAGGTAGCTGCCCTGGATTGTGTGAGCCGGCGGGTAGGTCAGGAACTTGCCATGCGTCGTGTTGATTGACGAAGTCTCGCCGTCGAAAAAACGAGGGGCTGCACCACCGTCCGACTCCATGGCTGCGAAATAGGTGTGGCCTGCGCCCTTGGGGTCCGGCACTTCCCAGCGCACCATCCAAACCGCGTCTGTTCCGGGGAGCCTATGAAGGTTAAACTGGTGCGCATCGGCAACTCTCGGGGCATTCGCATTCCCAAGGCCATCCTTGAGCAGTGCGGATTACAAGAGGCGGCCGAACTGCGGTTCGAAAAAGATCGATTGGTGATTACTCGTGAGCACCGCCCCCGCCAGGGCTGGGAAGACGCCTTCTTCGCTGCGGGCCCATCCTGCCATGACGAATTGCTGCTCGAAGCTTTGCCCAGCAGCGCGTTTGATCGCGAGGACTGGCGGTGGTAAGGGGCTCACCCCTCCGTGATGAGATTTGGTTGGTTTCCCTGGACCCCACTCAAGGGTCAGAAATGCGAAAAACACGCCCTTGCCTCGTGATTTCGCCGGACGAGATGAACCGACACCTGCGAATTGTTCTCATCGCCCCCATGACCACCGCCGCGCGCCCTTATCCGACTCGCGTCTCACCCACCCTCCGGGGCAAGCACGGCCAGGTAGCCCTCGATCAAATCCGCGCTGTTGACCGCCAACGCTTGGTCCGTAGAATCGGCAAGGCATCCTCCGCGACAGCGCACGCCGTTTCAGCCGTCTTGATCGAAATGTTCGCTCGCGCGACGTTGACAGGGCCTTAGGTGCAAGGCATGACCTTTTTATGCCCCGGTTCCTAACGCCAGGGCCGAAGATACGTACACCAGCAAATCCGTGCTTGGCTGCCAACTACTGGGCGATGACCGTCAGATAAGCTCGCGGGTTCTGCTCGTCCCTGTTCCCAGTCACGCAACGTGCCAAGCGGGATATGGTAGCGTGGGGCGAACTCCTCTTGCGTCAGTTGCAAGGCACGAGGGATGACTTCGCCTGCGGAGTTCGCTTCATGCGTTTCAGGTCGGCTTGGTTCAGCGGTTGCGCGTCACGGTCCGCCCACGCGGCCTCCTCAATGGCTCCGGGACTCATCGGTCTAGGCGTTGGTTTTGAAGTAGTGCTCTTGCTCATCTCTTGTTGCCCTACGGGCCGAAATAATGCGAACGCGCTCGTCTCGTTCGGTGTAGGCTACGAACGAAAGAACCTGCGCTTCGGCCATGCCGGCTAATGACGTAACGATCTTCGCCGTAATCCTGACGATCATCAAGATTCACGGGTGCACGACCGTCAAACCCAGAAGTACCTCAAAATGGTCGAAGTCTCGCTCTCGGTGTAACAGGGAATGCTCGTGCTGCAGACAAAATGTAGCGATCAAAGAGTCGATGGTCTTGCGCACGGTGTGTCCGTGCTGGCGCAGGCGACGGAAGTTCCTTGCGGCCTCGATGGCTAGGTCAGCACCACCGGTCTCGAACAATTCGAACTTGCGAAGTTCCTGCAAGACTCGTGTGAACAACTTCTCGTCACTGATTCCCTGAAGAATCTCACAAAGAATCAAGTCCGTTAGTCCGAAGCGTTGCCTAGCTACCTCGCGATCAAGGTAGTTCGTCTCTTTGTTGCTGACACCCTTCAGGTAATCGATCCAAACGGTAGTATCGATAATCACCATGACGGCTAATGCGGGACTCGCCCCAGACGAGACTTGTTAAGGTCTCCCTCCCAGCGGATCTTGCCTCGAAGTCGGCGAATGTTTGCTTGCGCTCGAGTCTGAACCAATAGCCGTAAGCCTGCCTCCACGGCGGCCCGTTTCGTACGCGACCCGCTACTTTTCATTGCCCGCTTCATCAAGCGGTCGTCGATATCGATGTTCGTGCGCATCTCCTGAAACCCTTTCAATGTGTAAGGTTATCATCTTTTTGTGTATTCCTCAATTCTGCAGCTTCAAAACACGGGCCACTCGGGGACGCTGTCCACCATTCACGCAAATTCCGCGAAACAGGCCCTCGCGAGACTCGCAAGCTGCGTGCTCGAGAGCGGCGTCGAGCTGCCCTACCGCGCCATCAAGACCAATATCGCGGACTCGCTCCAGGTGGTGCAGATCGAGCGGAGACCGGGGCGCCGGTACGTCTCGGAAGTGGTCGAAATCCGCGGCTACGATCCCGTTGCGTCGACTGCGCGGCCATCTACCAGAAACCGGAGACCCACTCGTGACGCCCTCCGGCCAGGAAAACCCCAAGATCGTTTCTCCGGCCGAGTACATCCAAGAGAACTTTCGTCCGTCGGACCGGCTCGCGATCCTGTTGCGCAATCGAACCCACACCGTTCAACGCATCGTCACGGCGGCAAGGATCACGGAACGTTCCTTCGAGGAGTGGCTCCGTTACAAGAATGACAAAGAGTGGTACGACATCTACGTGGGAATGAACGCCCTGAAACCTGGTGCGAGGACTCGAACAAAGGAGGACATCCACACCGTCCGTCACCTTTACCTGGATCTCGATCACGACGGACCCGCTGCCCTCGCAAGGATTCGAGAATCGAATCTCGTCCCGCCGGCGAACTACACCGTCAACACGTCGCCAGGCAGATACCAACTGGTCTGGAGGGTTGAGGCTGTTTCCCCGGAGCAAGCCGAGGTCCTGCTACGGACCATGGCTCGCACGTTCGGAGGCGATCCTGCGGCAACGGACTCGACCCGCGTATTGCGCATTCCGGGATTCAAGAACAGGAAGTACGAGACGGAGTACCTGGTGCAAGCAGAAAGACATACCGACCGTGTCTATCATCGGCTGGACTTCCCGCTACCGAGCGAGCCTGCCCAGACCGACTTCCGGCCGCGTCGCCATGCGGCGACACCTCGCTTGTCTGAGCCGCGCCCGCTGAGTCAGTCGGAGCATGACTGGGCCTATGCCAAACGAGCGCTTTCGAGAGGTGACGATCCAGAAGAGATCATACGCCGGATTGCGGACTATCGCGCCCTTGACAAGCTGGATCCCCTCTACTACGCGCGTTTGACGGTTAGCAAAGCACAAGCGGAATCAAGGGCAAGCGGCGAGAGGACGCCGAGCACAGGGACAGCGAGCCGAGACTTAAATCGAGATCCATGAGAGGCAATAGAGCAAACCTGACTCGATGCCGGAGGAAATGTCGTGTCGACCGGCAGTGGAACCGTACGTGTCAACCTATTGTCGCAACGTTTTTCGATTCAATTCTCGCCCACTCGCCCTTCACGCGTACTCGTATTCCCGCTTTTCGGCATCAACTTCAACGCGCACATGTTTCTGTCGGTCGGCGATTTTCTCGAACGTCCGAATGTGATCGGCCGCCCGCTTCTCCAATCTTTTGTCCCGTGAAATCACCATGGTTCTAGCCAACAAATCGCTCTGTATTCCGATGGGATCTTCGTTGTTTTCCCATTTCGACAGCGTCGTCTTGTCCACGTGGAGCAACCTAGCAAACTCCTCCTGGGTCAGCTCAATGCGCTTCCGTAGGAATCGGAGCTCCTCACCGTCGAGTCGGTACGGTTTCCGGAGAATGGCGACGGCCAAAAGGTGCATCAACTCATCGACGCGAAACAGGACAGGGTCAACATTGCCGCACTTCCCACACTTGATAAGCTCAATGTCACGGAGAACGACGCCGCGCAGGCCACTCTCGTTAAACTGGTAATCGCCGCGAGCGATCCTAGCTTCCGATCCGCAGTTGCTGCATCGAGCTGCTTTCTTCATGGTCGTTTTCCTCTTGCCTCAACAGAAAACGCGGTGATCAGGAAAGCCGTATCTTCGGTCTTAAAACAAAAGACAATAGCTAGCCATTTGCCGTCCACTTCGGTGCCCTCGACGCGGTATTTCCAATCGCCCGTCTTGGTATTAGGCTCCGGTTCATGAAAGATGTTGCCCGTCCTAAGCAGTCGTACTGCATCTTGCAGGTTCAGCCCCTCTTTTTCGAGTTCGTCGCGGAAATGCCGTCCCGGGATGATGTTGCCTTTCTGCACGCACTCTCGGAGGAGCTTGATAGCTTCAGGGCGTGATAGTCTTTCAACCGCCACTTGGTAATATACCACCCTTCGCCGAACGGTGCGATTGGAGAGTGTCGCAGGTTAAGTCTCAGATTCGAGTGCAACCCCGGTTGCACAACTGGCTTTCTGTTCTAAATCGCTTCGCCTTTTCTTCGCCATCCTAGAAGAACACGGCCTAAAGTCAACCGCGATTTTTCGTCGATTTTTCGCGATTTCTCGGCCGTGCCCGCTGACACAGTCCGAGCATGACTGGTCCTGCGCGAAACGCGCGCTTGCCAGGGGTGATGATCCAGAAGAGATCGTCGGCCCGGATTGCGGACCATCGCGCCCATGACAAGCACGATCCTCGCTATTGCGCGCGTTGGACGGTTGGCAAAGCCCAAGCGGAATCAAGGGCGAGCGGCGGGACAACACCAAGCACATGGGTTAAAGGAGAAGACTTGAATCGAGATCCATGAGGGGCGATAGATCAAACCTGACTCGATGGGGGGGAACGTCGTCTCGACCGACGTACGAATCGCAGGGAATATTGTTATCGCTTAGAACTGGCCTTCTTGATTTTTGCGCAAGCGTCAAGAGAATTTACACGGTAAGCGCTCACTCCGGATCGTGCCAACGAGGCACCAAGTCTTGCTGGCTGAGAGTGCGGATGAGGTAGGAGCCGACGTCCTCATCGAAAAGCGTCCGGAGCAGCAAATAGGTCCGGTTGACCACATCGATCATGAGTGTCTTCATCTCCTCATCGCTGAGGCGCGAGAGCTTGGACCAGGGGATTTCGCCGGCCGGGGTTTTGACGAAGACGTCCGAGTAGTCGCCGGCTTCTGAATAGGGAGTAATTCCGGCGTGGTAGTCTTCCAGGACCGTGTTTCGGAAGCATTGCTGTGCCATATATTTGGCCAGACGCTTCAAAACCTGTGGATTCCGGGCCAAAAGTCTTGTGCTGTTTCGATTCATTTCCGCACACCTCCGTCACTTTCCTACGCCAGGCGCCCGTCTGATGCAAGTGTCGAAGAGCTTAGCTTGTTGGAGATGACGTGTGGGCGTAAGCTACGAGTCTTGGCGAGGGAATCATGAGATGGCCACCGCGACGCTACCAATGCCCAAAGTGCCGATGGGATTTCGCCGTCCGGAAGAAGAGGTGTTGCCCCGGATGTGGCACGCTGCTGCTGATTGCGTCGGATAATCCCACCGATGCCGAGCTCACCGAATGGAAAAGCTTTTGGATGTGGGAGCCTGTCAAGGAGAGGTGGGACTATATTCGTGACTGGGAGGAGCACAAGCGGCAGGCGATCGAGCAGCACGCCCAGTGGTGGCGAAGGGCCTTGGTTAAAGCCGAGAAGAAGTCAAGTCCTCCGACACGATGGATTCAATGAAACGCGATTCCGCCCCACGTCCTGTGAACAAGTAGTGTCCGTCGAACGATGTGGATCACCTTTCTTTTCTGTCAAAAGCGAGCTAATCAGGCGCGTCAAGAGCTCGAATCCCAGTCGGCGATACTTGCACCGGTTGCTCACAAGATGAAAAGTAATTGCAATCATGCCGCGACTGTACAACCGACTGCCTTAAGAAAATGAATCTGGGACGGATCGACGAGTCGGACCTCCGCCTCGCCCGCGAAAAACGTAGTCAGGCGGATGTTGTTAATGGGAGTCTTGGCAACCACAAAATGCGCGCCGAATTTGTTCTCAGCGATCTGAGGCTCCAACGAGAAAGAGCAGGTGCCTGTCGACCAGAGTGCACGGCCAAGGCCCTCAGAGACGATATCCAAACCTGACTCCGTAGCCAGTTCGTCTGCCAACCAGGTGCCATCGTTCAGGCACGCCGTTTCGCAGCGCTTGGTTTGGTCATGGATCGTGTTGAACGACAGCGCGGAATCCGCCAACATTCGCCACTGTAGGGCGAGGTAACGATCCCACGTTCGCCGATCGGGTGCGCCTCGGAGATCTTGGGCAAAGTCCGGGTAACGGAACGTCTCTTCGCCCTGAATTCCCCGATAAAGCAGGATCTGGCCTTCTTCCATCTTCCAGGTGAGGCTGGGCGGCGAGACGGATCCATTGATAACTGCCATGCTGGATGAACAGCCAAACATCAGAATGGTTACAAGGATGGAGTCTTGCCCGGTATACGGCGACAGATGCGCACAGTTTATCTTCAGCAATGACCCCGATGGAAAATAGACGCGTTGGATCTGGCCCCTTCTTGCCTGCTTCCAGAACTCAAGCAATCGCGCGGCATAGTCCCGAATCGGCGCACCAAAATAGTAATGGCGACGCTTGTTCACTTCTGGATCGAAGATTTCCGGTAAGATCCAACTGTATTGGAAGAAGTAATCAGTGGCCGGCGGGTTCTCGCGCGTGTACGCAAGCCGACCATCGGCCGCTAGCCATGGCACGCAGCGGGTAGAGTCGATGAGCGTTGATGTCGAGAACCGTTTCCGCACGGTCAGAACATTCCATCCTAAGCGGCGCCGTGGTCTTCACTGGCTCTCGAACGCGGAACCGCCGGAGCTGGCTGTATCCTGGCAACCTTGGAACGCTCAGTTTCTGTCTACGCCGGGCGGCTGCATTGGGAGCAGGAGGATTCAGGATCACATTCACAAAAACGTCGCGGGCACCAGTCATGCGGAGTGAACAGTTCAAAATCCTTGATCGCCTCAGAGGACGCCTGTTGGGCGTTGGCGACGACGACTTTCTAAGCGACGGCGGGGCGCAGTTCTCTGTGGATTTATGAGAAATTGGCTTTGCGTTTATGCTTCGCGCTCGGGGCGCACTGATAGCTGTTCCTCCCCAGAACACCAGCCGCTCTTGCCCCGAGTGCGGCCATGTATCAGCCGAAAACCGCAAGAGGCAAGCGAAATTCGTCCGTATGGAGTGCGGTTTCTCAGCCAACGCAGATTTTGTGGCAGCCTGCAATATCCGAGAGGCGGGGCTCGCCTTGCTAGCCTGTTCGTATCCTTCGGGTGATGTAAGCCCGTCGTCAGGAACCCACCGAAGGTATTCGTGCGTATGCATGAGACCCGTAGGAATCCTCTCCCTTCAGGGACGGGAGGAGGTCAACGCGCTGCGACATCGGCTAGGGGATGGCCGACCCTCTGATAACGCAGGACCCGCTCGGTCGCTAAAGTTTGCGGGTTTTCCACAACCATCCACACGACGCGACAGATTCGTCGTTGCCCTCGGTCGTGCCATTGGTTACCGTGGCTCCTACGGGAAAACCGGAAGCATGCGCAGAAGCGTAGTTGAGAAACGCAACAAAGAAACCAGGCAGCCCCCTCCACCGCTTCCTAGGCGGGATGCAGGCGCGCCCATCCCACAGGAGGAGGAAGTGCGCAGCCTTGTCGCCAAAGGGAAGACGAAAGCCGCCGTGGAGCTAGCCAAAGAGATTCATAGGCGCTGCGGCCGGCCGGAATCGGAGGCCCTGTTGGTGGATGCTTACGGAGCACGCATTTGGTCGCTGCAAGAAGCGGGCCTGAAGAAAGAAGCCAAAGAGCTGTTCGAACTGGTGCGAGCGCGCCACTCGGGGTCGGCGGCGAGGCTTGTCCATGCCAGCGTTCTCGTCAGCGCTTCCGATGGAAACCTAGACGGATTGCTGAGGCCCCTGGGCGACCCAGTTCTTCCCGTGGAAACCCGAAGAGCAATCGAAACGTTCGTCAAGGATGAGGTGTGCGATCTCAATGCCGTCGCGCAGTGTGCGACGCTCGCTGCTGACCACCCCTTGTCCACGGCTGCGTCCGCCCTCGTCAAAGCATTCGCCGCGGTGACCACCGGGCCTGTTGAAGAATCGGCTCTGGCGCTTCCGGAAGTGTCTCATCGCAGTGCCTTGGCTTCGTGGAAAATGCTGGTGCGTGCCGTTGCGTATTTCTACCGCCAGGATGACCAGGCCTGCGAACGGTGCCTTGAGCTCGTCGATCCCGCTTCCGCACCGGCACGGCTTATTCCAGCCATGCGGGCCATGCTTGGTGCCGGAACCCGCAAACGCTTGCCCCCCGCTGCGGAGTCATTGGTCGAGCAGGTGTGTGGAAACACAGCGTCGCTGCGAGGGGCGCTCCAAACGCTAGACTCTGCGTTTCAAACCATGGAGCAAGGCGAGATCGTAGTGGCGATCCAGCGTGCGACAGTTGCTTGCAACCTTGCCTACCCGGAGTTGCTGGAACGCCTGCGACAGCACATCTCTGTGCGTGCCCTGGAGCTTCAGCTGCCCCTGCGAAAGGTTCGGGCTGCAATGGGTGGGCCCTCGATCAAAAACGCTTATTTCTGGCGCCTGCTCGCCTGGTCGGAGGAGAATTCCCGCGAACCAATGGAGCCGCTCATATGCGCCCATTGGGAGCAATTTCGCAAACACGCGGTCGCGGAGGGATGGTTTCAGGAAAAAAGCCAGGAAGCGGCCGCGCTCTACCTGCATATGGCTGAGTTATTGCTAGACATGCCCGCCGAGATGTTGAACAACTTGCGGAAAAGTTTCGTGGCTCGCTTCTCGGGCTTCGAAGCCTATTACGAGGATCAGCCGCCCGCTATTCGCGCGGTGGAGACGAAGGGCAAAACGCGTGATTTTTATTTCCTTTCACCAGATGAACTCTTCGAGCGTGCCTGCAGCATCGACCCGCACCGGGAGGCTTTCGATCTGTGGTTGAACTGGGCAAGGGAAGAGTCCGATTGGCGGGTTGCCGACTACGTAGCCGAGCGTTGGCACGAAGCGCTGCCGAATCACTGCCAGCCGCTGCTCTACCTGATGGAGTCGGCCGAAAACAGAGGAGCGCTCAACAAGGCCACCGCCTTTCTGGAAGAGGTGCAGAAGCTCGACGCCGTGAACCCTGAGGTTCGCCGAGCTGCGCTTCGCCTGCTCGTCTTCCGGGCCGCTCGTCATCTCCGGCAGCGAAAGCCGCACCTGGTGGAACAGGACCTGGCAGCTCTCGAAGCGCTGCCCCAAGCTCAGGAGGGTGATCGACCTGTATTTCTCCTCGCTCTGCGTTGGGCCGGCGAGGTGATTCGCGGCAATACCGAACAGGCGGCCAGCCTTTTGAGCCAGATCGGCCGCTTGCTCAGGAACTCCGACGCCGCGGTTCTGGCCTGCCGACAAGCAGGCAAGCTCTGCGGACTCGAGCAGGCGGATCTCGATCGGTATCTTCGGCAAGAAATCTCCCTGGATTCTGCGGACTCGTTGGCCTTGGCGGTAGCTCGTGTCTGCGCTCTCGTCGACGATATGGGCGCGACGCTCACAATCCCGAAGTCGTGGCACGGACGGCTTGCAGAAGAGCTGGCCAAAGGCCCCGGCAAGCTGGAGAGCCGGCAAATGGACTTGCTCGGCAAGGCGGCGCTGCGCGACAACCAAAAAGAGCTGGCCTACTTGATTTCTGCCCGGGGCCTCGGAATGGGAGGCAACACGCAAGCACGGTTCTTGCTGCTTCGCGCCCGGGCCCTGCCGGAGTGGGAGGTTGACCGCCGCAACGACTGTATCGCGGCGGCCGTCGAGCTTGGACGGCGCCAGCGGGACTTTTCCGTCATCAAAGAGGCGGTGGAGCTGCGGCGAGCCCGCCGCAACACGATGTGGAGCTTTTTCTGGTGGCTCGATTCCGAGAGCTGGCACGACTCTTCCATGACTACCGAGGAGATCAACGCAGTGCTTCAACGCGAGCAGCGCTTCTGTGCATTTCCCGAGCAGCAAGCCTCTCGGTTCCGCACTCCTTTTGGGGAAAACACTGCATCTCTGTGTGAAGAGGAGCTCGAAACGAACGACGAGTTCCCCGCCCTAGAAGATGCGGCTCATCCGGCGGCGGAAATGAGCCCACCCCGGGAGAAGCGACAGAAGAAGGATCTTCGCGACTTTCCGGTAACGGGAGACTTGTTTTGAAGACGATGGCGCATGCCAACATCCGATTGGACGAAGACCCGAGAGAGATACTCGGCGTTTCGCCGGATGCCAGCGTTGAGATGATCCGCGATGCCTATCTTCGCAAGGTGAAGGAGAATCCACCCGATCGCGCGCCTGCGGCCTTTGAACGCATCCGCGATGCCTACGAAGTTTTGCGGGATCCGCGGCGCCGCGCCCGGCTCCTGTTTTTTGCCGGGGATCCGCATGCCCCCCTGGCTAATCTGGTGCCGGCGACCGGCTCGGAGAGGAAATTCACGGGACCAGGCCCCTGGGTGGCGGCCTTGAGGGAGAAGTGAGACTAGACCGCGAAGAAATTCTGCGCAGCTTTGCAGCCTGGCTCGACAGGTTATTGGCGGATGAGGAATCCCCGCAAGGGCTTGGCGGCGAACTACTCTCCACGCTGGTTGGGGCGGAGCCGAAACCGGTCAGCAATGGCCGCTGCGACCTTTATTCGATGTGGGCGGCGATGACTGCGCTAACCCAGGAAGTCAAATTGCAGGGCCGGAGCTTCAAGCAACTCAGCGAGACCCTCGCCCCGCTCGCGAATCTGGCGCCGGAACTTCCGGAAATGGAGCGTCAGGCTCAAGAACGCGCTCGGCGGGAAGTGCTCGACGTCCTTCTCGATCTGCGCGACCGCTTGGCTCGGGGCCTTGATCAGGTGCGCGCGGCCCGGGAGAGGATGAACGATCCCATGCAGTCCAGTTGGACCGCCCGGCTTCTGGCCCGCAATCGCGCCTTTCGCCGAGCCTTCGAGACCTCAGCGGCGCTTGAGGAGGCTTACCAGATGAACCTGGAGCGCCTAGATGACACGCTGGCGCAATTCGACGTTCAGGAGATTGCCTGTGATGGGCAGTCCTTCGATCCGAGGTCGATGGACGCAGTGGATGTAGAAGAGACCGATCAGCAAGCCGAAGGAACGGTGCTCGAAGTGTACCGAGCGGGTTACGAATGGAAGGGCGAAGTTCATCGGCCAGCACAGGTGAAGGTTTCGCGCCGGCCGGCAGGGACGCATCCAGGAGAAAACCATGACTGATCTGATCGTCGGTATCGATCTCGGAACCACGAACTCGGAGATCGCAGCTTTCCTAAACGGCAAGGTGGAAGTTCTGGGGCCCGAGGCCGACAAGATGCTGCCATCTTGTGTGGGTTTCTCCTCTGCCGGCACGCTGCTTGTGGGCCGGGAGGCGCGTCACCAGCAGCTCCTCTATCCGAATCTGACCATTCGAAGCATCAAGCGAAAGATGGGCTCGACCGAGCCGGTGAAGTTCGCGGACAAGGAATTCACGCCCCAGGAGATTTCCTCGCTGATTCTTCGCCAACTGGTGCAATGGGCTGAACAAGCTTTCCATCAACCGATCAGACGAGCCGTCATTACCGTACCGGCCTACTTTTCTGACGCTCAGCGCAACGCCACCCGCGAGGCTGGCGAGCTTGCCGGTTTGGAAGTCGTACGCATCCTCAATGAGCCGACCGCCGCCAGCCTCGCGTACGGTTTCGGCGACGCGGCGCATCACACCGCCATGGTTTACGACCTTGGCGGCGGGACCTTTGACGTGTCGATCGTAAGCGTCGAGGGCGACGTCACCGAAGTCCTGGCCAGCCACGGAAACAACCAACTGGGGGGCGACGATTTCGACAATCTCTTGCTGGAGCGCTTGGAGCGGGAATTCCAGAACAAGCATGGGATTAATCTCCAAGACGGCCATCCGGTCGCGCATGCCCGGTTATGGTGGGCTGCCGAGGAAGCCAAGAAGAAGCTGAGTTTTGAACCCTACGTCCGCGTGCGGGAGGAAGCGTTGGTGAGCCAGGACGGGAAACCCCTGCACCTCGATGTGGAACTTTCCCGAGAAGAGTACGAAGAGATGATCCGGCCGCTGATCGAATCCACCTTCGATAGTGTTTCGAAAGCGCTCCAGGATGCGCGCAAGGGCCCGAGTGACATCGACGCGATCTTGCTGGTCGGCGGCTCCACCCGAACACCCCTGATCTCCCGGAGGCTGCGGGAATTGACGACACTCGAGCCCCGCCAGGACATACACCCTGACCTGTGCGTGGCTCTCGGTGCGGGGGTCCTGGCCTCTCGACTCGCCGGCCATGGAGTCGAGCGAGTGCTCGTGGATGTCTGTCCCTTTTCTTTCGGCCCTTCCTACCTGGGAGAGCGCGGGGGCTTCCCCTACCCACATTGCTATCACCCCATCATTTACCGTAACACACCGTTGCCGGTCACCCGCACGGAAAGCTACGCAACCGCGCACCCCTATCAAACCTCGGTGCGAATCGAGATCTATCAGGGCGAGGAGGACGACGCGCTCAAGAATATCCTGGTGGGAGATTTTCACATTGAGGGTCTGCGCCCTATGGAAGAGCCGAACGAAGTGCTCTGCCGCATGAGCCTTGACATAGACGGCATCTTGCGCGTCACGGCCATTGAAAAGGAGACGGGTAAGTCGAAACAGATCACCATCGCACGTGCCCTGCGGGAGAAGAGCCCTGCGGAGATCGCCGCAGCTCGCGAGCGCATGAAAGCGCTCTATACATCTCACAGTGCCGCGGGCCTGCACATCAATGAAGAGGAACTCGCCTCCGACGACGCCGATGAGGCGAGTGAGCTGGTTGCGACCGGCCCCCCGGACAAAGCAGTGGCCGATCTGCCGCAAGCCCTTGAGATCGTAAAGGAAGCGTCTGACCTCGTCGAGCAATCGCAGCGTGTAATGGGCACGCTGCATGAAGAAGATCGGGAAGAAGCGATCGACCTGCACGAAAAAATCAATGCGGCGATCCGCTCGAACGACGCCGGAGCATTGAAAAAAGCTACCGCTGACCTGCGCGAGCTGCTGTTCTTCGTGGAGGGGCGTTGATGGGAACCGAGGAAAGCGCGAAGTTCAGGTGTCCCGTCTGCCAAGCGCGCTTCCGGAACTCTCCGACCTGTTTGCGTTGCGGGGCCGACCTTGCACCTCTGCTGTTGCTGATCGACCAAGCCTATTGGCTTCGGCAGCGCGCCAAGTGGGCGCTGGAAAGTGGCGATGTCGAGCGGGCCCAAGAAGGGGCGGCAGAAGCTGAGAAGCTCTGCTCAACCCAGAAGGGCCGCGAGCTGTGGCTCCTCAGCTCGTGGCTGCTGAACGAAATTCAAAATCCACGGCCTTCAAGCTCTCCGAGGCAGGCGGCAACGACGATTCCGTTCACTGCCCGCGCGGCTCAGCTGATTCCGGTGAGGTTCACCGTAAACAATGTGACGGCGAACCAGGGGGACCGCATCCTTCTCACCGGGGATATAGCGGAGCTCGGCAACTGGACCCAGCATCGCCCAACATTCGACAATACGGAACGACCTGCGGCCTGCCGGATTTCTCCAAGCTGGTTTCTGATCGTGTCCGTTCCCGCAGAGCAAACGATCCAGTTCAAGTTTATCAAGATCGCTGCCGATGGCACTTTGACCTGGGAAGAGGGAAGCAATCACACGTACACCGTCCCTACGGGCGGCGAAGGAAGCGTAACCGTAAACTGGCAGTATTGATCGGACAGCGTCGGCGACTGGAGTCGAGCGGATTGAAGTGCTTCAAGAGAACACAGAAAAGCGGGACGACCTACCGCGTAGAGAGCGAGCCGGTAGAAATACGGGCTGCCACTGCGCGGCTTGCTGGCTGGCTATTGGAAGCACCAGTTCGGCAACCATCGCGTCGTTTACTGAATTTATCCTCAACACCATGTGGTAGTCGTATGCAGTGTCGGCGTTCGTAAGCAGGGTGATGCGGAGGACATCTACAGGCACCTCGAACCCGTCGCAAAACAGGCCGTCTCGCCGAACAACTGGCGTCGGTGCCGAGGAATCTGTTACCGCCGAAAAGGTAACCTCAGAGGTCGACTGGCTCGTGCGAGCATGCTCCTTGCACACGTGGACTGCAAATGCATCGGGCCGTGAGACCGATGGAGCGATTCTTCCTCTTCGCCATTGTGCATGGGTGCGGCGACATTCAACATGATTTCGAGCTTGCTTGGCGACATTTCGATAAGACTACTTGACCGTTGAATTAAATATGGCCAAATACCCGTGGCGCCCGACGGCTGTCTGTGCCTGCCACGCAGCTGGCCGCTGGCCGGGTGATTTTTTCAACGGGGACCACCGGGCTATCGCTGCGTCCGGCGTAGCAATTGCCCATATGTCTTCTCGTCAACGTCGACTGTCATCGTGCTCATTGCTTCCAATCTCCTCGGTCATACTCCGCGTGGGTCAAGATGTGATAAAGACCGAAGACTCGTTGCGTCTGGTAGTTTACCCTTGCGGCCAGACGATACTTCTTGCCCGCGATCTCAGCACCACATGCTTGACTAACATGTTGCTCAACCCGAATCCGGCGATCATTGTGCATCGGGGTTGTGCGCCGGCGTCATCTGTTATTAAGTATCTACAGCTCGGGCAGAGTGACTATGCGCCGGGAGCGAGACGGACAATCCCACAAAAAGGCAGGTGGTGCTGCTCAGCAAACCGGCGGAATCGCTGCTGTCTTAGGCCGGTGCGGACAGTTCAAACTAACGTATAATAAGAGACGAACGCCGAGTCTCTTTGCGGCTCTAGGAAAGCCCTCGTCAAGACGGAGACGTGGTGCATGGCTAAGCTTGATACAGTGTGATGCAAATGAGGTATGATCCTGCATCATGCGCACGACAATTACGCTAGATGACCGTCTGTTGGAGCGTTTGAAGAAGCATGCCGCGGAATCCGGCACGAGCGTCAGTGGGCTGATCGGGCGTGCGGTGCGGCTCCTGTTGCAGGCCCCTGCGTCGCAGCGGCGAGGCCGTTTCGATTTGGTGACGTTCGGCGACGGTGGTCAGTTCACACCGCTTAACATCGATAAGACCGCTGCCCTGCTCGAAGCCGACGACTTGGAGCGCTTTGCGCGGCAGCGCTAACCGATGCCTCAGATAATAACGACTCTGCTCTTTTCCGCACTTCTCTCTGGCAGCAGCGTCAAGACGCCCCGATCCAGAGTCGCCAGCTTTCCTTTCCGGTGTATTGCAAGTCCCAGGAGGTAAGCATCGGAAACTTGCTGGTGTCCCACAAGTCTTTCCGCGAACGGTTCAACCGCTCCTAGAAAACTAATATCGTCGGCCCAGAAGCGATGGGCCGGATGACCTAAATTGGCCCGCAGCAGGCTAAGGGCGTCGGCGGGAGTGAGTGCGTTCGGCGAAAACGCCGGGTTGGAGAGAATACGGACGAATGCGGTCTCCGTGAAGGGGCACGTTGCCCACCCATCGCTTGCATGAAGAGCGGCCCATTGCTGGACTCTTTGGTGGGCCTGATGGGCAGGCCAAGCGACGGCGATAAGAACATTGACGTGCAGTAAGAAACCAGCGCTCAATCAAGCTCTTCCTCAAGCTTCTGGATATGTTCACTTGTAACCACGGGCGATCTCGTAGGTAACTCGACGACGTGGAATCCGTTGACCATCCGGGTCCGCAAAGGTGCATGCAGCCCTCGCCGAACTAACTCGGACACGGCCTTGCCGACCGTGATATCCCGGCTCTCGGCATACGTTTTCACCTGGGGCACTAGATCATCGTCCAAGGAAAGCGTCGTTCTCATGCCAAGATGATGTCATACTATCTGGATTGATGTCAAACGGAATCACTTAGCATCACAGATTGGTCAGGCGACCAGAGCAAAAATCGTTTCATCCAGGTGGACCAGTGAACCGCCTCGTGGCCCGCGTCCAAGAGGAAAGGAACCCAGCGCGGCGAGAGATTCATGTCCACTAAAAGCTTCATGCGCGAGGGAGAGTAACTTCGCGCTCCTCGGCAAGCCACGCGGCATAGCGCAGCGCTTGAAGAATGTCTTCACGCTGCAAATAAGGATAGTCCGCCAACAACTCCTCTATGTATGGCCAGCACCGATCTGTCCCAAGATCATGCCGACCGTGACACGCATGCCACTGAGAGACCCGTTTTCAAACTTATGAAACGCCGGCTGCTGCGGATGCCCTCAGATGCCCTGATGGGCGTTGACTCACTTCTGCTAGCAATGCTAGCATTGCCCTATGGCTACGCTCACGATTAGGCAACTTGATGAGAAAACGAAGACGCGGTTAAGAGTTCGTGCCGCCCATCACGGAAGGTCGATGGAAGAGGAAGCAAGGGAGATCTTGCGGTCAGCTCTGCGCGCTTCTCCAGCCGTGACAGAGAGCCTTTCCGACGCCATTCGAAAACGATTTGCTGCATTTGGGGGGCTTGAGTTGACTCTGCCACGGCGCGATCTGATTCGGGAAGCACCGAAATTTGACGAATGATCATTCTCGACACGAACGTGCTCTCGGAGCTCATGAGGCCGACGCCCGCAGTCCAAGTCTCCGACTGGGTTGCGAAAAAACCATCGACGGAACTATTCACGACCTCGGTTACGGAGGCGGAAATCCTCTTGGGAATTGAACTGTTCCCGCAAGGCAAGCGTCGGCAGGGGCTCTTGCGTGCCGCCGAGGATATGTTTAACGAGGATTTGGGAGGTCGGGTCCTGGGTTTTGAGAGCGAGGCAGCGCGCCCGTTTGCTCAAATCGCTGCTCATCGGCGCTCGCTGGGCAAGCCAATAAACCACGCAGATGCGCAGATCGCCGCGATTGCTCGCCTCAGAGGAGCGCAGGTGGCGACCCGTAATGTTGCCGATTTTTCTGACTGCGGCATTGATCTCGTTAATCCGTGGGACAGTGGCAGTGCATAGCCGTTGCTCAATCGACGGCCAAATGAGACATGCCGTTAGGCACACAAATGCCTCAGATAATAACGACTCGGCTCCTTTCCGAGCTTCTGTCTGCCAGCAGTGTCAAAACGCCAGAGTCGCCAGCTTTCCTTTCCGGTGTATTGCAAGTCCTAGTTTGGATGCGGTCCTTCATCCCCAAAAACCCTGAAAACCCCGCACCTTCATTGGTCATTCCGCTAAAGTGCCACAGCGTTGGGGGAACGAGCGTTCCCACTGGGAGTACAGGCGCTTGTAGGCGGACTGATTGTGCCTCCAGAAGAGAACCAGCAACAGTAGGAACGTGACGGCTGACAACGCCGAGAAAAGAATCAACGGGGACGACAAAACAGCAGCAGAGTTTTTGAGAACACTGTGTATTCTAGCGCGGCTCGCCACCGCTTCCGGTCTGGTCCAGGTTGATGTGACGAATATCCTACGCGTGAGCTAAGGTTCCAGCGATGCGATCAATACTTTCTCGAGCGCCTCCTTCAGAAACCGCCGGAGCCATGCCAGGTGATCCGGGAACTGCGAGAGATCGCAGAGGTGCTTGAAACCGGAGCACCGGTGTCGCCGATTCCGGCGATTCCGCAGTCGCCCGCCCGGCGCGCCGCGCGCTGACGCAGCAAGGGAATTGGGAGCGCGAGTCCGACGACGAGATTCCGTTTTGATCCTTTCATCCAACCGGTTCGGCCGGACGATTGAGAGTGGGTGAGCTTAAAACGGTATCCGCCATCGGAGCCCAGGGAATCTACTGTAGTCACGATCTGTCGTCACCCACTCGCACCCAGACTCGATGGCGAGAGCAGCGAACCAGGCGTCTTGGATGAGATTTCCCGTGGCCCCAGCCTTACCACAGAGATCTACGAAAATCTCCCAGTGGCGCTCGCCCGGATGCACGACCGTGCAGGTATCCGGCGGCGTTAGTAAGATGCGGCAGAACTCGATCGCCTCGTCGAGGGTACTTGGCTGAACGAAAATGCGCGCATGGGTGCTGATGCGAATCACAGAAGCAGGCACGCGGGGCGCCATACCGTAGGCTGCCTGAGCATTGACCAGCGCTTCCAGCCACCGGCGAAACTCAGCATGACGTGGCGAATCCCGGCGAAAGGCGTGCAGCAAGACGTTGACATCAGGGAGAATCACCTGCGCTCTTCCATAATATCCAGGAGCGCGGCCGAGTCATCCAGATTCACTCCGGGACGCAGGTCGCCAGCGGCGCGTGATGCGGGAATGCGAATGATCGTCCTACGTCGGCTCCGTCGGGACCCAGCAAGGACCAGACGAAGTCCGCGTTCAATCATCGCCGTAAGCGTCTCGCCCGTACGGGCGCTCTCTTCCTTCGCTTTGGCCATGAGCGCTGGATCCAGGCGGACCGTGGTGCGCATATGTCAAAGCATATTCTACCTGCCTTGGGGTCGGCCGCTCGCCCTTAACCGATTTCCTTCTTTCTGCCAACGCGTCCTTGCCAAAGTACTTAGCCTAGTTCGTTTTGTAATTTTCGATGCCAAGCATCGGTGCTTACCAGGACCCACACCTTTCCCGCAATGGCTCTTCTCACATGGCTTGCGATATATTCGATTCTATCGCATATTATAACCATGTGGATTACACGCGATGTAGAGCCCAAACTGCAGCGATCGGCACGAACGCGTCCGGTCATGGTGCTCACAGGGGCTCGTCAGACCGGAAAGACCTCTACCCTTCTGCGGCTGTTTCCTAATCACGCGTTTGTCTCGCTGGATCTCCCCACCGAAGCGGAACAGGCCGAGAAGGAACCCGATAATTTTCTTCGCCGCCATCCCGCCCCGGCAATCATTGATGAGGTGCAATACGCGCCAGGCTTATTCCGGCATCTCAAGGTAGCCGTGGACGCCAGCCGCGCAAGCAACGGGCAGTTCCTGCTCACAGGCTCACAAAAATTCACCTTAATGAAGAGCGTCTCGGAATCCTTGGCTGGACGGGCGGACATCCTTGAACTAGAGACCCTCTCGCTGGCCGAAATTCGGGCCGCCCTGCCGCAAACGAAGCTAGAGACGGCCATCGTCCGCGGCGGTTTTCCGGAACTACACGCCAACGCAGACATCGACCACGCGACCTTTTACAACTCCTATCTTGCAACCTATCTCCAGCGCGACGTTCGATCATTGGCCAACGTCGGCAATCTCAGAGACTTTGAGCGCTTTTTGCGTGCCTGCGCCCTGCGCTCTGCCAACTTGCTGAACAAGGCTGATCTGGCACGTGATGTGGGCATTGCCCCTTCCACAGCGAATCATTGGCTGTCGACCCTGGAGGCCTCGGGGCAGGTAGTGCTACTCGAGCCGTGGTTCTCGAACCGCACAAAGTCCATCGTGAAGAGTCCGAAGCTCTATCTGGCCGACACCGGACTGCTCTGTGCTTTGTTGAATATTGGTTCTGAAGATGCCCTTCATCAATCACCGGCGGTGGGCGCGATCTGGGAAACATTTGTCTTCGCCCAGTTGCGTAGCCGCGAACGCCGAGCGGGACGCGCAGGAAGTTTGTTCTTTTGGCGTGATCGCACGCGTGAAGTGGACTTCGTAGTCGATGTCGGCGGACGATTGGAACTCTTTGAAGCGAAGTGGACCGAATTACCCGCCGAAAGCGACGTCGTGAATCTAGATTTCATGCGCAAGACACTGGGCAAAGCGAGGGTCATCCGTGGAGCGGTTGTTTCTCGAACGCCGAACAGCTTTCCCATCGTCAATGGATTTCGGGCCCCGGCGATATCTGAATTGAGCTGAGGCACGCCTCTGGCCACCTTAGACATATCTTCCCCTGAGGAGCGGCGATCGCCTGACGAGCCTGGTTAAAGTAGCCGCAGCATGCTCTCCGCTGCCGGCCAGGAGGAACTATGCCCTACAGAATAGCCGGAATCGATCTTCATTAAGAAGGTGAGGGACCGTCACTTTCCTTCCACTTTCAGTCTCTGAGTGACGCCAAACCTCGTGGCAACCTGGCCCTTGCCGGTCAAACCAAACGAGCGTAATCGGCGGACGACTTCGCAATGCGAAAACCCTGCTAGGCGTCCCAGGTCAGGGAGGCAGGGACACGGAATTGTCGATTTGGACGATGCTTGTTGCGAAATAACGCGTGGCAATGGATCGCCGTGCTCTAGTCAAGATTCAACAATTTTGCGAGAAAAGAACCAACGGGGCCGACAAAATAGCAGCAGAATTTTTAGTAAGGGTGTTTATGTAGAAGAGGATCCAGCCGATGCCGAGAAACACCAGCACCCACCAGAGAATCAGCTTGCGGTACGACCACTTCACTGGAGGAGTTAGCTGCTTCGACAGAACAGACTATTGAAACCCTCGCGTGGTCGCCCTTGCAACCAACAAATCTGGGCTATGGCCGCCAACCAGGACAGCACGCAGTCGAGTGCGGGCGAGGAGGGGAGTCGCAAGCTGCAGCCGAGGGGGTACGGTCCGATTGCGAAAGGCAGCACTAAGAGAGCTCCCCCTTCCAAGTCTTTCTGTACGAACTGAAGTGTGGCAACGATTCGCGTTCCGATTACGTTAGGGTCAAGGTCTTCAGCGGGAATCTGAACCACACTGGGCTTTCTGTGATGAGTCGAACCGAGAATTGCGGCGAAGTCCAAATCGTTCGTCAAGACGACATAATCGTTTGCGGCTGCGAATGTCATGATTTCCGAATCGGTGGCATCGGCCTTGCCGACAGTGGACCAGTGAACTGCCTCACAGCCCGCGTCCAGCAGGAAAGGAATCCAGCGCGGCGAGAGATTCATGTCCACTAGGAGCTTCATGTGCGAGGCAGAGTAACTTCGCGCTCTTCGGCATGCCACGCGGCGTAGCGCAGCGCTTGAATTCTGCCTCACAAATTTGGCGGCCACTTCCGGGCGGTGTGGAAGACGCGCAGAACTTCCACTCTGCCCTCACGCACCCGATACGGGATGATGTAGGGCGTACCCGTAACCACCAGTTCGCGAGTCCCCTCGACGCGCCCTGCCCGGCCCATGGCGGGGTGGCTGGCAAGTAGTTGCACGGCCTGCTCGATTGCCAGCACCACGCGCTGCGCGGCGGCATGACTGTCGTGGGAGATATACTCGGCTTCCGCTTCCAGATTCGCCAGCGCCCGCTTCAGCCACCGGACCTTCAGCGGCTTACCCGGCACGTCGCTTACGGCCGGTCCACTTGTTCATTGTGTGCCGCACCTGCTCGTCGCTTGCGAACTCTCCTCGATCCGCCTCTGCCATTCCCTTTCTGATCTCCTCGATCTGCCACTCGTTTACGGCGATGTACTGACGGATGGCTTCGGCAGCAATGAAAGAGCGGCTGCGGCGCTGCGCCTTGGCCAGACCGTCAAGGCGTTTCCGCAGCTCCGGCTCCAGCCGCAGCGTCATTACCCTGTTTTCCGCCATGAATATCCTCCGAATACAAAAGAACACTGTGTATTCTAGCACGGCTCGGCAACCACAAGTGAAACGGGACGGGCAAACACCGGCACGAACGCGTCCGGTCATGGTGCTCACAGGGGCTCGTCAGACCGGAAAGACCTCTACCCTTCTGCGGCTGTTTCCTAATCACGCGTTTGTCTCGCTGGATCTCCCCACCGAAGCGGAACAGGCCGAGAAGGAACCCGATAATTTTCTTCGCCGCCATCCCGCCCCGGCAATCATTGATGAGGTGCAATACGCGCCAGGCTTATTCCGGCATCTCAAGGTAGCCGTGGACGCCAGCCGCGCAAGCAACGGGCAGTTCCTGCTCACAGGCTCACAAAAATTCACCTTAATGAAGAGCGTCTCGGAATCCTTGGCTGGACGGGCGGACATCCTTGAACTAGAGACCCTCTCGCTGGCCGAAATTCGGGCCGCCCTGCCGCAAACGAAGCTAGAGACGGCCATCGTCCGCGGCGGTTTTCCGGAACTACACGCCAACGCAGACATCGACCACGCGACCTTTTACAACTCCTATCTTGCAACCTATCTCCAGCGCGACGTTCGATCATTGGCCAACGTCGGCAATCTCAGAGACTTTGAGCGCTTTTTGCGTGCCTGCGCCCTGCGCTCTGCCAACTTGCTGAACAAGGCTGATCTGGCACGTGATGTGGGCATTGCCCCTTCCACAGCGAATCATTGGCTGTCGACCCTGGAGGCCTCGGGGCAGGTAGTGCTACTCGAGCCGTGGTTCTCGAACCGCACAAAGTCCATCGTGAAGAGTCCGAAGCTCTATCTGGCCGACACCGGACTGCTCTGTGCTTTGTTGAATATTGGTTCTGAAGATGCCCTTCATCAATCACCGGCGGTGGGCGCGATCTGGGAAACATTTGTCTTCGCCCAGTTGCGTAGCCGCGAACGCCGAGCGGGACGCGCAGGAAGTTTGTTCTTTTGGCGTGATCGCACGCGTGAAGTGGACTTCGTAGTCGATGTCGGCGGACGATTGGAACTCTTTGAAGCGAAGTGGACCGAATTACCCGCCGAAAGCGACGTCGTGAATCTAGATTTCATGCGCAAGACACTGGGCAAAGCGAGGGTCATCCGTGGAGCGGTTGTTTCTCGAACGCCGAACAGCTTTCCCATCGTCAATGGATTTCGGGCCCCGGCGATATCTGAATTGAGCTGAGGCACGCCTCTGGCCACCTTAGACATGTCTTCCCCTGAGGAGCGGCGATCGCCTGACAAGCCTGAACGTTTCACTTGGGAGTCAGCAATGCCCCGCTTGTTCGGGCTGCTGGTAGCCCCGTAAACGAGCTAGCGAGTCAACCCGTAGTGGTTTCGGATGCGTGGACAATCGCCCAAAGAGGGTTGTCGAGCCTGTAGGCCTACAATCTCTGGCCACGCTCCCCCAAAAAGACATGTCCTGGACCAGCAGTGGCACCCAAGCGCCCAGACGCGTCGGGTCTTACTGATGAGGAATGGAACCTGCCTCGTACAAAATCTCTCCGGCGTCGATGTAAACGTACACCACGCGTACAAGTGGCCATTGCGATCAGCCCAAGTCTCGTGCTTCGTCCAAGGTGTCGCAATCTTTCCAAAGCGGTCCGCTCGGCCATGTTAGAGTGTCGATTGGATCCAGTCCTATGACGCGATACCGACCGCTCGGTGCCTTTGTTTGCACGATTCACCTCACGAGATAGTCTTCCCCTCAGGCTTCGACCACTCGGCGGCACGAGCTCGACAAATGTGGAAGTCTGCTGCGGCAGCCGCGCCGATCCGCCCGCTGTCCCGGAGGGGTGGCACAAGATAAGCGAATGGGCCGACCTCGGTAGTTGTATCTAGCCATACGAGACCTGGACCTTGGGGAACCACTGTTATGACGTGGTCAAATTGACCCGGCGACGGCACATCGGCGTCAATATCACGAGCGGAACTGATGAGAGCAGGAAAGGCTTTTATTCCCACCGCATTGAGCAGGGAAGCCAGCCCAGCAACGTATGCTTGTCCTTGCAATCACCGTACTGTTTTTCGAGCACCTCCGCCGCGGAATGCGACTGATAACGCCCTATACCAAAGGCGATCCCGATGTAGCGATAGCGAGTGGCGACGAGGCTATAAAGGGCACGAATCTTCGCCAAGTCCGACCTCGTCCCAGGTTTGAAATGTGCTCAATTCCATATCTGGTTGCGGAAGTTGACCGCGTTCTACTTGCTGTACTTTTTCTTCTTGTTCTTGTTTTTGCTTGTGTTCGTCCTTGTCCTCGAGACCGGCATTGTTCCATGTATACACGCGGTACTGTCCCTCATCACGGAATGTCGGCTTCAACACGAGGCTCTTCATCCGCAAGCAACCGGTCGGCAGCGCGCGCCCCCGACCGGTGAGATTGACCCCATTTCGGATAGATTGATTCTTACCTGAGGTCAGCTCGAGATGTCGTATTTTTCGAGGGAGCTCTCTCCCCCGCACAAGTGGCGAATCAGATGCCCGTCAGACCCGATTACTCGAAAGAAGCATTCGTCCTCGAGCTGCGAGTGCGTCCGATGCCGGCGTGCAACAATTTGGGGTTGTAATATTGCAGCCACGCCTGCGCCACAGGCGACAACTGATTCGAAGAGATCATGTTGTGAGAGTGACCGGATCAGTCGGCTGTGGGCGGGCTGACGTGGTCATTGAGGTTGGCGGCGGGAAGATCTGGCAGCGTCTCCGTGAGGCTGTCGAATCGGGTGAAAGCAAGGGATTGGATGACATGATCGTGCTTCGCTTGCAGCGCTTGTCCGTGGCCCGGGCATGAGGGAGCGCGCCTTTGTCCACGTGGCTGGCCCTCCGGGCTCCGGCAAGACAACCTTCATCGAAGCGATGCTCGCGGTCGTTGACGGACCGGTCCTCGCAGCGCGCTGCATCCGCGAAATGCGCTCCGGCAAGCGCGGGAGACGGCGACTAAGGATCATAACTGAACTCCGGCGCTACAAGCCTTCCCTGGAAACCTCATCGGCTCGGACGCCTTCTTCATAACGGAATTGATGATGAACTATTCGACAGCTGTCCTTCTAGAAGGAGACGACCCGGTCGGTTTCGTGGATCTGCGAGTGTTCGTGGCACCCCCACCAGAGGCTGGCGAAGGGCTCTTTGTGTGGCGACGGCACCTGGGAAACGCGAACCGTCCGACGGCGGCGATCGCAGAACGATACGCAGGCATCCAGCACGCACAAATGGTCATCGTCAACATCCGTGCTGTGCGCGAACGAAGAGCAGGCGAGCAGATTGTAGCCGACATCGTGCGGCTCCGGAAAGACAAGGAACTGTTCGACGACATTCTCGGATTCCGCGGCAGCAAGCTGCCGATCACCGCCGTGGTCGCTAACCTGACCGATCCGGATGATCCGGGACGCAAGAAGGCGCTAGCGCGCGTTAGGCGCGCTTTGCGCCCGAAGAAATGGTAGAAGGGCTGAGGCGAGCGTGACAAATGCGATGGCGATGCGGTCGGGAGAACTGTGGTCCTGA
>Ga0209473_1000253_pt1 | contig 33907 bp, 16 predicted proteins | sample GraSoiAngelo_133_FD_185890 | JGI IMG/M metagenome (GOLD analysis project Ga0209473, IMG submission 185890) | Grasslands soil microbial communities from the Angelo Coastal Reserve, California, USA - 14_0929_05_20cm (SPAdes) (version 2) | ecosystem: Environmental > Terrestrial > Soil > Grasslands ...
AGGATCACCTCGCTACGGCAGGCTCAGCGCGACCCATTCGGCGCTCCGAGGCTCCCTGCTGCCGACCGCGATGGCAATGTATTGCTTTCCGCCGAACATATAGGTCATCGGCGCGCCGGTCGTGCCGGAGGGCAGCTCGGTTTCCCAAAGGACGGCACCGGTCGTCTTGTCGAACGCGCGGAACTTCCGGCCACCGTAGCCGGGGGCGAGCGACGCAGGCATCTCGGGTCGAAGCCGCGACCCGAGCGCCGCCATGACCGGATCGCCTTCGCCGACGAAGAGCAGCGCTTTCGTCACGAGCGGCGCGCTCCGGCCAGGAGTGCCGAGCGGCGGCAGATTGAGCGGCTTGAGCAGCGGCGCATTTCGCGGCCCGTCGCCATTCGGCACCATCCACACCTGATCGCCTTTGTTCAAATCGATGGCCGTGATGCGGCCGTACGGCGGCTTGAGCAGCGGGAGCCCCTGCGGGCCGGGCGTCCACGCCCGCGTGCCGGACACGTAATTGAGATTCGAAACCTTCGGATCGCCCTTGACGATATCAGCGGTGAACGGGCCGGTGATCGACTGCACGTACAGCATTCCCGTTTCCGGATCGAATGCGCCGCCCTGCCAATCGGCACCGCCGACCGATCCCGGCAACTGAATGGTTCCCCGGATGCCGCCCGGGCCATCTCCGCGGACAGTCGGCGGCGTGAACAGGGGACCGATCCGATAGTGCTTCAACAGCTCGATCGCTTCGGCGCGCAGCTCGGGGGTGAAATCAATGAGATCGTCGACCGACACGCCCTGTCGGTCGAACGGCGGCGGCTTGGTCGGAAACGGTTGCGTGGGCGACGTGCGCTCTCCCGGCGTATCCGACGTCGGAACGGGCCGCTCCTCGATCGGCCAGACCGGCGCGCCGGTCGTGCGATCGAAGACGAACGCGAACGCCTGCTTCGTGAGCTGTACGATCGCCTTGATCGGCCGTCCCTCGACGGTGAGGTCCGCGAGAATCGGCGCCGCGGGCAGGTCGTAGTCCCACAGATCGTGGTGCACGATCTGGTAATGCCAGACGCGTTCGCCGGTGAGACAGCGGACGCACACCAGCGTGTTGCCGAACACGTTGTTGCCGAGACGATGCCCGCCGTACATGTCGTTGGTCGGACTCGTCAGCGGCAGATACACGAGTCCCTGCTCTTCGTCAGCGGTGATCAGCGACCACAGGTTCGCCTCGCCGCTGTACGCCCACGAGTCGTTCTCCCACGTGTCGTTGCCGGCTTCGCCGGGCTGCGGTATCGGATGGAACGTCCACCGCGGCTTGCCCGAGCGCACGTCGAACGCCTGGACGTTCCCCGGCGCCGCCTCCTTGTGCGTCGGGCGATCCGACATCGATCCGCCGATCCCGGTGCCGACAATGACCACGTCGCGACACACCTGGGGCACTCCGGTCCAGGCATACTTGGTTGCCCGGGGCCCGAGGCCCGGCCGCAAATTCACGCGACCCTTGTCGCCGAACGAGGTAAGCAGCTTTCCGGTCCGCGGATCGAGCGCGATGAGGTACTCGCCGCGCACGAGGAACAGACGCCGCTCCGCTCCATCGGTCCAGTACGTCACGCCGCGTGTGCTGTCGCCTCGCAGCCCCTGTCCGGGCTCATCGCGAAACGGCTCCTGCACCCAGATTGTTTTGCCGGTGCCGGGGTGAAACGCCTCGACCAACCCGATCGCGTTCGGGCTATACAACACGCCGTCGATCATCAGCGGCGTCGCGCGGAAATTCCCCGAATACGAGAAGTCTGGCGCGCTCTCGCTGATGCTTGAATCGACACCCGGCCGCCGCCACGCGATGCGAAGCTGCGAGACGTTGGCCTTGTTGATCTGATCGTATGGCGCGTACTTCGTGCTGCCGGCGTCGCCCCCGTACCGTGTCCACTCACCGCCGCGCGTCCCGTGTTGGCCGGCGAGAACGGCGATGGTCAGGACGACCGCAAAACCCGTCAGGACCGGCGCATGCATCCGCATCGTGTCCTCCTCGCCCGAGCGCGGGCGCCTCCGGCAGTGGAACGCAAAGATGATCTCCGGTTATGGATTATCCGAAAACGGATGATCGTCACCGTGGGACGTTCTTCTTCAGATCTCCGGAACCTCCAGCTCCCGAACCGCGCCGCAGCGCCGTGGACCGATAAAATATAGAGGAACCATGGGAGCACGTTCACGGCTTTTCGTCGCCGTCATGACGGCGACCGACGCGGCGAACGGCTTCATGGCCAGTGGACGCACATTCGCGCGCGACGGCTCGTTGGTCTCCAACCCTGTCCGCCGATCACGTAAACGTCAGAAGTGCGCTTCGCATGGGCCCAGTATCGCGGTCGGGGTTACCCCGGCGTCAGCTTTTTGGGGAAGGCCAGGCCATGAACACACGACTGCTCATGGTGCTGCACGTGAATATCGCGGCACCGCAAAACATCGGCGCCGTACCGCACGGCCCTCGACGAACGGCGCCCATCACGGGCGGCGACTTCGGGGGCACTCGTCTTCGCGGCACGGCGTAATGTCCCAGACATGAGTCGAGCCCACACGTTCGACGGAATTACGCTGCGCGAGCGTAATAGTTGAGGAGCCCTCCGAGCCGTGGTCGACGACGAATCCGCCTTCCGTCGCCCGGCATCGTCGGTGACGTCTCGATCAGCTCATTCCCCAGACCTTGATGATTGCGCTCTCGATGGTAGTGCGCCATGAATTCGCGAATGGTCAGTCGCAGGTGCCGCTCTCCCAACATAATCACGCGGTCGAGGCACTCGGTCTTGATGGAGTGCACAAAACGCTCCGCGTGCGCGTTCGCATTGGGCGCCTGAAACGGTGTCTGCACCACACGAACCCCCGCGTCGGCCAAGAGCTGCCGCACCGGCGCGCTCCATTTCCGGTCGCGGTCGCAGATCAGCACGCGATGATGCAGCGACTCCTCGTCATCGGCGGCCGTCAGTGTGCGACCGACCTGGCGCATGAACATCTCGTCCGGATGGGCCGTCGAGCCCACGATCTGGACCCGTCGCGACGCGAGGTCGATGACGAAGAGCGTGTAGTAGGTCACCAAGCCCTGCCGCGTCCACACCTCCGTCGTGAAGAAATCCGCCCCGCCGATCGCGCCCCAGTGCGCCCGCAGGAATGTCCGCCACGACGTCGGCCGCTCGGGCACTGGCGGAATCCCCTGCGCCTTGAGCGTTCGCGCAATCGTCGAACGGCCAACACGATGCCGCAGGTTCTTCAATGCGCCTCGGATTCTGGTGTAGCCGCAGCGCGGATTCTCCTCCGCTATCCGCACGATCAGCCGTCGGATCTCTGCGGCCACGATCGGACGGCCTGATCGCTTCGTGGCGTACGTCCACTTGCGGGCGATCAGCTGTCGATGCCAGCGCAGAATCGTATCGGGCGTGACAGTCGTCGCCCCCTGACTCAAGAGACGACGGCCGAGACGTTTCCCGCGCCGCGCCAGACGGCACCGCTGCTCGTCGCTGAGTCGGAGTATTCGGCCGGCGAGTTGACCCCGCAGGATGCGGTTCTCTTCGATCAGATAGGCGATGACGTCCTGCTTTTGGTCATCCAGCCAGCCGGCCAAGGCGGCGAGAACAACCTGGACGAACACGAGGTCAATCACGGTGCAGAGTCTACATTGGCGACTGGGCTTCGGGCTTCTGAGAACTGTCGGCCGACTTGTGGGACATTACGGCGCCGAGGCGGTCTCGCGCGGTCACCGATCGACGCCATTCAATAGGCAGCAGGATCGCAACCGCGCTGAGAACTCGGTTTCGCATCGTGAGGTTCTCCTAATCCAAGTTGCCGCTCTAGAAGACGTACTTGACGCCCAGCTGGACTTGCCGGGGAGATCCGGCATTCGCCTGCAGGATCCTCGAGAAATTCTTCGAGTCGAAGTTGCCGACCGGCAGGTTGTAATGGGCGACGTTCAACACGTTGAACATCTGCAGCTCCACGCGCAGCCGACGCCGTTCGCCTGAGAGCGGGACGTCGCGCATCAGCGAAATATCGAGGTTGTCGAACCGCGGGCCGATGATGTTGCCGCGCGGCGCGGTGCCGAAGCGGCCCGGCGCCGCCATGAACGCGCACGGGTTGAACCAGTTCGCGACCGTGTGGATCTCGTTGGGCGCGACGCAGCTCGGATTGGCGGCCACCGGGCCCGCCACGCTCGGATCGCCCACCATATCTGGCCGGTCCGAGCCGCCAGTCGGAACGGTTCCGCTCTGCGGCACGCCACGCGTGACGGTGAGCGGATGCCCGCTCTGCACCGTGAGAATCCCGCTGAGATCCCAGTCACCCAGCACCTTGCTGAGCGCCCCGGACGTCAGCCTGCTGCGATCCGGTCCGAACGGCAGCCGGTAGACGACGTTGGTGACGAACCTGTGGTCGGTGTTGTACTGGCAGCGTCCCCACTCGGCGTCGAGGTCGTTCGGGTTCTGCGGAGTCGTTCCGCCGGACACGTTCGACCCGAAGAAGCTACCGTTGTCGGTGCACTTCGACCAGGTGTAGGAGCTGAGAAGGTTGAGGTCGCTGCTCCGCTTCTCCGCCTTCAGCTGTAAAGCGTTGTACTTGCTCGCCGCGCTGTTGTCGACAGTCTGGAGCGTCGGCTGGAACTGCGGGTACGGAACCGGCTGCCCGGGCTGCGGCTGATTGATCCGGTGGAACCGTGCGAGGTCGACACCGCGGCTGCCGACATAGCTTGCGTCGAGCAGCAGATTCTTCGCGGGTATCACCTGAACGCCCGCGTTCCACTGCTGCTGGGAAGGGTCGCGGAAGTTCATCGACATGAACGTTCCGCCCGGCGGTGTCTGCGACGGCGGCTGGTCGACGATGTTCTGGATCGTCGCGGTGCCCGGGCTGACGATGGTCTGCGTGATGCGGAACGGCGGGTTCAACCGCGCGTTCAGCTGCGCGTTGAGCAGCAGCTCGTCGTAGTACGTGCCGAAGCCGGAACGCACGACGAAGCGCTCGGACTCGAGCGGACGCCACGCGAAGCCGATGCGCGGCGCGAAATCGTTGCGGTCCGGCAGGTACGTCGCGTCAGGAATCCCGTTCGTGCCGGCCACGATGAACTCGCATCCGGGTTTCGGCGTGCACGTCGCTGACGCCCGACTGAGGTCGGGGACGCTCAGCTCGTTGTGCCCTTCGGTGACCGGTGCGTAGTACTCATACCGCAGGCCGAGATTCAGCGTCAGCGACGAAGTGACGCGGTAGTCGTCCTGGAGATAGACACCAACGGAGTTCGCGTACAGATCCATGTTGACTTCGGAATTCACCGTCTGCGCCGTCGACGGCGTTCCCTGTAGCAACTGCACGAGCGACGGCGTCGTGCTCGTGCCGTTGAAGTTCCAGATGCCGCGGGCCGTGGTGTCGAACAGCAGGTGATAGAAATACCGGCGGAACTCGCCGCCGATTTTCAGCTGGTGCTTCCCGCCGTTGAACGCCGGCGTCCACCCGAAGTTGTCCATCAGGTGCAGCGTGTAAGTCGGGTGATCCTGAGGCGTGTTCGTCGGCTGGCCGATGCCGTCGAACCCGGCGACCGACACGTTCGGCCACCCGAGATCGATCGGCGCTGTCAGCACGTTCGGGAACCCGAGCTCCTTGTTGTGGTCGGTTCTGTCGGCCTGCAGGAAGATCCCGTGCTCACCGTTGAAGCCGGCGCGAAACTCGTTCAACACGTTCGCGCTGAATACGTGATTCCAGCTGAACCCGCCGTTCTGGCCGTCGGTGTCCACCGTGGTGCCGTAGCCGGGGAGCTGGGTGTACGGCGCCAGCGGATCGAACGGATTCACCTTATGGCCGAATGAGAGCGCGTAGTGCCCGGCCACGTTGTCGTGCGCGGCGACCGCCTGATCCACCTTGATCGAGAACAACGGCAGGTTCTGCTCGATCGTCGGCGCCGACACGTAGGTGTTTGACGTGGTCGGATCGCCCACGTTGGCCGCCGGATACAGATTGAAGATGTTCACACCGGCCGGATTACGCAGCGCCGGCGGCACCGCGGCCAGCGCGGTCGTCTTCTGCGCTTGCGACGGAACGGTTGCCGTTCGCGTATCCGCCTGGCGCAGGATCAGGTACTCGAACGAGGCGAAGGCGAAGATTTTGTCCCGGCGAAGCGGGCCGCCGATGGAGCCGCCGAACTGGCTGCGGTCGAGCCGCGGGATTTCGCCCGGCAAATCAAACGCGTTCTTCGAGTCGAGGCGGCGGTTGCGGAAATACTCGTACGCGGTGCCGTGCACGTTGTTGCTGCCGCTCTTGAGGACGACGTTGATCTGCGCGCCGGAGCTGCGGCCGTATTCGGCGGAATACGTGCCGGTCTGCACCTTGAATTCCTGAATCGCGTCGACCGACGGCAGAGCGCTGTACTGATTGATCACGAGATCGTTGTTGTCGATGCCGTCGAGGAGGAAGTTGTTCGAGATCTGGCGCGCGCCGTTGGCGCTCAACGCGAGCCCCTGGCTCGAGACGAGTGTGTTCTCCGCATCGACCTGCACACCCGGCGCGAGATATGCGAAGTTCACGAAGTTGCGCTCGTTGAGCGGCAGGTTTTCGACCTGCGTCTGCCCGATCACCTGGCCGATCGACGAGGTGTCGGTCTGAATGAGCGGCGCGGCCGCAGTCACCTGGACGTCCTCCTGCAGCGCTGCCACCGCGAGGGTGAAATCCATCCGCACCGTCTGGTTCACCTGCAGTTCGATGTTGCGGGCGACCTTCTTGCCGAAGCCGGCGAGCTCCGCCGACGCCTCGTAGCTGCCCGGCGGCAGTAGCGGCGCGCTGTAGTCGCCGCTGACGCCGGTGATGACGTCGCGGCTCACGTTCGTGCCCTCGTTGCGGATCGTGACGGAGACGCCCGGCAGGACACCGCCGCTCGAATCGCGAATCGTGCCGACGATGGTCCCCGTACTTGACTGACCGAACAGCGCGGCTGCATGCAACAGCAGCGTGAGCGCGAAAGCAACCGGGCGCCCCAGAGCTGCGGCGGCCGATCCTGATGTCATTGTTAGCGGCATGTTCTGCTCCTGGCGTTTGGTGTCGACGAGTTCGCGCTGCCGTTGACGTGGACGAGACGGGTCTGTCGCAGGACGATAGGAAGCATGACGACGCTGTCCCGGTTAGCATAACGATCGTTCTCGGTCCGTGATCAGCTGTGCTCCACAAAGAATCGTGTCGCCCATTCGAACCCATTCACGCCGCTCGCGGCTCAAGGCAATATTCATGATGCGAGACCGGCTCATAGTCGCGGCAATCATACGCGACCGCCGCGGGCCGCCAGCAAGTCCCCCGCGCTGACGCGCCACTCAATCGATGCACCGTCCCGATTGCGCCGGAAATTGTGCCGCGCGGTTTTTTTGAAGACGACAACCGTCGTGGTTTTCGGCTGTTCTGGGCGTGGAAGAGCCGTCGTCGCGGTCGACCAATCGCTACTTCAGATATCCGAGCACTGATCCGCACGATGTCTGAGGCGAACCCACTGTGGGGCGCGCCGAGAATCCACGCCGAGCTCCTGAAGCTTGGTTTCCAGGTCAGCCAAGCGACCGTTGCGAAATACATGCGCCGACGATTGAGGCCGCCATCGCAGTCCTGGCGCACCTTTCTGACGAATCACTTCGAGCAGATCACCGCCGCTGACTTCTTCGGCGTGCCGACGGCTACTGGCTGGCCGTTGTTCGTCTTGGTCATGCTTGCTCACCATCGGCGGCGCATCGTGCACGTCGCCGTGACGGCGCCTCCGATTGCCGCATGGACCGCCCAACAGGTCCGAGAAGCCTTTCCCTGAAATGCCGCGCCGCGGTACCTACTTCATGACCGCGATCTGTCATTTGCCGGACTAGGCGCGACCGCAGAGGCGATGGCTATGACCAACGTGCTCACGGCTCCCCGTTCGTCGTGGCAAAACGGAGTCATCGAACGCTTCATCGGATCCGTGCGGCGGGAGTGCCTCGATCACGTCATCATCTTCAACGCCAACGGTCTACAACGCATCTTGAAATCGTACATGGAATATTACGAACGGTCGCGCACGCACTTGGCACTTCAGAAGGACGCACCGGTTTCGCGACCTGTCTCACCGACGATCACTGCCGAATCATCGCGATTCCACAGGTCCGCGGGCTTCATCATCGGTACGAACGTGGCCGCGTAATCAATTCAATCATCCACAGCTGTGAACGTCGATATGCCGTCGCAACGGCTCTGCGTCGGAATAGCCGCTTTCCGTCGTGGCTCGTCGGCAAACCCTGTTCTCGCCAGACGGAGTCACCGACCAATCGCTGCCACACGTGCCCTATGGACCCCAGATCGAGTTTCCAGCAACGACAGGCCGTACGTGCCGGAGACTCAGTTCATATGACGCCCACAGTTATGCGCTCTCGCCCGACAGTCGGAGGTTCCTGATGATCAAGGAAGACGCACGGCGCGATGGCGACTCGGAGCCTCCCGAAATCGTCGTGATTCTCAACGGGGGTGAAGAACTGAAGCGGTTCGCGGCGGGTGCCGTGAAGTGAGCTAGGCCTCTCTCGCACACAGATCGTCAGCGCCCCCCGTTTTCTTCAAAAGGGCTTGGTTGTAAACGATTACGGTCGTATACTCGCCATCCACGTTTGCGCCGCTGTCGCGCTTGCTGTCCGGTCTGGTAGTGCCCGACGGACATCGCGCACCCGCCTGACGACCGGACATCGACCGGCTCCGACTCCGGCGTACTCGAACGCTTTGCAAGTCGTTGTTTGATCGCTGGAAGGAGGATGTATGCGGTTGGTCAGAAGTCTCGAGGGCGTAGTGCGTCCCGCGCTCATGGCCCTCCTCTTCGCGGCCTATCCGGCCGTTCCTCACGCTCAAACGACAAGCGCCTCTGTGGCAGGCATCGTCCAGGACTCCCAGGGCGGAATCCTGCCCGGCGTGACCGTGACGATGACCAGCCGCACTCAGGGGAATGCGCTGACCGCCGTCACCGACTCTGGTGGCCGCTTCGTGTTTCCCATCGTCCGGCCCGACACCTACACGATCCAGGTCGCGCTTCAGGGGTTCAAGACGCTGGAGCGGACGAACCTCGTCGTCAACGCGAACGACAAGCTTTCAATGGGATCGTTGACGCTCGAAGTCGGCGGGCTGACCGAAGAAGTGAGCGTGACGAGCCGCGTGGTCGAACTGCAATCGGTGAGCGGCGAACGCTCGTTCACGCTCGAAAGCGAAACGTTGAAGAACATCGCGAACAACGGGCGGGCGCTCTTCAACTTCGCGACACTGGTGCCTGGCGCGCTGTCACAAAATCGCGGCAACACTGAGCTGGGCCAGGTCAGCAGCTTCACCGTGAACGGCCAGCGGCCCAATTCGAACAACATCACGATCGACGGCGTCGCCAACATCGACACGGGCGACAACGGCGGCAACATGGTGACGACGAACATCGACGCCGTCGCCGAGTTCAAGATTCTGACCAACGCGTACCAGGCGGAGTACGGGCGCGCCGTCGGCGGCCAACTGCAAGTGGTCACGAAGAGCGGCTCGCAGAATTTCCACGGTTCGGGCTACTGGTACGGACAACGGTCGGCGTGGAACGCCAATTCGTACTTGAACAAGCGCGAGACACCAGAGGTCCCGAAACCGAAGACGTCGCGCAACGACTCCGGGTACACGATCGGCGGACCGGTCGCGTTCCCGGGCTTCAACGAAGAGAAGAAAAAGCTATTCTTCTTCTGGAGCGAGGAGTTCCAGCGCCGCACCAATCCGCCGACCGTGCACAACGCGCGCGTGCCGACGGCGCTCGAACGGCGCGGTGATTTCTCACAAAGCGTCGACAGCAGCGGCGACCCGTTCCCGTACATTCGTGACTTCACGACGGGCCTGCCGTGCAGCGCGTCCGACACGCGAGGCTGCTTCCAGGACGGCGGCGTTCTGGGCCGGATTCCGCAGAGCCGCCTCTATGCGCCGGGACTGGCCGCTCTCAACATCTTCCCGACCGCGAACTTCTCGGGCGGCAGCGGGTTGAACTTCACGAGCCAGGTCCCCGACCAGGCACCGCGCCGCGAAGAGCTGCTGCGTATGGACTTCCAGCCAACCGACAGATGGCGGATTACCGGCAGGTACATGAAGGACAAGGAAGAAATCCTGCAGGCATACGGCACGACGTGGGCCGGCAACGGCAGCGACCAGCTCCCGACGCCGACGCTCTTCATTCATCCAGGATCGAACTACCTGCTCTCGGCGACGGGCGTCCTCAATTCCAGCACGTCGCTGGAGCTCAGTTGGGGACGCGCCGCGAACTCGCTGAACTACCAACTGCAGCTGCAGCAGTTGTTCCGTTCGAACGCCGGCGTGTCGGCGTTGCCGCTGCTGTTCCCGCAGGCGGTGCAGGCCGACTACGTTCCGTGGTTCGTCTTCCGCGGTCCGAACGGTACCGGGCGCACGGGCAACGCCGGCCAGTACCAAACCGATCGCGGCCCGTTCACCAACAAGAACGTCACGCACGACGTGATCGCTAACGTGACGAAAGTGTGGAGCGCGCACTCCGCGAAGGCCGGGTTCTACTACCAGAACAGCTTCAAGCCGCAGAGCATCTTCGCCAGCTTCAACAGCCAGATCGACTTCGTGGACAACTCGAGCAATCCCTTTGACACGGGGTTCGGCTACGCGAACGCGGCCACGGGCGTGTTCAACTCCTACCAGCAGGCTTCGAAGTACGCGCTTCCGGAGTGGCGCTATCACAACTTCGAGTGGTACGCGCAGGACAATTGGAAACCCACCGGCCGGGTCACCCTCGATTACGGTGTGCGGTTCTACTACCTGTCGCCGCAGTGGGACACCACGCTGCAGGCGTCGAACTTCCTGCCGGACAAGTTCAATCCGAACGCGGCCGCACTGCTGTATACACCGGTGTGCGTCGGCGGAGCTCCGGGTGCGGGATGCATCCGTCGCGGCATGGATCCGACGCTGATCGCGCAGGGCGTCGCTCCGACGCTGACGAACACGGTCGAAGAGCGTTTCATCGGGCGCCTCACGCCAAGCTCGAATCGCTTCAACGGCACGTTCCAGGCGGGCAACGGGATCAACGACCAGCTGCAGAACGGCAACGCGTTCCGCGTCTCGCCGCGGGTCGGCGCCGTGTATGACCTGACGAGAGAAGGGCGCACGATCGTACGCGGCGGATTCGGGATCTTCTACGACCGGCCGCAGGGCAACATGGTGTTCGACATGATCTCCAACGCGCCCGGCGTGTTGAACTCGAGGGTCGACTGGGGCCGGCTGCAGGACGTGACCTCGGCCGGCGGCGATCCGTTCCCGACGCTGTCGCTGAATCCGACCGCGTACGGCTTCAGGCCGCCGCGTGTGAATCAGTGGAACGTCGGCGTACAGCACAAGCTGGTCAAGGAAGTGATCCTCGACGTCGCGTACGTCGGCTCAAGTTCGGGCGACTTGCTGCGGCAGGTGCAGATCAACGCCCTGCCGTTTGGCGCGACGTTCCAGCCACAGAACCAGGATCCCACGCGCGTTCCAAGCTCGGTTCCTGGTGCCACGGCACTGCCGAACGACTTCCTGCGGCCGTACCGCGGATTCGGCAACATCCGGATGTGGGACTACGGCGGCTACGGGGATTACAAGGCGCTCCAGACATCGGTGACGCGCCGGTTCGATCGCGGCTTCATGGTGTCCGGCTTCTGGGTGTGGAGCAAGGCACAAGCGATCAACAACGACGACTTTGCCGCGGGCGTGCCGAATCTCAGTCCGGAGCAGACGAGACACCTGGACTACGGCCTCGTGAACTACGACCGGACTCACAACTTCACCGTGAACGCGATCTACCAGACGCCGAAGGCGACCGACCGGAAAGGGCTTGGTCTCCTCGCGAATGACTGGCAGCTCTCCGGCGTCTATCGATGGACCAGCGGACGACCCTACCAGGTCAACTTCTCGATTCCCGGCATCGGCGCTGCGAACCTGACCGGAACAGACGGCAATCCGAACGCGCGGATCGCCCTCACCTGCGATCCGGGTCGCGGATGGAGCAGCGATCCGTATCAGCAGTTCACCAACACATCGTGCTTCGCGCCGCCGCAGCCGGGCAGCAGGGGCGACGAAACGCCACGGTACTTCGCGCGCGAACCGCCGCTCAACAATCTCGACCTGTCGGTGTCGAAGAATTTCCCGATCGCGCACGGGATGAAGTTCGAGATCCGACTCGACATGTTCAACGTGCTGGACACCGTCCAGTTCACCACCGTCAACGCGACCGCGAACTTCAGGAGCCTGACGGATCGGACGATCACCAACCTCCCGTACGATGCGCAGGGCAATCTGGTGCAGCGGAACGGATTCGGAACGATCAGCGGCGTCGCGCCGCCGCGCACGCTGCAGCTCGTCACGCGCGTGACGTTCTAGGATCAGGACGAGTTCGACATCGGGGCTCGAGGGCGCACGCGCCTTCGAGCCCTGCATTGGTCGGACGTAAACTCACTGCGGTCATGTGCGTCTGGACCCGTTGGGTTCGTGCGGCTGGAGTAGGCCGTGCGGTTGTGCTCGCGTCGACCGCGTCGCTCGGCGCGATCGGGGCCTACGTGCCGACCGACGCAGCGCAGCAGGCAAGGGCGGACGCGCAGGAGCGCACGCGGCTTCTGCAATTACAGCGCGACGCGGTCAGCCGGCTGCAACAGGCTCGCCCTGAAGCGACGGCCGATCAGGTTCGACGCGCGCTTCAGGAGGCGAGCCGCGGTCTCGACGCAATGGGCGCCGCAACGACGATTCTGGATCCGTCGCTGCGAAGTGATCTTCGTCGCGCGGCAGTCGAGCTCACTTCGCTCGCATCGGCAGATACTCAACGCGTCGCCTCCGCGATCCAGTCCGCCCTCGCGCTCCTCGAAAAAGCGCGAGCTCAACTCGAGGCCGACGTCGCGCTTGGCCTCCCGTTCCAAGGAAGCTTCAGCCAGACGAAGCCCAAAGATCCTGCGTACGGCGGCCACGCGTCATCGATGGGGCCCGCGCCGGCGAACATGCCATTACCCGAAGACGGCGCCCCCGTGCCGGTGACGTTTGACGTCGGTGCACAGCTGCCGTGGAAGATGTATTGCGGCGGACCCACCAAGGATCACATCCTCGAATCGGCGTGCGGCGGCGTCGCCCTGTTCGACTACGACGGCGATGGACTGCTCGACATCTATTTAGTGACGGCAGCAGAGCTCACTCCGACGCGTGAGCGCGTCCCACATCGCAATGCCCTGTATCGCAACCTCGGAGGATGGAAGTTCGAGGACGTATCCAGGCAGGCCGGCGTGGATCTCGCGGCCTGGGGCAGCGGCGCGTGCGTCGGCGATTTCGACGGCGACGGCCGACTCGATCTCTACGTGACCAATTGGGGCCCGAACGCGTTGTTCCGCAACCGTGGCGACGGCACGTTCGAGAATGTGGCGGCCCGCGCCGGCGTCGCTGCCGGCGGCTGGAGCACAGGATGTGCGTTCTTCGATGCGGACGGCGACGGCGATCTGGATCTTTACGTCGCGCGCTACGTCGACACGACGTGGGAATCCGTCGTGCGGGCGCAGCGGACGCTCCAATGGCGCAACGGGCCACACATCATGGTCGGGCCGACTGGACTTCCCGGAGAGTCCGATCTGTTCTTCGAAAATGCCGGCAACGGACGGTTCGTGGAGGTCACTGACGCGCACGGCCTCTCCGATCTGTCACGTGCGTACGGCTTCGGCGTCGTGGCGACCGATTACGATGACGACGGGTTCATCGACCTATTCGTCGCAAACGACTCGAACCCGAATTTCCTCTATCACAACCTCGGGAACGGCCGCTTCGAAAGCGTCGGACTCGAGACCGGCGTGGCGGTGAACGGCGAGGCGCGCGCCCAGGCGGGGATGGGCGTCGACGCTGGGGACTACGACGGCGACTCGCGGATGGATTTAGTGCTCACGACATTCGCGCACGATCGCTACACGCTGTATCACAACGTCGATGGCAGGCACTTCGAGGACGCGAGTACGCAGTCGGGCATCGCGGCCCCCACGTTTAACCGCATGGGATGGGGCGCTGCCTTCTTCGACGCCGACCTCGACGGAAAGCTCGATCTGTTCTTCGCCAACGGCCACATTTTTTCGGACATCGACCGATTCCCGCGGCTCGGCGAAACCTATCGCCAGAAGAACCAGCTGCTCCTGAACCTCGGCACCCGATTCCGCGACGTGTCGGAACGCGCCGGCGCGGGCCTGCAGATCGCGGCGGTTGGCCGCGGCCTTGCCGTCGGAGATCTCGACAACGATGGCGATCTCGATCTCGTCGTCAGCAACACGGACGGGTCGCCGACGTTGCTGGAGAATCGGCAGGCGACCGGGCACCACTGGGTGGCCGTGCGCGCCGTGGCCGCAACCGGAAACCGATTCGCGATCGGCGCGAAAGTGACGGTCAGCGGCGGAGGCGCAAAACAGATCCGCGAGATCCGTTCGGGCGGGAGCTTCCTCTCGCAAAACGACCTGCGGGCGTACTTCGGGCTCGGCGATTATGCGGGTCCCGTCGACGTCGAGATCCGCGTGCCAGGCGGGCGTCGCTGGGGCTGGAAACAGCTTCCGAGCGACCGCCTCCATGTTCTCAAGCTCTCGGATTCATCGAGCATCCCTCGAGCCGGCGCTGGTCGATGACGTTGCAGTGCGTACCGCGGACGAAGCGGCTCCTCATCGCAGGCCTTCTGTCGGCGTGTGCCGTGTTTCGTGGAACAGCGCAAGTAGAGAAGCAAGCCGACTATCGACCCAAGCTCGCGGTTTCGGAATCGGCGGAGCCATTTCTGAAACAGCTCGAACCAGGCAACGATGGGTTCCCGCTCGAGCGTCAGGCAGCCGAGCTCGACGCGCGGCTGCGCGAGTGGTCCGAGGCGCTTCGCGTCGGCGGAGCCCAGGCCGCGGCCGTGGCCGCGCGGCTGCTTGATCCCGGCTTCCGCGGCGCACGGCTGCTCCCGATCGAGGACGCTGCAGACGATCAGGCGCCGCTCGCGGTAAGCAGGGCGAGCGATCTGCCGCGAGATGCCACGCTCGACGCTCGCGCGTTTGCGGCGGAACTGCGGCGGCTGACCGGCGATTTCCGTGACGTCACGGTCGCGGAGTTCCTCATCACCGCCATCGAACCGGACGCCCCCGGCGATCCGCCGCCAAGTCTCCGCACGACCGTCCGCTACGACATCGTCGGCGCCGGGACCACAGCGTACCGCGTGGAGCACGTCGGCGAGTGGGAGATGGGATGGCGGCGAAACGCGTCGGGCTGGCAGGTCGTTCGATGGACGGCAGCGTCGCATCTGGTCAGCCGCGCGCGACAGCCAATCTTCACCGAGATCACCGCGGCGGCGCTCGGTGGCAACGACTCGTTCCGCCGCCAACTCAACATCGATCTCGACTCGTGGATGGCGACGTTCGACTCGGTGCTGACGCGCGACTCGAACGGCCATCAAGGCGTGTCGGTCGGAGATGCGGATGGAGATGGACTCGACGACCTGTACGTCGCGCAGCCGGCCGGATTGCCGAATCGCCTCTATCGAAATCGCGGTGACTCGACCTTCGAGGACATCACGGACCAAGCGGGTGTCGGCGTCCTGGATGACACGGCGCAGTCGCTCTTTGCCGACGTCGACAACGACGGCGATCAGGATCTCGTCGTCGCGACGTCGACCAACCTGCTTCTCTTCATCAACGACGGCAAAGGGCATTTCACGCCTGTGCCGGACGCGTTTCGATTCGCGCGGCCGCTGCAGGGCGTGCTGACGTCGATCACGATGGCGGACTACGACCGCGATGGTTTTCTCGATCTGTATGTGTGCGTCTACTCGTACTTTTTCGGCGCCGGCGAGGACAAGGCGGGCACGCCGGCGCCGTACTACGACGCGCGCAACGGACCGCCCGGTGTCCTCTTTCGCAATGACGGCCGCGGACGATTCGTCGACGCCACACACGAAGCGGGACTCGACGCCGGAAACGATCGCTATCACTTCGCGGCGGCCTGGGCCGACTACGACGGCGACGGCTGGCCGGATCTTCTGATCGCGAACGACTTCGGAACCAAGAACCTGTATCACAACCTCGGGCCGCGTGACGGCAAGGTGACGTTCGAGGACGTCGCCGCTTCGGCGGGCGTGCTCGATTACGGTGCCGGGATGAGCGTCGCATTTCTCGACTACGACAACGACGGGTTGATCGACATCTACACCGGCAACATGTGGAGTGCGCCCGGACGGCGCATCACGTCGGCGCCCGCGTTCATGCACGACGCAACGCCGGAGGTGCGTGCGCTCTATCGCCGGCACGTGCGCGGGAACTCTCTGTTTCGGAATCTGGGAAACGGACGCTTCGAGGACAAGACGCTCGACGCGCACGCCGCGATGGGACGCTGGGCGTGGTCGTCGGACGCGTTCGATTTCGACAGCGACGGCTGGGACGACCTGTACGTCGTCAACGGCATGCTGACACGCACATCTCCCGCGCCGGCTGCCGATCTCGAGGGGTTCTTCTGGCGTCAGGTCGTGGCGCGCTCGCCACTCACGCGCGTACCGGGCACGCCGTACGACGATGCGTGGCGCGCGATCAACCAGCTGCTGGTGCACGGCTCGATCGCGAGCCGCCAGCGCAACGTGTTCCTGCGCAACGACCGACATGGCAGCTACGACGAGATCTCCGGAACCGTCGGCCTCGACCTCGATCAGGACGGCCGATCGTTTGCGGTGCTCGACATCGACAGCGACGGTGATCCGGATCTCGTCGTGATGGCCGATCGGCAGGCGCCGCAGCTTCGCGTCTTCCGAAACGACTTCGAGGCGAAGTCGGCGTCGATCGCCGTGCGCCTGCGCGGCACCAGGAGCAACCGCGACGCGATCGGTGCCCGCGTGACGGTCGACACCGATAGGGTCCACCGGACCAAGATCGTCCAGTGCGGTTCCGGATTCCTGTCGCAGCATTCGAAGGAGCTGCTGATCGGTCTGGGCGCGAGCGAGCGCATCCTGAAGCTGACGGTCAGCTGGCCCTCGGGGGCGGCGCAAGTGTTGACCGACGTTCCGCTGAACGCTCGCATTCGGATCGTCGAAGGCGGTCAAATCCAAACGGAGGCGTTCAAACCGCGACCGGCAGGGAAGACAACGACGTCTGCGGTTCCCGCTCAGGCGTCACCGCCACGCGCCACGTGGATGTACGAACCTTTTCCGGCGCCCGACTCTTCGCTCGCGGCGCTGAGAGGCAAACCCGCGATAGTACTTCTGTGGTCGTCAGAGGTTCTCGCGTCACGCGCAGCGCGCGAGACGCTCGAGCGCGGCGCAGCGGTGTTGACCCGGGCCGGCGTGGGATCGATCGCCATTGCCGTCGATGCTGCCGCGCCTGAAGTGAGCCTGAGCTACGCCGTTCTCAACCGGCATCTGTTCATGAATCGCCAGGACCTGCATCTGCCCACGGGTCTGCTCGTCGATGCGAGCGGCAACGTCGTGAAGGTCTATCGTGATCGCGTGGACGTCGACGAGATCGTGAGCGACGCGGGCGCGATCGACGTGTCGCCGACCGAGCGCCTCTCTCGCGCCATCCCCTTTCCTGGAACGTTCTATTCCGGACTGCCGCTCCGCAATTACCTGCCGTACGGCCGCGAGCTTCTCGACAACGGACTCGAGCGTGCCGCCGTGATGGTGTTCGAGCGCGCGGCCCAAGCGAATCCGGGTGCGTCCACGTTGTATCGTCTGGGCACGCTGCTCGCCAGAAGCGGCGAGACCGTCAAGGCGCGTGCAGCGTTCGAGCACGCGCTCGTCCTCAAACCAGATCTCGCTGAGGCCAACAACGATCTCGGAGCGCTGCTCGCGCAGGGGGGCGATCTCGATGCGGCGATAAGCCGGTTTCGGGCGGCGCTGGGGTCGATGCCTGACTATCCCGACGCGCTGAACAATCTGGGCTATGCGCTGCTGCTGACCGGCCGCGAGCAGGAAGCCCGCACGCTGTACGAAAAGGCGTTGGCGCTGCAGCCCGATTTTCCAGAAGCGCTGAACAATCTGGGGCTGCTCGTTGGCCGCGCCGGCGACATGGATCGCGCGGAGCGCTATTTCCGTGATGCGCTCGCCCGCCGCGCCGATTACGGAGAGGCGGCCAACAACCTCGCGCTGGTCCTCGTCTCGCGCGGGCAAACGGACGCAGCGGTTACCCTTCTCCAACGCCTGCTGCAGCAGACGCCGCAGTACGAGGCCGCGTACGTGACGTTGGCCAAGATCTATTTCAGCGCCGACCGTCCGAAAGACGGCATCGCCGTGCTCGAACGGCTGCTGCAGAGGAATCCGAACCATCCCGTCGCCCTTGAACTGCTTCGGCAATGGAAACGGCGCTGACCGGTACGATTCGCCATCACCGCCTCGCGCCAAAATCGGCCGTACCGACGCGAACGATCGTGGCAGGAGTTTCTGAAAACACACTGGGACGTGCTCGCCGCCGCGGATTTCTTCACGGTGGAGGTGTGGACCTCGGGCTTACGCGATTCGCGGTGTCGTCTGTCATCGAGTTGGCGACGCGACGCGTCGAGATTGCCGGCATCATGGCAGAGCCCGACAGCGCCTGGGTGGTGCAGTGCGGGCGTCAGGTCACCGATGCGGTCGATGGGTTCCTCATCGGGAAGCACTTCGTGCTGAACGATCGCGATCCGTTGTTCAGCAAGGCGTTTCGGGAGACGCTGGCGGCAGCTGGCGTTCAGACGGTCCGCCTGCCACCGCGCTCGCCGAACCTCAACGCGTTCGCCGAGCGCTTCGTGCGGACGATCCAGGAATCGTGCCTCGATCGGCTTATCCTCATCGGCGAAGCCTCATTACGCCGGGCGATCCGAGAGTTCGTCGCGCACTATCACGGCGAACGGAACCATCAAGGACTCCAGAATCAGCTCATCATCGACCCGGGCGCCCATCGCCGTGACGGAACCATCGCGTGTCGTGAGCGGCTGGGTGGTCTGTTGAAGTACTACCACCGGCCAGCCGCGTGACCCGGCCGGGCGCAGCAGTCGCATGATCGTTGAGCCGTTCAGAACAGCGCGAGACGAAGAAAGGTGTTTTGAACCGGCTTCAAGCCAACCGTCCGAAAGGGTTCCACTCGGAAAGTCTCGGCCCGAACCTCGCGGTCGATGTTGTTGCTGAGTGTGCCGACGCATTCCGATCGAGTTGTTGGACATTACGAGTAGCCAAACGCCGCGAGGACCGCAAGTGACTGATTAGGAGGACGGCATGAAACGCAGGCCAGAGCAACTCGCGCTATTTCTAGCCCTGGGTTCTCTACTATTCATCTCGTCGGCTACGGCAAGCGCGCAGGTCACCACGGCGGACTTGGTCGGGACGATCAAAGACAGTTCCGGCGGCGTCGTGCCAGGCGTCACAGTCGCGCTGACTAACGAAGCCACCGGCGTCAGCCGCTCAACCACGACCACGGACAGCGGCACATACATCTTCACATCGCTGCAACCCGGTCGCTACAGGCTCACCGCTGAACTTTCTGGTTTTCGCAAGGTCGAGCGCACGGGCGTGGAATTGCAAGTCAATCAACGCGCGCAGATTGACTTGGATCTGGAAGTCGGGCTGGTCAGCGAGAGCCTTCTGATCGAGGGCAAAGCACCGCTGCTCGAAACCCAATCGTCCGTGCTCGGCAGCGTGATTGAGGAAAAACAGGTGCAGGATCTGCCGCTCAACGGACGCAACTTCGTGCAACTTGCCACGCTCAGTACCGGCGTGTCGGGCGCGGGCTCCGGCATGCGCGGCACGATCATGAGCGGGACGCGGCCCGACGACCTGCGACCCGGCACGGAGCTGTTCGTCAACGGCAACAGAGAAAACTCGAACAATTATCTTTACGATGGCATCGACAACAACACCAGGCTGACGCTGGTGATCGTCGTACGCCCGAACGTGGAAGCGATCAAGGAGTTCAAGGTTCAGACCAACCTCTTCTCCGCTGAGCAAGGGCGCAATCCCGGCGGACAGGTCAATGTCGTCACGAAGTCCGGCGGCAACAAGATTCACGGCGCGACCTACGAATTCGTGCGCAACGACCGGTTCGATGCCAACAATTTCTTCGCCAACCGCGCCGGGCAAAAGAAGCCGCCGCTCAAGCAGAATCAATTCGGCGGCGCGATTGGCGGACCGATTATCACGAACAAGACCTTCTTCTTCGCCGACTACGACGGGTTCCGTCAAACATTAGGGCGCGTGTTCGTCAACACCGTCCCCACACTGAAGATGCGGCAGGGGGACTTCAGCGAGCTGCCGGGAGCGATCTACGACCCGCTGACGACGCTCGTGCTCCCCGGCGGGGGCATGTCGCGCCAGCCGTTCCCCGGCAACGTCATTCCGCAAAGCCGGTGGGACCCGGTGACGGCCAAGCTGATGAACGCGTATCCGATGCCAACGTCTTCGGCATTGGCCAACAACCTGGTCACAACCCCGTCGCGTACGCAGGATTGGAATCAGTTCGACGTGCGCATCGATCACACGCAAAGCGAACGGAACAACTTCCTCGCCCGCTATTCCTGGTCGAAGACCGCAACGATCAACCCGTACACGTTTCCTGCGGTCCAGCTTCCCGGTTTGTCGAAAGCCGTCGGCCTCGGCAACGAGGACACCTTCGCGGGTCCCTCGGCCCTGCTCGCGGAGCACGCCGTGTTCGGCTGGGTGCATGTGTTTTCGCCGCGTCTGGTTCTGGACTCGCGCGGCGGGTACAACCACTTCAATCTCGATTTCACGCAAGCCGACGTCGCACCTGGCGATCAACTCGGCGAACAGCTCGGCGTGCCCAACGCGAACCAGCAGGACGAGCAGAATGGCATCCCGATTTTCAGCCCGGCGGGCTATACGGGCATCGGTCAGAGCCGCTCGCTGCCAATTCTGCGGCACGAAAGAACGTTTCAATACGTGACCAATCTGATCGCTGCCGGCGACAAGCACACGATCAAAGCCGGCTTCGACGTGCGGCGACGGCACATGGGCGAGTTTCAGACGAATCGCGGCAACGGCCGTTTCAACTTCACGCCGAACATCACCAACAACCCGGCGAACAACACGGGCGGACACGTGATGGCGTCGTTTCTGCTCGGCGCGCCGAGCTTGATCGAGCAGGATTATCTGCTGGCTGATGCGGCGATTCGCAGCACTGAGTACAGCGCCTATGTCGGCGATGACTGGCGCGCGACCGAAACGCTGACGTTGAACCTCGGGCTGCGTTACGAGCTCGACACGCCTCCCAGCGAAACGTCGAACTTGTGGGCCAACTTCGATCCGACGACGGCTACAGTCCTGGTCGCCGGCCGCAACGGCGTGAGCGAAACCGCAGGTGTCAAGACCTTCAAGAAGGCCTTTGCGCCGCGTCTTGGCTTCGCCTATCAGGTTGCACAACACACCGTCGCGCGCGGCGGAGCGGGTATCTTCTGGAACACGGCGGGGCACGGCGGCAACGCGTTGCGGTTGCAGCGCCATGTGCCCTTCGGACCGATCTATAGCTTCAGCCCCGGCACCCAATTCGTCACGCAGCGCGTCAGCGACGGCTTTCCAACGATACCGGCGCTCGATCTGACCCTTGCCGACCATCCCACCGGCAGCGTCATCGGCGTTGACCCGAACTATCGGCCCGGTTATGCCGAACAGTTCAATCTGACAGTCGAACACGAATTGCCTTGGTCCTTGTTGCTGAAAATTTCGTATGTCGGCAACCTCGGTCGCCATCTCGATACCACCTACAACCTCAATCAAGCGGTGCCGGGATCGGGACCCGTCAACAATCGCAGGCCGTTTTTTGCCGTGCGTCCCACGCTGGCCGATGTGACGTGGGCCGTGTCTGACGGTACCGCCGAATACCACGCGCTTCAATTCAGCGCCACGAAGCGGTTGACTCGCGGGTTGAGCGGCTTGCTCTCGTATACCTGGGGCCATTCGATAGACACGGTGGGTCAAAGTTTCGGCGGTGGCGCGGACGGACCGTTGCCACAAGACCCTCGCAATCGCCTCGCTGATCGCGGTAATTCGCCATTCGACATCCGCCATCGTTTGACCATCGCCTGGAACTATGCGCTGCCTTTCGGCGAAGAGCACAGATGGCTGAGCGGCGGCGGGCCGGCGGGATACGTGCTGGGCGGCTGGCAGGTCAACGGCATCAACACGTTTCAGACGGGTTTGCCGTTTACGCCGACGCTCAATGCAACGACGGTCAATACCGGTACGGGCAGCCGCCCTGACCGCATAGGCGACGGCACGTTATCGAACCCGACCGTAGACCGTTGGTTCGACACGGCCGCGTTTGCGACGCCGGCGCCATTCACCTATGGCAATTCGGGGAGGAATATCCTGTACGGCCCCGGGCGCGTGAACTTCGATTTCTCGCTGTTCAAAGAGTTCGGTATCAAGGAAGGCACGCGGCTGCAATTTCGCGCCGAATGCTTCAATCTCTTCAACACACCTCAATTCGATCTGCCGAACGCAGCCATCGGCGCGGGCAATGCGGGAACTATTACAGGCATCGTCGGCACGCCGCGACAGATTCAGTTTGGCGCGAAGGTCGTCTTCTGAGAACTCGAAGCGGCGCGTGAAAGCCGGTTAGAACCGACCTTTCAACGCAAACTGCAACTGGCGCATCGGCACTGTGGCTCTCGTCTCGTTGATCGTGCCAAACCCTGTACGGTGCAGAAAATCGGTCAGGCCGCAACGGAATACTCGTGAATCACCCCGCCAAGACGGTCCCGACGCCGAACGCACATCCCATCGGCCGCGGATGCAGAAGGCTGTGCCTGCCGCGGCGGTTGCGGAGGGCGGAGTCCCAGCGCTCGGTGTGGACGGTGGACATTGTAAGGAGCGATGAACGTTGCCATAGCCCGCTCAAGATGTCGTTGATCCTGGATCAACAGCCAGTCGAGACACTCCGAGCGAACCGTCCGCACAAACCGCTCCGCGACGCCATTTGCTTGAGGAGCCCGAAACGGCGTCCGAATGCTGTCCATGCCGACACTCCGAAACACGTTATCGAAGCTGTCGGTGACCTTCTGGTCTCGATCGCGAATCACGAAGCGGAACGACTGTGGGCCGTCGGCTAAGTTCCACGTCATCTGTCTGGCCTGCTGCGTCACCCACGCCGCGGTCGGATTCGGCGTGCATCCGGTCAGGTGGACGCGACGACTTCCCAGTTCGATGAAGAACATCACATAGAGCCGTTGCAGCCAGAGGGTTAGAACAACACGCGCAGCCCGAGCTGTACGTGCCGCGGAAAGTTGATCTGGTTCGGCGTCACTTTGCCGAAACGACTCGAGTTGACGCCAACGTCGGGCGCGCCGTAGATGGGCGTGTTGAACGCGTTGAATGCCTCGATGCGGATCTGCGTCATCACGCGATCTCCGACGCGAGTGTTCTTGAACACCGAGAATGCCCATTGCGGCTCCCATGGATCGCGGATGTCGCTGAACCGCACGTTCAAGGTCCGGAAATCGTTCGGCGGAATCACGGCCCACGCGTAGCCTCCGTCTGGCCGCCGATTCGTGGCGGTGCTGTTGTCGAACCACTGATCGAGCGACTGCTGGCCGTCGGGCAGCTTTGCGGTTGGCTGCAGCAGAATCGCGTTGGGCGTCGCGGTCGGTGTGCCCGACTGGATTTCGCCGATGACGTTGATCTGCCAGCCGCTCGCCAACTGGGCCGCCAGTCCCGTGAGATCGCCGCCGACGTGGCGGTCGCGTCCGAACGGAAGATCGTACAGGGCCGTGATGACCAGACGATGCGTGCGGTCAGCGCCACTGATGGATCGCCAGGGCTTCGCGTCGAATCCGTTGTTCAAGTAGCCGGCATTGGTGCTTGGGCTGGTGTTGATCGTGGTCGCGCCGGCGGCCATCACGCCCTGCTCGAATTGTTTCGACAAGGTGTAGTTGACCACTCCCATCAACCCACTCGAGAGCCGTTTCGTGACGACGATCTCCAGCGCGTCGTACTGGGTGGCGCCCTCGTTCACGCGGTCCATCGTGATGCCCTGAAATTGCGGATACGGCCGCAAGAGCTGCCCGCGCTGAACCGTGTCGTTGTTGAGGATTGTCCCGGGCACGAGACCCGCAAATGGATTCGGTAGGAGGGTCGACAAATACGAGGCATTGCCGCCGAGCCGCTCGATGGCCTTCTCGCGCTCGGCGAGCGGGACTTCGTTGATCGCGTGGCCGTTGATCGGCAGCTTCCTTCCACGATTGCCGACGTACGCCGCGTCGACGCGGATCGTCCACGGCAGATCGACGTCCACACCGGCGGACCATTGATCGGCGTACGGAGTCTCGAAACTCGGATTGAGGAACGACAGGCCGCTGCCGATATTCGTCGCGAGCTTCTGCGATCCGTTGAAGGGCTCGAGGAGTCCTTCGGGAAACGGCCGCTCGAGCGTGTTGAACGGAATGCCGGTTTGGATCGACGAGATCACGCCCGTTCGCCGGCTGAAGCCGGTCTGGTTGATGCCTTCCTCGCCGCTGCCCGTAAGCGGCAGAAATGATCGGCCGTAATTGCCGCGCAGGACCATGCGGTCGTGAAGCTGGTATGCGGCGCCGACACGCGGCTGAAAGTTGTCGTAGTCGCGCTTGTAGGGATACCGCGGATTGCCGTCGACGCCGGCGAAGAGGAGGCCGCCTTTCAGATCGAGGCCCGGAACCCTGAACGGACTGGGGCTCGCGCGGTCGAAACCGATAGTGAGCTGATCGCGATGCTCCGTCGGCGGCGCCTGGAAATCCCAGCGCAGGCCGACGTTGATCGTGAGGCGCGTGGTCGCTTTCCAGTCGTCCTGAATGAACGCCGCATCATAGAGATACTGCCGTTGACTGGTGGTGTTGATGTCGACGCCGCCTCCCGAGGGATATCCGAGCAGGAACGACGCGAACGCATTGCCGGACGTGGCATCGCCCGACTGCGGATCGCGCTGCGTGAAGCCCCTGCTGAAATCGAACCGGCCGTTTGCGTCGCCGAGCGAGACACGATCGAGCCGATAGTTCCGGAGCTCACCGCCAAGTTTGACGAAGTGCCGGCCGGCGGTCTTTGAAACGGACGCTTGGACGGAGTAGATGTTGTTCAAGGTTTGACTGAACACGCCAGGAAAGAAATCCTGGTAGCTGTCGATCGTGATGTACGGGTACTGCCCGATGTTCTGGAAAGGCGTCTGGATCCCGAGATCTTCGTTGAGGTCCGCGTAGGTTCTCGGATTGTAGTCATTGAACCGATCGTACGACGCTCGAATATTCAGCAGCGTGCTCGAGCTCATGGTGAACACGTCGTCGAACGTGTCCATGTAGTGGTTGCGATGCTTCGGCCATTCACCGCGCAAGGCCGGCACCGGAAAGCCGTTGCCGTTGCGGAACTCGACGCCCCAGTTGGCGGTGCTCGTGACGAACACGCGATGCCTGTCGCTGAACTTGTGATCGATGCGTGTCAGATACGAGTTGTACCGATAGAGCCCGAGATTTGGCGATGCCGCGAGGTTGTTCGCGTTCGTGAATGACTCGCCGGTGACGTTCGGCATGGGAATGTAGCGGAGCAGCGCCAGCGCGACCGGACTGATTCGTCCCTGCGGAATCTGATTGTTCGGAAAGGGATCGCGAATGAACCGGCCCGGCCTGCTCGGATCCGGCCGCGTGGTCAGCGGGTCGTACACCGTAATGAGTTGGCCGACACTGTTGAACGTCTGCGAAAAGTCGCCGAGCCGCTGCAGCGGAGTCGGCACGGTCGACGTTCGCGGGAACGGGATGTTCTCGTTGAAGCCTTGATACCCGCCCATGAAGAAGGTCCGGTCGCGCTGAATGGGCCCGCTCAACACGCCGCCGCCATCGACGAAGCGGTGCCCGGATTTCGGGATCTCGTTGCGATTGTTCTGTGTGCTGTTGGCGTCGAGCGCGTTGCCGCGGTAGAAGGTGAACGCGGAGCCGCGGAACGCGTTCGCGCCCGACTTGAGCGTCATGTTGACGACGCCGCCGCTCGTACGGCCGTAGGACGCGTCGACGCTCGCGGTCTGTACCTTGAACTCCTCGATGGCATCCACCGGCGGCGCGTATTGCCAGCCGCCCGTGGCCGAATTCGGCGCGCCGTCGAGCAGGAATTCGTTGTTGCCGGTTCGGCTCCCATGGATTGAGATGTTGCCGTTCGTGTCCCAGGCGCGCGTGCCAGAGAACCCTGTACTGCCAAACGTCGTCTGCGTGAAAAACGTGCCGGCCGTGAGCTGCAGCAGCATGTACACTTGGCGGCCGTTGAGCGGCAGCTCCGACACACGTTTGTTTTCCATCGTTTGCGCGAGCGTCGATTGACTGCTTTCGACCGCCGTCAAGCCGCCCACAACCGTCACAGTTTCCTCGACGTCGCCGAGATGGAGCTGAATGTTGACGGTGCCGGTCTCGGCCGTGCGGAGCACGATGGCTTCTCGTACGAACGTCTTGAAGCCCGGGAGCGCCGCTGCGATGCGGTACGTCCCGGGTTGAAGGGGCGTGGCGGTGTACACCCCGCTCTCGTTCGTCACGGTCGTCAGGCTCGCGTTCGTGTCGACATTCGTGACCGCGATCGTCACGCCAGGCACGATGGCGCCTTGCTCGTCGGTGACGCGACCGATCATCGTCGCGCGAAATTCCTGTGCGCCGGCCTGCGCCGCGACGACCGACATCATGAGGGCGAGAGAAATCGACAAACCACGCCGGTACGATAAGCGGATGCGTGCGGCAGCAGCTGTCACTGTGCACCTCCGTCAAGGTCACTTGCGGGCCCTTACTTAACACCGGCGGCCCGTGCAATCGCAAGTTCATCCTTTGACAGCGATGTGACCCAGGCGTAGGGTTCAGCGCAGCGTAGCGATAAACGAGACCGGGAGCCTGTTATGCCTACGGTGGTCGGGTTGCTCGCGACGACGCTCTTGCTGCTCACACCAACGATCTCGAGCGCCCAGATCGGCGGAAGCGGTTCGATTCAAGGAACCGTGGTCGACACGTCCAACGCGGCGATTCCAGGCGCGACCGTGACGGCGACCAACGTCGCGACCGGTATCGCCATTGTCAGGCCGACGACGGAGGCTGGCGTCTACGCATTGATGCCGCTTGCTCCCGGTCAGTATCGCGTGACCGTTTCGCTCGACGGCTTTCGGACCTTCGTCCGCGACGGAATCATCGTCGATGCGCTGAGCGTGGTTGGACTGAATGTGACGCTGGAGGTGGGCGGCATCACACAGGAGGTCGTCGTCACGGCCGCGTCGCCGCCGCTCGCCACCGCCGACGCGCGGCTCGGTCAGACGATTCGAAACGAGGTTTACACCGCGCTCCCGCTCGTCATGAACACCGGTGGACCCCGCGATCCGACGGCGTTCATGTTTCTCATGCCGGGTGTGCAGTCGATCGGACGCTGGGGCAACGTCATGGGCGGTCAGGACTTCACGACTGACATGTACGTGGAAGGAATCCCCATCACCAATGCGGTCGTGCAGGGCGAAGGCCGGAATCTGTCGTTCGGGATGTCGGTTGAAGCGATCGATCAGTTCCAGGTCGAGACGAGCGGCACCGCCGTGATGTTCAGCGGCCAGGGCGCATCCAACTACGTCGTCAAATCTGGAACGAACATCATCCACGGCGGCGGGTTCGCGTACCTTCGGAACAAGGCGCTCGATGCGAAGGCCTTCTTCGCGGCGGTCAAACCCGACGACAACCAGCACGAGTACGGGGCGATGCTCGGCGGTCCGATCCGCAAGAACCAGGCGTTCTTCTTCATGGCGTACGACGGCTACCGCGACCGCCGGCAGACCGATTCGGTGCTGACGTCGATTCCCACGCTCGCTGAGCGCAACGGCGATTTCAGCGCGCTGCCGGTGACAATCTACGATCCGCGCACGACGCGGCCGAATCCCAACGGCACCGGCTTTGTCCGCGATCCGTTCCCCGGCAACGTCATCCCGCAGGATCGCATCTCATCGATCTCACGATATTTCCAATCGTTCCTGCCCACTCCAACCAACGCCGGCCTGCAGAGCAACTATCTCGGCGGCGCGCTGCCAATCAGCTTCAACAACAACAACGTCACAGCAAAAGTCGATCTGAAGGTCAGCGCGCGGCAGCAGATGTCCGTGCTGTTCGCGCACGGCAAGCGCGGCCAGTCGACGCCGTTCCGTGGCGGCACCAATCCGCAAACGGCGTTGCCGTTGCCGTATACGGAGACGCGCCTGGTCGAAGAGATTCCGACGAGCGCTCAGATCAGGCACACGTCCGTCGTGAGCTCAAGGTGGGTGAACCAGGCCAGCCTCGGGTTCTCGCGCCTGTCAGTGCCGATTTTCAACGCGACGATCGACGGCCAGTATCCGATCAAGGCCGGTCTGCGCGGGTTGCCGCCGGGCGAGGCCGATTCGTCGTTTCCGGAGATTGCGTTTGCCGGCCCCAACGCGCCGACGCAGTGGCGCGGCACCGACGCGCGAGCCTTCACGGAATATCTGAACAACTATACGGTCCAGGACAATCTGAACTGGACTCATGGCAAACATGCGACCACGTTCGGTGCGCAGGCGCAGCGCATGGACGCCGACGAGCGCGAGCGCACGTACGGCAGCCTTGCAACCTTCGGCTTCAGTAACGTGCAGACCGCCGGGTTCAATGCGGCCGGCACGCTCCTCACGACCACCGGCAACGCCTACGCGAGTTTTCTGCTCGGCGAGCTGAACGCCACCACCGTCGTCCAGGATTCCGAGGTTGCTACGAGCGGACGTTTCTACGCCTACGCGTTCTGGGCGCAAGACAACTTCAAGGTGCGGCCGAACCTCACGTTCAACCTCGGTCTGCGCTACGACATCATGAAGCCGTACGTCGAGGTGCACGATCGGTGGTCCTTCCTCGATCCGGGATTGCCGAATCCGGCGATCGGCGGCTACCGCGGCGCGATCGTATTCGCCGGCGACGGCCCGAACAGTTGCCACTGCCGGACGCCGATTAAGACGTTTTACGGGGCGATCGGCCCGCGGCTGGGCCTCGCGTACAGTGTCAACGATCGCACCGTCCTGCGCGCGGCGTATGGGATCAACTATTCCCGCCGCGGTGCCGTGGGCGGTCGCGCCGGCGCGCGCAACGGCACGGGCACGCTCGGCTTCTCGGCCAACGCGAGCTTTCCGAGTGCGAACGGCTTCGATCCCGCGTACAACTGGAACAACGGCGTCCCCGCCTATCCGCCGCCGCCTTTCTTCGACCCGACGCTGAATACCGGCTTCGTCGCCGGACGAGGAACCGGTGGCGGCGTCACGTACGGCGATCCGGAAATCGGCGGGCGACCACCGCGCTATCAGAACTGGAATGCGGGCTTGCAGTACGGCCTCGCGAGGACGCTCACGTTCGGCGCGACGTACGCCGGAAGCCACGGCGATTTCCTGGGTGGCAGCGGACGCGGATTCTACGCGAATCAGCTCGATCCGCGCTATCTCGTCCTGGGCAATCTGCTAACGCAGCCGGCGACACCCGCCAACATCGCCGCCGCACAAGCGATCGTGTCCGGCGTCGCAATGCCGTACGCGAATTTCTCGGGCACGATCGCGCAGATGCTGCGGCCCTTCCCGCAGTACTCGGGCGTGACCGACGTCTACGGCGACGTCGCACGGTCCAACTACCACTCGCTGCAGCTCACCGTCGAGAAGCGGCGATCGGACGACGGTCTGACGGTGAGTCTCAATTACACGTTCAGCCGGACGACCGACAATCTGGCCGCGCGGACAGGCTACAACTTCGACCAGGACTGGTCCGTCGGCGCCAACGATCAGCCGCACGTCTGGAATGCGATGGTCGTCTACAACGTGCCGTTCGGCGCTGACGGCAGGCCGGGCAGCGGCAACACGGTCGTGCGCGCGATGGTGAAGGACTGGCAGATCTCGGGAATCACGCAGTTCCGCTCGGGCCGTCCGCTCGGTTCGATTGGCGCCGCATGCAATCTTCCGAATGCCGGCACCTGCTACGCCGATTTCAATCCGAGTTTCACCGGCGCCGTGCGCATCAATGGCGACTACGGGGACGGCGACGTGCTTGGCGCGAACCCGCCCTCCTACATCGACCGCAACGCGTTCCAGTCGCCTGCGGCGTTCACGTACGGAAACACCCCAAGGGCCCTCGCCTTCGATCTCCGCAACCCGAGTTCGTTCAACCAGGATCTCAGCGTTCGCCGCGATGTCCGCGTCTCACACGTCAAGCTCGGGCTCGGCGTCGACCTGTTCAATGTGTTCAACACGGTCGTTTTCGGCGGCATCCAGACCAACATCACCAACGAGAATTTCGGCAGGGTCAGCTCGCAGAGCAACACTCCACGTGTGGGGCAGATCAAGGTGCGACTGGAGTTTTGATCTCGACGGCGTACACGTGGCGCTGGCCCGGCGCGAACTGGCCGGTGAAGACCACCCATTTCTTGTCGGGCGTGATGTGGACGTTGGGTTCGACGCCGCCGCGCCCGGTCACGTAGTTGTGCCGCGACATGTTGAACAGTTTCTCGCGCGTCACCGTGCCGTTCGGTTGCACGCGGAACAGATTGATCCACATGCCGTTGGTCGAGTACGCGACCTGAGACGGATCGCCGCCATCGTCGGCAAAGAGCGCGTCATCGCGGGAGCTGTTGAAGTGCACGCCCCACCAGTCGCGTTCGATGTGATAGCGGACGGCCTGGCCGGTTTCCATCTTGACGCCGGCGATCCAGAAGACCTGACTGCGCGGCGTCTGGAGATCGAACCACACGGTCTTGCCGTCCCAGCTCCACCACTCGTGGCCGTTGATTTCCATGTCCATCGTCCGCTTGTGGATCAGCCGCATCTGACTGCCGTCGCTCCGGATCGTCCATGTGCGGTCCAACTCGTGCCACGTGCCTTCGTGGCAATACAGCAACAGCTGCGAATCAACGGGATTGAACTGCATGTGATTCAGGTCGCCGTACTGAAAGCCGGTTTCCCACGAGGCGCCGGTCTTCAGGTTCGTGAATACGAACGACTGCAGACCAGGATTGAGCGCGCGACGCGCCAGGCCGTCCTCCTTGGTGACGGAGTACTGCTGATCGGGCGTGAGATCTTCCATGGTCTTGCCTGGGAACATGCGCTGCAGTTGTGGAAGGACCGGGCGGGTCGGAGGGCGCGCGTATTTGCCGTCAAGGTCGGCGGCGTTCGCGTTCTTGACGACCGACAGGCTCTCGTCCGCGTTCACCAGTCCACGGGCGTTTGGCACGCCGCGGATTCGCCTGGTGTCGATGTTCACGGCCTTGAGCGTCCCGCCACCGCGGCCACCGGCATTGGCGGCGTCGTCGAAGTAGATCTCTCGCGTCCGCCGGGCAAAGTACCCGCCGCGCGCGCCGGGAGCGACGATTTGCAGCTTTGCTCCGTCTGTGCCGATCTTCGCGACATCGATGACGGCGATTCCATTTGGCGTATTGACCATCAGCGTGTCGCCGTCGGGCGAGAAGGCATTGTCGTGAAAGTACAGCGTCGATCCGCCGGCATCGTCGGTCAGCCGAACCGCGTGATGTCCGGTGTCGCGGTCGATCCAGTCTCGCGGCGGCTGTTGCGGGATGGAGAGGATTGTGCCTGCCGTCATCGACAGCGCGGCGAGAAGGCAGGGTCTCATGAACGGTCATCATACCGTTCCAGGCTGGCTTGCGTTGCGATCGCTTGACGCCAGCCGACGCGGTGCATACGCTGAGCGGCCGTGATCCGCAAGGCCCTCGCCAAAGTCGGGCCGCCGCGTTCTGAGCCACATCCGTTGCGGCGGTGATCGCTTGACGGCGCTTCAGTGCGACAGCATCGATCAGCGTATCCATCGACGCGGCGGCATCACGCCAGTACAAGCGCCGCGCCAACGGTATTTACCGAGGCAGCGCCCCCGCGCGACGCATCCTGCTTGCGTCAGGCAGCGCGTCGCTCGTATCGATGGTGCAATCCACCAACTTCCGCGAACTCGATTACCGAACCTTCCGTCGTGTGCTGGGTCCGTCGTGATGTCGGTGCGTCTTTGTCCAGCGACAGATGTGTTCGCGACGCATGATAGTAGGAAAGATAACGCATGAGCACGCGCCGCAAATATCGTTCGCTGAGGACGATGACGTGATCCAGACACTCGCGCCGTATCGATCCGATCAGTCTCTCCACATATGGATTCTGCCAGGGACTCGACGGACTCGAGACGACCTCTGTGATGCCCATGCCGGCGACACGGCGCTGGCAGACGTCACCGTAGATGGCATCGCGGTCTCGCAAGAGCCACTTTGGCGCGGTGTCTTCCGGAAAGGCGGCCACGATCTGTTGCGCGGTCCATTCGGCCGTCGGATGTTCAGTGACTGTCACATGAACGACACGGCGTCGTTGATGCGCGAGGAGAACCAGCACGAACAGCACGCGGCCCGTCAGTGTCGGCACCGTGAAGAAATCCACGGAGACCAGCGCGGAAAGGTGATTCGTGAGGAAGGTTCGCCATGTCTGTGATGGAGGTCGCTGACGCCGACGGACGAGCCGTGACACCGTTCGCTCCGAGACCTCGATGCCCAGTTTGCACAATTCACCATGGATCCGGGGTGCGCCCCAGAGGGGATTCGCAGACACCATCTTGTCGACGAGTGTCCGAATCGCCGCGGTCCTCGGGCGGCCGGGATGTTTCTGCCGCGACCGCTCCGTCCAGCGACGTCGCAGCCATTGGCGATGCCAGCGCACGACCGTGTCTGGCTGGACGATGAGCAAGGCGCCGCGCCACTCCCGCCAGGACTTGGCGAGCACGATCCAAAAGAATCGGTCACGCGGGCGAAGATGCGGGCGTTTTGTGCGGCGCGTCAACGCGGCCACCTGCTGACGCAGCGCGAGGTTCTCGAGCGCGACGGCCCGGCGCCCTCGGCAGAGCAATCCGACCGATCGGAGAAGTACGACCAGCGCCGTCAGCATCCGTGATCCTGTCGCGCACTCGAACAGAAAATCAATCGACGTGACAGGGCGATCAGATATTGGCGAAGCACAGGTGGGCAATTCGCTGGCGGGAGTGGGAAATCGCTCCCGACGGCGCGACTCGGCGAGTGTTGCGGTTCGAACGGCTTGGGGACATTTCGCGACGCGAAGCATCCGATGTTCTCGCCCAGAAACTCGCCGCAACAGCTAACGGCAAGAAGCCGACACGATCGCGAGTGCTATTTAGCACGCTGGTGCGCGAATGGGAGGCATCGGTGCTTGCGATGTACAAAGCCTCGACCCAGAAACATCGCCGGTTCATGCTGAGGAAGCACTTGCTGCCGCGATTCGGCGACACGCCCGTCTCAGAGATCACGCGACAGGAGATCCAACGGTGTATCGCCCACCTCGCGGAAGTGGGATACGCGCCCAAGTCCATCGATCACATCCACGATGTGCTCAGCGCGGTACTCCGAACGGCCGTGAAGTGGGGGCATCTCCAGGACAATCCGGCCTCGCGGCATCGACATGCCCAAGCTCAAATGCGTTCGGCCCAAGTGGGCGTTAACGGCCGCACAAGCCACGGCACTGCTGGATGCGCTGAAGCTGATGGCTCGCACGATGGTCGGGTTGGCGATTCTCTCCGGCATACGGCGTGGCGAGTTGTTCGCGCTCCGGTGGCGGGACATCGACGAACAGGACCGCACGGTCACGGTGCGAGAGGCCGTTTACGACGGTCACTTCGACACGCCGAAAACCGAAGCGGGCGTGCGCCGGATTCCGCTAGCGGACGCAGCTGTTCACCTGATCGCGGCATGGAAGTGTCGTGCAAAGAACGTCCAGCCAGACGCGCTGGTCTTCGCGACACACGCCGGCAAGCCCATCTCGCCGAACAACGTTCTGCGGCGGGCCGTGTTCCCCGCGTGCAAAACGTTAGCGCTGCCGAACGCGACTTGGCTGACGTTTCGGCGAACGTTCTCGTCCTGGTCGCATGAGAAGGGCGTGCCGGGAAAGGTCGTCGCTTACCTGAT
>Ga0209473_1000256_pt1 | contig 33789 bp, 31 predicted proteins | sample GraSoiAngelo_133_FD_185890 | JGI IMG/M metagenome (GOLD analysis project Ga0209473, IMG submission 185890) | Grasslands soil microbial communities from the Angelo Coastal Reserve, California, USA - 14_0929_05_20cm (SPAdes) (version 2) | ecosystem: Environmental > Terrestrial > Soil > Grasslands ...
ACAGGCGCAGCCGCGCGGCGCCCGCGGCGCGCGCCGGCACCTCGACGTTGGCCACCACGATGGCGCGCCCGAACAGGTTGTCGAGGATCACGACCGTGTCGGCGATCATCATCACGGCGTCGGGCACCGCCAGCGTGTCGGCGGGCGGATGCGGCAGGCGCTCCACGGTGCGCACCAGATCGTAGCCCAGGTAGCCCACGGCACCGCCTGTGAAGCGCGGCAGGCCCGGGACCGGGACGGCGGGCAGGGCGCGCATGCGCTGCGCCAGGTCGCCGATCGGGTCGTCCGTGTCGCCCACCACTTCCCAGCCGCGGGCTTTCGTCCAGCGGTCGATCGTGCGGCCCCCCCCGCCCCCCTCCCCGCCGCCCCGGCAGCGCCACACTTCGCGCGGCTCGGTTCCCAGGAAGGTGTAGCGGGCCCAGCGCTCGCCACCCACCAGCGATTCCAACAGGAACGCGAACGGAGGGCGTGCGACCTTGACGAAGGCGGCGAGCGGCGTGTCGGCGTCGAGTACGACCTCGCGAACCACGGGGACCATGCCGCCGCGCTCGGCGCGCGACAGGAAGTCGGCACGGGCGTCGCTCATCGGGCGGCGAGCGGGGTAGAGGGGAGATGCGACTCGTCGCCGCGCTCGTCCTGGCCGGGCTCGGCCTGCCGGCCCGGCTCCACGCCCAGGCGTGGGGCTCGGACTCCGCGCTCGCGTTGGCGCGCCGCGCCGCGCTGCGCCGCAGCGGTGCCGCCGCCGACACCACCCTCCACGACTACAAGGCCCAGGCCCACGGCTTCCTGTTCTTTCTGGGCGCCTTCGGCGAAGGGCTCGCCGACCCTCCGCGCCTCGTCAAGGCGGACCAATTGGAGCTGGAAGTGTACTGGAGGGCCCCGGCGAGCAGCAAGCAGCGTGTCGTCGGCTGGCGCGATCAGGCGCAGCTCCCCACCGACATCAACTATCACCGCGACCACCTCGGCATCATCCAGAACAACTTCGGCGCCGCCATCCGGCTGGGCGAGGGCGACGAGGTGCGGGACGTGCCGCACCCGCTCTCGGCGGTGGGCCTGGGTCTGTACGACTTCGCGCTCGGCGATACGACCATCATCGCGCTCCCGGAGCGCGAGGTGCGCGTGGTGGCGCTGCGCGTGCGGCCCAAGAGCTTCGATCTCCCACGCATCGTGGGCACGCTGTATCTGGACGCGGCCTCCGCCGATCTGGTGCGCATGGCGTTCAACTTCACGCCCCACGCCTACCTGGACCGCCAGCTGGAGGACGTGAGCATCGTGCTCGACAACGCGCTGTGGGAGCAGCGCTACTGGCTTCCCTATCGCCAGGAGATCGAGATCCGGCGCCGCGCCACGTGGCTCGACGTGCCGGCGCGCGGCATCATCCGCGCGCGCTGGGAAATCGACGCCTACGTGTTCAACCTCGGGCTGGCGCAGAGCTGGTTCGCGGGCGACGAGATCACCTTTCTCCCCAAGGCGGAGCGCGACTCGTTTCCGTGGACCCAGCCGCTCGCCGTCGCGCTCGAGAACGTGGCCGAGCCGGTGCGGCGCGACGACCTGGAGCGGGTGCGCGCCGAGGTCGAGCAGATCGCCGGACGCCGCGCCCTGTCCGGGCTCCGCGCCAACCGCCTCGGCGTGCGCTCCCTCTCGGATTTGATGCACTTCAATCGCGTGGAGGGGCTCGCGGCCGGCGCCGGCGTCGTGGTGCGCGGCGGCGGCGAGCGGCGCGAGCTGCGCCTGCGCGGGAGCTACGGGCTCGCGGACCGGCGCGGCAAGGGCGCGCTGAGCGCGGTGGAGCGGGAGGGTCGGGGCGCCCTCGAGCTGAGCGCCTACCGCGAGGTGCGCGACGTGGGCGACTGGCCGGTGATCGCCCCGCTCCAGAACTCGCTCTCGGCCCAGGAGTTCGGACACGACTACGGCGACTACTTCGTCGCCCGGGGGGCACGCCTGACGTACCGCTACGGCGTGGGCGTGCGCGGGGAGTGGCGTGTCGCGGCCGGTCGCGAGTCGTTTCAATCGCTCGCCGTGGCCGCCTCGCCCGCGAACGGCAGCTTCCGGCCGAATCCGGCGCTGGGCGGGCCGGGGGTCGACCTGGTGCAGCTCGCGTTCGAGCGCCGCAGTGAAGGGTTCGCCGTGCGGCGCGACCTGCACGTCGAAACGCTGCTCGAAGCCGGTCGCCAGGACGGCGGCGACAAATACGTCCGACTCTCCGCCGCGGGCCACCTGCTCGTCCCGGTCGGAGCCACACGCCTACTCATCCGGGCACAGGGCGGCGCGGGGAGCGCGCGGCTCCCGGCTCATCGCGCGTTCGTGCTCGGGGGGCGCGGCACCCTGCTCGGCGATCCGTTCCGCGCCTGGGGCGGCCGGCGCATGGGCCTGGTGCACGTGGAGTGGCGCGTGCCGGCGCCGTTTCCGGCGCTCGGCGTCGGGCCCTACGCGCGCACGCCACGCACCGTCACCCTCGCCCCGTACGTGGCCGTCGGCTGGGCCGACGATCCGGTCGCGGGCACGCCGTGGATGCCCACCACCGGCGCGCGCACCACGCTCGGGCTCGGGGTCGAATGGCTGGGCGCGTTCCGCTGCGAGGCGGGCTTCGGCACCGCGACGCACCGCATGGGCATCGCGTTCGACGTGTCGCGGGATTTTTGGGGAATCCTCTAAAGCAGGTTGTGGAGGTTGTCGAGGTTGGGGGAGGTTGCATGGTGCGCGGAGCAACCTCCCCCAACCTCCACAACCTCCCAAACCTCCCCAACCTCCCGTAGGTCCACTACCTTGTCTTAGATGGCCGACACGAACTTCCCGGATGAATGGCTAGCCCACTCCCTCGAGGGAGTGGTCACGCCGGAGCTTGTCGCCGAGCTGCGGGAGAAGGCCACGCCCCAGGCGACGCTGTGGGAGACGCTCGTCGCCCAGAAGATCGTGAGCGACGAGCAGATCCTCACCGCGCTCTCCACGCGGTTCCGACTGAAAATCGCCGAGCTGGACAAAGCGGACCCGACGGCCAAGGAGCGGGTCCCCGAGCTGGTCGCCCGGCGCTATCAAATCGTGCCGCTGCGCGCCACCGACTCCTACCTGGAAGTCGCCACCGCGAACCCGTTCGATCTGGACGCGGAGAAGGCGCTCGCGTTCGCGACGGCGCGGGAAATCCGCATGCAGCTGCTCGCGCCGTCCAAGATCGCCGAGCGGCTGGACGAGATGTACCGCCCCGAGAAGGCGGTGGACAAGCTGCTCGAGGGCATGGAGAGCGAGACCGCGCTCGAGCACCTGAAGGACGTGGCTCCCGATGAGATCACGCTGGCGGCGTCCGAGGCCGAGGCGAGCCAGCGCCCGGTGGTGCGCCTGGTGGATCTGATCATCTCGGAGGGTATCCTGGCGCGCTCGAGCGACATCCACATCGAGCCCGAAGAGGGCGGCGTGGCGGTGCGCTATCGCATCGATGGCGTGCTGCGCCAGGTGATGAAGATTCCGCGCCAGGCGGGGCTGCCGCTGATCTCGCGCATCAAAATCATGTCGTCGCTCGACATCGCCGACCGGCTGCGACCGCAGGATGGCCGCGCCCGCGTGGCGGTGAACGGCCAGCCGATCGACCTGCGCGTGTCGACGCTGCCCGCGTCGCTGGGCGAGAAGGTCGTGATCCGGATTCTCGATTCCCGCGCCACGGTCAAGTCGCTCGACTCGCTGGGGCTGAATACCAACGAGACGGAAGGCATCAAGCGGCTGCTCGAGAACCACGAGGGGATCCTCCTGGTCACCGGCCCGACGGGCTCGGGCAAGACCACGACGCTGTACTCCTGCATCAACCAGATCAAGAGCGAGGGCGTCAACATCGTCACGGTCGAGGATCCGGTGGAGTACCGGATGCAAGGGATCGTGCAGGTGCAGGTGCAGGAAAAGGCCGGCCTGACGTTCGCCTCGGCGCTCCGCTCGATCCTGCGCCAGGACCCGAACGTGGTGCTGATCGGCGAGATCCGGGATCGCGAAACGGCGCAGATCGCCGTGCAGGCGTCGCTCACCGGTCACCTGGTGCTCTCCACCCTGCACACCAACGACGCGTCCAATGCGGTCACCCGGCTCGTGGACATCGGCGTGGAAGCCTACAAGATCGCCGCCGCCCTGCGGGGGGTGCTGGCGCAACGGCTGATGCGCAAGCTCTGCCCCACCTGCAAACAGGTGTGGATGGAGTCACCGCCCGACCGTCTCGGCAAATGGGTTCCGAAAGGCACCCCGCTGTACCGAGCCGCCGGCTGCCCCGACTGTGCCATGACCGGATACCGCGGCCGTTTCTCGATCGTCGAGGTCCTGACGGTGACGGCCGAAGTGGAGCGGCGCATCGCGGCGGGGGAGACGGCGGAGCTTATCGCGGGCGCCGCGCGCCGCGGGGGCATGAAGGGTCTATGGGAGTCGGGGCTCGAGCACGTGCTGCGCGGTGAATCGACGCTCGACGAGCTGACGCGCGTCGTCGACATCCCGGAAGAGGACGAGCGGCCGTCCGGGCCGGCGGCGGCACCGCGGCGCCCGGGCGGTGCCGCGCGGCAGCCGTATCTGGCGCCTCATCCCGGTGCGGAGCTGGCCGCCGAGACCGCCCCCGAGCCCGACGCGCTGGTGGAGCACTTCGAGCTGCTGGAGGAGCCTGAGCCCCCGCGGGTCTCCGGGCCCCACGGCGCGCTGGCGTGCAAGGTGTTGCTCGTGGACGACGAGGACAGCTTGCGCAAGGTCGTGAAGGACCTGCTCGAGCGCGATGGATACATCGTCTCCGAGGCGCGCGACGGTGTGCAGGCGCTCGATCAGGTCGATCGGGTGGGTCCGGACATCATCGTGCTCGACCTCAACATGCCCGGCCTGGACGGATACGGCGTGCTGTCCCACCTGCGCTCGCGGCCCGCCACCGCGGATATTCCCGTCATCGTCCTCACCGCCAAGAGCGACGAAGACAACGAGGTGCGCGTGTTCGAGCTCGGCGCGGACGACTTCCTCACCAAGCCGTTCCGCGCGCGCGCGCTGTCGGCCCGGTTGGAAGCCGTGTTGGGTCGGCGGCGCTAGCCGCGACCGACATCCCCTTCCCCCATGACGGAAGTGCGGGTTGCGTTCGTCGACGCCTACGTACTGCGCGTGGGCGCGAGGGGGGGGGGCGTCGAGGTGCTCGCGCTGCGACGCGCACCGGGGGGCCGCTCGCCCGGCTCGTGGGAGACGGTGCACGGGCACATCGAGGCGGGCGAGACGCCGGTGCAGGCGGCGCTGCGCGAAGTACGCGAGGAGACCGGACTCGACCCCGCGCGGCTGTACAATCTGTCGCGGGTGGAGGCGTTCTACCGCCACCGGACCGACGACATCACGCTGATTCCCGTGTTCGCGGCCGTGGTGGACGCCGCCGCCGAGCCGCGCACGTCGCCCGAGCACGACCGCGTGGAGTGGCTGGCGCCGGCGGCGGCCGCCGCGCGCTTCGCCTGGCCGCGGGAGCGCAGAGCACTGGACGACGTTTTGTCAATCCTCGGGTCCGGGGACGCAGGCTTGCTCGAAGACGTTCTGCGGGTATGCTAGCTGGCGTGTAGGCTGGGCCACTCGGGACCCTTTGCGCACCGGCGGCGTGTGAACCCGTTCTACCACCGCATCTACAAAGTAGTCCGGCACATTCCGAAAGGCCGGGTCGCGACGTACGGGTTGGTGGCGCGGCTGGCCGGTCAGCCCGGCGCCGCGCGCACGGTCGGCTGGGCTCTCTCGGCGCTCCCGGAAGATTCTGATGTGCCCTGGTGGCGCGTGCTCAACGCGGCCGGGCGTATCTCGCTCCGGGGAGCCCATGAGGCCAGCGTGCTGCAGCGCGCGTTGCTGTTGCGCGAGGGCGTGAAGTTCGCCCCGGGCGGCGCGGTGAACCTCGCCGTGTTCGGGTGGCCCGCCGAGGCTTACGACAGCGCGCCCGCGGCCCACATGCGCGCCGCCTCGTCCCGCAGATCGCGCAGGTTGAACGGCTTGCGTACGTAGCGCAGACCGAGTCGGGTCAGCGCGTCGTCCGATCCGGGCCGCACGTCCCCCGTCGCCACCAGCACCCGGTTCTTGAGGGCCGGGTGCGCTTCCACGAGTCGAGTTACGAACAGCTGATCGCGCGCGCGCGCCTGCGCGTCCGCCAGGATGAGGTCGTACGCGCGGGCGCCGGCGAGATCGAGCGCGTGCTGCACGTTGCGCGCGACGTCCACCGTGTGGCCTTCCCGGCCGAACAGCGCCTTCACCATGCGACGCACCGCGGGATCGTCGTCGACCAGCAGGATCGCCCGCTTGGCGGCCGGGGCCGCGGGCGCCGGCTCGGGTACCGGGGTCGCGTGCAACGCGACGTCGGCCGGCGCCGCGGGCAGGTCCACCAGAAACGCCGCGCCACCGTGCGGCGGCCGCTCCACGCTCACCCGCCCGCCGTGAGCCTCCACGATCGAATAGGTGATGGAGAGCCCGAGCCCCGTCCCCTGGCCCGGCTCCTTGGTGGTGAAGAACGGCGTGAAGAGGTGCGGCAGAACGTCGTCCGGGATGCCTCCCCCGGAGTCGGCGACCTTCATCCGGACGCGGTCGTCGAACCAGGTGACGAGCCGGATCACGCGCGGGCGCTCCGGCGGATTCTCCGCGACGGCCTGCGCCGCGTTGTTCAACAGGTTCAAGAGCACCTGCTGCAGCGCGTGGCGGTCGCCCAGCACCGGCGGGACCGTCCCCAGCTCCGTCTCCACCACGATGTCCTTGAGGGTGAGGTCGAAGCTCATGAGCAGCAGCGTCCGCTGGATCACGTCGTTCAGGTCCACGGGCGCCTGCTCCGCGGGGCCCTTGCGCGCGAACGTGAGCAGGTTGCGCACGATCCGCCCGGCGCGGTCGGCCTGCTCGTGAATCACGCGCAGGTGTCCACGGTCCTTGGCGCCCAGCTCCTTCTGCTCGAGCAGGAACTCGGACAGGCCGGCAATCGAGGTGAGTGGATTGTTGAGCTCGTGGGCGACGCCGGACACGAGCTGGCCCACCGCGGCCAGCTTCTCGCTCTGGATCAGGTGGGACTCCATCGCCTGCTGGTCGGTCACGTCCTCGACCAGCACCACGACGCTCTGATCGTGCGCCTCCCCCCCTCCCGGTGCGGGGATGCGGGCGGCGGTCACGCGGATCGTGCGCCCCCCCCCCAGCGTGGCCGAGCGCAGCACGATCGGCTGCACCCGATCGCCCGCGCGCGCGGCCGCCAGCAGGTCCACCAGGGGAGGGGACGTGCCCACCAGGGACTCGACCAGGTCCCGGCCGATCACGCCCGGAATCGGGGCGCCGAGCAGGGAGGCGAGAGACCGGTTGGCCCGGCGCACCCGTCCCGCGTCGTCCACCACCGCGATCCCCTCGCTGAGCGAATCGAACGCGGTCTCCCACTGCTCCTTCGCGTGCCGCACCATCTCGAAGAAGCGCGCATTGGCGATCACGACGGCCGCGTGCGTGGCCACGGTGGAGAGCAGGCGCATGTCCTCCGACCCAAACCCGCCGCCGCGCGGGTTGGCGATCACCAGCGTTCCCACCACCACGCCGTGCGCGCGCAGCGGCACCGCCGCCGCAGAGTCGGCATGCACGTCCGCCACCAGCCGCGTCGGCTCCCCCCCCGAGTTGCGCACCAGCTCGAGCCGCTCGCGGCCCAGCGACCGGACGACCAGGCCGGGATCGTCCGCGCCGATGGAACGACCCGCGAGCGCCGCCAGCGTGCCGTCGGCGGCGGTGACCCGTAGCAGGGGGCGGTCCTCGCGTCCCTCGCCCGCTCCGACCGCTGCCGCCTCCCCGTCCGGGGCCAGGGCGACGAGCGCTCCCTGGGCGTCGAGAAACCGCATCGCGTAGCGCACCACCTGCTCGACGATCCGTTCGAGCTGCAGCGACCCCGACAGGATGAACGACAGCTCCTGGAGGGAGAACAGCTCCGACAAGCGGCGGTTGAGCTCGTCCGCCGCCCGCCGGCGGTCGCGCTCGCTCTGACGCAAGCGGCGGCTCAGGCGGATCGACCACCCGAGGGCGCCGATGACGGCGATGCCGAGCAGCGCGAGCACGAGGCGCATGAGGGACAACAATAACGTTTGCTCGACGATCGGAATCCCGAGCGATGCATTCGGCTATCCCGTTGTCGCTATCCCATCTCAACTTGGCCAGCTGGAGCAGCCCTGATGCGGAGTCTGTTCGGGTGGGCCGTGTGCTGCGCCCTCGTGACCACGGGCGGCGGACGCGCTGTCCACCGCGATGCTGGTGTCGGGCCGCGCGCCGGTGGACGTGATGCGGAGTTACGCCGTTCGCGGCTGAACGAGGCCGGCGATCGCGTCCCGCAGGTCCTCGATCCCTTCCTTCTCCCGCGCGCTGGTGACGATCAGCTGATCGGCGTCGAGCGCCAGCGTCTCGCGCAGCGCGCGCTCGCGGGCCACTCGCTCGCCGCGGGGCAGCTTGTCGCTCTTCGTCAGCGCGGCCAGGACCGGGGTCTCGCGGCCGGCGAACAGCTCCTGGATGGCCCGGTCGTCGACCGAGGGCTCGCGGCGGCTGTCGAGCAGCCATACCACGCCCGCGAGACGGGGCCGCTCGAGGGCCCCGGTCACGAGGCCGCGGAAGGCGTGCCGCTCCGCGTGGGAGGCGCGGGCGTAGCCGTAGCCGGGGAGATCGAGAAAATAAAAGGCGCGGTGCCCGGTGCGCGGTGGCTCCCGATGCGCATCGGGCGGTTGGCTCTCGGGGGAGGCAACCGCGTACGGCGCACCGCGCACCAAGGGCATTTCGTAGACGTTCAGCATCCGGGTCTTCCCCGGCGTCGCGGAGACCTTCGCGATCTTGCGCCCCGCGAGGGCATTGAGCAGGCTCGATTTGCCTACGTTGGACCGGCCAATCAGGGCGACTTCGGGGAGAACGGGTGCGAGGGGAACGTCGGCTGAGGGGAACGAGCCGACGAAATGCGGGTCGGTCAGGCTTCTTTCTTCTGGCGGACGCGCTCGGTGACGAGCAGCGGGGGCCGGCCTTCGGTGACGCACTCCGCGGTGATGGCGACCTCGCGCACGTCGTCGCGGCTCGGCAGTTCGAACATGATGTCCGTCATCATCTCTTCGAGGATGGCGCGCAGGCCCCGGGCGCCGGTGGCGCGCTTGATCGCCTTCTGGGCGATGGCCTTGAGGGCGTCTTTCTCGATGGTGAGCCGCACGTCTTCCAGCTCGAACAGCTTCTGGTACTGCTTGGAGAGCGCGTTTTTCGGCTCGATGAGGATGCGGACCAACGCCTCTTCGTCGAGCGAGTCGAGCGGCACCGCCACGGGCAGCCGGCCCACCAGCTCGGGGATGAGGCCGTAGCGCAGCAGGTCGTCCGGCTCCACGTCGATGAAGGGATTCTTCTTGATTTTCTCCGGCGCGCCTTTGGCGACCTCTTCCTTGGTGAAGCCGATCTGGCGCCGTCCGGTGCGCGACTCGATGATCTTCTCGAGCCCGTCGAACGCGCCGCCGCAGATGAACAGGATGTCTTTCGTATTGACCTGGATGTACTCCTGCTGCGGGTGCTTGCGGCCGCCCTGGGGCGGCACGCTCGCCACCGTGCCCTCGAGGATCTTGAGCAGCGCCTGCTGGACGCCTTCGCCCGACACGTCGCGCGTGATGCTCGGGTTCTCCGACTTGCGGGCGATCTTGTCGATCTCGTCGATGTAGACGATGCCGCGCTCGGCTTCGGACACGTTGAAGTCCGCGGCCTGCAGCAGCCGAACCAGGATGTTCTCCACGTCCTCGCCCACGTACCCCGCTTCGGTGAGCGTGGTCGCGTCGGCGATGGTGAAGGGCACGTCCAGGATGCGCGCCAGCGTCTGCGCCAGGAGCGTCTTGCCCACGCCCGTGGGACCGATCAGGAGGATGTTGCTCTTGTCGAGCTCGACCTCCGCTTCGCGTCCCTGGTGCGAGTTGATGCGCTTGTAGTGGTTGTAGACCGCCACGGCGAGCGTCTTCTTCGCCTTCTCCTGGCCGATCACGTACTGGTCCAGTACGTCTTTAATCTCGGAGGGGATGGGGACCTGGGTGATCGCCTCGGAGACCTCGCGCTCCTCGTCCTCCGCCAGGATCTCGTTGCAGAGGGCGATGCACTCATTGCAAATGTAGACCGACGGTCCGGAAATGAACTTCCGGACCGAGTCCTTCGACTTGCCGCAGAAGGAGCAGCGGAGGTGCTTATCGTGGGACATCTCGTCCTAGTATGGGAAGGTCGGCCTGCCGGCGCAAGCGGTCATTTCTTCTTCCCGTCGTCGATCTGCTGGAAGTTGGCGATTACGTGGTCAATTAGCCCGTACTCCTTGGCTTCCTCCGCGGACATGAAGCGATCCCGGTCCATGTCCTTCTCGATCTGGTCCAACGCCTTGCCGGTGTGCTTGGCATACAGCTCGTTGAGCTTGCCCCGCAGGTAGAGGATCTCCCGGGCCTGGATCTCGATGTCGGCCGCGGTGCCCTGGGTCCCGCCCGAGGGCTGGTGCATCATGATGCGGGCGTGGGGCAGGGCGGAGCGTTTTCCCTTGCGGCCGGCCGCCAGCAGGAACGAGCCCATCGAGGCCGCCATCCCCATGCAGATGGTGTTCACGGGGGCGCGCAGGAACTGCATCGTGTCGTAGATCGCCATGCCCGACGACACCAGCCCGCCGGGCGAATTGATGTACAGATAGATGTCCCGCTCCGGGTTGTCCGCGTCGAGAAACAGGAGCTGCGCGATGATGATGTTCGACACCTCGTCGTTGATCTGCGTGCCCAGGAACACGATGCGGTCCAGGAGCAGCCGGCTGAAGATGTCATAGGTGCGCTCGCCCCGGCTGGAGCGCTCGATGATGTAGGGCGGGTAAATCTGGTTCCTCGTCACGCTGACTCCACGGTGGATTGCGACAGAAGAAACGTAAACACCTTCTCCTCGGTGAGGCCGCGCTCCAGGTCGCGCAGCCGCTTCGCCTTCTCGAGCGATGCCCGCAGCTCGGCTGCCGGCTTGCCGCTGCGCGCGGCGATCTCCTGCAGCCGGGCGTCGAGCTCCGCCGCGGTGGCGCGCAGGCCGTGGCGCTCCACCACCCAGTCGAGGATCAGGTCGCGCCGCACCTGCGCCTCGGCTACCGGCCGGAACTCCTGGGCGAATTCGGGCACCCGGTCTTCCGGGATCCCGTACGCCTGGGCGTACACGTACACCGCCCGCTCGACCAGCGGCCGCGGCGCGACCACCCGGTTCGCCTCCACGATCTGCTCGATCAGGTCGCGTCGCACCCGGGCATCGGCGTCGCGCTCGGCTTCCTTCTCGAGATCGTCGCGCACCGCTTGGCGCAGCGCGGCGAGCGACTCGAAGTCCCCGACCTCGCGCGCGAACGCGTCGTCCAGCTCCGGCAGATGCTGGCGCTTCACCTCCTGCAGCGTAAGACGGATCGCCCGCGTCTGCCCGCGCTTCGCCTCCTCGGGGAAGTCGGGCGGGAAGCGCACGGTGGCGTCCAGCGTTTCCCCGGGGAGCATGCCCATGATCTTCTCCTCCACCTCCGGGATCGCGCCTCCCTGGCCCAGCACGATCTGAAAGGGCCCCGGGTCCTTCGCCGCGTCTCCTTCGCGCGTCGCGATCGTCCCCTGCACCATGTCCTTGAGCGCCGGTTTCTCTCCCGTGACCGGCACCCACGGCGCCTTCTGCTCGCGCAGGGCGGTGAGCTGCGCCTGCACCTGCTCCTCCGTGACCTTGGGCACGGTGCGCTTCAGGTGGAACTTGCCGATGCGCTCGAGCGTGAGCTCCGGTTTCACTTCGACGTGGAACTCGAACGTGACGGGACCCCCCGCCACGACGTCCCACTTGAGGTTGTGCACGTGCGGGTCGGCGACGGGGTGCAGCGCTTCTTGCGCCAGCGCCGCCTTCCAGCTTTCGCGAATCAGCTCCTCGAGCGCCTGCTGCCGGATGTCGTCCGCGAACTGCTTTTTCACGAGCGCGGCCGGCGCCTTACCCTTGCGGAACCCGGGGAGCCGGGCGCGCCGCTGGTACGCCGACGTGGCCCGCGCCTCGGCCTGCTGCACCTGCTCGACCGGCACGGTGACGGCGAGCGAAGCGGCGCCGGGCTCTTCGGCGGTCTTCTTGATCGAGATCGCGGGCATGGGAGATAAAATCTAACTAGGGCGTGCGCGGTGCGCGGTGCGCGGGAGCCCCCGGCGCGCCCTGGAAGTCCGCCGCGCTCGGAGGCAACCGCGCACGGCGCACTGCGCACCGCCTCTCACGGGTTCCGTCTCAAGCTCTTGATGCGGCGGTGCGGCCTGTCGCCCGGCGTGATGTCGTCGTCTCGGACGACACTGATCGCGCCGTCGGGCTCGAGCACGGCGATCAGCACGTCATCGGCCCGCGCCACGCCGTGCTCCCGAAGCGCCTGCAGCACCTCGTCGCGCGTGACGCCGGCGCGACGGCAATGCTCGTCGAGGATCTTGCCATGGTAGATCAGCATGATTCCCTCGCCCGCGATCAGCTTGGCGAGCCGGCGGCTCCGGAGCCGGGCCGTATTGATCAGCCAGTGCCAGCTCATGAGCACCGCGGCGGCCACGAGTCCGCCCACGAGGCTGGTGTCGGGCCCGACCATGGCGTTCTGCACCGCGTTCGAAATGATGAGGAGCAGGACGAAATCGAACACGCTCATCTGCCCGAGGGTCCGCGTGCCCCCGAATCGCAGCCCGACGAGCACGAAGAAGTAGACGACGGACGTGCGGAGTGCAACGTCGAGCAGGGTGTGCCATGAGGCGATCACGGTGGCGTAAGCTACGGGCCCTGGTCATGGGTGCCTAGTGACCCGCGGTATGGGCCAACCGACGGGCACGGCCGGAGTGTGCCGCGTCACGCCGCGCCGCGCGCCACCGGGTCGATAGTGGGACGGAACCGGGAGGCAGTTACGGTTCGAGCAAGCCCCGAGGCGCCCGCGGTGAACCGACTCGAAGGAGGAAGACGCATGCGTCTCAGATTCTCTCTGGCGGCCGCCGTGGCGGCCGCGATGACCGTGACGGCCGCGGCCGCCGCCCAGAAGGCTTCGACGGGCAACGGCGCGCCCAGCGGATCGCACTTCAATCTCAACATCATCGGGGTTGCCCACGACAAGAGCCCCAACATGAACAAGGGGAGCGGCGACGTCATCTTCGTGGGCCTCGGCACCAGCAGCGACGCCGTGACGACGAAGATTCTGCTCAGTCAGACGGCCGACAGCGAATTCGCAGTGCTCGACAAGAATGGGACGGACGGCGAAGCCTCCTTCGCCCTCCCCCTCCCGGGCAGCTACACCGTCTGGGCCCGAGCGCTGGGCACGCCGGGTGGGCAGTCGAAAATCGCCACCTGCGCGACATTCATCGATCCGACCACCTTTACGTCCACGATCTTGTGCTCGACTGACAACGCGGTCTTCGTGCGCGGGAAAGGCAAGAGCAGCTTCCGCGACGTGACCAGCGCGCTCACGACTATTACGCTCGTACCAGGGAGCGCGGCGGAGCTGGCGTGCGGTACGCCGACCGTGAGCTTGTTCGCTCCCTGCCTGCAGGACTTCCTCTGGCAGTACGACAACAACGGGCTGAGGCTGCTGCAGGTGCGGTTCTACCCCAACTAACACGCGAGAGTCGGCCGGCGCCCCGCGCTGATGGGGCGCCGCCCGACCGGGTCATCGCCCGTCGTACGCCGTGATCGGTTTCCCCTGCAGATACTTGTCGAACCAGCGCAGGATGTGCTGCAGGCGCTCCACGCGGTGCACCGGCTTGCCGGAGCGCGACAGCTCGTGCGACTCGCCGGGAAAGCGCACCATCACGGTCGTCTTGCGCAGGTACTTGAGCGCGCGGAACATCGCCTCGCCCCCCTGATTGGGCGGCGCCCGCAGATCCTCCTCGCCCAGCACGAACATGATGGGCGTCGTGACCGAGTCCGCGTAGCGCACGGGCGAGCGGACGAGGAACTCCTGCGGATCGCGAAACGGCGTGGACCGAAACCACGACGGCTGGAAGAGCGTGAAGTCCGCCGTGTACCAGAACCCCAGCCAGTCGGCCACGTCGCGCTGCGACACGGCGGCGGCGAAACGGTGGGTGTGCCCCACCGCCCAGTCGGTGAGCAGTCCCCCGCCCGATCCGCCCGTGACGCCCAGTCTGGTCGAATCCACGTAGCCACGGCGGATCAGGGAATCCACCGCGACCATCAGGTCGCGATGGTCGTCGCCGGGGTACTTGTACTGGATGATGTTGCCGAACTCCTGTCCGTACGTGGTGCTGCCGCGCGGGTTGGGATAGAGCACCACGTACCCCTTGGCGGCCATCCACTGCATCTCGTGAAAAAAGACGTATCCGTAGGCCGTGTGCGGCCCGCCGTGGATGTTGAGGATCAGCGGGTACTTCCGGCCGGGCGTGAAACCCACCGGCTTCATGATCCATGTCTCGATCTTGCGGCCGTCGAAGCTCGTGTACCAGAAGTCTTCCGGCGTGACGAGCGCGAGCTGCGCGAACAGCGAGTCGTTGACGTGGGTGAGCCGCCGCACGCCCTTGGTCGCCACGTCGAGCACGTAGAGGTCGGGCAGATGGGTCGGATCGCCGATGGTGAGCGCCAGGCTCTTCGCGTCGGCGGACGCGGTGTACGCGAGCACCGCGTGGTCGCCGGTGGTGAGCGGCTCGCGCGCGCCCGTCTGCGCGTCGAACCGCACCAGGTTCGAGCGCCCGTGCTCCGTGGTCGCGACGATCACGCTGCGGCCGTCCGCCGTCCAGATGTTCGGGCTCGAGCCCTCGCCGCCGCGCGGGGGCGCCTGGTCGCCCAGCACGGCGCCGCCCATGTCGAAGTCGTAATCGGCGGTGAGGTTTTTTACCTGGCGGTCGCGCGCCACCAAGAGGTCGGATTGATTGTACGAGCGCGTCGCCCGCGGATTGATCCAGCCCCGGAACGCCACCGCCCGTCCGTCGGGCGCGAGCGCCGGGCCGAATACGGGACCATTGATGTCCACCACCGTGTCGAGCGCGCCCCCCGCAGCGGGCACCGAATAGACGTTGTTGTCGGGCGGGTAGTAGTACGACTCGGGCACCCGGTCCGAGACGAAATAGATGCGCGTGCCGTCGCGGCTCCACTGCGGTGCGTTCTCGTCGAACACACCGGACGTCACCTGGCGCGCCTTCGCCGGTTGCTCGCCGGGCAGGACGGCCGGCACCGTCCAGATGTGGGTGTGCTCGCCGGGGTCGACATAGCCTTCGTCGTCGCCGCGGAACTCGGCCTGCGTGATCACCCGGACGTCGCTCTTCGGCTCGTCCTGCTTGGCGGACTTCTCCGGCTTGGCGAGCTCTTCCGGCGCCGTCGTGCTCGTGAAGGCGATCGTCTTCCCGTCGGGCGACCACGCGGCGGGCCCGGCGCCCTTCGGCAGGTCGGTGAGCTGCTGCGCTTCGCCGCCGGCCAGCGACAGGAGGTACAGCTGGGTGTGGCCGTCCGTGGGACGGAGGAACGCGAGCGTCGCGCCGTCGGGCGACCAGCGCGGAGCACCGTCGTGCGGGCCGCTCGTGATCCGGCGGGGCGGCGAGAGGCCGTCGGTCGCGACGAGCCACAGACCCGTCTCGTAGCCGTCGTGCTTGGCGTTCACCGTGACCAGCACGTAGGCGGCCCGGCGCCCGTCGGGCGCGAGCTGCGGGCTCGCCACCCAGCGGAAGGCGAACAGGTCGCTGTCCGTGATGGCGCGCTGCTGCGCCGCGAGCCCGGACACGCACACGAGGCCGGCGAGCGAGGCTATGAGAGCGGGACGCATGCGATCAGCGGCCACTCGGCTCGGGCACCGTCGGGAGGGGGTACGCGCTCCGCAGCGCCGTGAGGTACTCGTCGTACAGCGCCTTGAGGCCCTCGAACTCCCGTTGCACGGTCGTGCGATAGGGGGCGTCGGTGGCGAAGTGGTACAACACGCCGGCCATCGCCTGGGCGTCGAGCACGAAGCCATGATGGCCCACCGGACCGAGCGCGTCGGCCTCCATCTCGAACGTGTGGTAGCCGCCGTTCGAGCTGTGGGCCGTCACGCCGACGCCCGGAATCTGGGTCGCGACGGTGCCGGTCTCCTCGTAGGGGAGTGGGCGCCCCGGCTCGTCCTCGGCCTTGGTGGCGCCGAGCTTCTTCAGGTAGGTGAAGGCGACGTCGTTCAGGGCGGAGACCGAAATGCCGTCGCGCGATTCGGAGTCCGCCTCGATGCGGACCTTGGTGCCGGTGGCGAGGGCGGCGGCGCGGGCCGCGTCGTTCACGCGCTCGAGCACCTGCGCGAGATACACCTGATCCGGGTAGCGCAGCCAGAATTCGGCGACCGCGCGGTCGGGCACGACGTTCGGCGCCTTGCCGCCTTCGGTGATGATGCCCTGAATCCGCGTCTCCGGTCGCAGCGTCCGGCGGATGGCGTCGATGTGGTTGAACAGCTCGATCACGCCGGTGAGCGCGTCCCGCCCGTCCCACGCCTGCAGTTGATGCGCCGGCGCGCCGGAGAAGATGTAGCGCACCACGTCGATGTTCATGCAGCAGCTCCCGAAGCCCGGGCCCGGCGCCTGGGTGGCGGTGGACGAATGCGAGCGCACCAGCACGTCCGCGCCCTTGAACACGCCCGCCTGGTACATCGTGGTTTTCGCTTCCGGCGAGCCGATTTCCTCCGCGGGCGTGCCGTACACGGTGACCGTGCCCGGCGTCTTCGACGCCGTCAGGAACTCCGCGACCGCGAGCGCGGCGGCCATGCCGACGGGACCTTGCGCGCTGTGCTGGTCGCCGTGGAAGTCGCGGGTGGTGCCGCGCAGCGCGTCGTACTCGAGGATGACGCCGAGGTTCGGGCCCGGCGTCCCCTTCTTGTAGCGCGCCACGAACGCGGTCTTCAAGCCCGCCACCCCCGTCGTCACGTCGAAGTCGTGAGCCTGCAGATAGTCGGTGAGGATCTTCGCCGAGCGCTCTTCCTTGTAGCCCGTCTCCGGATGGCGGGTGATGTCGTCGGCCATGCCGAGGAGCTCCCTGTCCATCAGCTCCTTGGCGCGGGCCAGCACGGCGTCCCGGCGGGGATCGCGGGCGCCGGTGAGCCGCGCCACCAGCGCGGGCAGGGCGAGCGAGCGTTCCAGCGCGTTCATGCGGCGGACGACATCGGCCGCCGCGCTCTTCTCGGTGGGTGTTTCCTGGGCGGCCAGCGGGGCGGCACAGGCGACGAGGGCAACGACGGCGAGCGACGGGACGAAACGCATCGGGTGTGACCTCTGCGGAGCCGGAGGAGTGTTGCGGGACCCGCAGGAAGTTACGGAGCGCTGCGGCCGTGGCAATGGGCTCAACCAAAGATCGTACAACTGGTTAACGGGCGGTCCGCGGGGCCGCTGTATTGCTATCCGTGAGGTCCCGCCCATCTTGTAACCGGCTTTGCCTGGGGGATTGGGATCATGCTACCAGCGCGCCCAATCGTGCGGGTCGGGCTGACGGTGGTGGGTGGGATAGCGGCGCTGGCCTGCGGGTTCGCGGACGTGTTCCGTCCCGCCGGGCCCGAGCCCGTGACGATCATTTATGTGGGGGACTCGGTGCTCCATCGTGACAGCACCGTGCCGTTCAGCGTCCTCGTCGCTGCGGGCGGCACGACCCTCGACGGACCGCACCTCACGATGTGGTCGTCGGACACCACCGTCTTCGATCTCACCGCGGGACGAGACTCGCTGACCGCGAAGTCGAATATCGCCAGCGCGAAGCTCATGATTCGACTCCAGAGCTCCATTCTCACCGACAGCGCGCCCACCCTGGCCCAGTCGATCAAGGTCCGGCCATGAAGTGCTTCAAGTGCGGGGCGGACGTGCCGTCGCCGGCCCGGTTCTGCGGGCATTGTGGCACGCTCGTGGGCGATCCGCACGACCCGACGCTCACGCTTCCGGTCGCGACCGGCGACGACCTGCTGCAGCGCCTCCGCATGGTGCTCGCCGGGGAATACGAGGTGGAGCACGAGCTGGCGCGCGGCGGGATGGCGGTCGTGTTCAAGGCGACCGAGGTCGGGCTGCGGCGCGTGGTGGCCCTCAAGGTGCTTCCCCCGGAGCTCGGGCTCACGGCCCGCGCCGTGGAGCGCTTCAAGCGCGAGGCGCGCATGGTGGCCGAGATCGATCATCCGAACATCATCCCCGTGTACCGGGTAGGGCAGTTCGGGGGCATTCTGTTCATCGTGATGAAGTTCGTCGAGGGGAAGTCGCTCGACGCCATTCTCCAGGAACAAGGCGCCCTGCCCGTGCCCGCGACCGTGTATGTCCTGCGCGCGGCGGCCCGCGCGCTCGCGTACGCCCATGCCTGCGGCATCGTGCACCGTGACGTGAAGGGCGCGAACATCCTGGTGGACTCGGATGGACGCGTGATGGTGTCCGACTTCGGCGTCGCGCTGCGCTCGGCGGACGTGACCCTCACGGCTGACGGCACGGTGATCGGGACCCCGGCGTTCATGAGCCCGGAGCAATGTGCCGGCCGGCGCGCCGGGCCCCAGAGCGACCAGTACTCCCTCGGCATCGTCGCCTTCCAGATGCTCGCCGGCTCGGTGCCGTTCCACGCGGACACCCTCGCCGGCGTGATGCACCATCACTTCTTCACGCCGGTGCCCGACCTGGGGCTGGTCCGAGACGATGTCCCCGAGCCGCTCGACGCCGTGGTGCGCCGCGCTCTGCACAAGGACTCCGAGCGACGGTTCGAGACGACGCGCGAGATGCTGACGGCGATCGAGGCCACGCCGTTCAGCGAGCGTGACCGTCTGGAGAGCGAGCGGATCCTGCAGCACCTCGTGCAGGGTCGTACCGTCGCCAAGATCGCCATGCGCGCACTGCCGCCACTCGCCGAAATGCCGACCCTCGCGATGGAGGCCCGCGCGCCGGGCCCCACGCGGCCCCGGCCCCGGTTCTCGGCGGGCCGGTTGGCCGGACTCGCCGGCGGGGGCCTCGTGGCGCTCGGCACCATTTGGCTGCTCGGCCGACCGTCCCGCCTGCCAGCGCCCGCGGCCAGCGCGTCTCTCGACTCGGCGGTGCGTCGTCCAGCCGCGGTGCCGTCGTCTCGCCCGGCGGTCCGCCACGCAGCGCCCCCGACCGGCAGGTTGCGGCTGCTCACGACGCCGCCCGACGCCGAAATCGTAATCGACGGCCGTCGCGTCGGCGTCGGCAGCGTGTTCGACCTGGAGATCTCCCCTGGCGCCCGGCACCTCGAAGTTCGTGCGCGGGGCTACGAGCCGTTCGATACGACCGTGGTGATCGAGCCCGGTGGCACGTTGTCGCTCGGGCGGGTCACCCTGCGCACGCGCGGCGCTGGATGAGGCGGCTCGTCTGGGCGGCGCTGCTCGCGGTCGGTGCGGCGCCGGCGCTGGCCGCGCAGGGCAGCACGGAGGAGCTACTGGTGCAGGCGCACCAGTTCTACGAGCGGCTCGAGGTCGAGCGGGCGCTGCCGCTGCTCCGTCAGATCGTCTCACCCAATTGGCCGTTCGAGGTGACGGCGGCCCAGCGCGTCGACGCGTACAAGTATCTCGGCGCCTGTCTCGCGCTCGCGGGGAAACGCGACTCCGCGGTGTTGTACTTCCGCGCGGCGATCGAGCGGGATCCGTTCACTGAGCTCGACGGGAGCCGGTTCACGCCGGCCCAGCTGGCCACCTTTGACGAAGCCCGACGGCGCACGCTCGCCGTTGCGGTGCGCCCGGTCGAGCCCGCGCGGGTGGACCCGCGCACGACCCGGGTCACTTTCACCGTCGTCGCCACTCACGCCGCGCTCGTAGACGTGAAACTGTCCGCCGTCGGCGCCGGCACACCGCTCGTGCTGTTCCAGGGCACGCTGGAGGGTGTGCGCGAGATCGCCTGGGACGGCCTGCTCGGCAATCGGCGACTCGCTCCGCCGGGACGATACACGCTGGCGGTCGCCGGGCGCAGCCGGGTGACGGGCGCGTCGGAGTCCGCCCGGGTGTACTTCGACCTGCGGCACGAGGTGGCGGCGCTCGAGGACACGCTGGCCGATCTGGATCGACGTGTGCTGCTCCCGGAGCGGGTTTCGCCCGAGGCGGCGCGGCGCGACATCGCCAAGGGACTGGGTGTGGCCGCGGCCGCGCTGCTCATCGCCGGCGGGGCCAACGGAGATCTCGGTGGGAGTGAGCGGGGAGCCGCGGACGTCGTCGCGGCGACCGCCGCGGCCACGGGCGTCGTCGCGTTCCTGGTACACCGACGGCACGGCGCGATCCCGGAGAACGTTGTGGCGAACGCGCGCCGCCGCGCGCAGCGTGACTCGGTGAATGCGGGGGTCCGGGCTCGCAACGCCGACCGGATCGCGGCCACCGTATTGCTCGTGTCGCCCGCGGCCGGGGAGGGTGCGGGGCCATGAGGGCCGCCGCGGTGATCGCGGGGGCCCTTTTCCTGGGGGGAGGCCGGGCGCTCGCGCAAGGCGCCTTCACCATCGCGCCGCTCGTGTCCCTCGCCGGGCACCGCGTCGATGCAGGTTTTGGGGTCGAGCGCTCGCTCGGTCCGATCATCGGCGGCGTGGGCACGGTGCGACTCGGCCCCCGGTTCGTGCTCGCCGTCCGCGCGCTCGGCGGATCGCTGTTCGGCGCGCGCGGCGTCCTCGATCGCGACGTGGGCGAGCTCGGCGTCGAGGGAAGCGTGGCCATTGGGCCGTGGCTGTCTCTCCAGGCCGGGGTCACGCGCCGCGCCTACGCCACGAGAGTCGGCCGGCAGACCTGGACCACGGTCGCGGCCGGTGCCACGGCTCGAGTCGCGTTCGCCGGCACCATGATCCAAGGCGTGGGGCACGCCGCGCTGCTGCCCGTCGTGTCGGTGACGGGACTGCCCGACCCCGGCGTGGCCTTCCGTGCCGCGACGGGCCTCGAGTACCGCATTCGCGCGGCGACGCTGGGCGTGGAGTATTCCCTCGAGCGCTACGACTTTCCGGTCATCCAGGGCGTGCGGCGCCTCGAGCAATTGACGGCGCTGACACTGCTCCTCAAACTGCCGCTGCCGTAGACAGCCGCGGGCCTGTTTGCCCGGCGGCTAGGGGAGGACGTGGTCGCGGGTGCGGGCCTGACGCTCGAGCCGGGCGATCCAGCGGGCGACGTGCAGCACCTGGTGCGGCCAGGTGCCGGCGAAGTGCTCTTCGAGCTCCTCACCGTTGCCCCACGAGTAGAGCGCGTAGTGCTTGTGCAGGTAGTGATCGAACTGGAAGTACGCCGGACTGTGGCCGTTGCTGTATTCGAGCCGGCTGACCTGAGCGCCGGTCGTCGTCTCGCTGTCCGCGACGCCCCACCGGAAGGCAAGCGGGTTCAAGGTGGTGCCGTTGAGCAGGGCGCCAACTTCGATCCGTTGCGAGGCGAGCAGGAGCTTTTTCTTCGAAATACGGGTAACCCTTACGGACGTCGCTGGCCTGTGCAATTTGTGCAGTTGTCCGGAAGTGTCAAGCCCGCGTCAGAAACGTTACCGGGGCGCTCCGGCCGGCATCCTCGGCATTGTCACCGATCGCCGATTCGCCATGACGACGACGCGTACCGACAATCTCGTAGAACAGGTCACCGCGGCCCTGCTGGAGCGGCAGCATCTGCTCCCCACGGGGCTCGCCGCGCAGGAGATCGCCACTCGGATTGTGCAGTGCTACCACGAACTCGCCGACGGGGGGTCGGGGTTCTGGGTGGCGCGCCCGCGCTGGGCGGCGGCGGAAGGCCGTCCGGCGGGTCGGGCGCTCTACGAAGTGCTGCGCGCGGACGGACGGGTCGGCGTGTGGGATGCTCTGACGCTGGACGAGGGCGAGCTCATCGCCGACACGCTCACCAAGCTCTCGTTGTAACCCCAGCGCTCGACCTACTCTTCGGCTTTCGTCTCACCTTTCGTCAGGTAGCGCTCGTCCCACGCGACGGCGAACATCCCCTGACACTTGGGGCAGGCCATCTTGCCGGGTCGTCCCTCGAGCGCCGCCCGCGTGCGGCACACGGGGCAGACGGCGTAGGGCGCGCCCAGTTGCGGCGGTAGCTTGCTCACGTCACGCGGCCGGGGCACCACCGACCAGCGCAATGGCCGGCCGAGCACCACCTCGAGCAAGCGCCGCGGCACGCCGATGGGAAAACGCTGGACGTCGAGGAAGACTTCCGACGGCGTGAAGCGGGTGACGCGGTACCACGCGCCCCGGCGCAGACCGACGTCGGCCTCCACGCGTAGGCGCGCCCACGCGAGCTGCAGCTCCTGAACAGGAACAGACTGGTTCATCGAATCCGCAGCTCCGCCGCTGGCCGCCCTACGTTGGACCCCGGCCTTGTCCGGCGTCAACCCCAATTGGACGCGGTGTTGGAAGGGTCAGTGTGATGGCAATCACTGTTCCACCACGCCGGCCGTCGTTCCGCGATCGCGCTGGCTTCGCCGACCGGACGTTCGTCCCGATGGCACAAGGGATGCCATACGCTGCGACGTTGCAACACTTGTCGATGGTGCGTCGCCGGTACTACGGTTCACTTGGTGGGCCAGCCACCGATCCCGACATGACAGTCTCGAGACGGACATGGTCCGTGCTGATGGTGGACGACAACGCCGCGATGCGCGAGGCGATCGCGCGCTCGCTGGCGCGACGTGGCTGCGCGGTCACGACGGCGGCCGACGCCGCCGAGGCGCTGGCCTCGCTGCGGCGACAGTCGTACGACGTCGTCGTCACGGACTTGAACCTGCCCGAGCGCGGCGGCCTGTGGTTGTGGCGCCAGGCGGTGATGTTGCGACCGGAGGTGCGCGGCCGCTTCGTGTTGATCGCATCGGAGCCGCTGCCGGACCCGCGCAGCATGCACCTGTTCCTCGAATCGGAGCGCTTCCTGCTCAAGCCGCTGTCGCTCGATGCGCTCTGGCGCCTGGTCGAAGAGGCGATGCAGGGTGCGCAGCAAGCCGCGAAAGGGGCGCGCGTCGACCCGCAGCAGAAACCCGCTGGCAGAGTCGGCGGCGCCCCTTGAGTCGGCCCGGGCCGCAGGCCTAAGGTGAGCGCCATGCGCGGCCCGACCCCCATCAACATCCTGTTGGTCGAAGACGATCCCGCCGACGTGGAGCTGACGCGGCGCGGGCTGGGACGCGGCAAGGTCCAGAACCGACTCTGGGTCGTGGCGGACGGCCTCGACGCGCTCGCATTCCTACGGCGCGAGAGCCCGCATCACGGTGTGCCGCGGCCCGACCTCGTGTTGCTCGACTTGAAGCTTCCCCACTTGGACGGCCGCGACGTGCTGCTGCGCATCCGCGAGGAGCCGCGCTGGCACGAGCTCCCGGTCGTCGTGCTCACCGGGTCCGACGGCGAGCATGAGCAGCTCGCCACGCTGGCCGCCGACGGGTTCCTGACCAAGCCGGTGGACTTCGCGCGCCTGAGCGAGGTCATCCTGCGGATCGCCGGCCTGGGCTGGGCCATCGTGCGGGTGCCCGCCGCCGGGGGGGAAACGGGGGCCCGGCGCGGCGCCGCGCGCCACTGACCCCGCCGGGGTGTCGCGGACGCGGCCCCCCCCTTGCCAGTGTGCATCTTGTGCAGTTTGATCCCACGCGACATGATTAAGGCGCAGCACCTGGTGCATGGCCGGGCCGTCGGGCCATCGCCACTTTGTGTCCGCCGTCCAGGACCGCACGCCTGGCGGCGGCGCATTGTTTTCAGGAGCCGAGCCTAGGTGCTCGTCTTACAGGCGGCAGCCACGCGCCCGGTATCGCTCGGGATGTAGATGGCGATTGCATTGCCCTTCCGATTCGCGCCCGTTCCGAGAAAGACGTTGGCGATCTTGGCCCCCGTACTGGCGTCCTTCATCGTCCCGAGAATCACGCCGTTGGCACCCAGGGCGGCGGCCTTCTTGCGCTGGGAGTTGATCATCCCGCCTTCCGACGTGCCTTCGCTCGAACCCTTGGAATTCAACACCGCGACCTCTGTATAAGGCTTGCCCACTCTGCTCGAGTCGGTGAACACTTGCACACCGTCTGGACAGACCGGCGCGAGCTTGAGGCTGGGGTTTAGCAGGGCGGCGTTCGTGGAGACACACGCCACCAGGACCGGCGCGAGCCATAGCATCCCTCGACGCATGCGGCGCTCCCGGATCGGAGGTAGCGCAAATCTAAGGCTCCCTCGCGCCGTGCCAATAGGGCGTTTTTGCGGCACGGAGGGGCGGGAATGCGGCAGCCCTCGGCCCGCACAGTCGGCGCGTTTATGGACGGCGGTGAGCGATGCGACCGGAGGGACTCGAACCCCCACGGGTTGCCCCACAGGATCCTAAGTCCTGCGCGTCTACCAGTTCCGCCACGGTCGCGTGATTGTCCTGCCTCAACTTACGTGCTCCTCCCTCGGCGCGGGAGCGCCTGATTGTGCCGCAGTTGTGCCGTAGCGCCGCTGAATCCTGGCCGCCACGTCTGCACAGGTTCATGATCTCCCGCTCCGAGATGTACGGCCGCCAGTCGCAGGCCGTACAGGGGTGATCGGGATCACGACGCGTTCGCCCTGTGGGTGCTATCAAGCAGTGAGCATGCCGTGTTCAATTCGTCCCTGCGAATGTCGCAAACGGGACGGGCCGTGCTGCATTCTGGGAATGGTCGCGACAGGACTCCAACCCGTGACCTCCGGCATGTGAAAGTCGTAGTTCTCGTGATGCCAAGAAAAGTGGAGGCAAACCATGGCATACCAGGCCGAAATCAGTCGTAAGAACCCGGGTTGTTTCTTGTTTTTGGTGGACCAATCAGAGTCGATGGAAGATCCTTTTGGCGGCGGAGAGGCTGGCAGACGGAAGGCCGAGGAGCTCGCGACGATACTCAACAAGCTCATTCATAATCTGTGCATCCGTTGCTCCAAGTCGGACTCTATTTACGACTACTTTCATGTCGGTGTGCTGGGCTACAGCGAAGACAGCTGTAAACCAGCGCTCGGCGGTGAACTGAGCGGGCGCTCTTTGGTACCGATCAGTGAATTGGCCAATAAGCCGTTGCGCATCGAAGACAGGGTAAAGAAATCGGACGATGGCGCCGGCGGCGTGATGGATCAAACCGTGAAATTTCCAGTCTGGTTCGATCCATATTCGAAAGGGGGCACTCCGATGTGCGCCGCGCTCAAGGAGGCGACCAAGATTACCCAGGCGTGGTGTCAGGAGCATCCGAACGGATTTCCGCCGATCGTCATCAACATCACCGACGGCGAGGCAACGGATGGAGATCTTGTTGCCGAGGCGCGTAAATTGGGGGCGGTCAGCGGCGAAGACGGTTCGGTGTTGCTCTTCAACATTCATCTTTCGTCGACGGCCGGACCATCGATCGAATTACCGGGCAACGGCAACAAACTGCCGGATCAACATGCCAAACAGCTCTTTGAGGCCTCATCGACGCTCACGCCGTTCATGGTTGCACGCGCGACAGAGCTCGGTATGCCGGCCGAGGACAACTCGCGAGGATTCATCTTTAACGCGCAACCGTTGCACGTAATCCATTTTCTCGATATCGGCACGCGACCGGCTAACGTGCATCTGCGTTGAGTACCACGGCAGTGGCCACCTCCTGCGGTGAAGCACGCCACGCGGCCGACGCGTGCGACATCAAGGTCTTCAGCTGCCCAAAGCTGGGCAACAGCCTTGAGGAGTACGAGGATGCCTGGGCGCATCGGCAAACTCGCACGCCAGTCGGCATCCGCGTGGCGGTGGCTGACGGCGCCACCGAAAGCAGCTTTGCCAAGTTATGGGCCGTGCTGTTGGCCGAGAGCTATGCGCGAAGTGAGCTCGCCGGGGCAGAGTTTTTTGCGCGGTTGACGCCAGCGCGCCGCCTCTGGCGGCGAAGATTAGCGGGCCGACCGCTCCCCTGGTTCGCTACCGAAAAGGCCGAGCAGGGCGCCTTTGCGGCTTTTCTCGGTGTCGAGATTGACGCTCATAAGAACCGTTGGACGGCGCTGGCCGTGGGTGACTGTTGCCTTATGCATGTCGATGACGTCGGTAAACGGATGCGTGCGGTCGAAACGTTTCCCTTGCAGAGATCTTCGCAATTCACGATGAGCCCGTATCTGATCGGCTCCAGATCGGACGGCGAATCACTGAAGGATCGAATACAAGTCAGCAAGGGCAGCCTCCGCGATGGAGACATGCTGCTGCTCGCCACGGATGCGATGGCCGCCTGGCTCCTTAAACGTCAGGAAGAGGGGCGACCACTATGGAAGTGGCTGTACCGGAAGCTCGGTACGCCTGAGAGCTTCGCCGCGATGGTCGCCTACGGCCGCAAGAATGGATTGCGCAACGACGACTTCACTCTGGTCCGTGTCATTCATCACGATTCACGGGTTGAAGCGAAGGAGAGCTAGCGATGCGTGCATGGCCAGACCTGACTGAATACCATGAGGCGGTTCAGCACCCGCCAAAGGCTTTTGCCGACCCAGGATTAAAAGGGGTCACCCTCGAGCTCGATCGGTTCGGCATGCCCAAGCCGGCCACCGGCGGCAACGCCGTGGTCTACAAGGCCAATGAACCGGGCGGGTTTTTGATATTCAAGAAGACCTGGGCCATTCGCTGCTTCCTGCGCCCGATCAGCGACCATGCCGAACGGTATGAGGCGATCTCCAAACATCTTCGCAAGGTGCGCCTGCCCTATGATGTCAATTTTCAGTTTCTCAAGCAGGGCATTCAAATTCGCTCCAACTGGTTCCCTATCGTCAAGATGCAATGGGCCAAGGGCGACCTGCTGCACAGTCACATTGAGAAGCGTCTAGCCTATCCGGCCGCACTCGCGGCATTGCGGGCAAAATGGGCGATACTCGTTCGCCACCTCGAAGCCGCCAAGGTTGCGCACGGCGATTTACAGCACGGTAATATCATGGTGCGCGGCGGATCGATCCACTTGGTGGATTACGACGGCATGTGGGTGCCGGCGTTAAGCGGCCGCGACGCCACGGAAATCGGCCACCGTGCCTACCAACATCCCGAACGTAGCGGGCAAGACTACGGCCAAGAGATTGATCGTTTTTCAGCTCTCGTCATTTATCTATCGCTGGCGGCGCTGGAGAGGGATGCCAGCCTGTGGGAACGTTTTCATACCGGCGACAATCTGATCTTCGTGCGCGAAGACTTCCTCCAGGTGGGTCGATCGGCGATTTGGCAGCAATTAGGTCGTATCGGATCGCGGGAAATCGATCAGCTCGCCGCTGCCCTGGCGGCCATGGTGCAGCAGCACCCGATGAAGGTCGGCAATCTCGATAGCGTTCTCAAGAATCCGGCGAGCTATCCGGCGAGCTCCAAAGTCCCTACCGCGATTCCGGCGTCGACTCCGGCCCAGCGAGTCGCTCCCAAGCCGGCGCGCGTGCCGACGCCGCCAGTGCCGAGCTGGATGAAAAAGAGCGGTTATCGCGATCATTCGGATGACTGAGGATCATCGCGGTATTTGCGGTCTCCCTCCCTGGGTATTCGGTCGATAGGGGCAGCCCCCGGCCAGTTCCGCCACGGTCGCGGGGCCGCCGGGGGCTGAATCTAGCACCGGCGGCACGCACCTTGCGACCTTTCCCGGCAAGCGGCATCCTTACTTGGTCGGCATGAAACGCACCGGCTTCACCCTCATCGAGCTGCTGGTCGTGGTGGCGATTATCGGCCTCGTCGCCACGATCGCCGTTCCCAAGCTCATCAACACCAAAGAGCGGGCCCTGGTTGCGGGCATGAAGTCGGACCTGCGCAATCTCGTGACGGCCGAAGAGAACTACCTCGGCGACCACGGCAAGTACACAACCGACATGGGCCCGGACTACCATTACTCGGCTGGCAATCGACCGCCCACGATCACGCTGACGGGCGACGGGTGGACCGCGTTGATGACGAATCCGAACACGACCGAGCGGTGCGCCGTGTTCGTCGGCTCGACGCCGCTGTCCCCGGCCACGCGCGAAGCCGCGCCCGCTTGCGCGCAGGGCGCGTCGACCACGACACCGCCGCCCTAGCTTTCCCCGCCTCCCTCCCGGCTCACACCGCCCAGAGCCGCCGCCACAGCTACACCCGCCTGACGTAGTTTTCCGGTCGCCCCCGTAGGGTCCTCGACCCTTCACTGCCGGAGAAGCCCGTGCCCGCCGCCCCATTGCTGCTCACGCTGCTCGCGCTCCAGACGCCCTCCACCTCGGAGGATTGGCCCGCCTACGGACGCGATCCACAGGGCACCCGCTACTCCCCCGCCGCGAGCGTAACCCGAGCCAACGTCGGCGGGCTGCAGATCGCCTGGACGTACCGCACCGGCGAGACCGGCGCCGTGTTCAAGACCGATAAGCCCACCGCGTTCGAAGCCACGCCGCTGGTGGTGGACGGCACGATGTACCTGGGCACGCCCCTGGGACGGGTGATCGCGCTCGACCCTGCCACCGGTCGGGAGCGCTGGGTGTTCGATCCCAAGATCAAGCGCGACGTGATGTATGGGGACTTCGCGAGCCGGGGCGTCTCCACCTGGCTGGACGCGTCCGCGCCCGCGGCCGCGGTGTGCCGCCGTCGCATCTTCGTGGCGACGGCGCAGTCGCAGCTCATCGCGCTCGACGCCCGCGACGGACGGCCCTGCGCCGGATTCGGCCGCGCAGGCGTGGTGGACCTGAAGGCCGGACTGCGGATCGCGCCGTTCGAGCCCGGGGCGTATTCGGTGACGTCGCCGCCGGCGGTGGCGAACGGCCTGGTGATCACCGGCTCCTCGGTCGCGGACAACAGCCGGCCCAACCCGGCGAGCGGTGAGGTGCGCGCCTACGATGCCCGCACCGGAGCGCTCACCTGGACCTGGGACCCGATTCCCCAAGATCCGAAAGACACGAGCGACCCGGCCTACGGCGAGTGGCGCGGCGCGATGGCGCACCGGAGCGGCGCCGCGAACGCCTGGTCCGTCCTGGCGGCGGATCCCGCGCGCGACCTGGTCTTCGTCCCCACCGGCAGCGCCGCGCCCGATTACTACGGCGTGCTGCGTCTCGGCGGCAACCGCTACGCCAACTCGATCGTGGCCCTGCGCGCCTCCACGGGCAAACTGGTCTGGGCCTTTCAGACGGTGCACCACGACCTGTGGGACTACGACAACGCGTCTCCGCCCGCGCTCGTGACGCTCACGCACGACGGCGCGGCCGTCCCCGCCGTGCTGCAGGCCACGAAGACCGGCATGCTGTTCGTGCTCGATCGTGAAACCGGGCGGCCGATCTTCCCGGTGGAGGAGCGGCCGGTCCCTGCGAGCGACATCCCGGGTGAACAGGCCTCGGGCACCCAGCCCTTCACCGCGCTGACGCCGCCGCTCAGCCCGCAGCGGTTTTCACCGGACAGCATCTGGGGCACGAGTGAGGCGGAGCGCGCCGCCTGTCACGCGGCGATCGACAGCCTGCGGAACGATGGGATCTTCACGCCGCCGAGCGTGCGCGGCACGTTCGTGATGCCGTCCAACATCGGCGGGGCGCACTGGGGCGGGGTGGCCGTGGACCCCGTGCGCCAGATCGCCGTGGTGCCCGTGAACCGGATCGCGGCGGTGGTGCAGCTGATCCCACGCGAGGGCTTCCACCACGAGCAGGCCATGGCCGAAGACAAACGGCTGGGTCGCGACTACGAGTACAACGGCATGTGGGGGACGCCGTACGTGATGCGGCGCCGCATCCTCTTGAGCCCGGGCGGCCTGCCGTGCACGCCGCCGCCCTTCGGCACGCTCGTGGCCATCGACCTGAAGACCGGCCGGCGGCTGTGGGAGGTGCCGCTCGGCTCTCCCACCCGCCTGGTTCCCCCAGAGCAGGCCGCGAAGATCCCCGCCGCATGGGGCTCGCCCGGTCTGGGCGGGCCCATCGTGACCGCGGGCGGCGTGGTGTTCATCGGGGCGGCGCTGGACCGCTGGCTCCATGCTTACGACATCGAGACGGGACGCGAGCTGTGGCGCGGCCCGCTGCCGGAGAGCGGCAAGGCCACGCCGATGAGCTATCAGCTCGCGTCCGGCGAACAGTTCGTGGTGATCGCCGTGGGGGGCGGCGGCGCGTGGGGGGCGGGGGACTACGTGGTGGCCTTCGGGCTCAAGTCCGAGCGCCGCATCCGCTGAATCCGCCCGCGGTACGTGCTGCGGTGGCCGCGGCGATCCTCCCGCCGGAACCGGCGCGCCTTGGCGGGCGAGCCGAAGATCTGCGTCCACTTGCCGTTCTTGAAGACGCTCATGTAGCCGCCCGCGAGGATCTGAAACGGGCGCCTGACCTTTTTCGCGTAGTCGAACTGGGCCGAGCCGGGCTTGCGGAACGCCTCGAACCACGCGGGATAGACGAAGTCGCTCATCGCGATGCCGTCGATGGCGAACTCGACCTCTTCCACGGCGTCGGCGGTCTCATAGGCGTAGAACACGTTGCCGGCGCCCGCGGCCGCCAGATTGATGGCCGGATCCACCAGCATCTCGGCGAGCTCGTGACACGCGGTCACGCTCACCTTCTGTTTCACTTCGAGCGTGGTCTGGACGAACACTTTCGAGAGGGGCAGGCCGTCCGGGGTGAGGTCGTGGTAGCCAAGCGCGTTTGCCACGTCCGCCCGATCGAGAAACGCGAGCGCCCAGGCGCCCTTCCGGAATCCGGTCGTCTTGACGAGTCTCGCCGGCGTGCCCCACACCGGGACGAAGTACTGATCCACGAACTTCTGGAGCGCGGCGATCAGCCGGTCGAAGTCCACGCCCAGCGCCGTGCTGGCCTTGTTGAAGCAGGCGATGGTGGGCACCTGGCCGTGGTCGAAGGCGGCGGCGATGAAGCGCGAGCGTGCGGTGGTCATACCGTCTCCCGAATGGCGCGGGCCAGGCGGCCCGCGGCTCCAGCATCCCAGCCCAGGAACAGGTGCGGCTCGATCAGCTCGAGCTCCATGAGCACGAGCCGGCCCTCGCGCTCCACGCCGTCCACACGCGCGTACAGGGGGTCGCCCGGCACGGCCGCCATCACATGCTCCGCGTCGGCCCGCAGCCTGTCCGGCGGAGTCGCGGACGCGGCCGACCCGCCGAACTCCCACTGCACGCGGTAATCCCCCGGGGCGGGCCGCTTCAGCACGGCGTGGCTGAACCGACGCCCGAGAAACAGCAGCGACCACTCGCCGGCAGCGGCCACCTCGGGCAGCAACGGCTGCACCATCACGTCCCCAGCACGCAGCAGCTCATCGAGGCGCGACTGGTCCCCGATCGCGCTCTGCGTCGAGGTGCGCCAGGTCCCGAAGGCACTCGCCGACACCGCGGGCTTGACCACGGCCTCCCGCCATCCCGCGTCGGCGAGCAGGGCGGAGAGATCGACCCCCTCGGCGCGCGCGAGCCAGCGCGTCGCCACGGTGGCGACGCCCTCCGCCGCCAGGTCGCGCAGATACCGTTTGTGATGGTTCCAGCGGAGCAGGTCACCCGGATTCCATACGGTCACGCCGGCGCGCTCGAGCCGTGCGATCCAGGCGAGGAACTCGGGAGCGCGCAGGTGGTAATCCCACGATGAGCGGATCAGCACGCCCCGGAGGTCGCCCCAGCACAGGTCTGCCGAGTCCCACACGGCCGGGACGGCCGTCACGCCGAGCGCGGCGAAGGCGGGCACGAGCAGGCGGTCGTCGTCGTTCAGCGTGGGGAGCTTGGAATACGTTGCCAGGGCGATGCGGGTCAACGGGTCCCTTTCGCGAGGACAGGTCTTCGGTCTATCGTTTGTTCGCGCCCTGAGAGAGCGCGCTCGGCCGTTGGTGCGTCCTTACAGGACGCACACCACGCCGAGCCCGGGCTCTCAGCCCGGGTAAATCTAGCGACCACTCATTTCGGAGCTTCGCCATGCGCACGCCAGCCCCACTTATCACCGCTTTCGCGCTGGGCGCCCTCGTCACGCCCGCGCTTTCCGCCCAGACGGCGACGGACCTGGCGGATGTCTGCAAGGCGCTCGGCATCGCGAAGGTGGGTCAGTGGGCGTCGTTCGAAGGGACCAGCGCCTCCGGTGGCGGCAAGCTGCGCCTCGCGGTGGTCGGCTCCGAGCGCGCGGCGGACTCGACGTTCTACTGGTTCGAAGTGAACTTCGCGGGCCAGGAGCCCGGCAAGAGCGGGGTCGTCCAGATCCTCGCGCCCAACCTCGCGTCCGGCTCGGCGGCGCCACGCTCGCTGGTCGTCAAGATCGGTGCCCAACCGGCGATGCGGATCTCGGGCGAGATGGCCGGGATGATGGGCCAGAAGCCCGGCCAGGACAACGCGGCGTTCGATTGGGCCTCGCGCTGCAGCGGAGCCCACGTCGTGGGCTGGGAGTCGGTTACGGTGCCGGCGGGCACATTCCGCGCCTTGCACGTGACGACCGACGACGCCGGCGAGGTCTGGGCGACGCGGGACGTCCCGTTCGGGTTGGTGAAGCTGCACGGCAAGCAAGGCGACCTCGCGCTCGCCGCCCGCGGTGCGGATGCGAAGTCGTCCATCACGGAGAAACCGCTGGACATGAGCGGGATGATGAGCAAGCCCTAGGCACCCTTGCGGGGGTCGGCCTCTCCGTGCTTACGTGGGTGACTCTTTCACCCGCCGTCAGGAGGCCGACCCCGTGTCCGTTCGCTCGCTGTCTTTCGCCGCCGTCATTCTGCTGCTCGTCTCCCCTCGCTCCGCGCCGGCTCAAGCGTACGATTCGACGGTTTTCGCCGGGCTCACCTGGCGCGAGATCGGCATTTTCCGCGGCGGCCGCAGCGTCGCCGTCGCGGGCTCGGCAGCACGCCCCAACGAGTACTGGTTCGGGACCACGGGCGGCGGCGTCTTCAAGAGCACCGACGGCGGCAGCACGTGGCTGCCGGTGACCGACAAGTATTTCGGCGGCACGATCGGCGCGATCGGCGTCTCCGAGTCCAATCCCGACATCGTGTACGTCGGCACGGGCGAGTTCCCGATCCGCGGCAACGTGTCCCACGGCGACGGCGTCTGGAAAACGACCGACGGCGGCAAGACGTGGACGTTCGTCGGCCTGGCCGAAACGCAGCAGATCGCGCGCGTGCGGGTCCATCCCACCAACCCCGACATCGTGTACGTGGCGGCGCAGGGCCACGCGTTCGGACCCAATCCCGAGCGCGGGGTCTATAAGACGACCGACGGCGGCAAGACCTGGAACAAGGTCCTGTCCCGCAACGACTCCACCGGCGCCGCGGACCTGATCCTCGATCCCACCAACCCGAACGTGCTGTACGCCGGTCTGTGGCAGGCAGTGCGCCGGCCCTGGACGCTCGTGTCGGGCGGGGCGGGAAGCGGGCTGTTCAAGTCCACGGACGCGGGCGAGCACTGGACCGAGCTCACCAAGAATCCCGGGCTCCCGACGGGCCTGTGGGGGAACATCGGGATCGCGGTCTCTCCGGCCAAGCCGGCGCGCGTGTGGGCCCTGATCGAAGCCGACTCCGGGGGCGTGTACCGCTCGGACGACAGTGGGTCCACCTGGAAACACGTGAACTCGGATCACAAGCTGCGGGAGCGGGCCTGGTACTACTCGAAGATCATGGCCGATCCCAAGGACACCAACACCGTGTGGGCGCCGCAGGTGAATCTGTTCAAGTCCACGGACGGCGGAGTCACCTTCCGTCACGTGATCGATCCGCACGGCGACAACCACGACCTGTGGATCGCGCCCAACGATCCCAACCGTCTCATCGAGTCCAACGACGGCGGTCCCAACGTCTCGTTCAACGGCGGCAAGACGTGGACCGACCAGGACGTGGCGACGGCGCAGTTCTATCACGTCGAGACCACGAACCACTTCCCGTATCGTGTGTGCGGCGCGCAGCAGGACAACTCCGGCGTGTGCGGGCCGAGCCGCTGGCCGGGCGGGATCGACCGGGGACAGTGGTACGACGTGGCGGGCGAGTCGGGCTATATCCAGGCCCGGCCCGACAACCCCGATATCACCTACGGCGGCGACAACTCGGGCTTCCTCGGCCGGGTGGATCACAAGAAC
>Ga0209473_1000258_pt1 | contig 33759 bp, 37 predicted proteins | sample GraSoiAngelo_133_FD_185890 | JGI IMG/M metagenome (GOLD analysis project Ga0209473, IMG submission 185890) | Grasslands soil microbial communities from the Angelo Coastal Reserve, California, USA - 14_0929_05_20cm (SPAdes) (version 2) | ecosystem: Environmental > Terrestrial > Soil > Grasslands ...
GCGCAAGCGATGAGCGGATGATGATGCGTTCGCGGTTGGCCTGCGGCTGCATCACGGCGACGCAGCGCTCGACGAGATCGTTGAGGTTCTGGTTGGCGAAGGAGAGGTCGAGCTTGCCGGTCTCGATCCGCGACAGCTCCAAGAGATCGTTGATGATCGCGATCACGCGCTCGCCTGAAGAGCGAATGTCCTTCATATATTCGACGTAGCGTTCGTTGCCGAGCGCACCGAACCGTTCGCCGATCATCACTTCGGCAAAGCCGATGATGGCATTGACCGGCGCGCGTACCTCACGGCTGATCCGCGCCAGCATCTCGGCTTTGGCGTTTGCCGCGCGGTCGGCCTGCCGCTGCGCCTGTTGCGACTCGCCTTCGTCCTTCCTGCTTTGCGACAGATCGCGAAATACCGCGAAGAAATTCGCACTCCCGGGACGGGTCCGTCCCATGGTCATCGAGAGCGGGATGATGCCGCCCTCGCGCACGCGTCCCAGCACGTCACGGCCGTGATCGATCAGGCTCGCAATGGCGGCGCCCGTAATGCCGGCGAGATAGTCGGCCACCACGCGCTGGCTTTCCGGCGCGAACAGTCTGCTGAGATCGCGCGCCACGAGCTCGGCGCCGTCGTAACCGAACAGCGCCTCGGCGCTGCGGTTGCAGGCATGGATTTTGCCCCCGGCGTCGAACATCACGACACCTTCGGCGGTGGTGTCGAGAATGGCGGCAAGGTCCTCGGCGTCGGTGCGGCCGACTGCCGGTGGCGGCTTGGCCGGCGCGGCTTCCGTCATCGTGGCGATCGTCGGCGCGCTTGCGGGCGAGCAAATCAGCGCGAGCGCGGAATCGCCGTCCCATGAGATCGTGAACAGGCGAGCGGCGGTCGCGGTTGAGCCCGCCGCCCGGTCCTTGCCTTGGTCGGCGTCTTCCGCCGCTCCTTGGCTCGCGGAAATCGTCATCGGCGTGCCGGCCTCCGACGTGCTGCTGGCGGAGGAAACGCCGGGCTCGACATAGAGCGCGTCAAGGCCGCCGGCATCTTCCAGCGCATAAAGGTTTGCATACCCGATCCGCTGCAAGAACGCCGGGTTGGCATAGAGCAGCCGGTCGAGCCGATAGATCAGGATGCCGGTGGGCAACAGGTCGAGCAGCATCCGGTCGCGCTGCGGTTCACCGCGCGCCGGCGGCTCGGGCGGCGCCAGCCACTCTGGTTGATGACTTGCCGGCTCATGACTAATCAGAGGCTCGCTTGCCACGGGATCGTCGGCCGGTGCGGGGGCCGGCGGCGAGACCTGTGGCTCGAGCTGGGTCACCTCAATAGTCGCAGCCGGCGGCACGACCGACGCGCCGTCGCGGTTGAGGTGCGCGGATAGCTGCCGGGCGAGTTCGTCAAAAGCGGTGTTTTCCACCGGGGTAAGCCCCGGCGATTTCGCGTCGCCGATCGGGCGAAACGGCACGACATTTGGGGGCGTTTCCACGGGTCTTTCCAAATCGGTTGGTAGTGAAGTCGAAAGGGCAGCCCGCGCCAGCAATTCTGAAGGTAAGGGCGAACCCAGGTCAGGCCTTGCGGGCGAATTCGCGGCAGGCAAATCTTGAATGCCCAAATCTTGAACGCCGCCCAAGTCTTCAGCGCCCAAGTCTTCAGCGCCCAAGTCTTCAGCGCCCAAGTCTTCAGCGCCCAAGTCTTCAGCGCCCAAGTCTTCAACGCCCAAGTCTTCAACGCCCAAGTCTTCAACGCCCAAGTCTTCAACGCCCGAGCCTTGAACGCCCGAGTCTTGAACGCGGAAGTCTTGAACGCCCAGGCTGCGAACAGGACAGTCTTGCGCGGTATTGATCTCAATGATGTCGGCTGAAAGCCTCTTCGGGCTCGCGGAATTGCGGTGCAACTCGAACCGTCGCAGGGCGAGCCGCGTCAATCCATCGAGATCGCGGCACACGCCAAAGCCCCGGTAGCCGGCAAATTGTCGCGCGCGATCGAACTCCGGCAAGCCGGTGAGCTCGACCGGCAACCGGTCGCCGCCATCGGCCGGCCAGCTCACCGTGATGCCGCTCCAGGTATCGTGGCTCGCAATCGCCTTGGCGAGGGCGCCGTCGGGATCGAGGGCGAAGCTGTCGGCGAATTCGCTCCAGGGCCGACCGGAGCCCGCGGCCGCTCGTGGGCCGATCAGGTGCGTGAATTCCCCGGGAGTGATCAGGAAACGGCCAGCGGCATCGATCTGCCACACAAAGCGCAGCGGGTGCAGGCGCGTCTCGAGCGGCGGCTCTTCGAGCCATGACGGCGTTTCACCGCTTGATGGCGTGGCCGTCCCCTCGGCGGCGACTTTGCTACCGGACGGCTGTTCGCTTCCTTGAGCCTCGATGTCGGATGTCATGGCGTCCCGCCTCGCGTCTTCATACACGCTATCATGTTCGCTCGCCGCCTCCGCCGACGGCTCCACGAATTCGTCGACCAGCTCAAATCCCGCCGCCGCGGCGTTGCAAGAGGGTGCGGTTGGTGCGGGGGTGGGCACGATCAGCGCAACCAGCGCCGCGTCGGCGCCAGAGCCGAGCCGCTGCAATACCACGTGGCCGGCACCGATCCGCGCCTCGGCGCGGCCCTGCTTCAGCGCCTCGTTGCGCGCGTCCTCGAGGCCGGCCTCACCGAGATTGCTAAACCCAAGCAGCCGGCGCGCGGCATCGCTCGTGCCCACCATCATACCGTCACGCGTAAACGCGGCAATCGGCGCATCGACGCCCTCGACCAGCTGTCGCAGCCGCTCGGCGAGCGGCATGGTGGGCACGGCCGTGTGGGCCACGATCAGGATGCCAGCATTGCGTGAAAAATGGCCGCCATCGAAAAAATCGAGCCTCGCGCAGCTGCATGTCATGAGCATGCCGAGCGACGCGCCGAAGCCGCGTAGCCGCTCGAGCCGGATCGCGCCATTGGCCGGCAAGCGGCCTGCCAGTCGGGCGACCTGCCGCCGGTGCGCGTCCGCCGGTCCGAATGTCCTGTTCGCCAGGCCTGTGCCGTTTGCCGCGCCGAACACGCGGGCACCGACCGGATTGGCCCAGAGAATCCGCGTTCCGTCGCTCGCCCACAGCCAGACGGGAAGAGCGCTCGTGGCATGAACGGAGAGCTGCGGATCGGTGAGGCCGCGCAACTGGAATTCCGAATGGTTCATCGCCCTGTTGGCCGGCTGTACGATCTGCTGTAGCGCTCGGAGTCACGCCGGGGGCCGGCGATGACAACGTTAACAAACCGTTAGTATCGCCTGCGGCGGGGGGCAGGTCCACGGCGGGAACGCAACCGCGCGCTCTAAAGCTGCGTATAACCCCAACCGTGCAGAACCAACCTTGCGGCCTTTGCGTTGGTATGTTGCGAGCGGCGCGGTCCACCCATGAGGGAACACGCCGCGTCGCCGGTAATGTTTCATCAGGAGGAATGCGAAGAAGCCAAAACCAAAGAGGAGTGGACCATGAACGGTGAAGTTCGCGATCGTTTCGAAATCCCGAAGGAAATGCGATCCATAGCGGAGGCCAGTTTCGGCCAGGCCCGCAAGGCGTTTGAGAAGTTCCTCGCCAATGCGCAAGCCGCCGCCGGTTCTATCGAGGAACGCGGCGAAACCGTTCGCGCCGGCGCCAAGGACATCAATGCCAAGGCATTCTCTTATGCCGAGAGGAACGTGCAGGCCTCGCTCGACTATGCACAGTCGCTACTGCACGCCAAGGACTTGACCGAAGTCACGCGGCTGCACGGCGAATATGTGAAGGCGCAGATGGGCGCGCTGACGGAACAGGCCAACGAAATGGGCAAAGTCGCGGCACGCGCGGCGATGGACGCCGCCAAGCCCAAGGTATAGCCGAAATCGGGCGACAGCGACGCACTAACACCTTACCCGATCAAATACGCGGCATTACAGCGTCGGATTGCGTCGCGCTGCACAATGTTGACACGATAGGGGCGTTTAATGTCGGATGCCGGACATTGATATCCCCACTTGCGTGATCTCGTTCGACGTTCCCCGCATCCCCGCTAACCCCGGGGACGCCCGAGGGAGTAACACCGCTCCACCCCAGTTGCGAAGGACACAAGGCCATGGCCAATGCTACCGATCCCTTCACTGCTTCCATCATTCCGTTTGAAGTCCCCGAGCAGGTCCGTGCATTCGCCGAAAAGGGCGTTTCGCAGGCCCGCGACAACTACGCCAAGTTCAAGGATGCCGCTGAAACCCACAACGTCACCATCGAGGCGGTGTTCACGAGCGCCAGCAAGGGCATGAGCGAATATTCCGCCAAGATGATGGAATTCATGAAAGCCAACACCACCGCATCGCTCGATTTCGCGCAGGAACTGTTCGGCGTGAAATCGCCTTCGGAGGCGTTGGAGCTGTGGACCTCGCACAGCCGTAAGCAATTCGAGGCGATCTCTGGGCAAGCCAAGGAACTCGCCGAATTGAGCCAGAAGGTCGCCAGCCAAACCGTTGAGCCGATCAAGACCAACGCGTCGAAATACTACAAGCCGGCCGCCTAAAGGTATCCGCGTTTCACTTGGACAAATCACTTGGACAAAAACCCGGGCCGGCCGCCCGGGTTTTTTGTCTGAATTCTGCACTGTGCGCGTTGGCGTTTGAGACCTTGCCGGCCTTGCCAAACCTTGGCGTTGCACCTAGTTTCCGCCCCGTTCGGGCGCCCCTTTTTCGGGGGTCCCGCTAACGGATGCAGTTGTAGCTCAGTTGGTTAGAGCGCCTGTCTGTGGAACAGGAGGTCGGTGGTTCGAGCCCACCCAACTGTACCACTGGTCAAACCGATATCGTGCCGGTCGACGCCGAAGCGAGCGCGGCACTTTCGCAACAGGCTCAGAGCAACTGTTGTACCCTCCTTGCTAGTCCCCCGCGGTTCACCCACAATTCGCAAATCAACGGTTTCGAGGGGATGAATCATGTTTGCTGTCCGGTCCGGGAATTTCCAGCTCGGTTTGATGCTCGCAACGGTGCTCTCGGCTTCGATGCTGCCGACGGCAGGCCATGCCTATACCCCCGAGGAGCAGGCAGCGTGCAGCGACGACGCGTTTCGTCTTTGCAGCGCAGATATTCCCGATGTCGACCGCATCACGGCCTGCATGGTCAGGAACCGCGATCAGCTCACGCCCGGCTGTCGGGTATATTTCAGATCGTCGGAGCCCGAACCCGCCGTGAGGGCGGGGGCGCCTCTGAGCATCAAGCCGACCTCTTCGCGAAAGCCGGTCAGCGCGAAGCAGTGACAGCGAGGAAACCTGCTGCAGCATGATCCGGAAAAGTGGACGCCGGTTTTCCCTCGCGACAGACGCGGAACGCGTTTGCGCGGACATCATGCTCAATCCTGATCGCCTCCAGCCTGCAACGGGAGGGCCATCCTTCCCGTCTGCTTGCTAATCCTTTCGCCATCACCCACAATTCCTTCATAAAATGGGGAAGGGGAATTCATGTCGGTGGTTCGATCCGAAAGATGTCAGCTTGGTTTGTTGTTTGCGACGGTGCTCGCGCTTTCGATGCAGCCAACCAAGAGTCATGCCTACACCCAGGAAGAGCAAGCGGCCTGCAGCGGCGATGCGTTTCGGCTTTGCGGTTCGGAAATTCCCGATGTCGATCGTGTCACGACCTGCATGGTCAGGAGAAAATCGGAGCTCTCGCCGGGATGTCGGGTGTACTTCAGGCCCACCCGCGGGGACACGGCTGCCGTCCGCGCCGACAGATCCGTGCGCGTCAAGCCGGTGGCGGTGCGCAAACCCGCGCGAGCGAAGTCGCGCAAGCATAAAAAGCCTGCCAAGCCGACGTCGACCTGATCGCGGTTTTTGTTTGCGCGAATTCTGAGCGTGAGGACGCGCGGGCTATTTTCGCAAGAGATGCCGTTTCCGCAGAGCTGCCTTTTCGCAATGATGCCTTTTCGCAAAGATGCCCTGGATCAGTCGATAGCCGCCGCCCGTTACGTGACGGCGCGTCACGTAACTTGATTCGTGGGCATGTAGACTTGCCGCAAACCGGACTCGTTTTGTTCGCGAGCGCTGCCTTTTTTGAGAAGACGCCGATGGTTGATATCGCTCGGATAAGTTGAATGCTGGAAAGCCGGAGCTTGCGCCGACGGCAATTCGCCCAATCGCTTCTATGGTACCGCGCAATTTTGCTTCTCGCGCCGGTTGCGGCGCCCAGTGTGACTCAAAAGCCCGCGTTTTGACTAATCAGTGGCTTCATCGCGGCCGACTGTAAATTTTTCTTCCACGAATCAGCGCGTTGATTCATTTTCGGTCTCTGGGGTCAATCTGGAGGCCAAGGTAATGAACGTCATTGTTTTTGCTTCGCGTAAAGGGGGGTCGGGAAAAAGCACCTTGGCCGCTCATATTGCTGCACAGATCAAGGCAACAAAGCCCTGTCTGCTTGTCGATGCCGATCCGCAGGGTTCGCTGACCTTGTGGCACAAGCTGCGCGGTACCAACGAACCGCCGATCAAAACTGCGGTCAATTCCGTCAGCGGCATCGTCGCGGCCGCGAAGCGTGACGGGGTCGAATGGGTCTTGATCGACACGCCGCCGAATCTGTCGGCCGTCGTGGACGACTCGATCAAGAACGCGACCATGGTCATCATTCCCGCGCGGCCGGGCGTGTTCGACGTCAACGCGGTGCAGGAGACGATCCAGATGTGTCGCGCCGCGCGCAAGCCCTATGCGGTCGTGCTCAACGGCGCGCCGGCACGCAGGGACGACGCGGAAAGCCCGATCGTTGCGATCGCGCGCGAAGCGCTTGCCAAGTTCCGGGCGCCGGTATGGGGCGGGCAAATCACCAACCGCGCCGATCTGTTGATGGCGCTCGGCCATGGCGAAGGCGCGCGTGAGTATTATGCCGAAGGCCGTGCGGCGGCTGAAATTGCAAGGCTGTGGGCTGCGATCGAACGCTCAGTGAAGGCGATCCGGGGCACTGTGTCGACCAGCGGCGCGATGCACAAGCAGGCGGCGTAATCTCGCCGCCTGTTGGCTTGTCACAAAGAACGCGCGGTTTCCGCGCGTTTTTTAATGCATCAGCCTTATCCTGAGAGCGGCTTTTTTTGGCCGCGTCTCGAAGGATCAAGCCACCATCAGCATGTAGAACACGATCATCGGCGACAGGCACAGGATCACCGACCAGATGCCGACCGCCCAGAGGATGTCCTCGGTGCTAAAGCCCTGTTGTTCAGGAACTGGAAAGCCCTGCGGTCTGGCAACCGGATTGTCTTGCGTATTCATAAACGCCCCCGCGTTTCTTGTTGTTGTGGGGGACCTTGATACGCGAAAGCTTTTAAAAAGCCGGTCGCGCTTTCGCTCGCATTTGATCGCCGGTGCTACCGCGGATTAACCACGGCAGCATTGGAAGCGAACGTCAGCTTATCAGCGAATGATAGATCAATATCGGCCCCAATCCGAGCAGCAGCGCCCAGAAGCCGAACGACGACAGCATCAGCACGTCCTGCAGCTTCTCGGCGCGCGCGAATTTCCTGGTTTGAACGGTCATTGTTTCCCCCATCTTTTTGTTGGCAGGGATTTCAATACGTTCAGGTATTTAAAGTTGCCGCCGTTGCATGAAGCGATCTCGAAGGACCGCGGTCACCGCGCATTAACCAAAGACGCATTTTTCCAGGCTGTCGTCCGCCGTTCGATTTCCCGATCGAGCCGCGCAGCGAGCTCCGCGCTCACTTCGGTCATCGGCAGCCTTAACTCCGCGCTCTCGATCAATCCCGTGCGCCACAGCCAATGCTTGATCGGCGCCGGGCTCGGTTCGGAAAACAGCAACCGCACGAGCTCCTCGACCGATCGCCAGCGCGCCAGCGCGGCGTTGTGATCGCCCGCCTCATGCAGCTTCCAGACGTTGGCGAATATTTCGGTTTCGACATGCGCCGACGCCAGGATGCCGCCGTCGGCGCCATCGACCAGCGCGTCATGATATTGAGCGTCCTCGCCGGTGAGCACGGCGAAGTCATCCGGGCGCCGGCGCAGCAGATCGCGCGCCTGGTCGCGATTAGCCGAGCAATCCTTGAGCCCGACGATGTTGCGATGGCCGGCCAGCCGCAGCATCGCCTCGTTGCCGAGGTTGACGCCGGTCCGGTAGGGAATGTTGTAGAGCATGACCGGGTGCTCGGCGTGATCGGCGAGCGCGCTGAAGTGAAGCTCCAACCCTCGCTGCGACGGCCGCGAGTAATATGGGCAGGAGATCAGATACGCGTCGATTGGCCACGCCGCGGTTCTCGCCAGGGTTTCCAACAGCGCGCGTGTATTGCTGCCGGAGAGGCCGAGGCAGAGCGGAAGATTTCGGCCCCTGCCGGTCTCGTCCCGGACCGTGAATACAAGCCGTTCGGTTTCTCCTGATGTGAGGGTGAGGCTTTCGCCGGTGGTCGCGGCGAGAACCAGCCCATCGACGGGCAGGGCCGCGTAATGCACCACCAGCCGCCGCAGCGATGTCTCGTCGAGCTCGTTATTGCGAAACGGTGTCACCAGCGGCAGCCAAAGGCCTTGCAGGCGGGTTCGAAGGTCGGTCATTTGAGTCCATCTCCTCGTGGTCGAAAGTGCCGGAGGAGGGGACAAACAAAAACCCCACACCTCGCGGCGGGGGTTTTCGGATTCTAACGCTGAAGCAAGAGGTCTATCGCGCGCGCGAATCCGAGGCCCCCGGACGGGGACCTTTTTTCGAGAACGTTGCGCACGAATTCGTGATCATCTGCAAATGATGATAGACGAGGCTCGCACTGTCAACGGCCGCACCGCCGCTCTTACGTGCATAGCGCTCCAGTTGGATAAAAAAAGCCGGGCTCGAAGGAGCCCGGCTTAAGGTTATTGGCCACGTGAGGCCGACACAATCACCTTCCAAGAGGGATTACTGAACTTTCGCGCCACTGGAGGAGGGGGACAAATGCGCGACGCGAATGCTCAGCGTCCAAACATTATGGTCCCCGCGAATGCCATGCAGCAACCGTTCGCCTCGCATGTCAGTCATGCGGAGAAGGAGGGGGGCTTATCGAGCGCGATAATCAGGACGGCCAGCGCTGCGCCTTGCTTACCACGAAGTCCCGGAAGACCTGCACCCGTGCCACCGTTTTCAGCTCTTCGGGATAGACGAAGTAGGTATCGAGCTGAATAGAATCAGATTCTCCAAACAGCTGCACCAGGCGATGATCCTCCTCCACCAGGTAATCCGGCAGCGCCGCAATACCGAGCCCCTGCTGGCAGGCGCGCACCAGGCCGAGAATATTATTGACCTTGAAATAGGCCTCGCGCGGGCCGGCGCCATCGCGGCCGGCCTCGATCAGCCAGTTGCGGTTCTGCAGGTGCGGCGCGACCTGCCCATCGGCGAGCGTGATGATGCGATGCGCATCAAGCTCGTCCAGCGTGCGCGGCGTGCCGAAGCGCTTGATGTATTCCGGCGAGCAGTAGGCGTGAAAACCCATCGCAAACAGCTTGCGCTGGATCAGGTCCGGCTGCGTCGGCTTGCGGGTGCGGATCGCGACATCGGCTTCCCGCATCGAGAGGTCAAGCTCCTCGTCGTTGACGATCAGCGAAATCCGGATTTCCGGATAGAGCGCGGTGAATTCGCCGAGCCGCGGGATTAGCCAGTTGATGCCGACGCCGGGGGTGGTGTTGATCTTGAGATCGCCGCTCGGCCGCTCGCGGCTGTCGGTGAGCTTGGCACGCGCGGCCTGCAGTTGCATGAACACGTCATGGGCGGTGCGAAACAACAGGTCGCCCTGTTCGGTGAGAATGAGGCCGCGCGCATGGCGATGAAACAGCGAGACCGACAGTTCCTGCTCCAGCGCGCTAACCTGGCGTGATACCGCCGACTGCGACAGCCCAAGCTGCTCGCCGGCATGCGTGAAGCTGCCTGCTTCCGCCGCTGCGTGAAACACCTTCAGCTTGTCCCAATCCATATCGGTAAATCCGTCGCGGGTTCGAGTGATGCTCATGGTCATTCAGCCGCTGCGCGCTCGTTGGCGCGAAGTGCGATAAAGCGTTCGGCCTCCAGCGCCGCCATGCAGCCGAGGCCTGCGGCGGTGACCGCCTGGCGATAGGTCTCATCGGCGACATCGCCGGCGGCGAACAGGCCGGGCACCGAGGTCGCGGTCGAGTTCGGCGCCACCTCGACATAGCCCGATGGTTTCAGCTTGACTTGGCCGCGCACAAGCTCGGTCGCGGGCGCGTGTCCGATCGCGATGAAGACGCCGTCCGCCGCGACCTCCGTCAGCGTGCCGGATTTGACGTTCCTGAGCCGGACGTGGGTGACCTTGCCGGGGTTTTCCGTGCCGCAGATTTCGTCGACCGCTGAGTCCCACACCACCTTGATCTTCGGATTCTTGAACAGGCGATCCTGCAAGATGCGCTCGGCGCGGAAATGATCGCGGCGGTGCACGATCGTCACGCGCGAGGCGAAGTTGGTGAGGAACAGCGCTTCCTCGACCGCGGTGTTGCCGCCGCCGACCACCAAAACTTCCTTGCCGCGATAGAAAAATCCGTCGCAGGTCGCGCAGGCCGACACGCCAAAGCCCTTGAACTTCTCTTCCGATTGCAGGCCGAGCCAGCGTGCTTGCGCGCCGCTGGCGAGGACGACGGTTTCGGCGAGATAAACATCGCCGCTATCGCAGCTCAGGCGGAACGGCCGCTGTCCGAGTTCCAGCTTGGTGACGAGATCGGTCACGATCCTGGTCCCGACATGAGTGGCCTGCTTCTCCATTTGCTCCATCAGCCAGGGTCCCTGGATGACGTCGGCGAAGCCCGGATAATTTTCCACGTCGGTGGTGATGGTGAGTTGTCCCCCTGGCTGGATGCCCTGGATCAGAACAGGCTCCAGCATCGCCCGCGCCGCGTAGATCGCCGCGGTGTACCCGGCGGGGCCGGACCCGATGATGACGACCTTGGCATGGATGGGGGCAGGCATAGGAAGGTCCCTCTCTTACAGGGAATTCGGTCAGGACTTGAGCGGAAAGCGCCTAGAAAGGCATCGCGAAGGCGCCGAAAGTGTCAAATCCAAGTCTATGGTATCTGGCGAGCCATGCAAGAATTGCAATCCATCTCGGCAGTTTTTCCCCGCAGCTTGCAGAAATGGCGCAGCGCACGCGCAATAAAATTGCGCAGGCGGGCACGGCTGCGCTAAGAGAGTTGCCAGTCGTTCCCCGCAAGCCCTTTGCAGCCCGGAAGCTGAATTCACGTGTTGAAGAATCTTGACGATATCGACCTCAAAATCCTGAGCGAAATCCAGGCTGATGGCCGAATCACCAATGTGGAACTGGCCAAACGCGTCGGCATCTCGCCGCCGCCCTGCCTGCGCCGGGTGCGGACGCTGGAAGAGGAGGGCTACATCCAGGGTTATCGCGGCTTGCTCGATCCGCGCCGGCTAGGCTTCGACGTCACGGTGTTCGCGTCGGTGCATCTATTGAGCCAGGCGGATGCGGACCTGCGCGCGTTCGAGGATTTCGTACGCGCCGAACCCCTAGTGCGGGAATGCTGGATGCTGTCCGGCGAGGTCGATTTCATCCTGAAATGCGTGGCGCCCGACATGGCTACGTTTCAGGATTTCGTCACGCATCTGACGGGCGCGCCCCATGTGCGCAATGTCAGGACATCGCTGGTGCTGCACAATTCAAAATATGAGGCGGCCGTGCCGCTGGAGGCGAAGGTGCGCAGATGAGTTTGCGTCACTCCGCGGCGCGACTGAACTGCCCTTGCCTGTCGTCACGGAACCTGCTCGGCTTATCCATCGCCGCATCGACGCTCCACAGTCCGCCACCGGCCGTCGACAGGTAAAGGCAGGCGAAGCAGAACAGGATCGCCGCCGTGCCTCCATTGATGAGCGGCAGGAACACAGGCTGTCCGGACTTGAACATGTGTCCGAGGAAATAAGCGAACGCCATTTCGCCCGACAGAATGAACGCGGCTATCCGCGTGAACAGGCCGATCATCAACAGCCCGCCCATTACCAGTTCGAGTCCCCCGGCAGTCATGATCAAGGGGGGAACGTTGGCGAAAGACGGCACCACTGGAAACTTAAAGATTTTTGCGATGCCGTATTGGAACAAAAGGAGTCCGGTGATGAATCGGAACAGGCTCAGCACATAGGGCTGATAGGCCGCGCCAAGCCGGTCCAGGTTCTCGAGTCGATCTAGGCTCATGGTGCTCTCCACGAACTGCCCCGAGGCGATCAACAATTGAGGCGGCCGTTGGTTCATGGAACGCGGCGAAAACACCGAACCCCCGCACGGCGGCGCGTTGCATCCTCAGTGCTCGTGAGCTGGAATAGGAGGCTTTCGTCGGGGTTTTAGCACCAAGCCCTGGGTTGTACGGGCGGAAACAGGGAGGGGTGCAATGGCCGCGCATGACGAGCCGAGGCTGATTTTTCCGGGCCTTGGGGACTTCTACGAGCGCTTCTCTCCGTTTTCCTACGCCCTGATGCGCTTTGCTGCCGGCGCGATCCTGGTGCCGCACGGAATCCAGAAGATCCTCAATACTCCGATCGCGAAATTTGCCCCGAACATCGCGGCCAAGGGCCTGCCGTTTGCCGAAGGACTGGCCTATTTGACCTACTTCGCGGAATCGGTTGCGGCCGCCTGTCTCGCCATCGGCCTCTTCACCCGGATCGCCGCAGCCGTGGTCGGGATCGAGATGCTGATCATCGTCTTCTTCTTCCAGTGGCAGTTCGGATATTTCTGGACCAATCGCGGCTACGAGTTCGCGCTGCTTTGGCTGCTGCTGTGCATCGCCATTTTCTTCAAGGGCGGCGGCCGCTATTCGATCGACCGAATGATCGGCAGGGAATTCTGATCGGCGGCCGTCTACGCTATCGCATCCAATTTCCGCTTTGCGAGCAGCGCATCGAGGCTCCATGGCCCGCCACCGGCGAAGGCGAAATAGAAAAACGTAAAGCACAGCGCGACAGCGAGATCACCTTCGCTCTGAACGGGAAAGAAGCTGTGCGGAAAATGTTCGATGAAATAAGCGGAAGCCATTTCACCGGACAGGATAAAGGCCACCGGCTGGGTGAACAGGCCGAGGATCAGAAGTGAGCCGCCGATCAGTTCGAAGAACCCGGCGACGCCGAACAGCGAAGACCACTTCAAATTCTCGAACATCTCGACCGCCGGCCAGCCGAACAGCTTCGCCAATCCATATTGCAGCAGGATCAAGCCGAGCACGATCCGCAATATACTGAGGATCCGCGGCGCCCATATTTCGCTGGGTATCATGGCCCATGCTCCAGCCAAAAACCTGCTGCAGGATGGGCCGGCCCGTGCCCCGTCGTCAAATCATCATTTGCGTCCGATCAGCGCATCGGCACTCCATGGACCGGCGCCGGCGAACACGAAATAGAGGAAAACGAAGCAATATAGCGCGGCGAGTTCGCCGCCGTTCAATACCGGATAGAATCCGTTGCCGGCGTGCGCCATGAAGTAAGCGGCCGCCGTGAAGCCGGACAGAATGAAGGCAACCGGTCGCGTGAACAGGCCGATCGTGAACAGGATGCCTCCGACCAATTCGATCAACCCTCCCGCCCCCGCCAGCGAGCCGATCTGAACGTGCGCGAAACTCGGAACGGCTGGAAAACCGAGAATTTTGCTGGTGCCGTGCTCAAGCAATTCGAGGCCAGTGAAGATTCGCAGAACGCTGAGAACACTGAAAGCACTGAGGGCGCGCGGCATCGCGCCCGACGAATTGAGCAAAGCCATCTCGATCGATCCGTTGTTGATTGATTATAAGATATAACTATCAACACCGGCGATGCGGCGATGCCAACTCACAATGTTGTTAGCGCGAGGTGATCGCCGCGGAGCCAATGGCGAAGCGCAAAAAAGGCCGCCCATCCGGCGGCCTTTTCCAAAATGACGGGGGACGGTTTTGCTAGCGATACTCGACCTTGGTGATCTCGTAGGCCTTGGCGCCGCCCGGCGCCATCACTTCCACCGTCGCGCCCTTCTTCTTGCCGATCAGTGCGCGCGCCAACGGCGAGGTGATGGAGATACGGCCCTTCTTGGCATCGGCTTCGACCTCACCGACGATCTGCCACACCGCTTTCTTGTCGGTGTCCTCGTCGATCAGCGTCACGGTGGCGCCGAACTTGACGGTGTCACCGGAGAGCTTGGTGATGTCGATCACATCGGCGCGTGCCAGCTTGTCCTCGAGCTCGGCGATGCGGCCTTCGTTATGCGACTGCTCTTCCTTGGCGGCGTGATATTCCGCGTTTTCCGAAAGATCGCCGTGCGAGCGCGCTTCCGCAATGTGCTCGATGATGCGCGGACGCTCCACCGATTGGCGCTTCTTCAATTCGTCTTCAAGCGCGGCATAGCCGAGCGAAGTCATCGGAACCTTTTCCATCATCATGTTCTGTCCTTCAATCGTGCGGGCCGCGCTGCTCGCACGAAACGTCTTCCAGATTAGGCTGTCGCGACTGGAATCACAGCCCGTCTATTAACTTTCGGCCCCGCGGAGGGCCGATTCAACATCCATACAGGCGGTGAGTTCCAGCCAACTGGCTTTGTTGCCAATCATTTAGCGGGCGCTATCGGCCCGCCAACGATCAGTTCTCGGAAAAGTAACTCTGCAGCGTACGGACCTCAAGGTCCCCGTCCCGGTAGGCGCGGATGCCCTGGGCTGCCGCCACGGCACCGGAAAGAGTGGTGTAATATGGCACTTTATGCAAGAGGGCAGCCCGCCGCAGCGAGCGGCTGTCGGCCAGGGCCTGCGGCCCCTCGGTGGTATTGAAGACCAGCTGGACCTCGCCATTGGTAATGGCGTCGACGATGTGCGGCCGCCCCTCCAGCACCTTGTTCACCTTTTCGGTGGGCACGCCCTTGTCGGCCAGGAAGCGCTGGGTGCCTGACGTCGCCATCACCTTGAAACCGAGCGAAAACAACAGCCGCACGGCATCGGCTATCCGGGTCTTGTCGATCTCGCGCACCGAGACGAACACCGTGCCCTTGCGCGGCACGCGGGTGCCGCCGCCGAGCTGGCTTTTCGCGAACGCCACCTCGAACGAACGGTCGATCCCCATCACTTCGCCGGTCGATCGCATTTCCGGACCGAGCACGGTATCGACGCCCGGAAAGCGGGCGAACGGGAATACCGATTCCTTGACCCCGACATGACCGAGCTTGCGCTTCTTGAGATCGAAGTCCGCGAGTTTTTCGCCGGCCATGATCCTGGCTGCGATCTTGGCCACCGGCATGCCGACGACCTTCGCCACGAACGGCACGGTGCGCGAGGCGCGCGGATTGACCTCCAGCACGTGGATCTCGCCGTCCTTGATGGCGTATTGCACATTCATCAGCCCGACCACGTCCAGCCCGAGCGCGAGTTCGCGGGTCTGCCGCTCGAGCTCGGCGATCATCCGTGCGTCGAGTGAATGCGGCGGCAGCGAGCAGGCCGAATCGCCGGAGTGGATGCCGGCTTCCTCGATGTGTTCCATGATGCCGACGATGAAAGTATCCTTGCCGTCGCTCAAGCAGTCGACGTCGATTTCGGTGGCGTCGGACAGATAGCGGTCGAACAGCAGCGGATTCTTGCCGAGCACCGTGTTGATCTGCCCGGTCTTGTCGTTCGGATAGCGCGCCTTGACGTCGGCGGGCACGAGCTCCGGCAGGGTGTCGAGCAGATAATCGGAAAGCTGGTTGTCCTCGCGGATGATCTGCATGGCGCGGCCGCCGAGCACGTAGGACGGGCGCACCACCAGCGGAAGGCCGAGGTCGGCGGCCACCAGCCGCGCCTGCTCGACCGAATAGGCGATGCCGTTTTTCGGCTGCTTCAAATGCAGCTTGTCGAGCACGCGCTTGAAGCGGTCGCGGTCTTCGGCGAGATCGATCGCGTCGGGCGAAGTGCCGAGGATCGGCACGTCGGCTTCCTGCAGCGGATGGGCGAGCTTCAACGGGGTCTGGCCGCCGAACTGCACGATCACGCCGAGCAGCGTGCCGTTCTTGCGTTCGGTAGCGATGATCTCGAGCACGTCTTCCGTTGTCAGCGGCTCGAAATACAATCGGTCGGCGGTGTCGTAGTCGGTCGACACCGTCTCCGGATTGCAGTTGATCATGATGGTCTCATAGCCGGCGTCGTGCAGCGCGAAGCAGGCATGACAGCAGCAATAGTCGAATTCGATGCCCTGGCCGATCCGGTTCGGCCCGCCGCCGAGGATGATCACCTTCTTCTTGTCGGAGGGCGCGCTCTCATCGGCAAGGTGACCGGCGAAAGGCGCTTCGTAGGTCGAATACATGTAGGGCGTCGGCGAGGCGAACTCCGCCGCGCAGGTGTCGATGCGCTTGAACGCCGGGCGGACCCCAAGCGCGTGACGCTTGGCGGTGACGGCGGCTTCGGTGGTCTCGGCGAGTACCGCAAGCCGCGCGTCGGAAAAGCCCATTGCCTTGAGCGTGCGCATTCCGAACGCGTTGGCCGGCAGCCCGCTTTTCCTGACCCTGTTCTCCATCTCCACGATGCCGCGCATCTCGCCAAGAAACCACGGATCGATCTTGCAGGAGATAAAGATATCGTCGTCCGACCAGCCGAGCCGCATCGCTTGCGCGACCTGCAGGATGCGGTTCGGCGTCGGCGTGCCGAGCGCCGCGCGGATCGCATTCTTGTCGTCGCCGCGCCCGAGCCCCTCGATCTCGATCTCGTCAAGCCCGGTCAGCCCGGTCTCGAGGCCGCGCAGCGCCTTTTGCAGGCTCTCCTGGAACGTGCGCCCGATCGCCATCACTTCGCCGACCGATTTCATCGAGGTGGTCAGCGTGGTCGAAGCGCCGGGAAATTTCTCGAACGCAAAACGCGGAATCTTGGTGACGACGTAATCGATGGTCGGCTCGAAGGAGGCCGGCGTCGCGCCGCCGGTGATGTCATTGGCGATCTCGTCCAGCGTGTAGCCGACCGCAAGCTTGGCGGCGACCTTTGCAATGGGAAAGCCAGTCGCCTTCGAGGCGAGCGCGGAAGAGCGCGATACCCGCGGGTTCATCTCGATCACGACCATGCGCCCGTCGGCCGGGTTGACGCCGAACTGCACGTTGGAGCCGCCGGTCTCCACCCCGATCTCGCGCAGCACCGCGATCGAGGCGTCGCGCATGATCTGGTATTCCTTGTCGGTCAAGGTCAGCGCCGGCGCCACCGTGATGGAATCGCCGGTATGCACCCCCATCGGATCGAGGTTCTCGATCGAGCAGATGATGATGCAGTTGTCGTTTTTGTCGCGCACCACCTCCATCTCGAACTCTTTCCACCCGAGCACGGATTCCTCGATCAGGACTTCGTTGGTGGGGGAGGCGTCGATGCCGCGTTCGACGATCTCGATGAACTCGGCCTTGGTGTAGGCGATGCCGCCGCCGGTGCCGCCCATGGTGAAGGAGGGGCGGATGATCGCCGGCAGCCCGATGTCGTCGAGCGCCCGCAGCGCATCCGGCAGGTTCTTGGTCTGGGTCGAGCGCGGGGTCTCAAGGCCGATCCGGGTCATGGCCTCGCGAAAGCGGCCGCGATCCTCGGCCTTGTCGATGGCCTCCGCCGTGGCGCCGATCATCTCGACGTCGAACTTGGCGAGCGTGCCCTGCCGGCGCAGCGACAATGCGCAATTCAGCGCGGTCTGTCCGCCCATGGTCGGCAGCAGCGCAAAGCCGCCGGGAATGACGTGGCGCTCCTTCTCGATGATCTTGGCGACGATCTCAGGCGTGATCGGCTCGATATAGGTCGCATCCGCCAATTCCGGATCCGTCATGATGGTGGCCGGATTGGAATTGACGAGGACGATGCGAAAACCCTCTTCCTTCAGCGTTTTGACGGCTTGGGTGCCGGAATAGTCGAATTCGCAGGCCTGGCCGATCACGATCGGCCCGGCGCCGATGATCAGGATGGTGGAGATGTCGGTTCTTTTGGGCATCAAGTCTCACGGATGGAAATCGGGCACAAAAAAAGGGCGCGCCTGCCGCGCGTCCCTTCAGCCGTAGCGCGTATTGCTCGCGCGCGGGGTGGTCTTTAGACCAGATTCCGCAGCCGCGAAAGGGCTTTAGCGGTCCCATCAACCGCCATTTTCGCAAACCGCCAAGGACCGGGTCCAGCCCGGGCGCACAGTTTGGCGGATCATGCGCGGGAATCAGAACGAATGCCGCGCCACGAAGGTCATGCGCCACGGATTGTGCCCGATATTGAAGGGCGCGCGCGAAGCGGTGAATCCGGCGCGCGCCAGCTTCGCCATGATTTCCGCCTCGCTGTAGCGCTGCAAGCCGACGCGCGAGCGCAATTGCCGGTAGTCCGATAACGCGGTTGAGAGCAGCCCGATCAGCGCGTCTTTCAGGAAGCCGTGGCTTGCGGCGAAGCGCAACAGCGCGATCACGTCTCGCAACATGCCGACCTCTGGGCGCAGGATATCGCCCAGGATCAACCGGCCGGAGGGCTTTAGCAGGCGGCGGACCACGCCGAGCGCGGCGTCAAATTCGGCCGCCGTCATGTACTGGGTCACCGAATTCATGACCGTGAGATCGATTGATTTCTCCTGCATCTTCCGCAGGTCTTCCAGCGAGCGCACCCTGATTTTGGTGTTCGGGGCAAACCGCGCGATCAGCCGCCCGCGCACGCCCGGCGCGGGCTCCGCCAAATACAGCTTGCCGCAAGCCTCTGCCACCTTGGCCGCGAACAACGCCTCGCCGCAGGCATAGTCGAGCACCACCGCGTCGGGCGAGGAGATATAGCCGATGATGTCGCGTGCGATGAGCTGGAAATGCAGGTCGCGATGCAGTCTGCTCGCATAAATAGTGTGCGTCGAATCGTAATAGTCGATCCAGTCGTCCATCGCGTAGGTGTCCGGCAAAAAACAGGGGTTCCGGCCAGGGAACGGGCACGCATAGGATGCGTTAGACGGTCCGGGGGCCTGTGTCCAACATCGTCAATGTCCGGTTTCCTAACAGGAAGGTGCATCGTGAGCAAAGCCAAGTCCGACAAAGTATCGCCCGATCTCGACACGCCGAACGATCTGCCGCCAGGTGCGGTCGACAAGATTTCGGCGTCGCTCAATACGCTTTTGGCCGACGCCTTCGCGCTCTACCTCAAGACGAAGAACTTCCACTGGCATGTCAGCGGCCGGCATTTCCACGATTATCACGTGATGCTCGACGAGCAGTCGGACGCGATTTTCGCGACCACCGACCAGATCGCCGAACGGGTCCGCAAGCTCGGCGGCACCACGCTGCGTTCGATCGGCCAGGTCAGCAAGTTGCAAACCATCCAGGACAACAACGAGAGCTATGTGCCGCCGCGCGACATGCTGCGCGAGCTGATGGAAGACAACAAGCATATCGCGGCGGCAATGCGCAAAGCCCACGAGCTCTGTGACGAGCACAAGGATTCCGGTACCGCCGGACTGCTCGAGACCTTCATCGACGAAATCGAGCGCCGCACCTGGTTCCTGTTCGAGGCGAGCCGCCAGGAAGGCAGCAACGCGGCGTAGGTCATCTCATTCCGTCATTCCGGGATGGTGCGCCAGCACCAGACCCGGAATCTCGAGATTCCGGGTTCGATGCTTCGCATCGCCCCGGAATGACGACTTCTACAACGTCCACAACCGCACCAGCGGACCATCCGCACCCATCACCGGATCGGTGTTCGGCAGCTTGACTTGCGGAATCGTCTTCAACGCTTTGGCGTGATTTTCAGGCGTCGGCCGGGTGATCTGCATGGGCGGCCCAGGCGGATAGGCGCCCACCACGGAAAAATCCGGGCTGGCGGCGAGGCATTGATGCCCGGTGCCGGCGGGCAGGATCGCGACATCGCCGGCTGAAATCTCCAGCGCCTTGCCGCTGTTACCACCGAATTGCACGCGCGCATGGCCGCGCGCGACGCCGAGCGCTTCATGCACCGTCGCATGGTAGTGCAGATAGTCGAAGATGCCGTTGCGCCACATGTCGCCCCAGCCATTGGCGCCGAACAGGCTTTCGATGCTCCTTTCGGGATGCGCGTGGTTGATGGCGAGCGCGCCCCTGTAGACGAGGAACGGCATCGGATTGTTCGGAACGAGGCCGTCGTCGGCAAAGACGAAGGTGAGTGGTTCGACGTCGGCGCTGACGACCGGCATGGGTTTGACCTCCACGAAGAGAATTTCTGGTGGATGAAACCGCGTCGAGCGGCTCACGTTCCCTTTGTTTCCTTGGGAATCTCGAAAACCAGGCAGGTCGTGGTGGCGTGGGCCAAGAGCCGGCCGCTCGCGTCGGTAATGCGGGCCTCCGCGGTCGCGGCCCGCCGGCCGACGCTGAGCGTACGGCCCTCGGTACGGACGATGCCGCTCTCCTTGCTCATGCCTTTGATGAAGGAAACCTTGAATTCGAGCGTGGTGTAGCCGGTGCCCGCCGGCAGCATGCTGTGGATCGCAAGCCCCATCGCCGAATCCAAGAGCGTCGCCGCATAGCCGCCGTGCACCGATCCGATCGGATTGTAGTGCCGGAAAGCTGGGATGCTGTGGATCACGACGACGCCCGGCTCGGCCGTGGAATCGAAGGGTTCGATGGTCTGCATGATCGGCGGCGTCGGCAATTCGCCAGCGAATATGGCGCGGACGAAGTCGATGCCCGCCATCGACGCCGCGACTTCGGGCGGGGTTACGCCGTATTCGGAGGTGGGGGCGGTTTGATCGTCCATGGGCAAATTCCTGCCGTGCGCTTATGATGATGACCATCATATCAAACGACGCGGTATGGTGCCAGCGGTTCCGCCATTGCGAGCGCAAGTTTCGTCGCTTGCGCTCCTCGCAATGACGGACGAGTGGCTACGTCCGCTTGTTGGCCCGCATCAGGTCGGTGAACCGCTTGAACAAATAATGCGAGTCGCGCGGGCCGGGCGACGCCTCGGGGTGATACTGGACGGAAAACACCGGCTTGCCGTCGAGCTGGATGCCGCAATTGGAGCCGTCGAACAGCGAGACATGGGTCTGGGTCGCGCCTTTCGGCAAGGTCGCCTGGTCGACTGCAAAGCCGTGGTTCATCGAGGTGATCTCCACCTTGCCGGTGGTCTCGTCCTTGACCGGATGATTGGCGCCGTGATGGCCCTGATGCATCTTCCTGGTCTTGGCGCCGACGGCGAGGCCCAGCATCTGATGCCCCAGGCAGATCCCAAAGGTGGGCGTGCCGGATGCGATCACCTTCTGGATCACCGGCACCGCATATTTGCCGGTCTCGGCCGGATCGCCGGGGCCGTTAGAAAGAAACACGCCATCGGGCTTCATCGCCAAGATGTCTTCGGCTGACGTCGTCGCCGGCACCACCGTGATCTTGCAGCCCGAGCCTGCGAGCAGGCGCAGGATGTTGCGCTTGATGCCATAGTCGATGGCGACGATGTTGAACTCCGGTTCGGTTTGCCGGCCAAAGCCCTTGTCCCACGCCCATGGCGTCTCGTCCCAGGTGAAGCGCTGGCCCGACGTCACCATCGGCACCAGGTCCATGCCCTCCAAGCCAGGCCATTCGCGCGCTTCTTCCTTTAACGCGTGCAGATCGAACTGGCCGTTCCTGGCATGGGCGATCACGGCGTTCGGCATGCCCTTATTGCGGATCATGGCGGTCAGCGCGCGGGTGTCGATGCCGGAAAGGCCGATGATGCCGCGCGCCTTCAGCCACTGGTCGAGGTGGCGCGAGGCGCGGTAGTTCGAGGGATCGGTGATCGCAGAGCGCAGGATCACGCCGCGCGCGCCCGGCGTCGCCGCCATGTTCACGGTCTCGATATCTTCGTCGTTGGTGCCGACATTGCCGATATGGGGGAAGGTGAAGGTGATGAGCTGGCCGGCATAGGAGGGATCGGTGAGGATTTCCTCGTAACCGGTCATCGCGGTGTTGAAACACACCTCGCCGACGGCGTGGCCTTCGGCGCCGAGGCCAAAACCCTCGAGCACCGTGCCATCTGCAAGCACCAGCAGCGCGGTCGGTTGGTGGTCCGGCCAGGCGGCGTCATGTTCGGTCGGTGTCATGAGCGCTTTACATATTCGTCGCAGGCGCTGCCGTCAAAGCCGAAACATCCGGATTCACATGCGTTACCGGCATATTTGACAGACCGGGCGGCCGTCTTAATCTGCGGTTCCCGTTTGAGGCCGATTTGCCCGCCAAAACCGGTCTGGTTCGGAGCCGCCGTCCATGGAAAATTCGATGCCGATCTTGCTCGTTCCGGGCCTCGTCAGCTCGCCGCGCATCTTTGCACCGGTGATCCCTGCGTTGTGGCGGTTCGGTCCGGTGACGGTCGCCAACCACATCCGCGACGACAATATGGGCGCGATCGCGCGGCGGATTTTGGCCGAAGCGCCGCCGCGCTTTGCACTGGCCGGGCACTCGATGGGCGGCTACATCGCCTTTGAGATCATGCGCCAGGCACCCGAGCGCGTCGCCAAACTGGCGCTGATCAACACCCAGGCGCGGCCCGATACGGCTGAAGCGACCGCCCGCCGGCGCGGCATGATGGCGCGCGCGACGGCTGGCGAATATCGCGCCGTGCTTGACGAGCTCTTCCCGGGCTTCGTGCATCCGTCGCGGCGCGCCGATAGCGCCTTGCGCCAACTCGTCTACGACATGGGGGAGGATGTCGGGCCCGACGCGTTCGTCCGCCAGCAGCAGGCCGTCATCGGCCGTCCGGACTCGCGGCCGGTGCTGGCATGGATCAAATGTCCGACCCTGGTCCTGACTGGCGACGAGGATCACACCATCCCGAATGCGCTGTCGGCGGAGATGGCCGGCGGCATCCACGGCGCGAAACTGGTGGTCCTCCCGCGTTGTGGCCACTTGCCGCAGCCGGAACAGCCGCAGGCGACCGCGGACGCGTTGGTTGAATGGCTGCGGTTGTAGTTGTCTCGGTGGTGCGAAGCGCCTAGATCAAACTCGCGAGAATACGAGAGGACAAGCCGATGCTGCGCGACGACATCAACAACGCGGTCAAGGACGCGATGCGGGCCAAGGACGAGCGCAAGCTATCGACGCTGCGCATGGTCAATTCGACCATCAAGAACGCCGACATCGCCGCGCGCGGAGAAGGAAAACCGCCGCTTTCCGACGCCGATCTCCTCGGCGTATTCCAGAAAATGATCAAGCAGCGCCAGGAATCAGTCGAGCTCTACGACAAGGGCGGCCGGGCCGAACTCGCCGCCCAGGAGCGCGAGGAGATCGCGATTATCTCCGCCTATCTGCCGAAGCAGATGTCGGAAGCCGACGTCAAGGCGGCGATTTCGGCGGCGATCACCGAGACGGGCGCGGCCGGGATGAAGGACATGGGCAAGGTGATCGGCGTGCTGAAGTCGAAATACGCCGGCCAAATGGATTTTGGCAAGGCGAGCTCGATGGTGAAGGCAGCACTCACTTCTTAACCTCGCCCCGCCTGCGGGGAGAGGTCCGCGCGAAGCGCCGGGTGAGGGGGACTCTCCACGATGACGGTGCTTGTGGTGAAAGCCCCTCACCCGGCCTCTCCCCGTAAGAACGGGGAGAGGTGAAGAAAGAGAGAGGCGCGTCATGCTCACCGAAACCAGCGACTACGCCAAGCTCTACCGGGACTTCCGCTGGGATATTCCACCGCGGTTCAACATGGCGACCGCCTGCTGCGACCGCTACGCCGATGGCTCAAACCGCCTCGCGCTGATCTATGTCGACGAGGACGGCGCCGCGGCGCGCACCTCGTTCGACGAGATCGCCGGGATGTCGCGCCGTTTCGCCAATGTGCTCAAAGCCGACGGCCTGTCGCGCGGCGACCGCGTCGCGGTGTTCCTGTCGCAATCGCTGGAATTGCCGGTCGCGCATCTTGCCGCGTTTCGCTCCGGCATGATCTCGATTCCGTTGTTCACGCTGTTCGGCGAAGACGCGCTGGAGTTTCGATTACAAAATTCCGGCGCCAAGGCGGTGGTGACCGACGAGGCCGGCTGGGAGAAGCTCTCCAAAATCCACGACCGCTTGCCGGATTTGAAGAACGTCTATGTCGCCGGTGCCGGCAATAGCGGCGCCAAATCGTTCTGGAAAGAGATCGAAGCCGCATCAGACCGGTTCGTGACCGTCGAGACTTCGTCCGACGATCCCGCGATCATCATCTACACCTCCGGTACGACGGGAAATCCCAAAGGCGCGCTGCACGCCCATCGCGTGCTGCTCGGCCATCTGCCCAACGTCGAGATGGTGCATGACTTCCTCCCCAAGCCCGGCGACGTGATGTGGACGCCGGCGGATTGGGCGTGGATCGGCGGATTGTTCGACGCGCTGTTTCCGGCCTGGTATCACGGCGTGCCGGTGGTCGGGCATCGCGCGAAAAAATTCGAGCCGCAGGCCGCGATGCAGTTGATGGCCGATCATGGCGTGCGCAACGTGTTCCTGCCGCCGACCGCGCTGAAGCTGATGCGGCAGGCCGAGGTCAAGCATGCGGCCGTCAAGCTGCGCAGCATCTTTACCGGCGGCGAGTCGCTCGGCATCGAACTGCTGGACTGGGTGCGGGCCACATTCGGCATCGAGGCTCACGAAGTGTTCGGCCAGACCGAATGCAATCTCGTGGTCGGCAACAATGCAAAGCTTTTTCCGATCAAGCCCGGCTCGATGGGCAAGGCGACGCCGGGATTCGACGTCCGCATCATCAACGACAAGGGCGAGGAATTGCCGCGGGGGAGCCGCGGCGTCATCGGCGTGCGCCAGCCGAATCCCGTGACCATGATCGAATATTGGCGCAATCCGGAAGCGACGCGCAAGAAACATGCCGGCGGTTTTCTTCTGACCGGCGATCTCGGCCGGCAGGATGAGGACGGGTATTTCTGGTACGTGAGCCGCGAGGATGACGTCATCACCAGCGCCGGCTACCGCATCGGTCCTGCCGAGATCGAGGATACGCTTCTCAAGCATCCCGCGGTGGCGATGTCGGCGGTGGTCGGCATTCCCGATCCGATCCGCACGGAAGCGATCAAGGCCTGGATCGTGCTGCGTCCGGGCTTTGCGCCCGGCGAGGCGCTGGCGCGCGAGATCCAGGAGTTCGTCAAGGTGCAACTCGCCGCCCACGAATACCCGCGCTTCGTGGAGTTTACGGAAACGCTGCCGATGACCGCCACGGGAAAGGTGCTGCGGCGGGAGTTGCGGGCGCGGGGGTGATGCCGTTTCACCTCCGCCCCGCATCCGCCATCGCCCGAAGGCGGGCTTCGGCGCACAAGGAGCGGGGCGAGGGATTACCCCTGCATTTGCTGCGCATGTCACACCGATGCAGCAGCATACTCCGCCGTTCAGCTGATAAGCCCCTCGATGATGGCGGCCAACTTGTGCTCGTCGCCGCCAAAGCTTGCAATCATGGCGTCCAGCATTTCCCTCGGTTCAAGTTTGTCGAGATTGAGGGAATATCCCGCATGATCGGCCAACAGAGCGAAGAACGTGAGCTGTGACCGGCCGTTGCCTTCACGGAAGGCATGGATGGCGTTCAACTCGGCGAGGAAATGTGCGGCCTTTGCGGAGAACGCCTGCGCATCGAGATTCCGCAAATAGTTGGCCGCTAGTAGATCGCCGAAGAGTTTCCCCGCTTGATCTTCGATGTTTTCAGGAAAGCAAAAGGGATTGCCTCCTTTTGAGATTCGGACAGTACGAACTTGGCCGGCCCAATCGTAGACGTCCTGAAACAGGTGATGGTGGACGGCCTTATAGTGTGTGAAGTCGAGCGCTCCTTCCGGTAGCGGCTCTTCGGCACGCGCAGTGGAAATTTCGGCTTCAAAAGCATCAAGCTCCTCTTGGACGCGGAGGTCGAGCTTGTTCACCAATACAGTCGAATTTTCGTAAGTGTAGGGATCGTCTACCGCATCGTACATGCAGCTCGGTTATCCTTTGCGATAGCTCCGAACGATTTTGCGGCGATACTCTTCCGCCGTGAGCCCCTTGGCGCGCGCATCGCTAGCCCGCTTTTTCATCTCGGCAGTCGTCCGAATCCCCTCGACCGCACTTATTTTGCCAAAGCCGGCGCTTCCGATCACGAAGCGGCCGGTCTTGGCACCCTTTGCAATAGTTTTCTTTTGCTTAGCCATGGTTTCAAGATAGCACGAATCGCGCCCTGTTGCATGCCCTGGGCTCGTTGGGGCGGGCGTCGTCACCGTCCTTCGTTTTCGCGGGATGACCACCCGTTCAAGGCGTCTCGATCCCCATCGCCTTTAGCGCGGCCAGCATCCGCGGCGGCGGTGGACCGATCGGGATGACGGGCGCATTTCCCGTTTCGAGCAAGCTCTTCAGGCTGGAGAGGATCGCGGGCCAGCCCAGGCGGCCGCCGGACAGAATGTCGTCGCTAAGCGGCCGGTCGTGCGATTGCGCGAACGTCAGCTTCACCACATCACCCACAGGCTCGATCTCGTAGGTGACGAGCGTGGGCCCGAGCTTTTCGACCAGCCCGGGCCAGTTGACGTTGAACGTGAAGGTGAGCTTCCTAAGTGGATCGCATTCGATCACCTCGCCAGAGATGCGCGGCGCCGACCCATCCGGCGTGTGCACGAAAAACACGCCGCCGACCCTCAGATCGAACTCGACGGCATTACGGAAAAAATACTTCTGGCTGAACTCCGCTGAGGTCAACGCCTGCCAGACCTTCTCGGGCGTGGAGACGATGTAGATGGTGTAGACGATCGCGGGCTTGAATTGGCTGATATCCATCGCCATTACTCCACACCCTCGATCTGCAGGGCGGCAAGCGGGACATCTAGCGCCCGCCCGGATTCCAGCAGGCTCTTGAGGCTGGACATGATGGCTGGCCATCCCTTGGAAATGCCCTGCAGCATCTTGCTGTCCTGCTCGAAATCTTCGTGGGTCAGCGTGAGCTTGACGAGTTTGCCGTAGGGTTCGAGGGCGAAGGTCACGCGCGACGGTTTTTCGTTGCGAAATTCCTCCGACGTGTTTGACCATGTGTAGCATAGCCGCCGCGGCGGATCAGCCTCGACGATCACACCGGTGTCCGTCACCTTGCCACGCCATTCGAGCGCAAAAGGCGAGCCGACTTTCCAGTTGGAAAGGACTTTGGTGCCCCACCAGTATCGCTCCGAAAATTCGCTCGATGTCAGCGCTTCCCACAATTTCTCCGGCGTGGTCTCGATATAGGTGACGTAGACGAATTCAGGCTTACGCATCACGTTTCTCCGGCTGATGAATGAGCGATCTATGCCGCGCCTTGCCGCGCGTCCTCGTACCAGGGCGCGTGCAGCACCTTGCCGGTTTCCAGATAGCTCTTCAGGCTCGACAGCACCAACGGCCAGCCGCGACTGACGCTCTCGAACGCCTTGCTGCCGGGCTCGAACTTGTCGTGAACGACGGTGAGCTTCACCTGATCCCTCTGCGGCTCAAGCTCGAAGGTTACGCGCGATGGCGGTTCGGCTTCCATGCCGGCATGCGCTGCACGAAACGAATAGGCAAGGCGCCGCGGCGGATCAAACTCGAGTACCTTGCCGGTGACGTCTTTCTCTTCACGCTTGAGCTTGAGCGTGAATGGCGCGCCGATCTTCCAATCCGAGACGACGCGATTGCCGACCCAGTATTGCTCCGACATTTTTTCGTCGGTCAGCGCCTGGAATACCTTCTCCGGTGTCGAAGCGATGTAAATGACATAGACGAATTCGGGCTTACTCATCGCGTTTCTCCAGTTGTCGTTTCAATTCGCTGAGCGCGGCGAGCTTGCCGCGCTCGAATTTCCTGATCCACCGCTCGCCGATCTGGTGGATCGGCACCGGGTTGAGATAGTGCAGCTTCTCGCGGCCGTGCCTGAAGGTCGTGACCAGGTTGGCCTCTTCGAGAATCACAAGGTGCTTGGTCACGGCCTGCCGCGTCATGGCGAGGCCGTCGCACAATTCGTTCAGGGTCTGTCCGTTGTTGGCGTGAAGCCTGTCCAAGAGCGAGCGTCGCGAAGCATCCGCCAGCGCTTTGAAGACCTCATCCATGGTTCGGATAATAGGCAACCAAATGGTTGCATGTCAAGGCTGTGTTTTCGCAAAATGTGTTTTGCCGTGCTAACGTCGCGGCCAGCCAGCGAAGATTGGTCTTGAACAGTCGGGGTGGAGAGGATGTCCGGTCGCGTCAAATTCGCGTTGTATTTCTCGGCGTTAGCTCTCGCGTGGGGCGCCGCCGCACAGGCGCAGCAGCAGGTGATCGGCGCACCGCCGGAAGCCTCCAATATGAAGCTCGTCGGCACCAACGATTTGCAGGCGCGCAGCGCCTATCAGCCGACCATCCATCATCAGGGCGACCGCTGGATCGCCTATATCGGACATCACGGCGGCACCGACGCTATTCCTGATCCACTCAATCCGTTGACCGGAAAGGCCGAGCCGAACGGCACCTCCATTGTGGACGTCACCGATCCCGCCCACCCGAAATACCTGCATCACATTCCAGGCCAGGAAGGAAAATATGAGAGCGGCGGCGCACAGATGGTGCGGGTCTGCGACGGCAAGAATTTGCCCAAAGCCGATCCGAACGCCGTCTACATGCTGCGCGCGGTCGGCAGCGAAGGGCATGAGGTCTGGAACGTCGCCGATCCCGCCAATCCCGTTCTCGTCGCCCACATCGGCGAGGGCTTGAAGGACACGCATAAGAACTGGTGGGAATGCGACACCGGCATTGCCTTCCTGGTGTCGGGCGCGCCCGACTGGCGCACGCGCCGCATGACGCAGGTCTATGATCTCTCCGATCCCGCCCATCCGATAAAGATCCGTGACTTCGGTCTGCCCGGTCAGGAGCCGGGTTCGACCGGCGCGGTGCCGACCGAGTTGCACGGGCCGATCTCGACTGGCCCCGCGGGCAACCGCGTCTATTTCGGATACGGCACCGACAAAGGCGGCATCCTGCAGATCGTCGATCGCGACAAGCTGATCAACGGACCGAAGGAGCCAACGCCGGATAATCTTCGCTTTCCCGAGATCGCGCGGCTTGCGATGTCCGCCTTCAACGGCGCCCACACCACATTCCCGATGCCGCAAATGCCGATCGCTGAATTCGCTCACGACAAGGACGGCAAGAGGCGCGACATCGTGATGATCGTCGACGAGGCGATCCTCAACGAATGCGCCGAGCCAAGGCAGATGGTGTGGTTCGCCGATGTGACGGTCGAGAGCCGGCCGATGATGATCTCGAGCTACACGGCGTCCGAGGCGAGCGGCTCGTTCTGCGAACGGGGAGGGCGGTTCGGCGCGCATTCCTCGAACGAGAGCATGGCGGGCGTCTATTACAAGAAGATGGCGTTCATCGCCTTCTTCAATGCCGGCGTGCGCGCGCTCGACATCCGCGATCCCTATCACCCCACGGAAGTCGGCTATTTCATCCCCTCGATCACGGATAAAACCGACAAGCGCTGCGTCCCCGTCGAGGGCAAGGAGCGCTGCAAGGTCGCGATCCAGACCAACAATGTCGAGACCGACGATCGCGGTTACATCTATATCGTCGACCGCGCCAATACCGGCTTGCACATTCTCGAACTCTCCGGCGACGCCCGCGCCGTCGCCGGCCTGCCGGCGGAGTGAACGATGCGGGCCCTGCCACTCATCGGGGGTGCGGTATTGGCGATCGCCGCCTTGTCGACCGCTGCGGGGGTTCATTACGCGGCGCCGCGCGAAGCGCACGGGTCGCATTGGCAGGAAATCGCTTGGCCGTTTCCGCGCGACGGCTGGCCGGCCGGCCGCGCCTTCCGCTGCGATGTCGCGTCATGCGGGGCAGAGGCCGAGCTCTATGTGCGGCCAAAAATCGGCTTCTGCAACTGCGACTCCGGCGTTGCCGATGACGACGAAGTCGATCGCGTCGCCGATCTCGATTTGATCAGCGAACGCTTTGCGCCGCTGGAGCCCGGCAGGGTGATCCGCATTGCCGAGATGTCCGGGCGCTTGCGAAACTATCATCTCGATATGTCCGACGGCGCGCGCCATGCCGCAATCGGCATCGCGGTGTCGCATCGTTGCGACCTTCTGGTCGCGGTGGCGCAAGGCGCAGGCGGCGCAAGCGAGCTGCAACGCACGGCGCTGGAGTTTCTTGGCTCGCATGAAATGCATCACTGGATGATGGCCGCGCTGGAAGGGCGGTAGTTGCGAGTCGCGATGCCTCCTTGCACCTCGCCCCGCGTGCGGGGAGAGGTCGAATTGCAAAGCAATTCGGGTGAGGGGGACTCTCCGCGAGTCGAGCCCGCGGAGGCTGCCCCTCACCCCAACCCTCTCCCCGTAAGGACGGGAGAGGGAGAGACGCGCGGCTTCCACCCAAGCGCTTGGCGTGCATAATGCGGAGATCGCCTCTCTATTCCCGCGAGCCCTCCCATGTCCCTGCAAGTCTATCTCGCCTTTGTCGCCGCCTGCATTGCGCTGGCGCTTCTTCCGGGACCGGTGGTGACGCTGGTGATCGCCAACGGCCTGCGCCATGGCACCCGCGCGGCGCTGACCAACATCTTGGGCGTTCAGGCCGGGCTTGCGATCGTGATCGGGATCGTCGCGGTCGGCCTGACGTCGCTGATGGCGACCATGGGTTACTGGTTCGACTGGGTGCGGTTTGCGGGCGCCGCCTATTTGATTTGGCTCGGCATCAAGCTCGTTCGTTTTCCCGTCGAAGGCGTCAAGGCCGAGGCGCCGCCACCGCCGCCGCGCGGCGGGTTCTTCCTGCAGGGGTTTGTGGTGCTGTTGTCCAATCCGAAAGTGCTGGTGTTCTTTGGCGCGTTCATTCCGCAGTTCATGGACATGAACCGGGACCACGTCTCGCAAGTGGCGCTGCTCGGCGTCACCTTCATGGTCACGGGTGCGATCACCGATTCGATCTACGCGCTGTTGGCGGGCCGCGCGCGGACGTTCTTTTCAGGCCGGCGGACGCGGCTGTTGTCGCGCATCTCCGGCGGCTTCATGATCGGCGGCGGCATCTGGCTCGCGCTGACGCGCTCGCGGTGAGCATGATCCGGAAAAGTGGGAACCGGTTTTCCGAAAAAGATCATGCTCAAAATAAAAATCTAGATCAACCGCTCCGCGCGCAACATCGGTTCGATCTGCCCAAGAATCCGCGCCAGCCGTTCCGCCCATTGCCGCTCGCCGGCCTGATCGGCGATCAGGTCCTGGCGGATTTCGATGCCGGTGTTGATCAACCCGCGGGCCTCGCCATGCGCCGGAATCGTGTAATCGGTCTCGTCGCTGACCGCATAGGGTTCGTTGTCGCCGACCACGAGATCGCCTTCCGCGCGCAACAGTTTCAGCAATAGCGGCGGCAATCGGGTGTCGCGATGGTACAGCGTGCCGATGTGCCAGGGACGGGCGATGCCGGCATAGACCGGCGTGAAGCTGTGCAGCGCGACCAGCACCGTCGGCCTCGCCTCATGCAGGCGGCGATCGATGACCGCGCCGATCCGCCGGTGGTAGGGATCGAAAATCTCGCGGCGCCGCAATGTTGCCGCTTCGCCGGAGAGCCCTTCATTGCCGGGGATGGTGGTGGCTTCGCTGATCGGCGGGATTGAGCTCGCCACATGCGGCGGGCGGTTGCAATCGATCACGAGCCGCGAATAGCGCTGCGCGATCAGATGGGCGTCGAGAAGTTTCGAAAGCCGCTCGGCAACGCCGGCAATGCCGATGTCCCAGGCGATATGCCGCGTTAGCTCGCGTTCGCCCAAGCCGAGATCGCCGAGGGCTTCGGGTATCAGCGCCCCGTAGTGATCACAAAGGAGCAGAAACGGCGAGCGCCCTGCGGCGTTATATTCTTGCACCGGCGGAGGATCTTCACTTCCAAGAAGTAACGAAATGTCGCCGATACTCAAAGCTGGCCCCCCGTTGTTGCCTATCGAAGCGGCATCTCGGCCTAGAAATAAGCAGAGATCGCTATAGATTACATAGCCTGGAATCACGATGATTGCGCTCGACGATGCCGCTCCTGACGATCCATCACAAGACTGAATACCGCTATGCGCGTCCGGTGGCGTTTGGCGAACACCGCATCATGCTGCGCCCGCGCGACGGCCATGATCTGCGCGTGCTGGAGAGCCGTCTCGACATCATGCCGGAGCCGATGCGGCTCCGCTGGATCCATGACGTGTTCGGCAACAGCGTGGCGATCGCGGACTTTGACGAGCGCGCGGAAATGCTCGTCTTCACCTCCACCGTGACCGTCGAGCATAATCCCGCCGAGGAGTTCGCGCTGACGCCGGATGACCGGGCGTATTTCTATCCCTTCCGTTACGACGACGAGGAATTTCCCGACCTTCTTCAATTCATCACGCCGCAATATTCTGATCCGAACGGCGAGCTGGCGGGGTGGGCGCGCAACTTCCTCGATGCCGAAGCGCCGACCCCGACGTTTCGGATTCTCAGCGGCATGACCCACGGCATCCGCGAGGCCTTCAGTTATCGCAAGCGGCATGAGCAGGGCACGCAGCATCCGCTCGACACGCTGCAGACCGCCTCCGGCACCTGCCGCGACTACGCGCTGTTCATGATCGAGGCGCTGCGGCGGCTCGGCATCGCCGCGCGCTTCGTCTCGGGGTATCTGTTCGTTCCCGACGATCACGACAATTATGCCGGCGGCGGCTCGACCCATGCCTGGGTGCAGGTCTATCTGCCGAGCGCCGGCTGGATCGAGTTCGATCCGACCAACGGCATCGTCGGGACCCGCGATCTGATCCGCGTCGCGGTGGCGCGCGATCCGCGCCAGGCGATCCCGCTGCACGGCACCTATCTCGGTCCGGCCGACGCGTATCTCGGCATGGAGGTGAACATTGACGTGACCTCGGCCGACGAACGGACGGAGGCGTAAATCATGGAGATCAAGGTCGGCTTCGAGATTTCCTACGCGGCGGTCCAGCCGACGCCGATGGTGATCATGCTGTCGATACATCCGTCGCGTTTCGCCGATATCGTCGGGACCGAGACCATCGTTGCCGAGCCCAACGTGCCGATCGGCTTCTACCGCGACAGTTTTGGCAATGTCTGCGGGCGGCTGGTGGCACCCGCCGGCGGCGTGACCTTGCGCGGCAGCGCGCTGGTGCGCGATTGCGGATTGCCCGATGCGGTGAACCCGAGCGCGCAACAGGTGCCGATCGATCAGCTGCCGGACGATTTGCTGCTCTATTTGATGCCGAGCCGCTATTGCGAGACCGACAAGCTCACCGACATCGCCTGGTCGCTGTTCGGCAACACGCAGGCAGGCTGGGCGCGGGTCGCCGCCATCACCGAGTTCGTGCACAACCACGTCACCTTCGGTTATCAGCACGCCCATCACATGAAATCGGCGCATGACGTCTACGAGCAGAAGAATGGCGTGTGCCGCGATTTCGCGCATCTGGCGCTGACCTTCTGCCGCTGCATGGGCATCCCGGCGCGCTACTGCACCGGCTATATGGGCGACATCGGCATTCCGCCGGATCCGGAGCCGATGGATTTCTCCGGTTGGTTTCAGGCCTATCTGTCCGGCCAGTGGTACACCTTCGACGCGCGGCACAATCACCCGCGGATCGGCCGCATCCTGATGGCCACCGGGCGCGACGCCGCCGACGTGGCGCTGACCACGAGCTTCGGGCGGATGAATCTCGCAAAGTTCGTCGTCGTCAGCGACGAAGTGGTGGCGGCTTAGCTCTTTCCTCTCGTCATTGCGAGGAGCGACGCGACGAAGCAATCCACCCTTCCAGTTGCGGCGCTATGGATTGCTTCGCTTCGCTCGCAATGACGGGTATAGAAACAACCCATAATCTCCGATCATCTGTTCGTCTACGGCACGTTGATGCGCGGCTTCGACCATCCGATGGCGAAGCTATTGTCAGGCAGTGCCGACTTCGTCGGCGAGGCCCAATGCCGTGGCCGGCTCTATCGCGTCAAGCATTATCCGGGGCTGGTACTGTCGGAGG
>Ga0209473_1000259_pt1 | contig 33739 bp, 32 predicted proteins | sample GraSoiAngelo_133_FD_185890 | JGI IMG/M metagenome (GOLD analysis project Ga0209473, IMG submission 185890) | Grasslands soil microbial communities from the Angelo Coastal Reserve, California, USA - 14_0929_05_20cm (SPAdes) (version 2) | ecosystem: Environmental > Terrestrial > Soil > Grasslands ...
CGCCGAAGCGGGCGCATTTGGGAAAATGCGCACCAATAACAACGCCGTGCCTGACAGACCGGTCCCGCCGAGCAATTTGTGATAAGAAACTCAACCCAAGGGACACGGTACTTGCTGCTATGCGTCCGTCCGTCTAATTCAACCCTAGCCGGACGGCGGTTCGCTGTGGTCTCGCTGCCGAGGTGCAGGCCCTTGCTGCTGTCGAAGCCGATCCTTCCTGGATACATTTGGGTAAGGTCCGAGAGCAGATATTGGATTTAATGGAGGGCTTTCCCATGGGCATACAGATCTACGGGTTCTGGCGGTCGATCGCCTCATTCCGCGTGCGTGTCGCGCTAAAGCTGAAGGACCTGCCATTCGAGGAAATTCCAATCGATATTCTTTCCGGCGAGCAGTTCGAAGCGGGATACGCAACCGTCAATGCCGAGCGGGTCGTTCCGACATTGATTCACGACGGCCATTCCGTGTACCAGTCGCTAGCCATCATCGAATATCTCGATGAGATCCACCCAAGGCCGCGATTGATACCGCAGGACGCAAAAGAGCGCGCCTATGCGCGATCATTGGCGCTGATGACGGTGGCGGATGCGCATCCGCTGGTGACGCCGCGCGTTCGCAATCATCTCGCGAAGGCTTTTCGCGCCGATGCCCACGCGATCGAGGCTTGGGGCAAGCATTGGACGACGGAGGGACTTGCGACGTATGAGCGGCTATTGTCACACCGCCCGCCTGAGCCGTTTGCACTAGGTGCGGAGCCCGGCCTCGCGGACATCTGCATCGCAGGCCACGTCGTCACCGCGGAATATGTCAAGCTCGATTTGAGCCCATATCCCGCGGTGGCACACCTTGCCGAGCGTTGCTTCGCGATGCCGGCCTTTTCGACCTCTCATCCGTTCGAGCAGCCCGGATACAGGGCGGCAAGCAAGCGTTGAGCATGCTTGTTCGTCAGAGATCAAGCCCGAGGATTCGATTGGCGTTTCCGCCGGCGATCTGCGCCAACGTGGTATCGTCCATCCCGTTGATACCTGCGATGTGCCCGATCGGATTGTATTCGGCCATGTCGAACGGATAGTCCGTGCCCATTACGATACGGTCGGGACCGAAGACCTCTATCAAATACGCCAGCTGGTGATAGGTAAACACCACGGTGTCGAGATAGACTTGCCGCAGATAGGTCGTCGGTGGTAACGGCAGATTGGCGTGGGAATCCTGCCGCGCGCCCCAAGCGTGATCGATCCGGCCGGAATAACTGGGCAGATACCCACCGCCGTGCACGGCCATCAATTTGAGCTCAGGGAAGCGCGCCAGCGTTCCCGAGAAGATCAGATTGTGAAGCGCAAGCGTGGTGTCCAGCGGGTTTCCGAGAACATTGTTGAAATAATAGTGGGTCAGCCGTTCGCCATGGGTGAAGCCATTCGGGTGCATCATGATGAATGCCCCGAGCTGCTCGGCTTTGGCAAAAAAAGACCTGAATTTCGGGTCGGACAGTTCCTGGCCGTCTACATTGGTCAATATCTCCACGCCCTTCAGTTTCAAACGGTTCATGATGTAGTCGAGCTCACCGATTGCAACTTCCGGCTCCTGCAATGTGACGACACCGAGCCCGACGAACCGGTCTGGCTTGCGTGAGCAATATTCCGCCACCCCGTCATTGGCGAGGCGATGGGCAGTTTCGGCGATTTTGGAATCGATCGTGTAATAACATTGGCCCGGGGCAGGAGCGACGACTTGGATGTCGATACCCATCCTGTCGAGATCGGACAGGCGGCGGTCGATCGCCGTCATTACCTCGCGAACATCGTGTTCCTGTTGTGCGTTGATTTCCTTGCTTGCAGCATCGGCAAAATACGCCAGCGGAATGCGACTCACATCGACATGCGGCTGCGCGTGCGCCGCGGCCTCGGGGACGACGATATGGGCGTGAATATCGATCGTTGGCGACGGTGGTCGTCGCGCGCGGCCGTCCGCGTCATGGATGCGCGCGGCGGTGCGGCCGTAGCGGTTCTTGCTGTCGATCATCGGCGCGGCCCTGTTGTTGAGCTAGTCAATTGGGACATGTTAGTGACCTATTGTCTTGGCGGGCGTTGCGGCCAGCGGGTTGAGACTGCGGTGGCGTCAGCATCGCCGAGGCCAGCGGCTTCCGCTTCCTCGAAGCACGCCAGTGCGCCCGCCGCGACCGGAAGCTGTGCTTGGACCGAGTCCGCGAATTGAAGCGCGGTCGCCAGATCCTTTTTCGCGGCACTGAGACTGAAAGCGGTTTCTCCGAGCGGTTGCCCACCCAATACCTTGGCGATGGCGGCGCCGCGTCCTTTCATGGCTGTCGGCGTGCCCGCGGTATCCGACAGGATATCAATCAGACGATCGGCGGGAAGACCAAGCGGTTTGCAGATCGTCAAGGCTTCGCCGAGCGCTTGCCAGTAAACCAGCAAGGGCAGATTGACCGCGAGTTTGACCGTCGCGCCCGCGCCAAGCCGCCCCACATGTTCGATACGGCGGCACAATTGCTGCAAGATGGGCATTGCCCGCTCGACGTCGGTCTTCTCGCCCGCGACAAGACCGAACAGCTTGCCTTCCTTCGCGGGGCCAATGCTTCCACCCACCGGACATTCGACAAACGCAGCGCCTTGCCGCGCCACGGCCGCGCCGACCCTTTGCATCGTATCGGGACGTACCGTGCTCATGTCGATCACGAGTTTGCCGACGAGATTGGATTTCAGAATCCCATTTGGTCCACGGTAGACAGCCTCGCTTGCTACGTCATCCAGAAGCATCACGATCACGGCTTCACAGCCGTCGACAAGCTCCGCCGGGCTGGCGAACAGTTTTGCGCCTGCCGCGGTCAGCGGCCTTGTCTTCGCCGAATTGCGGTTCCAGACCCCGACTTCATGCCCAACCGACATCAGCCGTTGCGCGATCGATGCTCCCATTCTTCCAGTTCCGCATGTGCCAATCTTCATCTTTTGACCTCGCTTCAAGGATTGGTAAGTTCGCCTAGTGCGCTCGAAAGACGCCGAGATGTTGCGTGATCAGGTCTTCGTTGCGTAGAAGCTCGCTTGCTTCTCCGGCAAATACGCAACGACCGGTATTGAGGATGACTGCGCTATCCGCGACATCGAGCGCGAGTTGGCGGTTTTGTTCGACGAGCACGATCGATTGTCCCTCCTTTTTCAGGCGTTTGATGGTGCGCCCGACCTCTGCCACGATCAGCGGCGCGAGGCCTTCGGACGGTTCATCCAGCAGCAGCACTCGCGGATTGCCCATCAACGCGCGTCCGATCGCGAGCATTTGCTGTTCGCCGCCGGAGAGCGTGCCGGCAAATTGCATATTGCGCTCGGAGAGCCTTGGAAACATGTCGTAAATCCGATCGACATTCCATGGATTGACGGCTGCGCCGCCACGCTGTGCCACCACGAGATTTTCCCGAACCGTCAGCGAGGTAAAGATGCGGCGTCCTTGCGGAACGAGACCGATCCCGAGCTGCGAGATGCGCTCTGGGCTCATGCCTTCAATTGGTTCGCCAAACAACCGGATCTCACCATCCCTTGGTTTGAGAAAGCCGATGATGGTCGAGATGCAGGTGGTTTTCCCCGCTCCATTGCGCCCCAATAACGCAAGCACTGCCCCCGGCTGCAAGGAAAAGCTTACGCCATGCAAGATGTGGCTGTCGGCGTAGAAAGTGTGCACGTCCGCCAGATGAAGCGCGTCAGGTGCCAAGATAGACCTCACGCGTTCGTTCGTCCGCAATCACGGCATCGCGCTCGCCGTCGACAATCACGCGGCCGTAATTGAGCAATGTCACGGTCTCCGCAAGGTCAAGCGCGGTGTCCATATCGTGCTCGATCATGATCACTGTAGTTTGGCGCGGAATCGATGCTATCAGGGATTTCACCGTGGCTCGTTCAGTGTTCGACAGGCCGGCGAGCGGCTCGTCCAGCAACAGGACGCGCGGCTGCTGCGCGAGCGCCATAGCGAGCTCCACGCGCCGTCTTTCTCCGTAGGCTATGTCGGAAATCGGATGTGTGGCGAGCTGCAACAGTCCGACCGCATCGAGCGTGCGGCGCGCCTCGGTGGTCATGTTGCCGTAGAATGACAACGGCCGCCACATCTGCCAGCGGGCGCGCCGCAAGCCCAGCAAGCCAAGCGTGACGTTATGCTCGAGCGTATCGCCGGCAAATAAGGTGATGATCTGATAGGTGCGCGACAATCCAAGATGCGCTCGCTTGTAGGGCGGCAAATGAGTGATGTCTGACCCGAACAGGCTGATTGACCCCGAATTTGGCCGCAAGTCGCCGCTGATCTGATTGAACAGCGTCGTCTTGCCGGCGCCGTTTGGGCCAATGATCAGGCGACGCTCGCCGGGTCGGATGCTGAGCGAAACGTTTTGCGTGACGGTGAGGCCGCCGAACGTCTTCTTTAAGTTGACGACCTCAAGTGCGTAGCCGAACGTCAAGGCAGTCATCGTTCACCCCCGCGCAATCGGGTGGTGAGCCTGCTTACGCCGGGAACGATGCCGGTCGGCGTTACTAACACAATGAAAAGAAACACCAAACCCAGCAGCATATTCCAGCGTTCGAGGTAGGCAGAGACGTAGTTTTTCAGGAGCACCACCAATGCCGCGCCGACGGCCGGGCCGCCGAGCGTCCCGGAGCAACGCTTCGGCCGAGCTTGTGGTCGATAGCGAAGTCGGGTGGATATATTTGTGATAGTAGACATAGAGCAGGCCGGCCACACCGCCCCAGAAACCTGCATAGACGAAGGTGATCCATCGGATCAGCCAAGGATTGAAGCCCAGCGCCGCCATTCGCCGCGGTTGATCCCGCACTCCTTTTAGCGACGATCCAAATGCCGACGAGACAAAGGTCGCCATCATGACCAAGGCAAACGTCGCGACGATCAGCGCGAACCAGTAAAATGATATCGGACTATCGAGCGAGATTCCGAACGGCGCCGGCCGCGTCAGTCCGGCGATACCATTGTCGCCGTTGGTCACATTGGACATGCGATAGGCGAGGCCCCACAATACCTGCGACAAGGCAAGCGTGATCATCAGAAATCCGAGCCCGCTAGCGCGAAGCGCGATGACCCCGAAGAATGCTGCCATCGCGGTGGTACCGACTATGGAGAGGAGGGCTGCCGCGCCATGTCCGAAACCATAGCGGCTCGTCAGCAGCGCGGACATGTAGGCGCCAACTCCGAGATAGGAGGCATGACCAAGTGACGTCATTCCGCCAAAACCCACCAGCAGGTTCAGGCTAAGCGCGAAGATCGCCGCGATCAGGATCTGGCTCGCGAGGTTGATGTAAAAATCGCCCGCGAACAGGGGCGGCAGCAGCAGCGATCCGGCAACCAGGGCCACGCCGATCCACTTCATGTGCCGACACGTCCGAACAGGCCCTGTGGCCGAAACGCAATGACGAAAATCATCGGCAGGAACAGGATGATGTAGGCTAGTTCGGGAAACAGCGCCGTGCCAAATGTGTAGATGATCCCGATAATGAAGCTGCCGATGAAGGCACCGAGCAAGCTGCCAATTCCTCCCAGGATGACGACGATCAGTGCGAGTGGCAGCATGTCGGCGTCGAGTCCGGGATAGGCCGACAAAACCGGCCCGCCGAGCACGCCGCCGGCGCCGGCGATCCCAGCACCGAGACAAAACACCAGTGTGAATAAGTTGGAAACGGGGATGCCGACTGCACGCGCCATCTGGCGGTCGTCGACGCCGGCGCGGATCATCGCTCCCAGACGTGTCCGCTCGATCAGAAAATACAACAAGATCGCGGTGGCGATAGCGCATCCGACCAGGACCAGCCGATAGGTCGGAAACACGAAGCCCAAGACGCGCGTCGGGGATTGCAGGTTTGGCGGCGTCGGCACCGGTATCGAATCGCCGCCCCAGAACATCAGGCATGCATCCGAAATGATGAAGGACATCCCGAGCGTCACCAGAACCTGACCCAGCGGATTGGCCTTCAGCCGGGTCAGCACCAGACGTTCGAAGAGGCCGCCGACCGCCGCCACCGCGATTCCCGCGCCGAGCGCCGCCACCCAGATATTCAGGCCATCGTAGGAGCGCATTGCGGTTGCCGCGAAATACGTTCCCAACATGAAGAATGCGCCGTGCGTCAGGTTTGCCAGCCGCATCAGTCCGAAAATGAGCGAGAAGCCCGACGACAGCAGGAACAACAGCCCGCCAAGCGACAGGCTGTTGAGACCTTGAATGATCCAGAACTGCATCGTCGGCCGATCTTGTTGTCATTTGTTCGAGACCGGCGTCACGCGCCGGAGGCGAAATTACTGCTCCAGGTTTTGCGCCGGCGGATAGTCGCGCGAATAGACCGGGTTTTTCAGGAATGCCGCTTTGTCATAGGTCCAGAACTGGGTCACATCGGGATAGGTCTTGATGACGGAATTGACCAGCCTGCCGTCGCTCTTGGTCACCTTGCGGATGTATACGTTGCCGATTGCATTGCCGGACCCATCGAACTTGATGACGCCGCGCACGGTGTCGGCATTGCTGCCGCGGATTGCCGCCATTAGCGCTTTCTTGTCTTCAACATTCGCCTTGATGGATTTGAGTGCGACTTCGAGAACCTCTCCGGAAACGTAGGTACTTCCGGCGTAATAGCCGGGATCGTATTTGAATTGCTTGCGGAAAGCCGGCGCAAAGGCCTTGTTGAGCGGGTTGTCCAGTTCGGCGGAATACCAACTCGTGGTCAAGATACCCAGCGCCTCATCGCCCATATTTCGAAGCACGGATTCATCGAGCGCCGTCATGCCGCCGATGACTGCCATCTTGTCCTTCAGCCCATATTCAATGAACTGCCGCAGGAACCGGAATCCGTTAGAGCCGGCAGTACCCAGGAAAATCGCGTCCCCGGTCTTTACCTGCGCGACATAGCTGCCGTAATCGGGCGTTGCCAACGGCGTGAAGATCTTCTGAATGATCTTGCCGCCGCTATCCTCGAATGAGCGCTGAAAACCGGCGCACATCTCGTGCCCGTAGGCGAAGTCGTCGGCGATAGTGACGATCCTCTTGTACTTCAGTTCTTTGGCGGCATAGTCGGCGAGCGGATAGGCGCACTGTGCCGATGTCGAGGTGAGGCGAACAAACCACGGGCTCGGGTGCCGCTGCGTCATGTCCTCTGCCGCGGCAACGCCAAGCGTCGGCATCTCCTTTTCCGTGAGATAATCAGCGATCGCCAGTGCTTCGAAAGCAGCGAGCGGTCCAATGATGCAATGCACATTGTTCTTCTCGACCAACTCCTGCGCCTTGGTCCGTGCGGTTGCCGGGACGCCGGCGGTATCGGCGACGATCAGTTCGACCTTACGCCCGGCGAGCGTGTTCTCGCGCTCCCTGAGAAACATTGTTAGTGCAAGGTCCATATCGATACCGCCAGACGCCAGCGGCCCGGTCTTGGCCGCGAGCAGGCCAATGCGAATAGGTTCGCTAGGTTGGGCAGAGAGGAAATGAGGGGCCGCTAAGCTGGTGATACCCGCGCCGGCAACGCTGCCGACAAATTGTCGTCGCGACATCGTCATTGGATCCTCCCCAATACGCTACATCTGAAGATCGGCTGTATTGTTGTTGATTAAGTGATTTATTGAACGGAAGCCATAAATGATCAAGTGATAACCAAGCCGGGGCAGCGTGCCGGACGTTGCACGGCTGCGCCGCTTTGCAGCTTTGATGCAGTGCGGCATTTGGAATGCATTTGAATCCCGGTGCATCCCGGACGGAATTCCGGGGTGTTAGGCGCCGCCGGATTTAGGAGGCTTGATGATGGTCTTTTTCAAAACTTCGAAAACTGACGCAGTGTCCTGGTCGCCCAAGCCCATAGCAATTGCCTCGCCGTAGACGGGCTGCGTCAGCGTAAACAGCGGAGTTTCGCACCCAACATCCTCGGCGAATTCGGCGATGATGGCCATATCCTTTTTCCAGGTCGAGACCTTCATGGTTGCGGGCTCATAGACGCCCTCCGCCATCATCGGTGCGCGCATCTGAAACATTCGCGACCCGCCGGCCCCGGGGCCGACCATGTCGACCACCATCTTCGAGTCGAGGCCGGCGCGCTGGGCCAGGATCATCGCTTCCGCCGCGGCGACATTGTTGATTGCGACCAGATGATTGGCGATGAATTTCATCCGACTACCATTGCCGAACTTGCCGAGATCGGCGCTTTGCTTGGCGAAGTCAGAGAAGAGGTTCATGCATTGTGCGATCGCCTTGCCGTCACCGCTGGCATACACGACGAGATCGCGGTCTTTTGCCTGCGCACCAGTTCCGCTGAGTGGGCAATCCAGGGCGATATGGCCCGCTTTAGCCAAGGTTGCCTCGAAACGAAGCTTGTCGGCGAGGCTCAGCGTGCTGAGTTCCACCACCATCCGCCGAGATTGCGCGGAGTTTACGATCTCCCACGCGACCTGATCGACGGCCGCAGGGCTCGGAAGGCTGGTCATCACAACAGGCGCGTCGCGTGCGACCTGACCGGCATTCGCGGCGATAATGACATTGGCCTGCGCAAGCTGATTTCGCCGCGCCCCGTCGATATCGAAACCGATAACGCGCCAGCCGCGGTCGACAAGGTTGCGGGCAATCGCGCCTCCCATGATGCCAAGTCCAACGATTCCAACAGTCTTGTCCATGCCGGTTTGTTTCCTGCCTGTTGAAATAGATTGACGCGCATTGCCAGCCGCGCCTTAATTAGTAATCAGGCGATAAACAATCGCTAAGTAACTTTGACCGGTCAAGCGGGTTCAAGTTCGCCGAACAAGACGATGAGGTATTATCCTCTGCCTCGATCGGTTGAGTCCGCTCTGGACGAGATAGCAGGGAAGGCTGAAATGGCGGGTGTTGGTCGAAAGCCAAACACAGAGCAGCAACCCGCGGGGCCGGAGCCAGGCGGGCACGCCTATATGACTGTGGTCGCTCGGGCCAAGGCGCTAATTCCGCAACTGCGCGATCGCGCGGCGAACACCGAGGAGCTGCGGCGCTTGCCCCCGGAAACCGAGCGCGATCTGCACGACGCTGGTCTATTCAGGATCGTGCAGCCAAAGCGGGTAGGCGGCTCCGAACTCGATTACGTTTCGCTGGTCGACTGTGCGGACATGCTCGGACGTGCCGATGCGTCGGTGGCGTGGAATTTTGCCAATCTGGCAAGTCACCATTGGATGCTGGGCATGTTCGATCCGCGCGCTCAGGATGAGGTCTGGGGTAGGAATTTTGATACGCTGATCGCGTCCTCTTTCATTTTTCCGGCAGGCCGCGCCAGGAAAGTCGAGGGCGGCTACCGGCTGCGCGGCAACTGGCCGTTCTCGTCGGGGGTTGCTTCTTGCGAATGGAATATGCTTGCCAGCGTCGTGTCGTCTGATGATGAAGCTGATGGGATCGAATACCGGATTTTTCTGGTGCATAGGAACGACTACAATATTGTTGATACCTGGAACGCAGCGGGATTGCGGGGCACCGGTTCGAACGATGTCGAAGTCAAAGATGCTTTTGTCGCAGAGCCGATGACGGTCGCGGTAAGCAATCTCGCCGGCGGCCCGACGCCGGGCAGTGCGGTCAATCCGAATCCGCTTTATACGTTGCCGGTATTCTCGCTGTTTCCCTACGTACTCTCGGGCGTCGCGTTGGGGAACGCACAGGCCTGTCTCGATGACTATGTCGATATCGCCCGACATCGCGCGTCGACCTACAGTCGCACCAAGCTGGGCGACATGCAGAGTACGCAGATCAAAATCGCCGAGGCGTCGGCTAAGATCGATGCGGCGCGATTGATCATGCGTTCGGCGTGTATTGAGGCGATGGCGGATGCGAGACGGGGACATATTCCGGACATCGCCGCCAAGACCAAATCGCGCCGCGATGGGGCGTTTTCCGTGAATCTATGCACCGACGCCGTATCCATGTTGTTTGCGGCGAGCGGCGCGCGGGGTTTGTTCACGACCGGCGTGCTGCAGCGGCAGTTCCGCGATGCCCATGCAATCAACTCGCACATCGCGTTCAATTTCGACGCGGCCGGCACCAATTACGGTCGGGTACCGCTTGGTCTGCCATCCGAAAACCTGACGCTTTGAGGCTGGTGGATGACTGACGCGCCCAACCATCCGACCACTCCGGACACAGCTAACGAATTGGCCAGGGGTCATTCGCCGATCGATCCGCGAGACTTCCGAAGCGCGCTCGGCACCTACGCAACGGGCGTTACCATCATCACCGCCGCTGGAACTGACGGAAAGCCCTATGGCATCACCTGCAATTCCTTTGCCTCGGTGTCGCTCAATCCTCCACTCGTGCTCTGGAGCCTGGTGCTTTATTCTTCGAGCCTAAGCGCTTTCCAGAACGCCAGCCACTTCGCAGTCAATGTACTCGGGGTATCGCAGCAAGCACTTGCGAACAAATTTGCCAAATCCTCGGACGACAAATTCGCCGGTGTCGACTGGAGGCCGGGCCTCGGCAACGCTCCGATCCTCACCGACAGCGTAGCGAATTTTCAATGCCGGGCCGCCAATCGATATTATGGTGGCGATCACGTGATTTTCCTCGGCGCGGTGGAGGCCTATTCCTATGGCCGGAAGGAACCGCTTTTGTTCGCGCGCGGCGGCTACGGCCGGTTCGTTGCGGACAGCGGGTCGGCGGCCGACAAATCATGAGAACGAAGGCACCGCCCAAGCGCACCCGCGCCAAGCAGAAGCGGCTCTCTCCGGACGATCGCCGCAAGGAGTTCGTCGTCAAAGCGACCGAATTCTTTTCGGAAGAGGGCTTTGGCGGCGGTACCCGGGATTTGGCGCGTCGCCTGGGCGTAACCCAGCCGCTATTGTATCGTTATTTCCCAAGCAAAGATGACCTGATCAAGGAGGTGTACCGCACGGTTTATCTCGAGCCGCTCGATACCGGTTGGGAGAAGTTGCTGACCGACCGCTCGCGGCCGATCCGCGACCGCCTGCAGGAGTTTTATAATGCCTACACGAATGTGATCTTCGACCGGAAATGGCTGCGCATCTATCTCTACTCCGGTCTGAAGGGGCTCGATATCAACCGCTGGTATGTTGACATGGTGAGGGACAAAATTCTGGCCCGCATCATCAAGGAATGCCGCCACGAGGCAGGGTTTCCAGTGCAGAGCAGGCCGAGCGCAGCCGAGCTAGAGCTTGCCTGGGTATTTCACGGCGGAATTTTCTATTACGGAGTTCGCAAGTTTATTTACGGGTCTCCCGCGCTAGAGGACAAGGAGCAGATGATCGGCGACGCGCTGGATGCTTTTCTGACCGGCTACGCACGCGTTTTTGGAGCTGCGACTGAACTGCGACTAACGCCAATGAAGGTCGTTGGATAGCAGCTATTTCTTCGTCATTTCGCCACGGTACCAATCGCCGATTTCGCTCGCAGTCATCAACGCGACACCGTCATGACCGATGACGTAGTCGAGCAAGGCTTCCAGGTATTTGATGCGATGTGGAACACCCGTGATGTAGGGATGAATGGAGATTGCCATGATCCGCGCATTGCTTGCGCCTTCCAGGTACAGTCGGTCGAATTGATCGGTGCAGCGTTTCAGGAATTGTTCTGAAGGAAGGTGCTGCAAAGCATGGATGACGATGTCGTTGGTCTCAACGGAATAGGGGATCGTCGTGATGGTGCCATGAGCCGTTGCGATATCCTGCGGAAGATCGTCGATCACCCAGTCCGCCACATATTCGATGCCACTGAGACGCAACAGGTCCAGCGTATCCTCGGTTTCCGTCAGACCGGGGCTTTCCCATGACCTGGGCGCCTTCTTGGTGAACTTGGCAATCGTATCGACCGCCCGTTGGATCGCATCGGCCTGATTGTCGAGCTTGTGCATCGGGCTCTGAACAAACCCGTGGCCCATGAACTCGAAACCGGCATCAAGCGCGGCTGCAGCGACGCGCGGATAGGCGTTGCAGACGTTGGCGTTGAGCGCCAGCGTCACCGGCATGGCGCGATCCGTCAATGCCTTGAACTGACGCCAGAATCCGGCGCGCATACCGTATTCGTGCCAGGACCAGTTGGGGACATCCGGCAGCAAGGGTTGTCCCATCGGCGGGCTTAGCACGGTTCGCGGCATCGCGTTCTCGATCCGCCACTCCTCGACATTCAGGATAACCCATACGGCGAGCTTGTTGCCGTCAGGTAGCCTGAGCTTTGGCCGGTCGATTTGAGCCTGATAAGGAATGCGATCGCTAAGAGCCACAACAAGCCTTTATTGATTTCTGGCTGGGGACTATTCCGCGGCGTTGGACCGGTTCGAGGTGCCGGCGTTGACGCGCGGCATGACCTTTTCGGCCATCAGGATCATGGATTGTCGACCGAGCTCGCGGTCCATCCAGTCCTTGCCGGCGTACAGCAACGTGCCGAACTTGCCGACTTCATTCTGGAAAGCCAATAACTGATCGGCGACGCTATCCGGTGTTCCGTATATGATGAGCTTGTCGCAAATCATTTCCAGCGTCACCTCGTCGTCGGGCTGGTCACGACGGGTCTTGAACAGTTCGATGCGGCCGCTCATCTTGAGCTTGATGAAAAGCGAACGATAGTAATAGACGTAGGGGCCGTTTGGATCGGTGGCGTAGGCCTTCGCCGTTTGGGCGTCCTTGGCAACGAACACGCTCTTGGCCACGCGCCAGTTCGCGGGGTCGGCGGCACGCCCGGCGCGTTCGCAGCCCTCGATATATTTCGGCCAGTGGGTCTTGACCCAGGCCGGCATCAGGAAGTTGGCGGAGATCGGGTCCCAGCCACGTGCGGCAGCTTCGGTGACACCCTTCGAAAAGGGGGCGACGGCGGTCACGACAATCGGTGGATGCGGCTGTTGCAGCGGGCGCGCGATGATCCCCTGTCCGATATCCATGATTGAGGTCTTTTCGGTCGAAATATTCCAGTATTTTCCGTGGAAATTGTATGGCGGCTGGCCGGCCCAGATATCCAGAACCCGATTGATGGCCTCGAGAAACATCGCATTGCGGTCAGCGTCCAGATTTTCGAACAGTTCGGCATCCGACAGGAGCCCGCCGGGGCTGATGCCGAAGATTAAACGCCCGTCGAGCATGTGATCGAGCATCGCCACACTGGCCGCGACGGCGGCAGGATGGGTGTTTGGCATGTTGATCGTGCCGGTGCCGAGTTTGATCCGCTTGGTGGCCGCCGCAATCCACGCCAGAAATGCGATGCAAGAGGTGATGTTCTCGGCCCTGTCGGTCACGTGCTCACCGACATAGGCCTCCGTAAGCCCCAATTCGTCGGCCAGCAGAAAGGCTTCGCGGTCTTCTTTCAACGACCGCCGCCAATCCTTCTCAAGCGGATGGATCGGCATCGTGAAGAAACCCAGATTCATCGCCGCGCTCCCGGAGCGTCCTTTCTAAATCAGAACAGACCGTGCGTCGTTCGTGCTCGCATGACAAGTCCAAAAGTCGAAGGTCCGAAATAATCGTTCGATAAACAAACTTGACCTTTGGTGGTGACCACCTTCTAATCCCTGAAAAATAGGTCGAAATCCGGCTGGGGGAAGGTGACGCCGATGAAAGCCTCGGCTTTCGCTTATGCCCGCGCAACCAGCATCGGCAATGCGTTGGAGCTGCTCGCTGCCCATGGTGACAAGGCAAAGGTGCTCTCAGGCGGTCAAAGCCTGATGCCCGCCATGAATTTGCGTTTGATTTCACCCGAGCTGATCGTCGACATCGGCGAGATCGGCGAATTGCGTGGAATTGCGCTGAAAGGCGGGGTCCTTTCTATCGGTGCGCTGACACGCCACGCCGACCTGCTGAAATCGCCTGAAATCGCCGCGCATTCGCCCTTGCTGACGACGGCGGTTGCACATGTCGCACATCCCGCGATCCGCAATAGGGGAACGATTGGCGGCAGCCTGGCTCACGCCGATCCTGCATCGGAACTGCCAGCCTGCATGCTCGCGCTCGGCGCGATCATTATCGCACGCGGCCAGGCAGGCGAGCGGCGAATTCCGGCCAAGGATTTCTTCAGGGGTATCTATGAGACCGCGCTGTCGGCGGACGAACTGCTGGTCGCCGTCGAGCTGCCGGTGACGCGGAAAAATGCCTCCCATTTCTTCGACGAATTCGCGCGCCGTCAGGGCGATTACGCGGTCGCTGGTCTCGCGGCGGACGCGGTCGTCAAAGATGGCGCCTTCACCGACCTTCATTTGGCGTTCTTTGCCGTCGGCGATCGGCCGGTACTGTCCAATGCCGCATGCAGGCTGATCAATGTCGTTATCACGCCCGCGCTGATGGCTGACGTATCAGCGGCGCTCGACGAAGAGCTTAATCCCCACGACGATCAGCAAGCCACAGCTTCCATGCGGCGGCATCTGGCCAAGGTGCTGCTTGTGCGGTGCGTGTCCACGCTTCTTGGCCGGACCGATCTTGACGCGAGGGCTGCATGACGGCGCCGATGCCCATTTCGCTCCAGGTCAACGGCGAGCGCGTCGATACGCACGTTTTGCCCCGACTGAATCTCGCGGACTTCCTGCGTGAGCATCTGCATTTGACCGGAACTCATGTCGGCTGTGAACACGGGGTGTGCGGCGCCTGTACCGTGCGCGTAAACAACGAAATCGTTCGCGCCTGCCTGATGCTGGCGGTGCAGACACACGGTGCGTCCGTCCAGACCATCGAGGGCTTGTCCGATAGCGGCGAAGTGGCCGACCTGCAGGCCGCATTTCGTGATCGCAACGCGCTCCAATGCGGCTATTGCACGCCCGGAATGCTGATGGCTGCGCAGGATTTGCTGCGGCAACAAGCCGAGCCGGACCGCGAGCAGATACGTGAGCATCTCTCCGGAAATTACTGCCGCTGTACGGGCTATCAGGCCATTGTTGACGCGGTCGAGACCACGGCGCGCTCGCGCAGAGAGCACAAGTGATGACGACGAAACCGGCACATCGCGAGATACTCTCGGTACTGGACCGGCCGAACTCTTATATCGGCAAGACCGTGCCGCGGCCCAATCTCGATCGATTGCTGCAGGGGCGTGGGCTCTACGTCAGCGACGTCGAACTACCGCGCATGGCACACGTCGTGTTCCTGCGCTCGCCGCATGCACATGCCAGGATCATTGGAATTGATGCCAGCGCGGCCAACCAATCACCGGGCACTATCGCCGTCGTGACGGGCAAGCAGCTTGCTGCCGTCATCACGCCGTGGGTTGGCGTGCTCTCGCATCTGAAAGGTTTGAAATCGGCGCCACAAAGTGCGATCGCGATCGACCGCGTCTGCTGGCAGGGCGAAGCTGTCGCGGCGGTGGTCGCGACCAGTCGTGCCGGTGCGGAAGACGCGGCGGAACACGTCACGGTGGAGTACCAGGAGCTCGAGCCGGTGACCGACATGCGCACCGCGCTCGATCCGAAGATCCCGGTCATTCATCCCGTGTTAGGCGACAACCTGGCTTTTGAGCGCAATCACGATGCGGGCCACGTCGATCAGGCCTTTGCCGAGTCCGATGAGGTTGTGGAAACGGAATTTATCTTTGGCCGGCACACCGGAGTGACGCTGGAACCGAGGGCGGTGGTGGCGGACTGGAATGCTGCGGAAGCGCGGCTCACGATCTATCAGGGCACACAAGCGCCGCACATGGTGCAGAACATCGCGGCGCTGCATCTCGGGCTTCAGGAGCAGCAGGTGCGCGTGGTCTGCAAGGATGTCGGCGGCTCTTTCGGCATCAAGGTCCATATCTATGCCGACGAGATGGCAACCTATGCATTGTCGAAGCTGTTGCGACGGCCGATCAAGTTTGTCGCCGACCGGGTCGAGAGCTTTAACACCGATATTCATGCCCGCGATCATCGCTGCATGGGAAAAATCGGTGTCCAGCACGACGGGACCATCAAAGCGTTTGAGATCGACGATCTGACCGGAATCGGACCCTATTCGATGTATCCGCGCACCAGCGCGATCGAAGCAAACCAGATCGTCAACCTTGTTGGTGGTCCTTACGTTACGAAGAATTATCGCGCGCGGGCCCGCGTTGTGTTGCAGAACAAGAACGTCATGTGCCAGTACCGCGCTGTCGGTCACCCGATCGCATGTTCGGTGACGGAGGGGCTGGTCGATCTCGCGGCCATGAAGATCGGGATGGATCCGGTCGAGATTCGCCGGCGCAATCTGATCGCCGACGATGCCTATCCCTGTGCGTCGCCTTCGGGGTTGCGATTTGAGAAGTTGTCGCACCATGCCTCGCTCGACAAGCTCTTGGGCATGATGGACTATCAACGCTTGCGCGCCGAGCAGGCCGAATTGCGCAAGGCCAATATCCACCGCGGCATCGGGATAGCCACTTTTATCGAGGTCACGAACCCCAGCGCGGCATTTTACGGTGTGGGCGGCGCAAGGATCTCCTCGCAGGACGGCGTTGCAGTCCGATTGGATGCGCAGGGATCAGTGATCTGTCAAACCAGCATCACCGAGCAGGGGCAGGGATCAGAATCACTTACGGCCCAAATCGTCGGCAGCGTGCTCGGCGTTTCAATGGAACTCGTTCGCGTCATTCTCGGCGACACCGACAACACACCCTATGGCGGCGGCACTTGGGCCTCGCGCGGTGCGGGTATCGGCGGAGAGGCCGCGCTTCAGGCTGCCAAGGCGCTGCGCAAGAACATCCTCGACGTTGCGGCTGCGATCTTGCAATCCACTGCGGCCGAACTCGACATCGTCAATAATAGCGTCGTGGATGCCGATGATGGGACGCCGCGCATCGAGCTAAAGGAGCTAGCCAGGATCGTCTATTTCCGCCCCGACACGCTGCCGCCGGGCATCCAACCCGAGTTGATGGCGACGCGCCATTTTGTACCGCGTGAATATCCGTTCGCCTTCACCAACGGCGTCCAGGCCTCGTGGCTCGAGCTCGACGCACAGACCGGCTTCATCAAGCTGTTGAAACATTGGGTCGTTGAAGACTGCGGCACCATCATCAATGCGCAACTGGTCGATGAGCAGATTAGGGGTGGCGTAGTGCAGGGGTTGGGCGCGGCACTGTTCGAAAAATGCATCTACGATGAGCGCGGCCAGCTCACCAACGCCAACATGGCCGATTATCTGGTTCCGATGGCTGCCGAAATGCCGGATATAGATGTCGGCCACGTGGTGTCACCGACGGCAGAGACTGAATTGGGTGCAAAGGGAGCAGGCGAGGCTGGCACGGCAGGAGCGGCCGCGGCGGTTGTCAATGCGGTCAACGACGCGCTGAGGCCGTTCGGTGCTGTAGTTACAGAGATTCCGCTAACGCCGCAGGTTATCCTGACGGCGCTGGCACGAATCTGATCGCCAAACCCGACCTGATCATGCTCGAGGAGCCCTCCGAAGGGACCATGGCTGACAACGACATCAAGGAGCGCTAGCAAGCCCCCGGAGCCGGGGTACAGCTAAATCCATTTTCCGAAGTGACAAAACGAGCCCGCCCACATTTTGTGGGCGGGCTTTTTTATTTTCTATTCCGCCGCGCTGGCAATTGCGCTCGCCTGCTCATTGGTAACCACGACCTTGATCGCGTCTTCGACCCGTTCGCGGGCGTAACGCAGCGCGGTGGGCAGATCGGCGAGCGGGAATGTGTGAGTGTGAATCCTGGTCGCATCGAAGCGTTTTTCCGCCATCAACTCCATGGCGCGGTGGGTGGCGCTGCGACCCTCACCGCGAATGCCATAAACATAAATATTGTTTCTTATGAGATGCGCGATGTCCGTCGTTACTGGGTCGTGCGGAAACGCTGCGAGACAGATTTTCCCGCCTCGATTGGTCATGTGGATGGCTTGGTTGATAGTTGTTTCCGTGCCGGCGCATTCGATCACATAGTCCGCGCCGATCCCGCCGGTGAGCTGCCTTACGATGCCGACCGCATCCTCATCGTTGATATTGACCACGCGATCCGCACCTAACTCCTGGCCGATCGCGAGGCGCTTGTTGCGCGTTCCCGTCAAGATCACCGGGCTTGCGCCGAGCGCCTTTGCAACGGCAACCGCGAGCAACCCGATCGGGCCCGGGCCGATCACGACCACGCTTTCACCGGCAACGAGCCCACCGAGCTCGGTCAGACCGTACATCGAGGTCCCCGCGGTAACGACCAGGGTCGCTTCCGGGTCGCTCATAGTATCCGGCACGCGCACCAGTGTATTGATGTGATTGACCGCGTATTCGGCAAAACCGCCGTCGGTGGTAAAGCCGTTGGCGCGATGACCCTTCTCGGGCTTTCCATAGTTGAGGCAGGCGGTGTACATGCCTTGGCGACATCGCTTGCACTGACCGCAACCGGCATGGATTTCCACGGTCACCCGCTCGCCGATCGCGAACTCGTCAACATCCGGCCCGAGCGCTGCAACCGTGCCCATATATTCGTGCCCCGGCGTAAAGTTCTTGTTGAAGGGCAGGCCGCCCTTGATATGGGCGGGCGACCCCACGTGGATGATTTCAAGGTCGGTCGCGCAGATCGCGACAGCGTTGATGCGCACAAGCACCTCGGCGCGTCCCGGAACCGGCGTTGGCTTGTCGCGCAGGAACAGCTCATCGGGACCGCCAAGCACCCAGGCTTTCATTTGCTCGGGGACGGGCAACTCGGGAGATATTTTGACACGGGCGGGGTTGTACATTGCAGCGCAACCTGAGTTCTGGGAGTTTGATGCCAAAGACATTTGTAGCCGTCCTCGACGCCGCCGCAATCGGTTTCTTGACCCTCGCGACCGCGTAGGCCCAATCAGGTCGAGTTTAGATCGCTGCTCAACTGACGTGTGAAGCCGATAGCTTGTAAATCTCGAGCGCATCGGCATCCTCGCCGCATAACGATTTGGCTAGCCTGAACAATTGTCCTGCCAGCGTCGCCATCGGAACCGGGCTCGAGGTGCTGCGTGCAACGTCGGCCACGGTGTCCAGATCCTTGAGCATCGTCGAGATGCGTCCGAGCGGCGGCGAATGAATGCTTTGCACCATGCGCGGCACGAATAGTTGCAGCGGAATGGAATCGGCAAAGCCGCCGGTCAGCGCCTCCGGCAACCGTCCCGCATCGATCCCGGCGTTCACCGCAAGCCGCGTCGCTTCCGCGAGCACCACCATGGCGCATCCGACAATCACCTGATTGCAGAGTTTCGTAGTCTGGCCCGCGCCGATCGGACCCATGTGGGTGAGCCGTCGCGCCATCGCGAGAACATAGGGCCTCACCCTCTCGATGTCAGCGACATCGCCTCCCGCCATGACCGCAAGCGTGCCTTCTTCGGCGCCCTTGGTGCCGCCGGACACCGGGGCGTCGACCCATCCCATCCCATTGGCTGCCCTCAGTCGAGCAGCGATATCGCGCGCTGCGTCCGGGTGGATTGAGGAAAAATCGACAACCAGCTTTCCGGCGCCGGACACCGCGGCAAGGCCGTCGCCGCCGAACACCACCTCTTCCACCGCTGCGGCATCGGTGACGCACATGAACAGCACGGCTGCGCTGTCGGCTACTTCGCGCGGATGGGCCTTAAGCTTTGCGCCGGCCTCGACCAGACTGGCCGCCTTGCCGGTCGATCGGTTCCAGACCGATACATCGTGGCCGGCGTTGATTAACCGCCGCGCCATCGGAAATCCCATCATCCCTAGCCCGAGATAGCCGAGCTTTTCGGCCTGTTGTGCGGTCATTCCGCTTCTCCTTCAGCTTCACGTCGAAACGCCTGCTCTGTAAGCCCTTAGCACAAATCCTGATCATATCGGGCGAATGCGGGCGAGCCGCCAATGGCTTGCCTGATTGTTTGAACCATGAAAGGTTTACGGAAGAAACGATGGCGATGGGGCCTGTCGGCGCCGGACAGCGCGGAGTGCGGATGATGCGGTTGGTAGCGAAGTTGGTCCTGGCGGCCGGGGCGATGGCTTGCGTTCTTGGCAGCGTGGGTCGTTCGCAGGCGCAACAGACGATCCGTGTCGGCTGGACCATTCCGGCCGAGGAATCGAAATACTGGATGATGCGCCGGCCGGCGGAATTCCCCGATCTCGGCAAGGCCTACAATGTCGAATGGACGCAGTTCCAGGGTACCGCGCCGATGACGCAAGCGCTGGCCGCCGGTGCGCTGGATTGCGCGACCCAGGCGCCGCTATCACTCGCCAATGGCGTGGTCGGCGGTAACCTCAAGGCCTACATCGTCGCGCAGCACGTGTTCGAGAAGCCCGGCGGTTTTTCGGTCTATTGGGCGGTCATGGATGACTCGCCGATCAAGACCATTGCCGACCTGAAGGGCAAGACCGTCGGCATTTCGGTGATCGGCGGCGGCACCCAGGGCCCCTTCAGCATGCTTCTTAAGCAAAACGGGGTCGACCCGACAAAGGACATCAAGCTCGTCGAGGTCGGCTTCGCCGTCTCCGAGGATGCGCTGCGTCAGGGTCGTGTCGATGCTGTCAACATGAACCAGCCTTTCGCGGCGCGCGCCGAGGCCAAGGGCGGCACCCGCAAGCTGTTTTCGTTGTCGCAGGTGATGCCGAATATCGTTCACATCCTGGAGGCCTGCCGCGCTGACTTTGTCGACAAGAACCCCGATCTGGTAAAGGCTTATGTGCGCGACATTACCTCCGGCATGAAGAAGGCGCTTGCCAACCGCGAAGAGACTTTAAAAGTGGTTTCCGAAGTGCTGAAGGCGCCGATACCGGTGCTCGACACATATCTCCTCAAGGACAATGATTTCGGGCGCGATCCCGGCGCGGCGCCGAATTTCCCGGCGATCCAGAAGATGCTCGACATCTATGCCGAGACCGGGATGCTGCCGAAGCTGGATGTCGCGCAGTTCAAGCACCCGACCATCGTCGCGCCGCTGCAATAGCAGCGTTGCCTCGCGATAACGTTGGGCGTTATCAGGCCGGACCGTCCGGAGAAGTCGTGCGCATGAAGAAATGGCGATCCCGCGTGACGACCGATGGCCTTGATCGGGCGCCTCACCGCGCCTTCATGCGGGCGATGGGGCTAGACGACGCCGCGCTCGCCAAACCCATGATCGGGGTGGTCAGCATGAAGGGCGAACAGACGCCCTGCAACATGACCCACGATTTCCAGGTAGAGGCCGCGAAAGCGGGCATCGCCGAGGCGGGTGGTACACCTCGCGAGTTCACCACCATTTCGGTGTCCGACGGCATCAGCATGAACCATGAGGGGATGAAATTTTCGCTGTTCTCACGCGAATTGATCGCAGACTCCATTGAAGCCGTGGTTCACGGCCTGGCCTATGACGCCCTGATCGGTTTCGGTGGTTGCGACAAGACGCTTCCCGGCGTGATGATGGGAATGATCCGCTGCAATGTGCCATCGATCTTCATCTATGGTGGCAGCGCGCTCCCCGGCGGGTTCGAGGGGCGGACGCTTACCGTGCTCGATTCCTATGAGGCGGTCGGCGGTTTCATGACCGGCGAAATCGATCAGGTGACGCTTGAGGGCATCGAGCGCGCCTGCCTGCCGACGATCGGTGCCTGTGCCGGACAGTTCACCGCCAACACCATGGCGATGGTTTCCGAGGCGATGGGCCTGACCATGCCCAACGTGTCGATGATCCCCGGCGTCTATGCCGAGCGTGCGCAAGCCGCGCGCGATGCTGGCCGTCTGGTGATGCAAATGCTGGAGCGGGGAGGTCCGCTGCCCCGCCAGATCGTGACGCGGAAATCCTTGGAAAACGGCGCTGCCATTGTCGCGGCCACCGGCGGCTCCACCAATGCGGCGCTGCATTTGCCGGCGCTCGCCAACGAAGCCGGCATAAAGTTCACGATCGACGACGTCGGAGAGGTGTTCGCGCGCACACCCTTGATCGGCAATCTGCGGCCGGGCGGGAAGTATACTGCCAAGGATGTCTACGATGTCGGCGGCGCCGCGGTGGTGATCCGCGCGCTGGTTGAAAGTGGCCATATCGACGGTACTTGCCTCACGATATCAGGCAAGACGATTGCCGAAGAATACGGCAGCGCGAATGGGCCTGATGGCGAGGTCATCTTTCACGTCGGCAAGCCGATCATGCCCGATGGCGGGGTGGCCGTACTCAAGGGTAATCTCTGTCCCGACGGCGCGGTGATCAAGGTCGCGGGCTTGAAGAATCCCGTATTCGAAGGCACCGCGCGCGTATTCGAAGATGAGGAGGGTTGCGTCCGGGCCATTCGTAACCGGGACTATGCGGCTGGCGACGTGCTTGTGATCCGCAATGAAGGTCCGGTTGGAGGTCCCGGCATGCGGGAGATGCTCGGCGTCACCGCGCTGATCTACGGGCAGGGCATGGGCGAGAAAGTTGCGTTGATCACCGACGGCCGTTTTTCCGGCGCCACCCGCGGCATGTGTATCGGCTACGTCTCCCCTGAAGCCTTCATCGGCGGCCCGCTGGCGCTGGTACGCGACGGCGATCGCATCAGGGTCGATGCTGGCGCGCGTTGCATGGACGTCTTGGTGGACGAGCAAGAACTCGTTGATCGGCGGCGGGCCTGGAAGCCGCGCCCGCCGCGGCACCGCGCCGGCGCCCTTGCCAAATATGCACGCTTGGTCGGTCAAGCCCCCGGCGGCGCAGTCACGCATGCGGGCGCAGCGGAGTGGCCGTGGTTCGATTAGCAGTAGACGCGGTTGGCAGGAAAGCCGCATCGCCAATCCCCGTGGCTTTCAGCTATGATCACGTTTGCGTCCGACCAGTGAAAGCCAGGAGGGAAGTTGTGCCGGTGAAGCGGGAATGACTGCATTGCCATCGCGATCGAATATTCAGGCGGAACTGAAGCCGGCGCGTAAGCCGGCCGCCGCCATGATCGAGATCGACCATGTCTCGCAGACTTTTCAGACCTCGGGGCGCCAAAACCATCTCGCTTTGTCGGACATCTCGCTCACCATCGAAGATGGCGCCTTTGTTTCCATCCTCGGCCCTTCCGGCTGCGGAAAATCCACATTGCTCTATATCGTCGGCGGCTTCGTCAATCCGACCCAGGGGCTAGCGAAGGTGAAAGGCAGGGCAATCACGGGCCCGGGTCCCGATCGCGGACCGGTGTTTCAGGAGTTCGCGCTGTTTCCCTGGAAGAGTGTGCTTGGCAACGTGATGTACGGGCCTCGACAGCAAGGCGTAAGGCCTGCGGAAGCCGAGGCGCAAAGCCGGGCCTTGATCGAGATGGTCGGCCTCAAGGGCTTTGAGGATTTTTACCCCAAGGAATTATCGGGCGGCATGAAGCAGCGTGTCGCGCTGGCGCGGACCCTTGCCTATCATCCCGCCGTGCTCTTGATGGACGAACCTTTCGGCGCGCTGGACGCCCATACGCGCACGCGACTGCAGAACGACCTGCTCAACATCTGGGAGCGCGACCGCAAGACCGTGTTGTTCGTCACGCACTCGGTCGAGGAGGCGGTGTTTCTGTCGGACAAGGTCGTGATGCTGACGCGCGCGCCCGGCCGTATCCGGCAGATCGTTGATATCGATCTGCCGCGTCCGCGCCGCCGCACTGAGCTTCTGCTTGATCCACGCTATCAGAAATACCTCGTCGACATCGAGCGCATGTTCGACGACGCCGACGAAAACGAGTTGCCGCCATGATATCGGCTCGTGCCGTTCTCGCGCGCGCGACGCCTGTCCTCGCCTGCCTCGGCCTGTTGGCGGTCTGGCAGGCCACCTCGCTGGTGCTGAACAACGACAGCTTCCCGACCGCGATCGAAGCCATCCGCGCGATCCCCTTGATCCTTGGCGACAAGGAAGCGTTGATCAACATCCTGGCGTCGCTGCGCCGGATGGCGATCGGCTTTGGCGTGGCGGTCGCGATGTCGATTCCGCTCGGGCTGATGATGGGCCGCAGCCGCACCGTGGCGTCGTTCTTCAACCCGCTGCTGATGGTGATCTATCCGGTGCCGAAAGCCGCGTTGATGCCGATCATCATGCTTTGGCTCGGCGTCGGCGACATCGCGAAGACGCTGGTGATCTTTCTCGGCGTCAGCCTTCCGGTGATCTATCACAGCTTTGCAGGCGCAAAGGCGGTCGAGGAAAAGATGCTGTGGTCGGGCGCCGCGATGGGACTGTCGGCGGCGCAACGCATGACGCGGATCGTGCTGCCTGCCGCATTGCCGGAAATTCTGACGGGCTGCCGCACCGGCCTCGTGCTGGCGCTGATCACCATGATCACCAGCGAGATGATCGCGCGGCAATCCGGCGCCGGAAACATCCTGTTCAACGCGCTCGACATGGGGCAGTACGACACGGTGTTCGCAATGATCATCATTGTCGGCGCGATGGGTATCGGCCTCGACGCTTTGTTCGAAAAGATGCGTGCCCGGCTGGTAAAATGGTCCGAGCCGCAATTCGATATCCCCGTGAGCTTTTCATGAACGCGCGCGCGTTTACGACCGATGTCGTTTTTGGGGTGGTGCCGATCGCCCTGGTGGTTGCAATCTGGCAGGCTCTGGTGTCGTTCGGCTACGCGCCGGTGACGTTGTTGCCGCCGCCCGGCCTTGTGTTCGACCGCCTAGCGCAACAACTTATGACCGGCACCTTCCAGCAGGAGATCGCGGCAACGCTATTCCGGTTGTTCGCCGGATTTGCGATCGCGGTGGTCCTTGGTGTCACTATCGGTCTCGCGGCGGCGGCCAGCCCGGCCGTCAATGCCGTGGTGCGGCCACTCGTGAGAGTGTTGGCGCCGCTGCCGAAAGTCGCGCTCTATCCGGCGCTGCTACTGTTGCTCGGCTTTGGCCACGAATCGAAGATCACGCTGGTGGCCGCGGACGCGCTGTTCCCGATCCTGCTTTCGACCTTTTACGGGGCGTCAATGGTGGAACAGAAGCTAATCTGGTCGGCGATGGCGGCTGGCACGCCGCGCCGCGAGATCCTTTTCAAGGTGGTGTTGCCGGCGGCGATGCCGTCGATCCTCACCGGTTGCCGCATTGGTCTCGTGATTTCCTGCATCGTGGTGTTCCTGGCCGAGATGATCACCTCGACCGATGGTCTCGGCCATCTCCTGGTCACTGCGGCCCGCACCTTTCAGGCGGTCGACATGTTCGTGCCCCTGATCACGATCTCGCTATTGGGATTGATCCTCAATGGCGCGCTGGAGGCGTTACGGGCCTTTCTGCTGCGGGGTTTTCCGGAAGTCTGATGCAACGTTTGAGTGGAGACTAAGTCATGTTGGCGGATCGCATCGAAGCGAAATGGATTGACGCCTTCTGCGAAATCTTTGAGCGCTGCGCGGTCAAATCAGGTGACACGGCCGCAATCTTGTCGGAGACGCAGTCGCGCGCGCTCAATGTCCACCTCGCCGAGCTGGCCCTGTTGCGCATGGGCGCAAGGCCGTTCCATGTCGTTGTGCCGACGCCGCGCAACCGGCAGATCGTGCCGATCCGCTCCACCGGCGCGAGTGAGGCTATTCAGCGGCTGGCGCCGGTCGTTTCAGCGCTGCAGCAGGCGGGCTTCGTCGTCGATTGCACCATCGAAGGCCTGATGCATGCGGTGGAGACGCCGGAAATCCTCAAAGCCGGCGCCCGCATTCTCGTGATCTCGAACGAACATCCGGAGGCGCTGGAGCGCATGATACCGGATACGTCGTTGGAAAAGCGGGTGCGGGCGGCCGCAAAGATGCTGCGCGGAACCAGGCGGATGCGCGTAACTTCAAAAGCCGGCACCGAACTCGATGTCGATATGATCGGCGCCTCGACGGTCGGCGTCTGGGGCTGGACCGACAAACCGGGCACGCTGGCGCACTGGCCGGGCGGCATCGTCGTCAGCTTTCCCAAAAGCGGCACCGTCAACGGTACGCTGGTCATGGCCGCTGGCGATATCAATCTCACCTTCAAGCGTTACCTGACTTCACCCGTAAGAATGACGCTGAAGGACGACTACGTCACCGATCTCACGGGCGACGGCGCGGATGCCGCGATGATGCGTGCTTATCTCGCAGCCTGGGGCGACCGCGAGGCCTATGCGGTGTCGCATGTCGGGTTCGGCATGAATCCGGGCGCGCGCTATGAGGCGCTGTCGATGTACGACCAGCGCGACACCAACGGCACCGAACTGCGGGCGGTCGCCGGCAACTTCCTGTTTTCGACCGGTGCCAATGAATTTGCCGGACGCTACACCGCGGGACATTTCGACCTGCCGATGATGGGCACGACCATCGAGCTCGATGGTGTCGTGGTCGTGCGCGAAGGCGTATTGCAGGACGTGTTCGGTTAGCGCGTGTTCCGCAAAAGTGGATACCCATTTTGCGACAAGAACGCGCAAACTATCGGTCGAGCACCGGTGGCCGGGCGAGCCCAAAGTGCCTAAGCATCTCGACCAGCGCTGCCAGGCGCTGCTCGCGATAGACTTCAACATCGAGCTCGGAATAATCGAGGAAGCCGGCACCGGTGCGAAGGCCGATGCGACCCTCGCGCATGTTGCGTGAGATCACTTCGGGCGCGCGATATCGATCGCTGCCGAGCGCGCTTTCGAGATAACGGCTCGCGTAGTGGAGAATATCGCCGCCACCCCAGTCGATGAACTCCAGCAAACCTAATACGGCGAAGCGGAAGCCAAAGCCGTAACGGATCGCTTTATCGATGTCCTCGGCGCTGGCGACGCCTTCCTCTACCATCCGCGCCGCCTCGTTCATGGCGAGCGCCTGGATTCGCGGCACGATAAAGCCGGGGGTCGCGGCGCAGACCACCGGCACCTTGCCGATGCCCTCAAGCAATGCCTTGACCTTGGCGACAATGGCTGGATCGGTCGCAGTACCCGGCGAAAGCTCGACCAGCGGGATCAGATAGGCCGGATTGAGCCAGTGCACGTTGAGGAAGCGGCCGGGGTGCTCGACCGCGCCGGAGAGGTCGTCGACCAGGATCGTCGATGTCGTGGAGGCGATGATGACCTCGGGACCGACGCGTCGTGACGCTGCGGCCAGCACTTCGCGCTTAAGGTCGACCACCTCGGGCACGCCCTCGAACACGATGCCGGCGCCGGCAAGCGCGGCGGCGCTTTGTTGTGAGGGCGCAACCGAGACTTTTGCAATCACGGCCTCGGCGTCCGTCTCCTCCAGCAGTTTGAACCGCGCCAGGCTCGCTAGCGTCTTTCTGATTTCGTCCAGTGCTTCGGCCCGGAGTTTTTCGAACTGCTCGGCCGGGCGCGCCTTGACGTCGATCAGGGTGACGTCGTGACCCGCATAGGCGAACGCTACGGCGATGCCGCGGCCCATGCGGCCGGCGCCCAGGCAGGCGACCGCGGGGCGCGTGGTCATCGGCTAAAACCTTCGCGCAACAGCTTCTGCAATTGGCCGCGATCGAGCCCACCAAGGCCGAGACTCGCGAGCGTACGTCCGTTCTTCATGAAATCCTCGCCGCAGATCGCACCGCCAATGGCAAGAAAGGACTTTGCCAGCGGCGTCGCAACGCCGGCCAGCTCGGCGACCGAAACCAGAAACGACAGGCCGAGCCGCAGATCCTCCCGCATGTAGCGGTGCTCCCTTAGCACCAGTCGTTCGCGCCAGTCGCCCGAATCGGTGAGGCGATCGTGGGAGCCGCGACCATACATCCATATTTCGCCTTCGGTGGCGTAATGATGCGCCAGCGGAAAATGCGGTGCGCCATAGCCCAGCGCCTCGCGCACGGAAATTCGCTCGGCATCGAGCGCGTCGGTAACGCGGCGGATCGCGGCCTGCGTGCCTTCCTTGTGGATGTCCCAGCGTTCGAAATGTTCGATCGGTCCGGCATTCATGACGATCAGCGGCGGGTGGATGATCGGTCCGGCATTCATCAATGCACCGGATAGTGCATCGCCGCAGGGCTCGATAATGCCGGGGAATGCGCGCCCAATCACATCGAGTGCATGGTCGGCGGCATCAAGCGGAAACACGCCGACCGGCAGGCGCTTGGCACGAATGGTGATGGCGACCTCGAACGGGCCATGCTTGCGCGTCAGCCATGGCAGCGTGCCGGTCTCTGCGAAGCTGACCTTCGCCCGATTGCCGGCAGCGCGTGCGGCTGATGCAAAGATGATCGAGCCGAACGTCGCCGGCGGCAGATACACCACCTGATGGTCGCGCAGGTGCGGCGCAAGCTGGCGGGCGATGTCCGATTGCGCGAAAGCGGGTGCGGGGCACAGGATCAGTTCGGCGTCACGGATAGCTTCGGCCATATCGGATGTGACCAGCGCGAGCTGCACATCGTGTTGGCCGTTCGAATCCTTGAGCACGATGCGCGAGCCCGCCTTGCGATGCGCCGTGACCATCTTGGCATCACGCCGCCACAGCCGGACATCATGGCCTTGAAGTGCGAAATCGCCGGCGGCCGCGAACGAGCCATTGCCGCCGCCGAGCACCGCGATCCTCACAACGTGTCACCTGAGCGCGCGTCAAGTCGCTTCAGCATGAAATGCTGGATCTTGCCCAGCGCGGTTCGCGGCAAATCGTCGACAAAGACGATATCGCGCGGCACCTTGAAGCGGGCCAGTTGGCTCTCTACGTGCGCCTTGAGGTCTTCGGCCTCGACCTGACAGCCCTTCCGCCTGATCACATAGGCAATCGGCACCTCGTCCCAGCACGGATCGGCGCGGCCAATCACGCCGCATTCACTGACATCGGGATGCTCTAAAATCACGCGCTCGACCTCCGCCGGATAGATGTTTTCGCCGCCGGAGATGATGAGGTTCTTCTTGCGGTCATGCACCCAGAAATAGCCGTCGGCGTCGCGCCAGCCGATGTCGCCGGTGCGATACCAGCCGTCGTGCAGCGTTTCCCGCGTTGCTTCCTCGTTGCGCCAATATTCGAAGAACACGTTGGGGCCGCGCACCGCGATCTCCCCCGCTACGTGCGGTGGCAATTCGTTGCCGGCGTCGTCGATGACGGCGGCCTCGCAGCACAGGCCGGGGAGGCCGGTCGAACCCTCGCGCGAGAGGTCGCCGCCAAGGCGGGTGTAGATTGCGATCGGGCAGGTTTCGGTCGAGCCGTAGACCTGCAGCACCGGCACGCCGCGCACCACGAAGCGGTCGATCAGATGCGGCGGCACGATGGTTGATCCCGTCGAGATCGCCTTCAGCGAGGACAGGTTGGTCGTCGCCCAGCCGGGATGATCGGTCATCGCCTGGATGATCGCGGGCACCAGCACGGTCAGGGTTGGACGGTCGCGTTCGATCGCGGCAAGGGCCATATCCGGCGTGAAGCGCGGATGGATCGTTACGGTCGCGCCATGCTGCAGCGCCGGTGTGGTCTGGATGTTGAGGCCGCCGACATGGAAGAAGGGCAGTACGGTCAGCACGTGATCGTTGGAGGTGAGATCGTGCATGTGCTGGCTCATCAGGGCGTTCCACAGCAGCGCTTCCTGGCGCAGCACCGCGCCCTTGGGCCGGCCGGTCGTGCCTGAGGTGTAGACGATCAAGAGCGGACAGGAGAGATCGGTATTCGGATTGCGGCTGTCGCCGCGCGCCTCGGCGAGAAGGCCATCGAACGCGCTGCCTGTTGGCGGCGTAAAGTCTAGTCCAACAATGCTTGTCTCGGGCAGGCGCCCTTCAAGCACAGGCAAAATCGCTCCAAACGCCTGTTCCAACGCCAAAACCTTTGCGCCTGCGTTCGACAGGATGAAAGACTGTTCGGCAACCGCGAGGCGCCAGCTAAGCGGCACCAGCATCGCGCCGAGCCGCGCGCAGGCGTAGAGCAGCACGAGGTAATCGGGGCGGTTCAGGCTGAGGATCGCGACCCGATCGCCACGATTGACGCCTAACTCGGCCTTCAACGCGCGCGCGGTTTGTTCGATGCGCGCAGCAAAGGCGGCATAACTCAGCGTGTTGCCCTCGAAATGAATGGCAGGCTTGTCGGGAGCGAATGCAGCGTTACGCTCGATCAGGCTGCAGAGGTCCACCGTTAGTCGTCCGATTCGTCGGTCTCATAGAGTGCATCGCGGCCGATGCGGTCGAGGCAGAGTTCGGCGGTCCACGGCAGCATCAGCGAGCCGCAGCGGCTGTCGCGGTAGATCCGTTCCAGCGGCAGCGATTTCAGCATGGCCTGGCCGCCACAGGTGCGGATCGCCAATGTCGCGATCTCGTTGGCGCCCTCCATCGCGGAATATTGCGCGGCATAGGCGCGCAGCACCTGTTCCTTGCTCGGATTGGCACGCGCTTCGGTGATCGCCTGGAACCAGATCGCCTTGACCTGCTCGAGTTTGATCTGCATCTGCGCGACCGCGATCTGCTTGGTCGGATACATCCGCCGCTTCACCGGGGGCGTACCCGCCGCCTCGCCGCGCAAATAACGCACGGTGAAATCGTAGGCTGCCTGCGCGAGCCCCATATAGGTCGGCGACAGCGTCAGGAACATATGCGGCCAGCGCATCGCCGCCTGGAAATAGACGCCGCGCGGCATCAGCGCGGCATCTTCGGGGACGAACACGTCCCTGAACAATAACGTGCGCGACACGGTGCCGCGCATGCCGAGCGGATCCCAGTCGCCGACCACGGCGACGCCGTCAGCCTTGGCGGGCAGCGCGAGGTAGAGTGTGTTGCGGCGCGAGGCCTTTTCACCCTCCGCGATCTCCGTGCACAGCACGCCGTAATAATCGGCGTGGCCCGACAGCGAGGCAAAAATCTTCTTGCCGTTGACGATCCAGCCGCCGTTGACCGGTTTCGCTTCGGTGCCGAAGGCGACGCCGCCGGCCGCCGCCGCGCCGCCTTCCGAGAAGGGCTGCGAGTAGATCGCGCCGTCGTTGACGATGCGCTTGTAGTGGACGGCGCGGCGGCGCTCATGCTCGGCGCGGGTTTCGGCATCCATGTCGAGGTCGTCGGCGAGCGGTCCAGTCCACAGCGTCGAACAAACATGCATGTTCCAGGTCAATGCAGTCGCGCCGCAATAGCGGCCGATCTCGGCGGCGGAAAGCGCGTAGGTCTGGTAGTCGGCGCCGAGCCCGCCATGTTTTTTGGGAATGGCGATGCCAAGCAGGCCCGCGCGGTGCAGGTCTGCATAATTCTCGGTCGGGAATTTCGCATCGCGGTCATAGGCCGCAGCACGGCCCGCAAAGATGCTCTGACCAAGTTCGCGCGCTTGCGCGATGATCGCGGTCTGTTCGTCGCTCAGCCGAAAGGCGCTTGGGTCGAAGATCGGCGCGTCGAGGGCGATCTTGTCCATTGCGGTTGCAGTTTTGCTGACAGGTGCCGTCATTAGGCCGCCACTTCGATTGTTTTCAGGAATTGATCCAGCGCCGCGTTGAAGGCCTGCGGGCGTTCGAGATTGACGAGATGACCCGCGCCTTCAAGCTCGACATAGTTTGCCGTGGGTATGTAGGTCGCCATCTTCGCCATCATCGGCGCCGGCGCGTTCTTGTCTTTCGAGCCTGATAATACCAGCGTCGGTATCTTGATATCCTTGAGCGCGTTGCGTTGATCGAACCCCAGCAGCGCCAGCATGCTGGCGCGATAGCTCGCTTCGGGAACATCAGCCATGCAGTCGCGTGCAAGCACCACGCCGCTCGCGTCGGGGTCGTCTCCCACCAGTTCCGCCACAAGCGAAGGTGCGAGCGCCGCAAGCTTCTCGCCGCGGTCGAGCGGACCAAGCCGCGCGTCGAGGAAAGACTTCTGCCAGTCACCGTCGGGCTTGCCGAAGGCCGGGCTGGTTTGGGCAAGAACGACGGCGCCGGCAACAAGCGGGTATTTTATCAGCCATTGCTGGACGATCATGCCGCCGATCGAATGCCCGACGAGCACAGGCCTAGCCGCGCCGATCCGCTGCAGGAAATCCTGCAAGGCGTCGGCCAGCGTCGCAATGCTGACCGCAGCAAGCGGCACTGAGCCGCCATAACCCGGCATGTCCCAGGCGACCGCGCGATAGCGATCGCCGAAGACCTCGATCTGGCCGCGCCATGCCCGTGCCGCGCCGCCAATTCCGTGCAGGAACACCAGCGCCGGCAGGTCAGGATCGCCGGCGGCCTCATAGGCGAACCGGCCGTCCGCGGTTTTCTTGGGGCGAGAGGCAGCCACGCCGGGCCTCCGGTACGTATGGACCTGACGATGCTAACAGCACCGCGGCGTATGAAAAGGGATATTTCATATCTAAAGCAATTTCTGGATCGAGGGACGGCCAGGCCCGTCCATCAGTCATTGGCCTCGGGTGGGAGGAAGTTCACTTCATGCTCGCCGGAGATGCGGACGATTTCCGCGACATCGGTCAGATTGTGGAGCTGATTGAATAGGGCTTCGAGTTTCTGCGTCGGCGACACCCAGAACAGCGCTCGTGCGGGCTTGTCCGACTTGTTGAAATAACCGTGTGGAATGCCGCGGGGCAGCCGAACCAAGTCTCCAGCATTGGCCTTCACCCATGCGCCGTCCAGCTTGAGGTCCAGCATGCCATCCTGCACCAGGATGAATTCGTCCTGGGTAGGGTGGATATGCACCGGCACGAACTGGCCAGGGTCGCTGTTGGTCTCGAAAGCAAAGGTGGAATCCGTCAATGCCTTCGGGAAATAGACCTGTCCAAGAATATTCCAGGTCTTGCCGGAATACCCTGTTCCGTTGCGCGTAATGCCCTTTTCGAGCGCTGCCATGATGTCAGTCCTCCCGCCTGTCAATTCGACGCTACCCGCGACGCCTGATCTGTCAAGCAAGTGGAAGCCTGGTTTCTTGCAAAAGCTTGAAGTCTAAAATATATGCAAGCTGCCACGCCGAAGAACTCGCTCGGGGAGCCCAGCGCATGTCCGGACTGCCGCGTTCCCCACATGCGCTGGTCACCGGCGGCGGCCGTGGCATCGGCCGCGAGATCGCATCGGCGCTTGCGCGGGCGGGGGCAACGGTCACCGTGCTCGGCCGCCATCGTGCCACCCTCGATGAGGCTATCGCCGCCGGCGCAGCGCATTTCGCAGATGTCGCCGACGTCGCCGATCAGATGGCGGTGAACGCCGCGATCGCGGAGGCCGCCGCGCGGCAACCGATCGACATTTTAATCGCAAACGCAGGCATCGCGGAATCCGCGCCTTTCGTAAAGTCGGACACCGCATTGTTCAGGCGTATGATGGACGTCAATTTCATGGGTGTCGTCCATGCCGTCCATGCCGTGCTGCCGGCGATGAAGGATCGTCCTTACGGCCGCATCGTCGTGATTGCGTCGACCGCCGGGCTGAAGGGGTATGCCTATGTCAGCGCCTATAGTGCTGCAAAACACGCGGTCGTCGGCCTGGTTCGTTCGCTGGCACTGGAGCTCGCCCACACGAGCATAACCGTCAATGCGGTGTGTCCTGGTTTCACCGATACTGATCTTGTCGCCGGCAGCATCGACAACATCGTCAAGAAGACCGGTCGTGGCCGCGAGCAGGCGGTAGCCGAACTCGCCAAACACAATCCGCAAGGCCGTCTAGTGACACCTGCCGAAGTCGCCGATACCGTGCTGTGGCTGTGCGGCGAGGGCGCCAATGCGATCACCGGACAGGCCATCGCTGTCGCCGGTGGAGAAATCTAAGGCGGGCAATCAGCGATTATCCGCGAGGGGAGATCCCATGAGCAGACCAGCCAATCCCGTGACCGTTCCATTGGCAGATTATTCGCCCCACCACTTCCTGCTGGTCGTGACCGACGGCGTAGCAACCGTGACGCTCAACCGTCCCGAGCGGAAAAATCCGCTGACCTTCGAAAGCTATCGCGAGCTCACGGATTTCTTCCGCGCATGCGCATCCGATGATGAGGTCAAGGTGATCGTGGTGACCGGCGCTGGCGGCAATTTCTCCTCCGGCGGCGATGTGTTCGAGATCATCGGCCCGCTGGTGAAGATGGATACCAAGGGCTTGATCTCCTTCACCCGTATGACCGGCGATCTCGTCAAGGCGATGCGGGCCTGC
>Ga0209473_1000262_pt1 | contig 33595 bp, 33 predicted proteins | sample GraSoiAngelo_133_FD_185890 | JGI IMG/M metagenome (GOLD analysis project Ga0209473, IMG submission 185890) | Grasslands soil microbial communities from the Angelo Coastal Reserve, California, USA - 14_0929_05_20cm (SPAdes) (version 2) | ecosystem: Environmental > Terrestrial > Soil > Grasslands ...
GCACAGGCGCGATGGATGACGGTGCCGGCGTCGCCGTTTCGATGGAAGCGGCGAATGTGATCCAAAAACTTCGTCTCAAACCGAAGCGGACGATTCGCGTGATCGCGTGGATGAACGAAGAGAATGGTCTGGCCGGATCAACACAGTATTGGAAAGATCACGAAAAGGAGAAGCATTTCGCAGCCATGGAAACGGATGGTGGCGCCGGTCACCCGCTTGGCCTCAACATCAAGGGAAAGCCAGACGTGAAAAAGCTGCTCGGCCCCGTCGCGGCCATTTTGCAGGAGTCAGGAGCGGGCATGCTGAATTTCGTAGAACATTGTGGCGCTGACATCGAGCCACTGGAGAAAGCCGATGTTCCCGCTTTCAGTCCGATTCAAGACAGCCGTTTCTATTTCAATTATCACCACACTGCTGCTGACACGCTGGACAAAATTGTGCCGAAAGAATTGGCGGAGAATTCCGCTGTCGTCGCAGTCGTCACTTATGCACTCGCGAACATGGAACAACCGTTGCCTCGCTGATAATTGTAGAGGCGTTTATAACGCCGGAACCATGAGTACAGCAACTACTGATCGGAAAGCGCCGTTTCTGTCTCGAGCTGGGCATTGGTTCGCGGAACTGGTCTTGGTTTTTGTCGGCGTGTACGCGGCCTTCTGGCTGAATAATTATCAGCAGCACCAGCAGGATGCAGAACGACGCGACCGAATCCTGGCATCCATCGAGCAAACGTTGCGCGAAGGAATCGAGAGCGGAAAAATTAACCGCGCGAAAGAAGAACGAGAAGCGGCGGAGCTTCGGCGCGGGCTTGACGCCGGTGAGATGCCGCAGCTGCATCCGTTTGTTTTCACTACCGACTACAGTCCGGGCGATTTTGCCACGCTGCTGCAATCCGGTGGCATCCAGCTGCTCGACTTGGAGACACTCACCGCGCTGCGCAACGACGAATCCGTTATCCGCTGGGGACTGAGCCGCATGGCGCGTTATCAAAAATTGAGCGACGAACTGATCGTGCCCAATCTCGACCAGGAGATTTCTTTCTTTTACGATCCGGTCACCAAGAAATTGCGAAAACGGTTCGAGATATATCCCGAAGCTCTACAAGCAACTGTGAAATTTGCTAACGATCTTGAACGAACCCACACAGAGCTCCTCAAACGAATCCAAGCCGAACGGGAACGAAACCGTTAGCATGAATCCAACAATCCGAATCTTTGCACTTCTCTTGTCCATCTTGGCGGCGAGTTTCGGATCGTCCGCCGATTATCCGGCACCGAGCGAGGGTGACTACACGATTCGCGATTTCAAATTTTCCTCTGGCGAAATATTGCCGGAGTTGCGTCTCCATTATCGGACGCTGGGAAAACTGGAGAAAAATGCGCAGGGCAAAACCACAAATGCTGTTCTCATTATGCACGGGACGACCGGCAGCGGCGCGCAATTTATTCGGCCAGAATTTGCCGGTGAGCTGTTTGGCAAAGATCAGCCGCTCGATGCGACGAAGTTTTTCATCGTGTTGCCGGATGGGATCGGTCACGGCAAATCGAGCAAGCCGAGCGACGGGATGCACGCGAAATTCCCGCGCTACGGTTATCTCGACATGGTGGAAGCGCAGTATCGGTTGATGACTGAAGGACTGGGCGTGAACCATGCGCGGCTGGTGATGGGAACGTCGATGGGTGGCATGCACACCTGGTTGTGGGGCGAATCGCATCCCGATTTCATGGACGCGCTCATGCCCCTGGCGAGTTTGCCGACACAAATTTCTGGACGCAACCGCGCCTGGCGTCGCATGGTCATCGACGCGATCCGCAATGATCCGGCCTGGAGCGGCGGCGATTACAAAACGCAGCCGCCGAGCCTGCGCACCGCTGCGGAGATGCTTTGGCTTATGAGCAGCAATCCGGTTCTGCGGCAAAAAGAAGCGCCGACGCTCGCGAAAACCGACGAGGCGGTCGACAAATTCGTCGACAACTACATCAAGACCGGCGACGCCAACAATGTGCTGTACGCGATCGAAGCATCACACGATTATGATCCCGGTCCTAACCTGGAAAAAATTCGCGCCCCATTCCTGGCGATCAATTCCGCCGACGATTTGATCAATCCCCCGGAGCTCGGGATCTTCGAGCGCGAGATCAAACGGGTGCCAAAGGGCCGCGCGGTGCTGATTCCGTTGAGCGACAAAACCCGCGGTCACGGCAGTCACACCGTTGCGGCTCTCTGGAAAGATCAGTTGATGAGGTTGCTCAAGGAAACAGAGCAGCCAAAAAACGAGTAAGCGATTTTGATCGCTCAGTAGTTTCCTTGTTGACCGATAGGCCCCTGCTCCAAGGCACAAGACACCCCCTCGCGGGCGTCATATTTCAACCTGCCAGGGTTTGGGCGAATCCTGCCGCTACTGCAATCAGACCCCGGCTAAGCGCATCGGCCCACAGTTATATGCACCGATGCGTTAACCAGGCGCGCGTCGCAAATCAATATCAGTAACTGCCGTAGTAGTACGGTTCGTAAACATGCGTGCCGCCGATTATGCGGTAACGCGGACCGTAATACGAATCCGAGTACGGATAGGATTGATAGTAGCCAGCGTAGTCACGCACGTAAGACCCGCTCGGATAATAATAGCCGCTATCATAAGCGGTTACGTAAGGCCCTTCCGCGCATCCGCCTAAAGAAGCTGCGATCACGCCTGCGCAGAGCAATGAGAGCAAAAGCCCTCGCTTGCGGTGTTTTGTTATTGTTTTCATCAGATTAGCCCCTTGTTGAATTCTGAGTTTCCCTTTCTATTGAGACCGCGCGTTGTCTTCGACTGAGAGCCGTTTGCAGGGAGTGCTGGCGAATGCGGGTATTAGTGCCCCCTCACCTTGCCACCCTCACAAACCCCACTCGGCAAGTTCACGCGGTCCTGTTTCGACCTGCTCGCCCATTGGGCAACATGAGTTTTTCTCATAAGCAAGCCTCATTATAAGAATCGCGTCCCCTCGCTCTTTCGGCTGTGGGAAAGGCTGAAGAACATCGGGAACTTTTGACCCCGCACAGGTTCTCTCGTAGGCTCGCCGTTTTAATTATGTCCTTCTCAAATCAGCTCACCATGTCGGCTTTTATAGGGCTGTCGATGCTCTCCTCTTTACTCGCTGCCGAGCCCTCCGTGGCAACGCAGACCGCCCCGGATTTCGATATTATCGTCAAAGGCGGCACCGTTTACGACGGCACCGGCGCCGAACCGAAACATGCCGATGTCGCGATTCGGGGTGATCGCCTCGCCGGTGTCGGTGATTTTAAAACTGCGAAGGCGAAAACGATTATTGACGCGACGGGTCTCGCGGTCGCACCTGGCTTCATCAACATGCTTTCGTGGTCGAATGAGTCGTTGATTCAGGATGGACGTTCACAAAGCGAGATCCGGCAGGGCGTTACCACCGAGATCATGGGGGAAGGCGAATCGATGGGACCCGTCAACGATCGCGTGCGCGAGCATATGTTGCGTGAGCAGGCTGACATCAAATACGAGATCAAATGGAACACGTTGGCGGAATATCTGCGTTACCTCGAAACGCGCGGTGTTTCCTGCAACGTGGCCTCATTCATCGGCGCGACGACAATTCGTGAGAATGTGATCGGGTTCGAAGATAAGGCCCCGACGCCGGAGCAACTAGATCAAATGCGCGAACTCGTCCGCAAAGAGATGGAAGCGGGCGCGCTCGGCATTGGCACATCATTAATTTATCCGCCAGCTTTTTACGCAAAAACTGATGAGTTAATCGAGCTATGTAAAGTCGCGGCAAAATATCAGGGCAAATACATCTCGCACATGCGGAGTGAAGGAAATCGTTTGCTCGAAGGCCTCGATGAATTGATTCGAATCAGTCGCGAAGCCGGCATTCCAGCGGAGCTTTATCACATTAAAGCCCTCGGCCAACAGAACTGGCGAAAGATTGACGATCTCCTTTCGCGGATCGAGGCCGCGCAGAAAGAGGGACTGAAAATCACAGCCGACATGTACACGTACACCGCGGGTGGAACAGGACTTGATGCGTCGCTTCCGCCGTGGACCGAAGACGGCGGCTATCTAGCTTTATTCCCACGGCTGCGCGACTCGGCCACGCGCGAGAAAGTCAAAACGCAGATCAAGACGCCAACGGACGAATGGGAAAACATGTATCTCGCAGCCGGAGGTCCAGAACATGTTCTTTTGGTCGGATTCAAATCCGATAAATTGAAACCGCTTACTGGAAAGACGCTCGCCGAGGTCGCGAAGATGCGCGGCAAAGATCCGATCGACACGGCGATGGATTTGATCGCCGAAGATGAATCGCGGATTGGGACGATTTATTTTTTAATGTCGGAAGAGAACGTGAGGAAAGAATTGGGGAAACCGTGGATTTCCTTCGGCTCCGATGAAGCCTCGCAAGCGCCGGAGGGCGTGTTCCTGAAATCGAACCCGCATCCCCGTGCTTACGGGAATTTCGCGCGCGTTCTCGGCAAATACGTTCGCGATGAAAAAGTAATCCCGTTGGTTGAAGCGGTGCGACGGTTGAGTGGATTGCCCGCCAGTAACCTAGGACTTGATCACCGCGGATTCCTCCAGGAAGGAATGTTCGCGGATGTCGTCGTCTTCGATCCGGCAACGATTTCCGATCGCGCGACCTTTGAGAAACCCCATCAATACGCGGTTGGCATGAAGCACGTATTTGTTAATGGCGTGCACGTTCTCAAGGATGGCGAGCACACCGGCGCAAAACCGGGCCGCGCTTTGTGGGGACCCGGAAAAGTTCGCTAAGATTGCTCCGGTTGAAAACGGAGCGCGCGGGGCCGAGGTTTGGTTAGTGATGGATCCAAACCGCAGCATCAAACTGCGCTGGCTGCACGGCGCACTTCATGATGTCACTTCTGAGCTGGCGCGTTTGCAGTTTTCGAGGTTTGGTTCGCACACATGGCAGCCGGCGATCAACGCCTACCGCTGCGACAAATGCATTCGCGTGTGTGTCGATCTTGCCGGAGTTGAGCGGTCACGCATCGATCTCACGGTCCAACCGGAACGCCTCATTATTCGCGGTGCGCGCGATGTCCCCGAGCCGACACATGCGGAGGGTCGCGCCGTCCAGTTGCTGGCCATGGAAATTGATTATGGACCGTTCGAGCGCGAGGTGCATTTGCCGGCGTTAGTGGATATTGAAAAAGTGCACGCAGAACAGCGCAACGGCCTCCTCTGGATTTCGCTGCCTCTAAAATCATGAATGAAGAACCAATCAGCGCTTTGCAACCAGGCAGCGATGGGAAGTCCGCTCCAACGAATTTAGCCGGAATGGGAAACATCGCCGAGACATCGGCGCCGCAAGTTCCCGACCTGCTTTCCATTCTGCCGTTGCGCAGCTTTGTGGTTTTCCCTGGAACCATCCTTCCGTTAACTGTTGGCCGCGCTGCGTCGATTAAGCTGCTCGACGAAACGCTGCCTCAGACCAAAGTCATCGGTTTACTGACGCAGCGCGACGAAACCAAGGAGGATCCACAGCCACAAGATCTCTACCCAGTCGGCGTTGCGGCGATCGTCTTAAAACTCTTACGTCAATCCGACAATCACGTCGTGATCGTGGTACAAGGTCTGCGCCGGTTCGCACTGCGGAAAATCGTTACCGCGCATCCCTATTTACGGGCCGAAGTCGATTTGCTCGATTCCAAGCTTCCCCCGAACACCAAGGAATGGGAAGCGACTTTCCGGAACTTGCGCGATTCGGCGGCGAAACTTCTCGAGCTCACTCCCGATGTGCCCGAACAAGCGCGGGCGGCTGTGCTCAGCATTGAAGATCCCGAACAACTGACCGATTTCCTCGCGCCGAATTTGAACGTCGAAACGGCGCAAAAACAGGCGATTCTCGAGGAACTAGACGTTGAAAAACGGTTGGCCACCGTGCAGACCGGTATTTCGGCGCAACTCGAAATCGCGCAGATTCAGCAGAAGCTGCAACAGGACGTGCAATCGCAATTTTCCGAGGCTCAGCGGCGCGCTTATTTGCGCGAACAGATGAAAGCCATCCAGCGCGAGCTTGGCGAAGAGACCGGCGCGACCGATCAGATCGAGCGATTGCGGAAGCGACTTGAGGAGGCAAAACCTCCTGAGGAAGTGGTCGCCCAAGCCGATCGGGAATTGCGGCGGCTCGATGTTATTCCACCCGCCAGTCCGGAGTATTCCGTGATTGTGAGCTATGTCGAAACGATCGCAGAGTTGCCGTGGTCGAAACTGAGCGAGGATAATCTCGATCTCAACCAGGCCCAGAAAATCCTCGATCGCGATCATTACGACCTTGAAAAAGTAAAACGGCGATTGATCGAATATCTCGCGGTCCGCAAATTGAACCCGCAGGGACACGGCCCGATTCTTTGTTTTCTTGGGCCACCGGGTGTCGGCAAGACAAGCCTCGGTCAGTCGATCGCGGACGCGCTCGGTCGGAAGTTCGTGCGCATGAGTTTGGGCGGCATTCGCGACGAAGCGGAAATTCGCGGACACCGCCGCACTTATATCGCTTCAATGCCCGGCCGGATTATTCAAGAGCTCCGCCGCGCCGGTACGCGCAATCCAGTGATGATGCTGGATGAGATCGATAAAATCGGCGCTGATTTTCGCGGCGATCCGGCGAGCGCTTTGCTCGAGGTACTCGACCCGCGTCAGAATAATACATTTTCGGATCATTATCTCGATGTTCCTTTCGATCTGTCGCAGGTGCTCTTCATCGCAACCGCCAATTACATCGACGGTGTCCCGGAGCCGTTGCGCGACCGGATGGAAGTGATTTCGCTGCCCGGCTACACCGAGCGGGAGAAGCTTGAGATTGCGAAAAGGTATTTGCTTGGGCGGCAGCTAGAAGAAAACGGTCTCAAAACGGAACAATGCGAGTGGCAGGAAGATGCCTTCCACCGAATCATCAACGATTACACGCACGAGGCCGGGGTTCGCGAACTCGAACGGCAGATTGGCGCGGTCTGCCGGGCCGTGGCGGCGCAGGTCGCGCGCGGGAAAACCGAACGGGTAACGGTCACATCGGAGCTAGTGGCCGAGTTGCTTGGTCCCGCCAAGTACGTTCGTGAGACAAAACTCAAAACAAGTCAACCGGGCGTTGTCACTGGCCTGGCTTATACACCGGCCGGCGGCGAAGTCTTGCACATCGAGGCGATGCGTTATCCTGGCAAGGGCAACGTCACACTGACCGGTCACATCGGCGAAGTAATGAAAGAATCGGTGCAGGCTGCCCTGAGTCTCGTGCGCAGCCGCGACGGGCAACTCGGTGCAAATCCGGAAGATTTTCGGAAGATCGATATCCACGTGCATGTCCCGGCTGGCGCCGTGCCGAAAGACGGACCGTCTGCTGGCATAGCGATGTTCACCGCGCTCGCTTCGCTTTTCAGCAACAGGCCGGTTCGTCCGGACGTCGCTATGACAGGTGAAATCACTTTACGCGGTCTCGTCCTACCGATCGGCGGTCTGAAAGAAAAAAGCCTGGCCGCAATGCGGGCGGGCATTTCCACCGTCATCATTCCCAAGCTCAACGAAAAAGATCTTGTCGATGTTCCAGAAGAGGCGAAACAAAAACTCAAGTTCATTCCCGTCGAAAATGTCGATGAAGTCCTGAACGCCGCGCTAGAGAAGAACGGCACCGCGTCCGCGTCAGAATCGAAAGTGGCCTAAGCAATTAGGATCTGGCAGCGCCCTCGCCGCAGTTACTTCCATTCCCAGTATTCAGAGTGTGTATTGCCCTCTGCGTCTACCGCGTATTCGAATAGTACCGCGACCTTGTTTAGCCGGGACAATCGCGGGGGCGTAGTTTGATAATAAATGGCGCCGCGATAGGTCGCGCTCCCGTCTTTCTTCATCGTGCCGACGCCGTGGCCTGTCCACGTGGCCATTTTCCCGTCCTTGGTTATCGTCACCCCTTGCCCTTCGGCGTAGAGTGTCCCGCCCGGACGGACAACGGCCCAATACGTGCCCCTCTCCCTTACGTTTGTGCCCAGCAACGATCCGTTTGCCTGAAACGAGGTTTCCATTTTCGGACCTCCACCCACGTTCGACAACACCCGCTGCGAATTAATCTGGCCCGACATTTCACCAATCTTCTCGCCTAACATAAATCTCCTCTCGTTAAAGTTTCTCTAATTCGTCGAATTCGGTTCCGAAAACACTAGCGAAGAAGCTTTTGACCGTCTAAGAAGCTCGACTCAGGGGCTTTCGGCGTTGGCTCGTTGCTCGATCTGCTCAAGGGTCGGGTCACTGTCGCTGATCCATTCGCGTGCTTCGCTAACTTCAGCCGGATTCACCGGAATGGCGCGTGGAATTTCCTCTCCTCGCGCAACTAGAGCGCCCTCATACTTCACCGGCTTCGCGCGTCTGATCGGAAATTTCCAGTGATGTCCAAATCTGTAGAGCGCGTAAAACATCGTCTTAGCTTCGATCGCGCTCACGCCGCTGCAACGCATTGCGTAGTAGAACATCCGGTCACAATCCTGCCACGGACGGTTGTGATCCCCGTAAGCGACGTCGTGCAACACAGAGGCATTCCGATATTTTCCTTCGAATGGTCCGCCCATGATCGACCAGAGGTAGCGCGGGATGGATGCGCCATCGACAACCGATCCGATTGGGGCGACCCAGACAAAACCCTGCGGATCGCTATAGCGCAATTCCGTCAACAGCGTCATTGTCCGCCCATCGGGGTTCCACTTGGTCACGGGCTCCCCATTGAAAGAACCCCATTTGGACTCGACTGAAACAGATCGCTCATCTCCGGAAACTTCGGCCTGCTCGTCATCGGAAGCGCATATAGCCAAAGCCGCCATGAAGCCGAAGAACGCGATCGATTGAATAACTCTCCTGTTTCCCATGTGAGAGCAAACGTTCAACATTCTGCACCAGCTTTCAACTCGTGAACACTTTCGAGTCAACGCTGGACTGTCGCCGGAATATTTGGCGATCCAACAGCTGCCGGACGCTTCTGTTCTTTCGGCTTTGCACTAGTCGGCGTGATCGGTTCGCCTTCGGTTTGTTTTCGGTACGGCTGGAGATAAAACATCATGAACACACCAATCACGACGAGCAGGGAACCGATCCATTTTAGCAACCAACCCGGATCGCGCAAAATCTGCACTGTGCTTTGCGCTAGGTTCTCCGGGTTCCAAGACGCCTGGGAAATTTTGTAAGTGAGTCCCGTCCACGTGCGCCACCATGCGCCGGGATAGCTGAACGGATTGTTCATCCAGCATGAACCGCTGGCGGTCTCGCCGTCGGCCGTAACAACGCGCAACGTACTTTTGAACCCGGCGGGACTATCATTCCCTTCGTTGCGTTTTACTTCAAAATCGAGCAGCTCGAGTCCGATTGGCAGCGCAACAATTCTCCAGCCATACGCAATCATGGTCTCGTTAGGCGAAGTTGGCACGGTGATCTCCCAGCCGGCCGGGACCCATTGTTCGAATGTGTCGCCGTTCTGTTGGATCCGAACGCGCACACCGTCCGGCAAATTTGCTGCGGCCGGCGGTGTCGATGTTTTCTCCGCTTTCACCGGCGTGAAATCCATCCATTGCCCAGCGTGAGGCATCGCTTTATCAACAACGAGCTGCCAATCCGCCCAACCGGTCGGGAGCGGTCTGCTCATATCGATCTTGCCAGACGATTTTCCATTCTTTCGGGAAGCGAGTTCATAGGTGATTGCGCCGTCATCTGCGACGAAAAGTGTTAGCTGATTCAACGCGTCGGCCCCGGATGCCGGCATCGCGGGGGGGCCCCCGGTGGCGTTGAATTCCGTGCTGGTCCCGTGTGGATTCGACGCTGTCTCCGTAGCCGGAACACCGCGTCCTCGGATCGTGACAAGGACTGCCGGATTGTTCGGCCGGTCCGTCACTGAGCTTGGTTTGCCATCCTGGATCCGAAAATCCGGCCAGTAATTCTCGATCTTTAGAGTATACGGAGTTCCGCGGATTTCGACATCGCGTCCAAGATTTTCCACGACATCGAAACTTGCTTCTTTTCCATTTAATGAAATTAGCACGCGTTCTTTGTTTTCGCTCTGCGGTGGCTCAAGTCGCACTTTCGCCCCGGTGCTGCCGCCTTTCGCCACGCGTCCAATCTGTTCTTCTGGCGCCTTGCTGAACGCGAAAACCGATTCCTCAAGCTCGATTGCTTCACTTCTGCTTGCTTGCCCTGTAGTAGCCTCGCGAAAACGGGCGCTCTCGCTCGCTTCAAGACGATTCGGTGAATCGCCCGTACCTTTTGCAGCGTTCGGCGCACTGCCGTGTTTCAATTCGATATTCGCTAGGCCCATTGAAAAATTTCCATGCTGCAGATCGTCGGCAAGCAGCCAGCTTTCCAGGCGCTGGTTCATCATGGCGGTCGAGATTGTAAAATGCAGCGCGGGCGCACCGCCGTTAGCGAGCGGTTTCGGATTCAGCTTCCCTTCAATGGCTGTCGCGTAATCGACGATCTGCAGGCGCGCGCCGGAGGCGAGCCGGCCGAGATTGCGTGGATGCTGTGGCGTTGGCGGATGATGCAAAAATTCCGCGGGATATGCTTTTACGATTCCGTCAACATCGTGGACACGCAGCTGGCGCTGATCGGCAAGCAACCGATTGGTGGGTGATTCGCCTTTGAAAAGAGTGATGGTTCCTTCGATTCCCCAAATTCTGCCAATGACCGATCCGATCAACAACGTGATGATGCCGAGGTGCGTGATAAGAAATGCGAGATGGTGTTTGCGCCAAGGCCAGCGCGAAAGCGCGGAGACGGCAAGGTTAGCCCCAAGCAGGACGAGCCAGACATTAAACCATGGCGCGTCATAAATGTAGGCGCGGCCGACTTTCGCATCGAAACTCGATTCGTAAATCGTTCCGGCGATTGCCGCGACAATTAGGACTGCGAGCAAAACGACCGCGAGTTTGAGCGAGGCAAAAAATTCGAAGACCGGATTACGCTGCCAAGCCGGTTGCTCTGTAGAACTCGAATTCGCCATGAGAAGATCAACATCTTCCGCGAGGTGATGCAACGCTTCAATGGTGGAGTTTTTCCGGGATCCTGCCCACGATCGCGTTTCTCGCCGATTGATGATCTAACCGGTGGCTTGACGCTGGCTGGATGGTTTCCTATGGTCGCCGATGGCTGCTGAGCCAATAGCGACAATCCCGGTGGATGGCGGGCGAATTGCCTACCGTCGCCTTGGCAGCGGGCGACCGCTAATCGTCCTTAACGGGCTCGCCGCGAGGAGCGCCGACTGGGACCCATCGTTCATTGATCGACTCGCGTCCGGCAACGAGATCGTCCTCCTCGACAATCGCGGCATCGGCGCCTCCACCGACGATGGAGCGCCATTGGACATCGCCAAACTCGCCGGGAAACAGCAGGAAGAGTAGCCTACCGCGAGTTCGGCGACGTGGTGGCCACCGCGCACGCCAAGCTCTCTCCCAACGTCGTCGATCGGCAGGCCGCTGCGATGGACGCATGGCACCACAACGGCGCTGGCGACCGGCTCCGCGAGTTAAGCGCGCCAACGCTCGTCGCGACGGGTACCGAAGACATAGTGATCCTGCCGTCCAATGCGCTAGCACTCGTCAGCGCAATCCCCCGCGCCTGGCTCGCCCAATTCAAAGGCGGGGGCCCATGCTTTCATGGCTTAATATCCAGGCTCGCTCGCGGATCTCATCAATGAGTGCCTCGCGCGCTGACAAGATCGGCGGTCTAAATTCTAACTCGCGGAAACCCCTCGAAGGAAACAGATCCTCAACGCGTCCATCTCTTCCAGCGTTTACGGATCGGTTTTGTGTAGTCGCCGACGTCGATCTTTTTTAGGCGCTCAACTCCATCTTTTACCGCTTCGGCGGAGCTTTCGTATTTTTCCTTGGCTGATTTGAAGAACGGCCAGAGAAAAGGCAACGAGAGAAGACCCCAGTTCACATTTCCGAGCGCGGACTTCACGTCGATGTCGGTCCTGTCCTCCCTAGTGGAGGCGTAGCGGATCGCCAATCCAATCGCGATTCCGAGCCCTAGCGCACCGAGGATCGTTGGCACTGGGTTTTCGCGCACAAAGTATTCCGTACGCTCGCGCGCGCGGCCTGCCTTGTCTTTGGTTCCCTCCCACGTGTGGCTCATTGCCGTGGAAAATTTACTTTGTGCTCGACGAAACTGCTCACGCCCACTCGAGCCAACTTCCCCTTCGCCCGACTGCAGCGGCGTCGGGAGCGGTTCGTCCCTCGTAAGATTGTCGTTGTTTGGATTGATCATACAAATAGATCGCAAATGATGGCCGCCATGCGTCCCTTGATCTCTTTCGACCGCGGAATCCGCAGCGGATTTTAAGGCCTACAACAATCTCCGATACGCTTCCAATATTTGGTCGTTCGTGACGACGAAGGTCACCTTGTTGATGTTGTCGGCGTTCGCAAGGAACTCTCGCGTCGTCCCAAGGGCAATCTGTGCTGCTTCTGAAATCGGATAGCGGTAGGCTCCGCAACTGATCGCGGGAAACGCAATCGTCTTGATTCCGTTCTCGACGGCGAGCTGCAGCGAGTTGCGATAGCAGTTTGCGAGAACCTCCCCTTCGCCACGGGTACCGCCGCTCCAAACCGGGCCGACAGTGTGAATGATGAAACGGGCGGGCAAATTGTACCCGCGGGTGATTTTAGCTTCGCCCTGTCGGCAGCCGCCAAGGGTTTGACATTCCGCGAGCAGTTCTGGTCCGGCAGCGCGATGGATCGCGCCATCAACTCCGCCGCCACCGAGCAGCGTCGTATTCGCGGCGTTCACAATGGCATCCACATCGAGCGCCGTGATGTCGCCGCGGACGATATCGATCTTAGTTGCGGAATTTTTCACTTCACGGCGCGAGCCGTTCGACCAGCCAAGTGTCGTCAGTCTGCCGCCTGTAACGAAAACGGTCGTGGAGTCGATTCGGGCGACCCTGCCAGAATTCCATTGTATCGGGTTTTATGCGATATCCGCCCCAGTGTGGCGGCAACGGAATGGGCTTGTCGCCAAACCTCTCGGTCATCTCCGCCATGCGCGCGTCTAATACGCGGCGTCCATCGAGCACTTCGCTTTGACGCGATGCCCACGCGCTCAATTGGCTGCCGACTGGGCGCGAATGAAAATAAGTTTGTGACTCTTCACGTGAGGTTATCTTCGCTTTTCCGCTGATGCGAATTTGCCGATCCAGTTCAATCCAATAAAACGCCAGCGCAGCGTAGGGATTGGCTTCGAGTTGCACTCCTTTTTCGCTCTCGTAGTTGGTAAAGAACACAAAACCGTCCTGATCGAATCCTTTCAGCAACACCACACGCACGGATGGTTTTGCGTCGCGCCCAGCGGTAGCGAGACTCATCGCATTGACATCGCGAATACCAGCCTCAATTGCGGCTGTGAACCAATTTGAAAATTGCTTGATCGGATCAGAATCGAGGTCGCTACGGCGCAGACCGTGCGCGGCGTGCTCGTAACGTGAAGCGGCAGGATCTCGCGGCGTCTCCATCATGAGGACTGCTCATGAAGCCGCGGCGACAGATGGAACTGCGCTGCCGCGAGCCTGGGCCGCCATTTGACGCAACTTTTCGATAGCTTTCGGGACGAGTTCAATGGCGCGATCAATTTGCGAGTCGGTGTTGAACCGACCGAAGGAAAACCGCAAACTGCGCCGGGCTCCATCTCCACTCGGATCCATTGCCCGGAGCACGTGCGAGGCTTCCTCCGACCCCGTGCGGCAGGCTGAACCGGCCGAGCAGCAAATACGATGTCGATCCAATAAGAGAAGGGCCGCGGGAGACTCGATTCCGTCAAATGAAAAACTCGAGGTATTTGGCAGCCGCGCGGCGTCTGCACCATTAACCGATGCGGCCGAGACGGTTTCGAGAATTCTTTTTTCAAAACGATCGCGCATTCCTTGAACGTGCGTTTTTTCTTCGGGCATACACTCGGCGGCGCGTTCAGCCGCTTTTCCAAGTCCGACAATCGACGCGACATTTTCTGTTCCACCACGGCGCCCGTTTTCCTGACCGCCGCCTACAATCAATGGGTGAAAACGCGTTCGCCGGTTGACGTAAAGCGCGCCGACACCTTTTGGTCCATGAAATTTGTGCGCGGACAGTGAGAGGAAATTGATCGCGGTATCGCGTAGGCGAATCGGGATTTTCCCCGCCGCTTGGACAGCGTCGGTGTGGAAGAGGACGCCTTTCTCGCAACATATTTCGGCTATTTTCTCGACCGGAAATAAGACACCGGTTTCGTTATTTGCCCACATGATCGAAACAAGCGCCGTTTCCGGCAGAATTGCTGCCTTCAGTTCGCCGAGATCGACATTGCCATCCCGATCCACGCCAAGAAACGTCACCGTGCAGCCGCGTTTCGCGAGGTCCTGGCAAGGGTGCAACACGGCGCTGTGCTCAACCGCACTTGTGACGACATGTCTGCCACGCAGCTCGAACTGTAGCGTCGAGGCGATCGCGGTATTGTTTGATTCGGTCCCGCCACTTGTGAAAACAATTTCCGGCGGTTCGCACCCGAGAAATGCCGCCAGCCGTTCCCGAGCAACATCGATAGCCTTTCTTGCTTTTGCGGCAAAGCCATATCCACTCGAAGGGTTTCCGTAATCGCTGGTCAGGAACGGCAGCATTTCCTCGACCACGACGGGATCGAGTTGCGTCGTAGCGTTGTTATCGAGGTAAATGATTTCGTCGTCGCGCATAACCCTCCACTGTAGAGATAGCCGCGCCCCCTGCAATCCTCGTGTTGCTCGCCGGCCTGCGCGTTGGATACGGTGTTGCACGGCGTAACTTGATTGACGCTTCAGAAGACACGGCAGCCATTCAACGTTAACGCCATCGCTCACGCGGGTGCGCTGGCGACTCTTGCGTGTTATCGGAGCGGCAGGAAATTGGGAATGCCGTTTTTTCGACGCGGGCAACCACAGCGTCAGTCCATCATGGACGGCGGCAGGAATTCGAAGTAGCCGACCTTGAGTTGGCCGTCTTCTTCGACTAGAACGACCTTGAGATTAAAGTAGGGATCAAAATTCTCGTCCTTCTTCAACTCGTCCACGCTGATGCCCTGTACGTTGGCCGCTTTTTCAACTTCCTCCGGTGAGAGTTCGGTATGGATTTGCCCGCGCAAACTCGCGCGCCGGATGTCGCCGGGAATCGAGTCGGGCATCGCGCCGATGGCGAACATGGAGTCCACCGCGCCGAATTGTTCCGCGCTGCGCCGGTTCAAAACGTCGGCATCAGTCGAAAACACGTGCAGCATCTTGGGCGCGCGGGGTGCGCCATGCGCCGCCTCGACGTATTTCATTAAGTCGGCAAATTGTTCCGCCGTCACGTTGGTCAGCGGATTCGATTCGTTTCGCGCGAACTCGGCGCGTTCCTCAGCAGGCGTAAACTGGTTGAGGGACATCCGCGCCTTGGCGTAGCTGGAGAGTAGCGCGTAAGCCTCCGCGTATTGTTGGTTCGCGATCGCAATGAAGAACGGTTTTGCCGCGACGAGATATTTGCGTTCATCGGGTTTTGTGTCCTTGTCTAAAAAATCATCCTCGCTCTCTTGGGTGGTTTTCTCTTCGTCGGCCACCTGACCTTTCTTACCGCAACTTGTCAGCAACACCGGCAGCAGAATCGCGGCGATGAGAATTGTGACACGACAAGCGACTGACACTGATACCATGGGCTCCATCGTAGAGATAGCGCTGCCTGCTGCAATCTCCGCGGTCGCGGAGAACGTCATTTTTTTTGGATCCCGCTAATCCTGTGTACCGGGCGCATCCGATCATCCAGGACTAGATCGCTTCATGAGCGAAGACCCGGCTCGAGTGGGGCGAACAATCTTCGTTGCTAACGCGCATCGCGATGCGAATGGGCGCTTCATTGTGCGTGCAGATGAAAGGTTGACCGCATTTATGGAACTTGAATCGGCGATTCGCGCACTGTGTCTCAGCCGTGGATTCTCGCGGGCGACCGATCTTCGTTGCTGACGCACATCGCGGTGAGGGGAAAAGGTTTGTAGCATTGCTGATTGCGTCTGGCTCACCGTACCGCAGGCCATCGAAAGGGAGCACATCGGAAATCAGATCGACGCCCCGTTTATCGCCGCGTGGCCGCACTTCGTAAAGGTGCATTTCCAGATACAGAAAAATCGTTCCAACATAGAAATTCGACATCTTTAGCCCAACGCTGTTTTGAGCTGCAAACAGCAACAAGGAGGCAACGATTCAGCTTCTCTTGGAGAGAGAACGGATTGTGAATCCGTCCCACGCGACGCTTCGCCGTTCTAATCGAAGTCGTCGTTACAAGCGGGGCAATGTAAAACAAGGCGGACGACGCTTAACCTCTGTGACGGTGACCGGCCGATATTCCGAATGCCGCATTCGTCGTGGCGAATTGGAACACTTCCACGTAATCTCTCGCGGATGATTTCGATTTGGGAGCTGGCGAACTCGCAGTTGCGCGATCTTGGTGTTTACGAACCGGGAAAGCCAATCGAGGAGACGGCGCGCGAACTCGATTGCGATCCAGGCGCAATCATCAAGCTGGCCTCGAACGAGAATCCTCTTGGCCCATCGGCAAAGGCAATCGAGGCAATGCGCGCCGGATTGGAGAACGCGCACCTGTATCCACATGGTGCGAGTTCTTATCTACGCGAGGCGCTCGCGGCCAAACTCGGTGTCGCGCCGGAGAACGTTATTCTCGGCAACGGATCGAATGAAGTGATCGAATTTCTCGGCCACGCTTTTCTACGTCGCGGCGACGATGTGATCACGTCCCAGCACGCGTTTATCGCCTATAAATTAATCGCAACCCTTTTCGGCGCGCACACGATTGAAGCCCCAAGTCCGGATTGTCAACAAGACCTTGATGCGATGCTGGATGCGATCACGCCGAAAACGCGTCTAATTTTCATCCCCAATCCCAATAATCCAACCGGCACTTTGATTTCGCAGGGCAAGATCGACAAATTCATGTCACGCCTCCCGGAAAATATCATCGTTGTTTTCGACGAAGCGTATTTCGAGTTCCTCGATCATCCTCCCGACACACTCCAATACGTTCGCGAACGCCGGAATATCGTGGTTCTGCGCACGTTTTCCAAAATTCACGGACTCGCTGGCCTGCGCATCGGCTACGGCACCGGGCAGACTGACTTGATAAATGTCCTTCAGAAGACGCGGCAACCATTTAACGTTAACAGCATTGCTCATGCTGGCGCGCTTGCCGCTCTCGCTGACGATGCGCACCAGCGTGAAACCAAGCGGGTTGTCGATGCCGGGCGCGCCTATCTGGAAGAACAATTTGCTGAGATGAAATTCAAGTTTGTTCCGGGCGCGGCGAACTTCGTGATGGTAAATGTCGGCAACGGTGCCGCTACCTTTGAAGAGTTGCTTGCGAGGAAAATTATCGTGCGACCACTCAAAGGCTACAAATTGCCAGAGTGGGTCCGCATCTCTGTGGGAACAATGGAGCAAAATCGAAAATGCATCGCCGCGCTGAAAGAGATTCTTCCGAAAGATCAAGGGGATTGACTGCGGACGAGCAACCGATAATTGCGGGCGAGACCATCGCAGCGATCTCCACTCCGGCGGGTGAAGGCGCAATCGCGCTCGTCCGCATCTCCGGTGTGAATGCGATCGAAGTTGCCGACAAGATTTTTCGCGGCAAGGAAAAGCCGTCACGATTTGAATCGCATGTTCAGCATTTCGGCGAGATCGTCGATGGAGCGGAGCGATTGATTGATCAAGTGATGCTGTCGATCCATCAGGCACCCGCCAGTTACACGGGCGAAGATTTGGTCGAGATCAGTTGCCATGGCGGGATACTCGTAAGCGGGCACGTGCTGGAAGCTTGTCTGCCCGCGGGCGCACGCACGGCGCGGCCGGGCGAATTCACCGAGCGCGCATTTCTCAACGGCAAAATGGATCTGACCCAGGCCGAGGCTGTGATTGATCTGATTCGCGCCAAAACGGATCTGGCGCTCCGTTCGGCTACCGAACAGCTCGAAGGCAGGCTCGGCGAGAAGATCGGAAAGATTCGCTCCGAATTCATTTCACTGCTCGCCCACATCAACGCGTCGATCGATTTCCCGGAGGAAGGCATCGCGCCGGACGAAGGCGAAAAGTTGCGGGTGCGCCTTGACTCAGTTGCGGAGGAAATCGCTGCCCTGCTCGCCACGGCCGATCAGGGGCGCATTCTGCGCGAAGGTGTGCGAGTCGTGATTTATGGTGCGACCAACGCGGGCAAATCGAGCTTGCTTAATCAGCTTCTTGGTTATCAACGCGTAATCGTTAGCGAAACCCACGGCACGACGCGCGATACGATCGAGGAAATGATCAACCTTCGTGGTGTGCCAATCCGCTTGCTCGATACCGCCGGCCTGCGAACGTCGGCAAGCAAACTCGAGCGCGAGGGAATCGCGCGCACCGAAAAATCGCTCCAGACCGCGGACTTGCGTCTCCACATCGTGGATGGCAACGCGCCAAGGCCTCCACATTTCGAGGAACGCGCCGACAATGGCAGTGAAATTTTGCTTTTGAACAAAAGCGATCTGCCTGAACACCGTGACTGGAAACATTTCGAGACGCTGCGTATTTCGTGCGCGACGGGAGAAGGCTTGCCGGAGCTCGAAAAGGAAATTCTCACGCGAATCACCAAACAAAATCTGAAGCCGGAGAGCACAGTTGCAATCAACACCCGTCATCGCGATTGCTTGCGCCGCGCCCTGGAATCGTGCGATCGCGCGCGCACGGCGATGCGCGACGGGCTGACGACGGATTATGTGGCGGTGGATCTAAATGAAGCATTGTGCGCGGTCGGAGAGGTAATTGGCGTCGTGGACGTCGAACAAATTCTCGATTCCGTCTTCGGACAATTTTGCATAGGAAAATGAAAAATGCCTACGAACGATTCGTCAGGCCGCTTCTCTTTTCCTTGGATGCTGAGGTCGCTCACCATTTAACGATCGCTTTACTGCGCACCGCTTCATATGTCGATCTTGCGTTGCGCGCGCTCGAAATTTTCCAGCCTCAACCAAACCCGAAAGTCCTTTTTGGAGTAAGGTTTCCAAATCCAATAGGGCTCGCAGCGGGGTTGGATAAAAACGGCGTTGCGATTCCGGCATGGGCAGCGCTCGGCTTTGGTTTCATCGAGATCGGCACGGTCACCGCCAAACCCCAGGCTGGAAATCCCAAACCGCGGATCTTTCGCTTCCCTGAACGACAAGCGCTGGTGAACCGGCTCGGTTTTAACAATGACGGCGCTGATATTATAGCGGAACGGATGCACAAACTGCGCGAAAGCGGCCGATGGCCGGCGGTTCCGGTCGGGATCAACATCGGTAAATCGAAGGCGACGCCTCTTGGGGAAGCAGCGAATGATTACCTCTACTCCTTCCGGCTGCTTAGAGAATTTGCTGATTACGTCGCACTGAACGTTAGCTCACCGAACACGCCTGGCTTGCGCGAATTGCAGGAGCCGGCCGCGCTTTCGCAGTTACTGCGCGCGATTCGTGATGAAAATCGGAAAAACCCGAAGCCGGTGCTTGTGAAAATTGCGCCAGATCTTTCGTCGAATGAATTGGAAGAGCTCATTGCGACCTGCGAGGAAAATGAAATTGGAGGCATTATCGCGACAAACACGACGCTCGATCATTCATCCATTCCGCCTGCGCGCGATCAAGAAGGCGGTCTGAGCGGGGCGCCGCTACGCGAAAAATCGACGGCGCTTGTGGGCAACGTTGCCGCAAGATCGACAATTCCGGTGGTTGCTTCCGGTGGAATTTTTGACGCTGAATCCGCTCGCGAGAAGTTCGAGGCTGGCGCGCAGCTCCTTCAACTCTATACCGGATATATTTATCGCGGCCCGTCCCTTCTTCGTGAGATCATGGAAAATTTTTCGTAAGATCGACATCGGACGACGGTCATTGGCCGCATCCGCGGTGCTCCTTCTCGATTTCTAAGGATGAAGCTTTCCCACAAAATCAGCAAACTTGCGGAGCCGTTGACCTACCGGCGCGCATGGCGCAGAGCGCAACGCTCCATCTTTCCGTTGCCAGTTGAGCCATTGGCCGCCAGCATCGATCAGGAACGTCTACGCGAGATCCAGCGGCGCTACGCCGAGTCGTCGTCGGATTACGCCAAATACGCCGACGTCGATCGCTGGTTACGGATCAATCGCAAACGCGTGCAAGATTTGAAACTGCATCGCTCCTCGCCCAAACACGTGCTCGATCTCGGCTGCGGAGGTGGATTTTTTTTGTTTATCCTGAAAGGTCTTGGTCATTCCGTTCTCGGCCTCGACCTGGATCAGTTCCCGCTTTTCACCGAGTTACTTCATCTTTTCGACGTCGAGCGTGTTGTTTGGAGGATCAAAGCACTCGAGCCGCTGCCCGATCTCGATCAAAAATTCGATTGGATCACGGCGTTCTCCATCAATTTTAATCTTCACTATCCGGCAGAGCGACTCTGGGAGTCAGTGGAATGGGACTTTTTTCTGCGCGATTTGCAGCGACATCTCGCCCCGGGCGGCAAAATCTTCCTCGGACTCAACCCCACGTTCGGCGGCCGTTACTATACGTCCGAGCTGCAAGATCTTTTTGTAAAGAGGGGCGCAGACGTCGAGCGAGAACGAATTTTTTTCGGGAAAGGATTACGCTTCTAGCTTACGCGGCAGTCGGAAGGAGAGACGCGCGCAGCAAAGTGCTGGCGCGATTCCTTTGCAGGAGGTGAATATGTTACGTTGGGCTGTAATTTTCTTGGTAATCGCCCTGGTGGCGGCGCTGTTTGGTTTTACTGGCATTGCTGCGGCCGCGGCGGGAATCGCGAAGTTTCTCTTCTTTCTCTTCCTTGTGATTTGCCTGATTTTTTTCATTATCGGCATCTCGGCAGGCAGAAGGATCCCGTAATTATTATGGCGTTGATGACGGCTCCGGAGTAGTGGACTCGCGCGGCCCGCGGGGACGACCCCAATGGCGATGACGCGCTTCGATCTCTTGCAATTTGAGGCGTTGATCTTCCGTGAGATTGGCGGCCATTTCGCGGTGCGCCCCGATGACGATCTCGTGAACACGGCGTCCGGTTTCTTTTCTAATTTCTGCTAGCTGCGCGGCTGTTTTATCGATGATAGGCGATATTTTGGCGACCTGTTCCGGCGTCAACTTCAGTTCTGTGCGAAGCCTGTCCCGCATTCTGACGCCCATCAGCCCGGGATGATGAAATTCAAAGAAAAGGTGTCGCGCATGCACTGCCCCAAAGAACACACCCGTCATCCCACCCGCGATGAACACGAGGATGAAGCCGGCAATTAATTTCCACTGCAATGCGCGGTTCATTGTGAAAATTCGTCCTGAATCGCCGAATCTGCGATGGCGTATTCGTTTGCGAAAGATTCACCGAGTTTCCGGCTTTGGCCCGCTTCGCGAGCCGCCGCAATCGTTGATACAACGATTACGACCGCTGACAGCAGAGCAATGCGCCGAAGCAGAGGCGTCAAGCCATTCGGTTTCTTCATACTTGAGCGCCAGAGCGCGACTATCCGCGTATCGAATCCGAACGGCATCGCTGCCGGGAAATCTTCGTGCGTCTGCGCTGCCGATCGCAGCAACCGGTCGATTTTTGGATCGACACTCTTCATAACTTTTCTCTTGCTGAAATTTTAGCGAGCTGATCCTTCATTTTTTGCCGGGCCCGAAACGCCCGCACTTTAATGAGCGCCGCGCTCCAGCCGGTGATTTTCCGGATTTCCTCAACGGAACGTCCTTGCAAGTATAGCAAATCAATCGCGAGCCGCTCGACTGGTTTTAAGGCGGCGAGAAGATGCTCGACCAATTGGCGCGACGCAAATCGCTGGTCGGGGGCAAGCTCCTCGGACGATGAAGCCAGATTCTCCACTACTGCTTGCTCTTCTTCACTCAGATCGGCGTAACGAAGTTCGGGCCGCACTTTCTCCGATTCGATCTGATTGAGACAGGTGTTAATGGCGATGCGCGAAACCCAGTGCTCGAGCGGCACCTTGTCAGAAAATTGCGACAAGTTTTGAAAAACTTTGATGAAAATCATTTGGGAAAGGTCCTCCTCAGCCGTTCGGCGCGGGCGATGCGCGCGCACCAATTTCGACACGAGCGGATAAAGCTGCCGGACCAATGCCCGAGCCGCCTCATCATCATGCTGGAGCGCAGCTTTAACCAGCGCGCTTGCATTAGACTCATCCATGTAGTCAAGAGCGCATCCACACCATTGTCTTTGACCGGCGCTGGCGGGTTGCGGTTACAATTTCTTCCAGTTGAATCGAGAAAACAAAATGTAACCGGCGAGATTCCTCTCCGGTCATTAGCTACAGAAGCGCAAGAAGCGCTTAGTAAAATAACAAACTAAAACAACTATGAAACGAAACTTACTAACACTTGCGGCCGCGGGTGCGATTGCCCTCGGCGGTTTTGCAATGGTGCAAGCTCAACCCGGCCATGGCGGGGGCGGCCGATGGCAGGGACACGGATTTGGGCTTGAAGGACTAACCAGAGGGCTGAACCTGACGTCCGATCAGCAGACCAAGGTCCAGCCGATCATCGATCAGGCCAAACCGCAAATCGCCGCGATCCATCAGGAGGCGATGCAGAAGATGAAAGCGGTCATGGATAGCACTACATCGCAGATTCGTCCGCTGCTGACAGCCGATCAGCAGAAGAAGCTTGATAACATTCGGAAAGCTCATCAAGACGTGATGAACGCCCACAAAGAGCTCCATGACGCAATGCGGGAATAACTCCGATTCTTCAGAGCGGTGGGGACGGCGGCGATCTAAAAGGATCGCCGCCACTTTTTTCTCGAAAAAGGAACCCCGCCAGCTTTCACCGGCGGGATAGCGCCCCGGCACTCCCAGTGTCAAGGTGGCGGTTCGAGTGGTTTATCGGTTTTGTTTCTCCAGGAGAACAGAAACGTTATCACGCCCAATGCGGCCAACACCGCCGCGACGGTAAACCCGGCCGTCGAGATTTCGGCGCGCGAGTGAAAGCTCTCCTTGAGTCGGCCAGCCATGCCGATCAGAAAAGACAAAAGAGCCATGTAGAAGAAAATTACGCTGATCGCCTTGCACGTATCGGACGAGATTTTCATCGCAGGAATTGTAGGGCGTCTGCGTCAGACGCCAACTCTAAATCCGCGTTACCTTCCAATTCGCAGCCATCGAATTAAGCTGAGTCAATGAGGAAGTTCATTCAGTGGATCTCTACATTGGCACTTTTTCTCGCTGCGCATGCAGGCGATGCCCAGATCGATCGCATCACGGGAAAGAATTTCGCGACGCGATCGGAGGTCCTGGCGCGGCATGGAATGGTTTGCACGAGTGTGCCGGCGGCCACTCAGGCCGGGCTCGATGTCTTGAAACGCGGTGGGAGCGCCGTGGATGCGGCGATTGCCGCGAACGCTGCACTTGGATTGATGGAACCAGTCTCCAACGGCGTCGGCGGCGACCTCTTCGCTATCGTTTATAGCGCAAAAGAGAACAAACTTTATGGGATCAATGGCGGCGGACGTTCGCCGCTCGGCTTGAGTTACGATCAAATGAAAGCCGAGCTCGCGAAACTGCATCGCGAAACAATTCCCCCGCACGGCATGTTGCCGATTAACGTGCCGGGGACGGTGGACGCTTGGGCAGAGCTGCATAAGAAATTTGGCAAGCTGAAATTGAGCGATGATCTGGCCCCGGCGATTCGTTACGCTGAGGAAGGTTTTCCGGTTACGGACTTAATCGCGTACTACTGGAAACTCAGCGTGCCGCTTTACAAGAATATGCCGGGCGCGTTTCTGGAAACGTACACGCTCGATGGCAAAGGTCGAGCCCCGGCCAAAGGCGACATTTTCAAGAACCCAACGCTCGCGAAAACATTGCGATTAATCGGCAAGAAAGGCCGGGACGCCTTTTACAAAGGTGAGATCGGGGACAAGATCGACAGTTTCATGCAGGCCAATGGCGGCTTTCTGCGCAAAGCCGATTTCGAGAAACATACGTCGACATGGGTCGAGCCGGTTTCCACGAATTATCGTGGTTACGATGTATTCGAGCTTCCGCCAAACGGTCAGGGCATCGCCACCCTGCAAATATTGAACATTCTCGAAGGATTCGATCTGCGCGCGATGGGTCGCAATTCACCCGAGGCACTGCATACGATGATCGAAGCGAAGAAGATTGCGTGGGCTGATCGCGCGAAATTTTATGCCGACCCTGCGTTCGCGAAAATTCCGCTCGCCGGTCTTCTTTCGAAAAGCTATGCCGCGGACCGTCGCAAATTGATTGACCCGAATCGAGCGGCCAAAAAGCTCGAGGCTGGCAATCCGGCGCTCGATCAAGGTGACACGATTTATCTGTGCACGGCTGATGACGAAGGGAACATGGTCTCGCTCATTCAGAGCAATTATCGCGGGATGGGCAGCGGGATCGTGGTGCCCGGCCTCGGTTTCATGTTTCAGGATCGCGGCGAACTTTTTTCGATGGGCCCCCAGCACGCGAACGCTTACGCGCCGGGGAAACGGCCGTTTCACACCATCATTCCCGGCTTCGTGATGAAAGACGGTAAACCGTGGGAGGCATTTGGCGTCATGGGCGGCGGCATGCAACCGCAGGGTCATGTCCAAGTGCTTACCAACCAAATCGATTTCGGATTGAACGTGCAGGAAGCCGGCGACGCCTCGCGCTGGCAGCACGAAGGCGATAACGAGCCTACCGGCGAAACGATGACCGAGTCAGGCGGCTACGTCGAAGTCGAGAGCGGCATTCCGTACGAAACCGTGCGCGAACTGCGTAAACGCGGGCACGACGTCCGCTTCGATGTCGGTGGGTACGGCGGTTATCAGGCCATCAAAGTGGAAATGCATGATGGTCAACGCGTTTACGTCGGGGCGAGCGAATCACGCAAAGACGGTCAGACGGCGGGATACTAACTTCGAGCTGTACTCCTGAGCGAAGTCGCCGACTCGATAGAGTCTCGCCACTACCAATCAATTTTTCTCCGCTTTGAGTTCGGCGAGCTTTTCTTGAGCCTGATTAACATCTGATTTATGGGCGCTGCCAAGACGGAGAAGCTTTTCCTGCCGACGTAAATTTGCTTCAGCGGCGTCGAGTTCGGCGCGTTCGCGTTTTGCCGCCGCGGCTTGCGCAGCTTCAGTTAATTGCGCCAGCGTTGCTTTCGCGGCTTCCAGTTCGTCTTTAGTGTTTTCGCCGGCTGCGACTTGAGATTCCTGCGCGGCGAGGTCGTTTTTCGCACGTGCGAGCTGCGCATTTGCAAGGTCGGATTCGAGGCGAACAACTTTCAACGCACGTTGTTCCACTTCTACTTTCGCGAGAACGCCAATTTTCCAAAGATGTTCCGCGCCAGCCGCATTTCTCTTCGCGCGCTCCAATTGTTTTTCCAGACGCCCGACGCCGCCATCCGGTGCTGCTGTGGAGAGCAATGGTTCCTCCGAAAGGTTTTCCTTCAATATCGGCGGCTCAATGTCGAATGAATCAGGTTGCTCCCCGGGTGATTCATCGGCAGCTAGCGCCGCCATGGCGATTGCCATAACCGTGACCAGCAGCGCGAATATGCGGGTCATAAGGCAAGTTTATCATGAAGTTTCCTGCCCCGATAGATCACATTCGGTGGCTTCAAAACTGAGTTTATAGGTCGCGCTTTCTCGCTCCGTGCGTGAATCGGTGATTCGGGTGTGGCGTTCAGAAACTCAATAGGGAGTAGCCGTTATTCTGATAGGTCATCAAGACGATCAGCGCATCGCTGGCGATTTCCACGTCGGTCGACAATGTTTTCGGATCGATTTTGTCGGCGGCGAGGTTCTGTCCGCAGACAAACATCTCCGTTCCACATTTCTTGAGTTGCGAAAGCACTTTTAAATTCGGATTGCTCACGCCGAATTTTTCTCGGTAGTGAGCTTCATCGAGAATTCCATTGATAGCGGGACCATGAAAAACCATTGCGAACTTTGCGTTTTACAACGGCACACCAGCCACGCCAAATGCATTCAGCTCAGAACCGGCCATTGTTAAGCGCGGGGAGTAACCCCGCGGGTTTGTCGGCTGCGCGGGTCGCGTCGAAGATCGCCTTATACACGCGTCCTCTGTCCGGCGGCACCGCCGCTTTTGGGATGGTTATAAAACCATCAGCTTCCGGAACAACTGGCGCCTTTGGCGCCGGCCACTGCGCAACTACTAGCATTGGACTGGTTAGAGCTACAATCGAAGTTGCAATTGTCCGCATGCACGCGCCTAATTTCATCCGAACGAGATTATGAATTCGGTAGGCAGGCGTCAACGACACGACTTTGGACTGCGCTGGATTGCTGTCGTTAGCCTCACATCGATTGCGCTGCTGGCGCCGTTTTCCGTGTACGCGCAGGAAAAGAGTCATGTGACTCTCGCGCAAGTGAACAAAGCCATTCAAGAAGTCGAAAAACTCGCGCAAAAGCAAATTCAAGAAAACGCGCTGCCTGGACTGGCCATCGCGGTGGTGTTTCAAGACAAGGCGGTGTACGCGAAAGGATTCGGCGTTCGCGACATGAGCACAAACGTGTCCGTGGATGCGGATACGGTGTTTCAACTCGCGTCGCTGTCCAAATCGATTGGCTCGACGGTAGTTGCCGAGCTGGTCGGCGAAGGAAAAATTACTTGGGACTCAAAGCTCAGCGTCCTCGATACCACATTCGCGATGTTCGATCCGTGGGTAACGCGCGAAATCACCATCCGTGACATGTACGCGCATCGCAGCGGCTTGCCCGAGCACGCGGGCGATTTGCTCGAAGACCTGGGTTTCACGCGCGCGGAAATTTTGCATCGCCTGCGCTATCAACATCCCGAGAGCAGTTTTCGTTCGCATTACGCGTATACGAATTTTGGTATGACCGAGGGCGGCGTCGCAGCAGCGAAAGCGTATGGGCTGGAATGGGAAGAAGCGTCCAAACAAAAATTATACAACCCGCTTGGCATGAGTTCGACCAGCTCGCGGTATGCCGATTTTATGGCGCGCAGGAACAAAGCGTTGGGGCACGTGCTGGTAGATGGCAAATGGGTGCAAAAGTTCAAACGCGATCCGGACGCGCAATCGACGACGGGTGGCGCGAGTTCTTCTGTAAACGATTTGGCGAAATGGCTGCGGTTGCAGCTCGCGAACGGCAAGTTCGAAGGCAAACAAATTGTTGATGAAAAAGCGCTGGCTGAGACGCATCACCCGCACATGCTCACCGGCTTTAATCCCTTCACGCAACTGCCGACTTTCTACGGCTTGGGATGGAACGTTAGCTACGATCCAGAGGGTCGGTTGCGCTTGAATCATTCCGGCGCGTTTGGCTTGGGCGCTGCGACCTATGTGAATCTCGTATCAGGCGAGCAACTGGGCATCGTTGTTCTTACTAATGCGTATCCCCTCGGCATAGCGGAAGCACTGGGGACGACGTTTTTGGATATCGCTCTATACGGCAAATCCACCCAAGATTGGTTTGCGCTTTTTAAACAGGTATATTCAAACCCGGCAGCGATTGGCACGGTACTTGGCTTCGATTACTTCAAACCGCTCGCATCGCCCGCGCCTGCACTGAAAAATAACGCCTACGTTGGACGATACACGAACAATTACTTTGGCGACATCTCCATCATCGAAAAGGAGGGCGGACTCGCGATCGTCGAGGGACCGAAGAACCAGACTTCGCCGATGAAGCACTATGACCGGGATACGTTTACCTACGAGACGGAAGGCGAAAATGCCGTTGGCAGAAGCGGCATCACCTTTACTGTCGGCCCAGACGGCAAAGCTGCCCAGGTGTTCGTGGAAAATCTTAACGTACGCGGCGAAGGAGTTTTCAAACGCGTTTCCGCCGCGAAGTAGCTTGACACCGTGTTCGCGTTGGCGGGGAACGGTGTTATTTCTTTCTCGCGTTGAGCCTACGAAATGACCACTCGGCTTAAAACAGTTGCGCGCACCAAACCAAAATCGAGAAGGGATGCGCCGAGTTTCGGTTTCACCTCATCGGAACTGCGCACGCTGCGGGCGCTGAAGTCACCGGCGGGCATTCAGCGGTTTCTCGATGAACTGCCCTATAATCTCAGCTTCACTGCGCAATCACCGCAAAAAGTTCTTCATGATCGCACCGCATCTTGCCTCGAGGGCGGCATTTTTGCCGCGGCCGCGCTCCGCGTCATCGGATTTCGGCCTCTGATTTTCGATTTGGAAGCCGAGCAGGATACAGATCATGTCGTCGCCATCTTTAAACGCCGTGAACACTGGGGCGCGGTCGCGAAATCGAACTTCACCGGCTGCCGTTATCGCGAACCGGTTTACCGCAATCTGCGCGAACTGGCCATGAGTTATTTTAATGTCTACTTCAATCTTCGCGGCGAGCGGACGCTGCGGCGATATTCACGTCCGGTGAATCTCGCCCGCTTCGATCGCCTTAACTGGATGGCGACACAAAAGCCGATCTGGTTCATCGCCGAATATCTTTGCGAAATTCCGCACATCCCGCTGCTCGCGCCAGCGATGGAAAAACGCCTTACGAGAGTCGATTCGCGCACGATCAAAGGCGAAATGGTCGGTCATCGAAAAAAATAGGGTATCGCAGGCTGAAAATCTGCGGTCGATTTATCGGCGGACCAAATTCTTTCGGGTGGCAATTCGTTGCGCGTCGGTTGCCTGGAGCTCCGTCGAATCGCCCTAATCCATAAAGAAAGCGAACTGGCCCGGGTTCCTGTCTCCGCCAATCTTCATTTGTGGCGTTTCACCGAAACGCGCTACAAATTTTTTCCAGGCAGGCTAAGTTGTTGAATGAGCATCCAAGTTTACGGCTGCAATCACGTCGCCATCGAGGTGGATGACATCAAAAAGGCGGTCGCGTTCTACAAAGACGTCTTTAATCTCGAGCAACTCGACCGCGGCGAAGGCGACGCTTTTTTTAAACTAGGCGAACACCAGTTCCTCGCCATTTTCGAGGTAAAGAAGTTGCATCCCGGAGGAATGCGACACTTCGGAATCATGGTGCGCGACGAACAGCAACTTGCCGAAGTGCGCAAAAAAATAACTGGCAAATACAAATTAAGACTTCAGCCGCCGTTCCGCTGCGATTTTCACGATCCTTGGGGCAACCGGATTCAGGTTGTCGATCTTCACGACGAATCCCTGATCTGGCTTTTGCCTTACCGCGAAGTGCAAAAAACTGGGATCAGGTTCGACGGAAAATAAACAAATGCAGCTCTTGCTTGAGCGCTGCACAGTCCGGCCATGGCGGCTCGATGACACGGCGTCACTAGCCAAACATGCGAACAACCGACGAATTTGGCTTGGTCTGCGTGATTTGTTTCCGCATCCATACACCGTCCATGATGCGAAGCAATTCCTCCAGCGCGCAACGAGTGCGCAGCCGACAACAGACTTTTGCATCGAGATCGATGGGTCGGCTGCCGGTGGAATAGGAATTCGGATTGGTGAAGACGTCCGTCGGCACACCGCAGAACTTGGTTACTGGCTGAGCGAGAAATTCTGGGGACAGGACGTAACCAGCGAAGCTGTGACTACATTCACCGACTATTGTTTCGAGAATTTTCCGCCCCACCGCATCTACGCCGAGCCATACGCGAATAATCCTGCTTCACTTCGGGTCCTCGAGAAAGCCGGTTTTGTTTTAGAAGGACGATTGAAAAAGAACGTAATCAAAGACGGGCAAATTCTCGATTCACTTCTTTACGCAAAGACGAAGTAGCTTGATGCAAACGCTTGCGCATCGATCTTTGGACGATGGAACGGTTAGCAGGCAAGAACATTCTCATCACGGGTGCATCGCAGGGGCTGGGGCGCGAAATGGCGCTGCGATTTGCGCGCGAAGGTGCGGTTGGACTTTCGCTTGTCGCCCGACACGGCGATCAATTGAGCCAAGTTTGCGATGACCTCCGCAAACTCGCGCCGAAGACAGACATCGTCGCAATCGAGGCCGATGTGAGCAAGCCGCGCGACATCGAGCGTATTGTCGCGACAGCCCTGGCCCAATTCAAAGGCCATCTCGACGTGCTCGTGAACAATGCCTCCACCATTGGGCCGTCGCCGATGCCAAACCTGCTCGATTATCCGATCGAAGATTTCCGCGGAGTCCTCGATACAAATTTGATCGGCCCATTTTTGCTGATAAAGAACGCCCTGCCGGCGATGATCGAGCGCGGTGGTTCTATCATCAACGTAACTAGCGACGCAGGCCAGGTCGGTTACCCAGGCTGGGGCGCCTACGGCATTTCCAAATTCGGCCTTGAAGGGATGTCGCAAACGTGGGCATCGGAATTGGAAGACACGAATGTGCGCGTCAATTGGGTCGATCCGGGAAGCATGAACACGGCGATGCATCGCGCCGCGGAACCCCAAGAGGATCCAACGGAATGGGCGAATCCCACTGACGTGACCGATGTTTTTGTCTTCCTCGCTTCCGATGAATCGAAGGGCATCACGGGAAAGCGGTTTCAAGCGCAAGAACAGTGGAAAGCTACCCTCTCAAAATAAATGGGCGCACCATTTGCTTTTACGTTGCCGCCGGAACTAAGCGCGAAGGAGCCGCCGGAGCGGCGGGGCGTTCGGCGCGATCAAGTGCGATTGCTCATAATCGAACGCGCGACCGGAAAGATCGAGCATACCCGTTTCGACAAGATCGACAGTTACCTGCGACAAAAGGATCTACTTGTTTTTAATTCCAGCCGCACGCTCCCGGCTTCGCTGCGCGGTTGCAGTTGCGGCGCGCGGCATGGTCCTTGCATGGAAGTCCGTCTGGCCGAGCACTTGCCGGACGATTCCTGGCTGGCGCTTCTTCTTTGCGAGCAGGGCGATCCTTTCGGCTGCGGATTACGTGAGGGTATGCAAATCGAATTCGCGGAAGGACTCAACGCCGCCGTGCTGGCGCGCGACGCGAGCATTCCGCGTCTTTGGAAACTGCACTTCTCGATTTCCGGGACGCAACTCGTCGATCTGATCTACCGGTTGGGAAAACCGATCCGGTACGAGTACGTCTCGACGCCATGGGATCTTGATTATTACCAAACCGTTTACGCGAAAGAGCCCGGCTCGGCCGAAATGCCATCCGCCGGCCGCGCATTTACCTGGAAATTGTTGCTTGATCTAAAGCGCCGCGGTATCGAGACCGCCTACATCATTTTGCACACCGGACTTTCTTCCTACATGGACGACGAACTTGATCGCGCCCATCCCGCTTCAGAGGAAGAATATTTCGTCAGTCGAATTACCGCTGAGAAGGTCAATTCGGCACGCGAGAATGGCGGCCGCGTCATTGCGGTTGGCACGACTGTCGTCCGTGCTTTGGAGTCAGTTGCCGATTCGGATGGCTGCGTAAATGAAAAGGAGGGCTACACGCGACTAACAATCAATAGTCAACATCGTTTGAAAGCAGTCGATGGATTGCTGACCGGTTTGCACGAGCCGGAGGCGAGCCATCTCGATTTGCTGAGCGCATTTTTGTCCGCCGAAAAGATTCGCGCGGCCTACGAAGAAGCGATTGCGAGAAAATATCTCTGGCACGAGTTCGGCGATCTGAATCTAATTTTGTGAGGACCGGCGAAGTGTCAGCGCCGGCAATTACCGAACGTTATCTGGCGCTGGCGCCATACATCACGCCGACTTCGCCATGAACCTCGTGCGAACTTTCCGGTTCGCGGATGATGGAATTTGGATCGGTTTGCGCGGCTTGTTTCGTTGCACAGCCAGAAAGCAGTGACCAAGACGTAATGAAAACTACAAACATCCTGGCAAACATTTCGCTATCTCTATGTCGTCGGGATGCAAGTCAAACGCTGTCGCGTTTCGTTACCCAGAGCGGCATATCGTACGCGAGCGGCGATTTCATTTATTTACGGCCGCCATGGGTTGATTATACCGTTCACTCGAAGGTCGCTTCGGCATACTCACGATTCGCCTTCCAACATTACTCATCGGTGGCGTACTGGGGAGTCATGGCGGCCACGGTGTGTATGTGAGTCTTTTTGCCGGCCTCGTTTTCATGGCCGCCATTTTCATAACGATGTTCCTTCTTTATTTTGTGCGCGCCGTTCCTTATTCTCGCGTTTTGAGAGCAGCCGCCGAACGAAGCTCGCTGCTCGGCGGAGACAAACGAATTCACCTTCGCATCGATGAAGAGCGATTACATGGGACGGTCGAGGGCCAGGTGGAGAGCTTCGCGCCATGGTCAGCTTTTCGGTGTTTCGCGGTAGCCGATGGGCATTTGGTTATTGAGCTCGCGGGCGATCTCTGGGCAAATATCCCGCGACGTTCAATCGCACAGGGAGATACCGCCTTCGATGAAATCGTTGGAATACTTCGTTCACACCAAATTCCCGAGCGAGGCCGCCCACCATCTAACCCCTATGTAGGGTGTCAAGTGTGGCGGCGAGGGGGGTAGTTAGTTGCTTTAGGTCGTTGGTTCATCGGCGTGATTCGCAGGCAAAAAAATCCGTCGATCGACATGAAGAATTAACTGGCAATCGCCGCCTGCTGCGACACGTTCAATCCCTCGTACGTTTCTGTGACGATGTTGTCGACCACGGCTTTCATATCGTGCGCGCGTTCCCACACACCAAATTGTCGATCCGCTCCAGTGCCTTCACGCATGATCCGCTCGATTACTTCGGTCGAGACGAACTCGAGCAGTTCATTTAACAAACTGCGCGTCTCGTCCTCGGCTTCCTTGCCGAAATCGATCAGTTTCCCATCGATGCCATAGCGGGAGGCGCGCCAGCGATTTTCGTCAAGAAGCCGCCGGCGATAAACCCGGAAGGTGATGTTTTGGCGGAGCAGCTTGTGCAGTTTCGCGATCACGGCTTGAATCAAAGCTGCGATTGCGAGCGTGTCGTCCACTCGGGATTGCGCATCGCACACGCGCACCTCCAGGGTGTCGAAGAACGGATGCAACCGGATGTCCCACCAGATTTTCTTCGCGTTATCGACGCAGCCGGTTTTGACCAGTAACTTGCAGTAATCTTCGTACTCGGAAAGGCTCTCGAACGCATCCGGAATGCCGGTGCGCGGAAAACGCTCAAAGACTTTGAGCCGATACCCTTTTAATCCAGTGTTATGACCAACCCAGAACGGTGAATTCACCGACAGCGCGTAAATGTGAGGCAAAAAATAGCGCGCCTGATTCATCACATGGATGGCGACATCGCGATCTGGAATGCCGACGTGGACGTGCAATCCGAAAATGAGATTCGCACGCGCGAGCAACTGCATATCCTTCACTATTTCCTGATATCGCTCGCCTTCGGTAATGAGCTGATCGTGCCAATGGGAAAACGGGTGCGTGCCGACGGATGCGATCTTTAGTCCGGCCCGGCCCGCGAGTTCCGCCAGTCTGCTGCGCAGGTCGATGACGTGAGCGCGCGCATCGATAATCGACTGGCAAATTTCGGTGCCGAGCTCAACCACAGATTGATGCATCTCCGGTTTGATCTGCTCTTTGAGCATGATTTTTCCGCCCTCAAGGATTTCATGAATATGGGACCGCAGCTCGCGCGTCGCCGGATCGATAATCGCGAATTCCTCTTCGATGCCGAGAGTGAAGACGTGTTTCTTGGCGCT
>Ga0209473_1000266_pt1 | contig 33402 bp, 32 predicted proteins | sample GraSoiAngelo_133_FD_185890 | JGI IMG/M metagenome (GOLD analysis project Ga0209473, IMG submission 185890) | Grasslands soil microbial communities from the Angelo Coastal Reserve, California, USA - 14_0929_05_20cm (SPAdes) (version 2) | ecosystem: Environmental > Terrestrial > Soil > Grasslands ...
CGAAGGTCGCGTCTCGTTTATCAAGAACAATGTTGATCATCACACCGGGGCCACGTTCGGTTCCCATGAGAATTACCTGATGAAACGGGAGGCGCAGTTCACGCCGCCGATTCTCGGAACTCTGCTCACTTTTCTGGCTACCAGGCAGATCTTCACTGGCGCCGGTCGAGTCGGCCAGTCTAATCCATTAGCATTCGATTTCGAGCCGCCGCAACCGGAAGCACAGATTAATTTCCAGCTTAGTCAACGCGCTGATCATATCGTGAACGACATTTATCAGTGGGTGCAATTTAATCGCGCCATCATCAACGCACGCGACGAGCCGCTAGCCGATTACCGAAAATATCGGCGGCTTCATTTGCTAATCGGCGACTCCAACATGAGCCCCTTTGCGACCGCACTAAAAATCGGTACTACCGCCTGCGTCTTGTCGTTGCTGGAGGATGGCCGTTTGCCGCGAGATCTTGTCCTGGCGGACGCCGTGCAGAGCACACGCGACATCTCTCGTGATCCCACTCAACGATGGATTGTCCATCTTGAGAATGGCAAAACCATTGGCGCAGTCGACGTGCAGTGGGAATTTCACCGGTTAGCGCAAAAATATCTCCGGAACCGGAGCGCGGAAACTGACTGGCTGTTGGAAAGTTGGAGCTTTGTCCTTGAGGCGCTCGACAAAAATCCTCAGTCACTGATTGGCGGAGTCGATTGGATCACCAAGAGGTGGTTGCTCGAAACATTTATGGAATCGGAAAAATTGAAGTGGGATGATTGCTGGCTGCAAAGCATCGATCTCGAATATCACAACATCGATCCAGGCTGGGGATTATTCTTCGGCGTCACTGCGGGCAAGCGGATCGCGGAGTGGAACAACAGCGTCCGCCGCCCACGTGCGACACGCAGTCCCCCGCTTAATACGCGTGCATTAGGTCGCGCTCACGCAGTTGCCTTTTTCCAGAAATGCGACTTCCCGTACGTCATCAATTGGGATTCGATCGCCTGTGACAGCCGCGATTTTCTTGTCATGGGCGATCCATTCGAAACTTACTATGAAGAAGTGGATCGGTTTTTGGCCAAACCGCGCTCACCGGGCACGCCAATGGAAGAATAGCGGGTAGTCGTCGGCGTGGCGCTTACTCGGGCACAATCACCGCCTGCGCCTGGTGTTTCGCTCAGTCGAGACGGTGAAGCAAAGAGATACCGTAATTTTCCTGGAGAACCGGAGCTTCTGTAGATACCTGGGCTGCGTCGAGTTCGATCTGTTTGGGATCTTCCTCGCTCTCAATCTTGATGAAGCCATCGATTGGCTGTTTCACCGCTTCGGCCAGATCGCCTAACGACTTGATTTCTTTGCCGTTCACTTTTGTCACGGTCAGGTAAGAGAGGTCATCGTAACCGATCGTGCTATTGGCCGGGAGCACCTGGCTGAGAATAACAACGCGGCGATTTCCCTCCGGAAACAACTCCGACTGAAAGCGGTCGAGATAAACGAATCGCTGGGGCGCTTCTCTTTGCCAGTTCGCGCCCCATTCCTTTAGATATTGACGAGAAAGCTCCTGAAAAATAAGGCCACCGAGTACGTAATACGAGGGCGGTTGATCGAGATTGTAGGGTGGGCTGACGTAATCTCTCGCGTCGCGGTGTTCGAGTGTGACATTCAGTTCCATTGGTTTTCCGCTGCGTCGAATGAGAAACGGTACATTGTCTCCGGAATAAGCGTGAGCCGTGAGTAGATTTGTGAATTCGATTTTGCCGTAGAGCGGATCGACATAATTACCGTTTTGATCAATCTCATTGTTCGCGACCGCTTTCACAATGTCACCCACTTGCAGTCCCGCTTTCATCGCCGGTGTGCGGGGTTCGACATTCGTAACGTAAACGCCGCCGTTTTTACCCGTTTCTCCTGCGAACTCACGCAGTTCCGGATCGCGCGTCGGAAAAAATGAAAACCCAACGGATGGAAAACCACGATAATTTTGCCCCTCAGCCTCCTTTAGAAAATGCGTTATGATGGGTGCCGGGATGGCATCGAGCAGTTGCGAGCGCGAATCGTAGCGAAGTAGCAATCCGGCGAGCTTGTTGTTCTTCACCAGCGGTACGGTGTAGCTGTTCTCGCGGTACTGCATTGGGATACTAATGCGGTAGGTGAGAAATTGCCCAATATCGATGGGATACTGTGTCATTTGTATAGTTGTGACCAAGCCCTCCGTTGCGAGCAAGGCGCCAGTGGGCTCAAGTTGCCACGCTGCAAGGCGATCTCCGACCACCGTGTCGAGTGCGATTTCGAGCGGAGTGATTCCATCGAGGAATGCTTTGTCCGTTGGCTCGAGCAGCGCCAGGTTTGCTTCATAATCAATCACCTCGACTTTGGCCGCGGTTTTTTCTCCAGACTCGGCGCGTTCCAACTCCACGTAATTTTGATTCGCAACCAGGTCCGCGGTCACCAGGACATGGCCTTTCGATAAAACAGCGCCGAGTGCACGCTTCGAAAACGGCGCTTTTTTTTGCCATGGACGAAAATAATCGTAGGACTGGCCGGTCACGTTCACACGGACGAGCGCAAGTTGCTTTTGCGTGCTCATCGGCGCTGGCACAGCCGGTTCCTTTTTTCCCAGTGCGCCGGAGATTCCGAGAAGAAGTATTCCCGAAACGATGAATAAATTCTTTTGCATCTCTAGGTCTTGTTTGCTTGTTCCGGCGTTTTTGTCACGGGCTGTTCTTCGAGATTTTGCTCTTTCAAAACATTGTAACGAGCCTTGATTCGTTCGCGTGCGGCTTCCACTTTGTTGCGATCAAGGACCAAAGGGGGCCCGTCGCCGATCATGCGGATAACAAAGCGCTCTGGCGTTTCGGCAAAGGCGTTCGCAACCTCATCCAGCGTCCGAACTTTCTTGCCATTAATTTCGTCGACAATGCCGCCGCGGTATGGCGCCAGATATGTGTTGATCGCGTCTGGCAAAATGTTCGTCAGCACAATCACGTCCGGATGCTGCAGGTAAAGTTGCTCGACAACGAAGTATTCGAAGAAATGGCGGAGGCGTAGATCAGTTGGTCGATAGGCTTCGAGTAGATCGAGGTTTAGTGGCTGGAAGAGTAAGCCCCCGTAAAGCACATAACGAGGACGAACATCATAGCGGTGGGCCTGAACCACATACGGCCAGGGCGTGTATAATTTTATCGTTACCGTGATTCGCTGCTTGTTACGCCAAACGTCCAATCTAACCGAATCGCCATTGAATTTTCGTTCCACTACTTCCTGAAACTCCGCGCGCTCCCCTTCCAGTTCGACATTCGAATCGCTCGCGATTGGATGATCATCGATCGCAAGAAGGACATCGCCGGGTTGGATAATGCCGGCCGATGGTCCGGCTGTTACCACCGTGCTCACGAGAACGCCACGATCGTCGTCTTTTAATCCGAGAAACCTTCTCTGGGCTGGATTTTGCAGTTTCGAATAAGTGATCCCGAGATCGGGATATTTATCGTAATGGGTGTCACTAATGTCCTTTAAGAACCGGTTGATGACCGGAGTGGGAATCATGTAGGCAACGCCTTGCGCGACATCGCCGCTGTAACCTTGAAACGCGACGCCGACCACCTTCGCATTCTGCATCACTGGTCCGCCACTGTTGCCCGGATTAATCTGCGCGCTGATCTGGATCGCGAGATGCTGATCGATTGACGAATGGGTGTAGAGTTGAAAGTCAATCCGTGAGATAATCCCCGTCGTCACCGACATTCGCTCGCCGCCAATTGGATAACCATAAGCCGACACTGTCGATTCAAGCGCAGGAATTCCGCCGAATTTTAGCGGCAACATGTTCTTAAAAAAATCCGGAGCTGACACGGTGACCAACGCCAAATCGCAATCGTGCGCCACGAATTGCACAGTCGCCGGATATTTGTTGGGATCGCCCTCACGTTCCACCGTCAAATAGCGGCTGTTGCTCACGACGTGCGCGTTTGTGAGAATTCGATTACCACTTATGACAAACCCAGCGCCCACCCCACGCTGGATCCCTCCGGAATTCCACGGCGCTTTGTAATCTGGCTCCACCGATGTAGCGGTGATCCGGACTAGGCTCTTTTGAACAGGACCATTTGGTTTTGGCGGCGCAATCGGGACTGGGACAGGAACCACTGCTTGCGCAGGTGCGGTCGGCCGCGACGGACCTGCGGGTGCAGGCGCTTGTGGCGCAATTGGAGAGGGCGCCGGAGTGTTTTGCTGGGCGTCCGAGGCGAATCCAGCCAGCAGGCTAATGCAAACAAAAATGAGAGTACGCTTCATAGACGAAAGGTTAAGAAATTGAAACGAAGTAATCGAAAATCAAATCGCAGATGACGTGCCAGACAGAACTGACATAATAAATGCCCTTGCCGTTCAAGATCCGCGATTTGCGAAGGATGAAGAATTGATCGGTTTTCGTGTTCTTTGCGTTTTTCCATGGGTCGGCCGGCGAAGTGGAAAAATTAAATTCCAGCGCGATCGAGAAGTGATTTGAGGACTTTTTCCGCTTCAAAAACGTCACGGGCCAGTTCGCGGGCAGCACGAGAGTGTCTTGCGTAATCGGCATTGATTGTTTTCACTGCGTCGACAATTTCGTCCAGCGATCGGAACGAGAGCAGGCCCGCCTTGCCGCCATAGTGTTTTGTGAAACCTGTTTCCTGAATTATGACGGGCCGCCCGGCCGCGAGATAGCAGGCGCTGCGATCGCTGAACCAACCGGTGTTTAGTCGAACGTATTGATCCTTTGCGACTGTGAACTCGCCTTTCGAACGGCGAATGTAATCGCGGTAAAGCCAATAATCGACGCTAAGTTGAAGCGGCGAAATCAAACGCCAGTCGTTTCGCTCAAATTTCCATCGTGTTCGTCGATCTTCAATGTTTGTGGCGAGTTCAAACGTTTCAGCGGATTTTCTCGGGGCGGCAACGAACCGGATGAATTCGCGCGATTTGCTCCAAAGATATCTGTCGCCGCGCCAGGTGATGTCTTTTAAACCGCTTGTGGACCAATTCGCGACCGATGTGAAGACCGCGACGGGTGACGGTGCGCGATTTGTCTTCCACAGATCAATCACGATTGGTTGTCGCGTGGGCGACCACTTGAATCCGTGTTTCGGTACGGGGAAATTTTTTGAACCGACATTTTCACCGAACGTGAACAGAGCGTGGTGCCGCCATAGATAATCGGCGGTCGATCTTACACCCTTGTCGACCTTGATTTGCTCAACCCCTGGATCGCTCTCAATATACAGAATGCGATCACTTGTGAGCAGATCGTCATTGAATTCTTGTGTGCCGCAAATGTTCAGGATCGCGTCGGCGTCGCGATAAAGCTGCCGAATCTTTTTCAATGATAGGCCTGCCGTCGGCTGCCCTCGGAGATACCGTGCACAAAACGCCCAGCGATTTTTGAAACCGAATTCTACTGATAATCTATTGAGAAGTCGGGCCGCGTAATCGAACTCATTGTTTACCTCGAAGGTCTCTGGGTTGTAGGGCAATCGTGCTGAATCCTCGATGTAATAAACATCGTGGCCGAGCCGTTGCAGGCCTACGACGTAATGAATGTGCTGCCAGATCACGCCCGCGATCGGGCACGATCCCATGAAGCCCATGACCACGATGCGCCTGGGCTTCATGAGAAAGAAAACATCCAACGCTCAGCAGTCAGCATCGAACATCGAAGACACAGCGTTGGGCGTTGGATGTTCGACGTTGGATGTTCGACGTTAAGTTGAATCACGCTTCAAATTGCTTAACGATAACGGCCGGATTTCCTGCGACCACGGTGTTTGGCGGAACGCTTTTCGTAACAACTGATCCTGCGGCGACCACGGAATTCTCGCCAATGGTCACGCCTTTCAGAATGATCGCATTCATCCCGATCCAGACGTTATCCGCGATTTTTACGGGAGCGGTTTTTAATTTTGGACGCGGCGGGCGATTTTTGAAATAGGGGGCGAGAGCTTGCGCGTCGATGAGACGCTGCGCAGGCTCGAGCGGATGAAAATCGGAATCGGCGACGCCGACATTCCACGAAACCAAGCAATGCGATCCGATCTCGATCTTCTCCTCGGCCATAATGAGCGCGCCGTTCAGAAGAGTGAAATCGCCGATTGTGCACTGGCCATTCTCTCCGACAGAAAACGAGCAGCCGGCGTAACACGAGACGTGCTTACCGACCACAACTGCGCACGGTTTTTTGCTGACCAGCTTGCGAAAAATCTGTGCGCTCTCGCAGTAAAATCCTTCGCCAAATTCCACATTTTCCGGGATCGGTTGCGTCCACCAATCGCCTTCAACGTGTCGATCCTTTCGGACGTTGCTCATAAGGGAAAGTTTCCCGAGCTGTAAAATTTCGCGTAAAGACCGCCGCGGGCGGCCAATTCAGGTCCGCGACCTTTCTCGATAACGCGTCCGCCTTCAAGGACGACGATTTGATCGACATTGTGAATGGTTGCCAGACGATGCGTCGCGATCAACGTTGTCCGGCCGCGCATCAGTTCCTTGATCGTTTCCATGATCGCCGATTCAGTCTTCGGATCGAGTGCCGAGGTGGGTTCATCGAGAAGCAAAATTGGCGCATTTTTTAAAAATGCGCGCGCAATGCCGATGCGCTGCCGTTGACCGACGCTCAAATGTCCGCCTCGTTCACCAACAAGACTTGCATACCCGTTCGGCAGTTGCCGAATGAAATTGTCCGCCTGCGCGCGACGCGCTGAAGCGACAATTTCTTCTTCGGTAGCTTCCGGACGGCCATAGGCGATGTTCTCTCGCACTGTTGTTGAGAAAAGTAGAGTGTCTTGCAAGACGATCGCGACCTGCGCCCGCAAGGTTTTCTTTGTGATGTCGCGCAGGTCGCGGCCGTCGAGTGTGATTGATCCTGCGATTGGGTCATAAAATCGCGGGACTAAACTCAGCAATGTGCTTTTGCCAGCTCCGGTACCGCCTACCAGCCCGACGATCTGGTTCGGTTTGATATCAAGATCGAGATTGCGCAGGACGTGTCGATCTTGCGCGTAACCAAAACTTACGGACTGGAACGCGATCGCGCCTTCGGCGGAGGAAATCGCAGCCGCCTCTGGGGAATCAACGACATCATCTTGTCGATCCAGAACTTCGAAACAGCGTTTTGCACCAGCGGTTGCACCTTCCATCGCCCAAGTCGTATAAGTGAGCGACTCCAGCGGCTGATAAAGCATCAATAAGTATGCGCTAAAGATAAGAAGTGACCCGAGGGTAAGAGTGCCGGCAAGAACATGCAGCGTGCCGATATAATACATCCCGGCGGTGCCAATCACCATGAGCGTGCTGATCACCAGTGCGCTGTTTACGTTTGTTAAAGTGAGCCGCAGGTTGGCCTGCAAACTTTGCCGGGCTTGCTGGTGAAATTGTCGTACTTCAAATTCTTCGCGTCCAAACGCGTGCACCATTCGGATCGAACTCAGTCCTTCCTGCGCTTGAGCCAAGACGGCGCTCTCCTGTTCCTGGATGGATGTTGATTCACGACGAATCTGACGCGCGAAAACATAAATTGCGCCGACAATCAGTGGAACGATGGCGAGCGAGACCAACGTCAGCCGCCAATCCAGCCGCAACATGATCACGAATGTTGCGACGAGTGTGATTGTCGATCCAAAGATGTTGGTGAAACCTTTGTTGTAGATCGTCTGGACCGACTGTGAATCGTAAGCGACGCGGAAACTGGAATCCGTCGACCGGCGCGCGTCGTGATATTTGAGCGAGAGCGATTGGAGATAGGAGTAAAGATCGGTGCGCAATTTAAGGAGCGCCTGCAGCCCAATTTTCACGAAGAGGTAATTTGTGGTCCAATTTATAATTCCCCAAAGGAGCTGAATCGCGACAAGTGCAAGGCAGAGCAGGGGAATCCAGGTGCGCCAATCAGGGCGAATCGCTGGGCCGGTTCGCAAAAAATCGTCAACGATGATCTTGAACGGCCACGGCTTGAGCAGGTTCAGGCCGATTCCGAGAAGCGAGAGAAGGAGCCCGAGAACCGTTTGTCCCAGGAATGGTCGGTAGTAGCGGAGAACGCGTCGATAGATCCACATGTAGAAATTTCAGGTTGCAGATTTCAAATTTCGGATTGAACTACGGCGGACTCAAACTAGACCGACATCGAGAGATTTCCCCAGACCTTCGCATAAAGCTAGGGCTTGGCAGGCGACTTCGCTCGGAATGACAACATGCATTACCTTCTTGAAACATGGTTCAGTTGGGTTCTGAGTGGCGGCTATATTGGCATCGTTGTGTTGATGGCAATGGAGAGCTCGATCTTTCCGGTCCCGAGCGAGATCGTCATTCCGCCGGCTGCATTTCTCGCCGCCCAGGGGAAACTCAGTTTCGGGGGTGTGGTGCTGGCCGGTACGCTCGGATCGTATCTGGGCTCAGCCATCACGTATTGGGTGTCGCGACTAATCGGCCGCCCGTTGATCGTGAAATATGGCCACTTCGTCCTTCTTGGTCCCAAAAAACTCGAACAGGCCGAGCATTGGCTGGCTCGCTACCAAGCTGGCGGAGTTTTCTTCGCGCGGCTGCTTCCAGTTATTCGCCATTTGATCTCGATTCCCGCAGGGATCGTTCGGATGAGTTTTGGGCTATTCAGTTTTGTTACGCTCGCCGGGTCGGCGCTTTGGTGTTGGATATTAGCTTATCTTGGCGACAGGGCGTTTCGCATCGAGCCCGAACTTCTAACAAGTCCCGAGGCCCTGGTCCGTTTTATCCATGGACAGTCGCGCGGAATATTGCTCGTGATCACTCTGTTCGCCGCCCTTTACATGTTAACGGTGCGATTGATGAAGCCCCGTTCCGGCCCATAATTCGTGCTAACCGTTGACGGATTTCCGTTGGACGTTGGATTTTGAGGAGCGATCTCGCCCAGATTCGGCCTCTCAAGGAATTTTGTGTTCGAAAGTTGAACAAAAGTGTCGCCGAATGGTCAGTTTAAAGGTGCATAAGCACTGAATAACTACCATTCAGACATGGACGAGATATTCACAGGGAACGATGGCATTGAAATTGCTCTTCACAAAAACGGGCGTAACATGAAAAAGAACCAACAAGTTCTGAGACCGCGCTGCAGACTCTCGCTCGGCGATCTTGTCCTCGCAGTTAGTTCGTGCACGAAGAGTACCAAAGAGACGGTGGCAACAGTGGCGGACCTTTTTGCAACCGGTCAGGTGCGTTTGCAAAACAACGGGCGTTTCATGCGTGCCCGCGTTTGTTGACCGGCTGAGATCGACCGTCGAATTCTGAAATCGCTCAGCTAATTTATCCGGCGCGATTTTTTTGTACACAAAACGCTTTTCGCGCTCAGCGCTCGCTTTTATCTTGCGGAAGTGATCGATCGTTACTCCCGGCCAGAGATGCGCAGGATCTGGTCGGACGAACGCAAGTTTGAAATTTGGCTTGAGATTGAAGTGCTCGCCTGCGAAGCAATGGCTGAGCTTGGCCAGATTCCGAAGCGGGACGCAGCGGAAATTCGGAAGCGCGCGCGGTTCTCCATTCCTGAGATCGCGGAGATCGAGAAGCGGACAAATCACGACGTCATCGCCTTTCTCGAGAATGTTGCTGAATCGGTCGGACCAGCGGCGCGCTGGATCCATCAAGGGCTCACTTCATCAGATATCCTGGACACAACGCTCGCAGTTCAACTGACAGAGTCGGCGACGATCCTTCTCGATGATTTAAAGAAGGTGCGCGCCGCAGTCGCAGATCGAGCGCGACGATTCAAAATGACACCGATGATCGGGCGGAGCCATGGCATTCATGCCGAGCCAATCACGTTTGGTCTAAAGCTTGCGCTGATGTTCGACGAGTTCGGGCGTGCGGAAGAACGTCTGACACAAACGCGCGAGCGTATCCGCGTCGGTAAAATCAGCGGCGCCGTCGGTACACATGCCCATGTCGATCCCAAGGTTGAGCGCGTGGTTTGCGAGAAGCTGGGATTGAAACCCGCGACTCTATCCACCCAAATCGTACAGCGGGATCGGCACGCGGAGTTTTGTGGCACGCTCGCGCTTGCCGCTTCAAGCATCGACCGCTGGGCGACCGAATTTCGTCACCTGCAGCGGACTGAAGTTCTCGAAGTGGAAGAGTTTTTCGCTGAAGGACAGAAAGGCAGTTCAGCTATGCCGCATAAGCGCAACCCGATTACCAGTGAGAGGCTGAGCGGACTAGCGCGCGTCATTCGCGGCAATGCAGTGGTCGCGTTGGAAAATGTGGCTCTTTGGCACGAGCGCGATATCAGTCACTCAAGCGCCGAGAGAATCATCCTGCCGGACTCGTGCATTCTTCTCGATTACATGCTAGTGCAGTTGCGCGAGCTCCTGAAACGCTTGCAGGTTTATCCGGAACGGATGGAGCAGAATCTTGACCTGACAAAGGGCCTTTATTTCAGTCAATCGATCTTGCTTGCACTGACGCGTGCGGGCGCGGAACGCAAAAGCTCATATGAAGCCGTCCAAAACGCAGCGATGAAAACCTGGAAAGGCGAGGGGACATTTGCGGAGAATGTGAAACGCGAACCCGAAATCGTGGCAAAGCTTTCCGCGGCGGAAATTGATCACCTTTGTTCACTCGACATTCACTTCCAACATGTCGATGCAACATTCAAAGCGCTCGGCTTGGATTAGAAACCTTAGTGGCGCTCCTCGATTGAATTTCTTATTCGTAGCGGAGCGCTTCAATAGGATCGAGGGCTGCTGCCCGGTATGCCGGATAGAGCCCGAATCCGATGCCGATCGCTGAGCAGACGACAAGCCCGGCAAACGCCCAGCCGAAGGGGAAGATAATGTCCACCTTCAGCCAGACAGCCAGCAGATCGCCGCCAATCACTCCTAGAATGATCCCGAGGATTCCGCCTGCTTCGGAGATAAAAACCGCTTCGGTTAAGAATTGCCGCAAAATATCGCGATTGCGCGCCCCGATCGATTTGCGCACGCCGATTTCTTTTGTCCGTTCGGTTACACTCACCAGCATGATGTTCATAATTCCGATGCCGGCGGCCACGAGCGCTATGAAACTGATCACGAACGCGCCGATGCGCACCACACCCGCAATCGAAGCAAACGCGCTCTTGAGCGAATCATTCGAATAAATCTCGAAATCGTTTTCCTGATCCGCGCGCAGCCCACGCGCAATGCGCATCGCGCCGATGCCTCTATCGAGCGTTCCATTGTACGTTTCCTGCGAGAATGATTGGGTTGCGATATTCACCGTGCGTTTCGCTTCACCGAAGTCTTCGAAAAAGCGCGTGATCGGCATCATGCAAATGTCGTCCTGGCTTTGCCCGAACGAGGTGCCTTTTTCCGCGAGGACGCCAATAATAGTATAAGTATGTCCGCTCATTCGGATGACTTTGCCGATGGGTGATTCGTGAGGGAACAACCGTTTTTCGATCATTTTTCCGACGACAAGCACATGCCGGGCAAGATCGACATCTTCGTCGTTCAAATTGCGGCCATAACCGAGCGTGTAAGCATTCGCCGTGAGAAAGCTGCGGTTCGTCCCGACGATAAGGAGACTCGGCGTTGTCCTCACGCCATTATAAACTGCCTGACCTTTCAACTCGTAACCGAAACACTTGAGGCAAATCTCGCGCGCGTTTCCCTGCATTAATTCGTAATAATGCAGCGCCTGCCGGTAGCTAATGTCTCGCCGGTTTTGATATTTCTTCTTTATTTCGCCACCGGCATCGATGTTCACCGGGTATTTCGCGAACTGAAAAATATTTGAACCGAGAAAGCTCAGGCCGTTTTCGATCGAATTTTGCAGCGCGCCAATCGCCGTCATCACGGAAATGATAGAGAACACGCCAATCGTAGTTCCGATCATGGTGAGCGCAGCGCGGAGCTTGTTCGCGCCTAACGAACTCAACGCCATCGCTATGATTTCCCGAAATAACATGGCGATCTGGCGTTAGAGACTCATTCGTACCGCAGAGCCGTTACCGGATCGAGACGTGACGCCGTCCATGCCGGCGCGAATCCCGAAATCAAGCCGGTCATCACCGACACGATCATGCTCGCGAGGACGAGTCCAAATGAAAAGTGAATTGGGAAAGACGGAAAGGCTTTGTCGATTCCGAGGCACATGAAATACGCAAACGCGAGCCCAATAAAACCGCCGAGAAGACAGAGTGCGGTCGATTCAATCAGAAACTGCAGCAAAATGGTGCCTCTGCGCGCTCCGAGGGCTTTGCGCGTGCCGATTTCTTTCGTCCGTTCTTTTACGCTCACGAAAGTAATGTTCATGATCCCGATCGCCCCGACGAAAAGCGAAAGACCGGTGATGAAAAGCCCTGCAATCGCGATTGAGTTTTTGATCGGATCGAGCGTGCTCTTCAAGGCCTGTTGCTCGTTGATGCTGAAGTCGTCTTTCTTTTCCGGCGGCAACCCGCGCACGCGCCGCATCAATCCCGTGAGTTCGTCTTTCGCGTCGGTCAGCTTCGTCTTGTCCTTGGCTTTCACGAGAATGTCCGCTTTGCTTTTCGCGGTGAAATATTTCTGAAATGCGGGCAGTGGCATTACCACGATTGAATCGAGACTGAACAGCCCGAGAAACGAGCCTTGCCGGGAAATAACGCCGATCACTTTGAAAGGCTGACCATTAATCAGGACCGATTTGTCAATCGGACTGGCGGACGAAAAAAGTGCATCGGCTACATCATAACCAATCACGCAGACGTTGGCGCCGCTGCGAGATTCCAGTTCGTTGAAAAAGCGACCTTCTTTGAAATCAAATGTCGATGTAATGATGTAATCCGACACGGTGCCGCGGACCAAAACATTGTTCACTTCGCTGTCCGTGTATTTGACGCTGCGGTAAACACTGGAGGTCGGAATCGCGATGGTGAGGTTAGAGTTCGGCGTCATCGCGATCATGTGGTTAAGCCCGGCCGCGTATTCGGTCTTGATCTTCTTGCGGTCGCGGTAATTCCACCAGTCGTCCACTTTCCTCCACGGCCATTGTCCGACGTAGAGAACATCATCGCCGAAGATGGCCATGCTTTTGTCGAAACCGACTTGAATTCCGCCAATAGCCGTGCCCATCAACGTCACCGCCACGATGCCAATGATGACGCCAAGTGCGGTAAGAGTGGAACGCGTCATGTTCGAGCGCATTTGCGCCACAGCGATTTTCCAGCTTTCGCTCAGCTCGTAGACAAAACGTTTCATTGTCGATCTTAGCTTGCCGCCATCGATTCCATCGCAGGCATCACTCCAACTTCGTCGCTTTCGATAATACCGTCACGCAAATGAACGGTGCGCCGCGCATGCACGGCGATGTCGCGCTCGTGCGTAACGAGAATGATGGTGTTACCGCGAGAATACAGGTCCTCGAGCAACGCCATTATTTCTTCGCCGGTTTTGGAATCGAGATTGCCGGTGGGTTCGTCTGCCAGAATTATCGAAGGATTGTTCACCAACGCGCGGGCGATGGCCACGCGCTGGCGCTGGCCCCCGGATAATTCGTTTGGCTTATGATGGATGCGGTCGCCCAAGCCGACATCGACGAGTGCCTGGGTCGCGCGTTCTTCGCGCGCTTCCGGATCCATTCCTGCGTAGATGAGTGGAAGCTCAACGTTGCGCAGACTGGTGGAGCGCGGGAGCAAGTTAAATGTTTGAAAAACGAAGCCGATTTCCCGATTCCGAATCGCCGCGAGTTCGTCATCGTCCATGGCCGCTACGTTCTTGCCGTTAAACTCGTAACGTCCGGAAGTGGGGGTGTCGAGGCAACCAAACATGTTCATGAGCGTTGATTTGCCGCTGCCGCTTGGCCCCATGATCGCGATGTACTCGTTGTGGTGAATTTGAAGCGAGACTCCGCGCAAAGCCCGCACGATTTCTTCGCCCATCACGTAGTCCTTGGTGATGTTCTCGATGTCGATGACGACGGGACCCCGTGGTCGAGTCAAATCAGAGTTGAGCTTGTTCATCAAACACTCACACGCGGCGCGCCGCTCGACTATTTCGTGGCTTCCTTGTCGTAAGTAAGTTTGGCGCCGTCCTTTAATTTGCGGCTGATCGCGCTGTAACTGCCTGAAATCACTTCGTCACCCGGTTGCACGCCGCTCTTGATCTCCATGTAGGTGTCGTCCGAGATCCCAGTCGTTACCTTCACCATCTGCGCCTTGCTGCCTTTTTTCAGAAACACAACCTTGGCAATTTTTTCGTGCTCCCCCTTCTGCGTCGCCTTTTCCTGGCGCTCGTTAACGTAATCTGCGCTGTTGTCGCCTTTGTCTCGCTGCGCTGTCTTCTGTTTTTTCTTTTCGATCTCCTCCGGACTCAAGTTGGCGTCGCCGGTCCGAATCGTTACGGCCTGCATCGGCACAGCCACGACATCTTTGACCATGTTCGTTTCGATATCGGCCGTGCAACTTAGCCCCGGCTTCAATGTCACATCGTGATCGTCGATACGAATTTTTACCTCAAAGTTGGTTACTTCTTCCTGCGTTCCCGCACCGGTGGTCTTTCCTGTGTTCGCAATCTGATAAACGGTGCCGTGAAATTTCCGGTCACTGTACGCGTCAATCTTCACGTTGGCCTTGTCGCCAACTTTTACGTTTACGACGTCATTCTCGTTCACATCCACGCGCGCTTCCACGTGGCCGAGATCGGCCACGCGCATCACTTCCGTTCCCGCGAATTGCCCCGTCGCGACGATGCGTTCGCCCAATTTGCTGTTCAAAATTGTGACCGTTCCATCGATCGGCGAGTAAACTGTTGTCTTCGAAAGTTGCTCGCGTGCCTGACTCGAACCCGCTTGCGCGCGCTCGATCTCGTGCAGCGAACTTTCGTAGGTGTTCTTGGCCACGTCGTAAGCAGCCTGTGCGGCGTTGTATTCTTGAATAGAAATTGTTTTCTTCGCGAACATGTCGTCGGCGCGTTTGAGATCCTGCTCTGTCTTCATCATCGTCGCTTTCTGCTGCAGATTGGTTGCCTTCGCCGCGCTGATCGCCGCCTCTTGCTGCTCGAGCAGGGCCTTATAGGAATCCGGCTTTATCCGCACGAGCAGATCACCTTTTTTGACTGGCATCCCATCCTCAACTGGTAAATCGATAATCTCACCAGCTACTTCCGGTGAAATTTTCACCTCGGTTTCGGGTTGCACCTTTCCAGTGGCGGAAACGGTCTGTAGAATGGTCTTGCGTACCGCCTTCTCGGTAGTTACCGGGATCGGTTTCTCGCGTTTGCTCGCGATGACCGAGATAATGATCAGTAGCAGTACGATACCAATGGAGCCGAAAAGGATGTAGCGCCTGCGGCGCGAGCGGCGTTTCTTCGCGACTTCTGGAGCAAGTGGGGGCTTTTTCAAAATTTGATGCATAGAATGCTCGTTAGGCGGGAGGGAGTCGTCAGAAATTGTCTCAGTTTAGACCTTTGCAAAGCGAAACGGTTCACAAGATCGAGAATGGGATGCAACTAACTGGCACTTTGGATTCAACAACCTTTTGGCATTTGCATCTCGCACCGTTCCTCAATCCGCTCGATTGCCCACGCTGCATGCTCAGCAATCAATCCGTCTGGATCTGATGCCGCCTGTCTTAGCGCTGGCAGGTCAGCCAAACCGCCGACGTTGCCCAAGGCAACACAGACATTACGTAAGAAACCGCGTCGTTTAATGCGCTTTATCGGCGAATTCCTAAACAGCGCGCGAAATTCTGCGTCACCCAGCTTCAAATAATCCCGCAGTAACATGCCCGTCGTCGCTTTACGCGCGAAGAACGCGGTTTCGCGTGATGCTTGGGCAAACCGGTTCCAGGGACAAGCATCGAGGCAATCATCGCAACCAAAAATCCGGTTTCCGATAAGCGGCCGGAGCCCCAGCGGAATGGCACCTTTGAGCTCGATCGTAAGATACGAAATGCAACGCCGCGCATCCAAGCGATGCGGAGCGGTAATCGCGCCGGTGGGACACGCTGTGACGCAACGCTCACATGTTCCGCAGCGATCGTGTTGTGGAGAATCCGGCGGCAACTGGAGCGTTGTTAAAATTTCGCCGAGAAAGAACCACGTCCCGAGACGCGTATCGATCAGCATTGTGCTCTTGCCGTGCCAGCCGACGCCAGCTTGAGCAGCGTGATCGCGCTCCAAAATCGGTCCGGTATCGACATAACATTTTTGGATGCCGCCAAATCGGCGAAGGAAATTGTCGATCTCGTCTAGCTTCGCCTTCATAAGCTCGTGATAATCGTCGCCCCACGCGTAACGGGCGATTCTGCCGGTAGCTCCAGTGCCTTGCGCTTTTGAGTGTCCGCCTTGCCAGTAATTGAGTGCCAACACAATGACCGAGCGCGCGCCCGCCAAAACTTTCTGTGGATCACAGCGTTTTTCTTCGCCGCGTTCCAAGTAGCTCATTTCCCCGGCCGCACCTTTCCGTAGCCAGTTGAGAAACTCATCGGCGTGGGGCGGGACAGCGCAATCGGCGACACGGCACAAATCGAATCCAAGGTCGCGTGCACGCACAACGAGATCCTTTTTCAATTCCGCGCTCGACATCCGCGGCGCCACGTTGCTGGTCTCGGCTTTGACACTCATTCTCCGACAGGAAGATTCCTGATGTTGTTTAAAATCAACTCAGCGATTTGTTCGGGATTTTTTTTCCTAATGTCCACTCGCAAATCGGCTGCGCTCTTATAAATCGGTTGGCGTGCCTCCAGTAATTCCGATAACGTCACTTCGGGATTCGCTGTTCGCAATAGCGGGCGATTATCCAATCGTTGGATGCGGGCGCGAAGCGTTGCCTGGTCTGCATCGAGCCAGACAACTGTCCCCAATTGACGTAAAAGATCGACATTCTCTGCACGCAGAACGATGCCGCCACCTGCTACGATAATCGCCGGTTCTTCTGCAAATAGAGAACGTAATGTTTCGGTTTCGAGGTCGCGAAAACGTTCCTCGCCATGGGCAGAGAAAATTTCCTTGATCGGCATCTTCACCTTTTGGGAAATGAGTTCATCCGTATCGAACCGGCGAAATCCCGTTTGCCGTTCCAAGATTTTTCCGACGAGAGATTTCCCAGTTCCCATAAAACCGATAAGCACAATCGATCTTGAGGAGGCCACCTCGGAATATGTAAGCGAAGGTAACTCTTGCAAAGAAGATCGAGATTTGATTTCCGGTGCCCACTCAAAAACCCCTTTGCAACTTTCTAGGAAAACTGACAGCTTTCCTTAAAGCTAGTCTGTATGGCCAAATCGAAGTCCCCGGCGTTGGTCGCCGTCGTCATGGGCAGCGCATCGGATTGGGAGACCATGCGCCATTCGGTCCAACTTCTCGATGAACTTGCGGTGCCTAACGAACATAAAATTCTTTCTGCGCATCGCAGCCCTGAAGCGACGACTGACTTTGCTCGAAGTGCCGCCGATCGCGGTATCCGCGTGATTATCGCCGGCGCAGGTGGCGCGGCGCACCTCGCGGGAGTGATCGCGGCGCACACGTGGTTGCCCGTGCTCGGCGTGCCGATTCAATCGAAAGCGCTGCAGGGACTCGATTCGCTTCTTTCCATCGCGCAAATGCCGGGAGGCGTTCCCGTCGGCACGCTCGCAATCGGATCGTCCGGCGCAAAAAATGCAGGGCTCCTCGCGGCTAGCATCCTCGCGCTTTCCGATGACAAGGTCCGCAAAAAACTGGAAGCATTCCGGAAAAAGCAAACCGACGCGGTGCTCGCACAGCGAGTGCCGAAGTGAAAACAGAAATCGTTTCCTCCTGTGAGCGCGTGGAAGTAGTAGCGCTTTTGCGCGCGGGCGAAAGCGTCGGCTTGCCCACGGAAACAGTGTACGGCCTCGCCGCTGACGCGCTCAATCCGATCGCAGTAGCGAAGATTTTCGAAGCAAAAGAGCGTCCGCGCCTTGATCCTTTGATCGTCCATTTGCCGGACCGCGATTGGCTCGACGAAATTGCCAATCTTCCCGCACAAGATCGGCAGTTGATCTTGGAATTAGCGAGCCAGTTTTGGCCGGGCCCGTTCACGATAGTTTTGCCAAAACGTGAGATTGTTCCGGACATTGTGACTGCTGGCCTCGGCACAGTCGCGGTTCGAATCAGTGCGCATCCGGTTTTCTCCGAAATCATTCAAGCATTTGGCGCTCCGCTAGCTGCGCCAAGCGCAAATCGCTTCGGCCGCATTAGCCCGACAACCGCACAGCACGTTGTTGATGAGCTCAACGGACGAATCCATCTGATCGTCGATGCCGGAGCGACGACTTATGGAATTGAATCGACCATTGTAACCGTACACGACGGTAAGATCGATATCTTGCGCCGTGGTCCCATTACAGCAGAGCAATTATCTGAATTTGGCACGATCGATATCGTCAAGTCGCGCGAAAAAGTTTCGGCGCCGGGGCAATTAACCACGCATTATGCCCCCAAAACACCGCTGCGATTGATCGAAGACGCGAATTCCTTTTCGCCGGATAAGAATCAACGAGTCGGATTACTCGCATGGAACCCCGTTAAATCAGAGAAAACATTTGCGGTAGTTCGCGGCCTGAGTGAACGACAAGATTTGCGCGAAGCGGCGACAAATCTGTTTCGTTACCTGCGCGAGCTCGACGCGCGAGATCTCGATCTTATTATTGCGGAACAAGTACCCGATCGGGAACTCGGGGCGGCGATAATGGATCGGTTGCGACGCGCGGCGCACCGTCCGCTGGGTGGGCGAGGCAGGCCTGAATAAATCCTTTGAAAAGGGGATGTGGTTTGTTCGGTTTGCTTTGAAACTCGGGATGATACTGGCAGGCGACGAAATACGGATGGTCGCGCAACTCGATCAACTCCGCGAGCGTGCCATCAGGTGATGTTCCCGAGATTGTGAATCCTTTCTTGGTCATGCGGTCGCGATATTTCATGTTGAATTCGTAACGGTGGCGGTGTCGCTCGAGCACGTCGGCTTTGCCATAGATCTTTTCGGCAAGCGTGCCGGCCGCGATCTTTGTCGGCCAGGTGCCAAGTCGCATGCTCGCGCCTTTATTGCAGACACCACGCTGCTCCTCGAGCAGCGAGATGACCGGCTCCGGAACGTCCCTGTCGAATTCAGTGCTGTTCGCGTTTTTGATTCCGCAGACGTTTCTTGCGAATTCAATTGTTGCCACTTGCATGCCGAGGCAGAGACCGAGATACGGCACCTTGTGTTCGCGAGCGAACCGGGCCGCTTTGATTTTTCCTTCGACGCCGCGCTCGCCGAATCCACCGGGAATTAGAACGCCTGCGACATCTTTGAGCTGGCTGTCAATACCGTCCTGCAGCGATTCGGCATCGACTAATTTAAGATCGATGCCGCAATCCTGGCTCGCGGCCGCGTGCGTAAGCGATTCGTAAATACTCTTGTAGGCATCTTGTAAATCGATGTATTTGCCGACAATCGCGATCTTAGCTCGTTTTTTCGGGCTGACGACTCGCTCGACAAATTTTCGCCAGTCCGCCAGATCGGGCTCGGGAGTTTTGAGGTGCAGAAGATCGCACACGAGTTCGTCGAGCCCCTCGGCGTGCAACATCAGAGGATATTCGTAAACCGTTTGCTCGACATCGCGCGCCTCGATCACCGCTTTTTTTGAAACACTGCAAAACAGTGACAATTTCTGACGCACATCACGATCGAGTGGATTCTCGGTGCGGCAAATCAAGACCTGCGGCTGCAAACCAATCTCGCGCAACTTGGCGACGCTTTGCTGCGTTGGCTTCGTTTTTAGTTCGTGCGCAGCTTTGATGTAAGGCACCAGCGTGACGTGCATATTAACGATATTTTGCGCGCCGACTTCGAGAATGAATTGGCGAATTGCCTCGAGGAACGGCAATCCTTCGATGTCGCCAGTCGTGCCGCCAATTTCCGTGATGACGACGTCGTATTTGCTTTCATCCGAAAGTTCACGAATGCGATCTTTGATCACCTCGGTGACGTGCGGAATTACTTGCACGGTTTTGCCGAGATAATCGCCTCGCCGCTCCTTTAAAATTACGCTCTCGTAAACCTGGCCACTGGTCAGATTGTTGTGCCGCGAGAGAACGCAGTTGGTGAAACGCTCGTAATGACCAAGGTCCAGATCCGTTTCGGCACCATCGTTCAGTACGTAAACTTCGCCGTGCTGGAACGGATTCATCGTCCCCGGATCAACGTTGAGATACGGATCGAACTTTTGAAAGACAACCCGCAAACCCCGTAGCTCAAGCAGCGTGCCTAGCGAAGCTGCAGCCAGGCCTTTGCCTAACGAACTAACAACGCCGCCTGTGACGAAAATGTATTTCATGAGAGAGCCCTCCGTTCTGCGCTAGCGAGTTTTCGCTCCAGCGCTATTGCGTCCTCGGGCGTGTCCACCCCGGGCGATCCATCTTTCGTGACGAGCACATGAACACTTACACCATTTTCAAGAGCGCGCAATTGCTCGAGCGATTCGGCGCGCTCTAGAAGCGTCGGTTTCCATTTCACAAACTGGAGTAGCGTCTCGCGACGGAACCCGTAGATGCCCTGATGACGCAGATATTTTATCTGTGAAACATTGTGCGGGTAGGGGATCGCAGTGCGAGAGAAATAGAGCGCGCGCCCTCTAAGATCGACAACAACTTTGACCTGATGCGGGGAGGACGCTTCCGCCGCATCCTCGAACGAATGTGCCGCGGTGACGATGTCGATCTTGCGATCCGACCGCAGTTTTTCAATGAGTCTGTCGATCAAGCGAGGGTCGACCAACGGCTCGTCGCCTTGAATATTAATTACGTAGCCGAACTCTTTCCCGATTCTTGCGACTTCCGCAACGCGATCAGTTCCGCTTTGATGCCGTGAGGAGGTCAGCGCAACTTCCGCGCCCCAGTCAAAAGCCGCATTTGCGATGCGCAGATCGTCCGTAGCGATGATAACGGAATCCAATTTTTTAGCGCGTCGACAACGTTCCCAGACGTGACGGAGAAGTGGCTTACCAGCAATAGGATACAATGGTTTACCCGGAAAACGCGTGGATCCCCAACGCGCAGGGATTATTCCCGCCGCCTTACTCATTTGCAAGATTGACGATTATCTTCGCGGCTGCGACCAGATCACGTGCGACCGTGTCGGCGACGGTGTCAGTCGTGTCGCCATCGAATCCAGTTTGAACACGAATTGTGCGTACGCCTGCGTTACGACCGCATTCAGCGTCGATCTCTTTGTCGCCAATAAAGAACGAACTCGATCGATCGATCTCGTGCTCTTGGCTGGCTTGTAAGATCATTCCCGGTGCCGGTTTGCGGCAATTGGAATGCTGGCCGGGAACATCGGGACAAAAATAAGTTGCCTCAATCAGATTCGGTCCGAGCTCATGCAACACTTTCTCCTCGACCGCGCGATACTGCTCGATCGTGATAAGCCCACGCCCGATCCCGCTTTGATTCGTGATGATAATGAGTTTGAAGCCCGCAGCTTTCAAACGGCGCAATGCTTCCGGGACCCCGGGGAAAATCTGAACCTGTTTCGGATCTGAACAATAATCGGCATCGTGCATTATGGTTCCGTCGCGATCGACAAAGACAGCGGGGAACAATTTATCAGGCACGCTCGGGGTCCTCCCGAAAACTTGAGATAAGTTCGTCTCTGGTCACTGTCGCTGTCCCAAGTTTGCTGACGACAACGGCACTGCCGTGATTGGCGATCTCGGCCGCTTCGCTCGGCGTTGCCTCGCAAGCGAGCGCGAGCGTAAAAAGCGCAATCGCGGTATCGCCCGCGCCTGAAACATCGAAGACCTGGCGTTCTTTGGTTGGGATGTATTGCGGCACTTTATTCTCCTGGAAAAGCATCATTCCGTTCTCGCCGAGCGTGACGAGCAGATACTTGGTCTCCCATTTCTTGAGTAGCGCTTCCCCTGCACGCTTAAGATCGACATCGTCGGCTGGCGATTCATCCGGATCGCGCCAGGGAATACCTGCCGCGAGAAACGCTTCGGTGCGATTCGGTTTGACCACCGTCATTCCGCGCCAATCGAGAGAGTGACCAGGATTCGGATCAGCCGCTACGATTTTACCGGCGGCATGTGCGTCGCGCGCAATTTCTGTAACCAGCTTAGTTGTGAGGAAGCCCTTACCGTAATCTTCAAAAATGATCGCGTCGGTTTCCGGAAGATTCTTTCGAATCGCAGCGACGGCTCTTGCAATTTGCGTGGGCGACGGGCCGACGAGCTGCTCGCGATCAACTCGAACAACTTGTTGATGACGCGCGATGATGCGGGTTTTGACGATGGTGCAAAACGTCTCGTCCTCAATCGCATCGGAGATATCGATTTTTTTATCGGCCAATAAGTCGCGAAGCTGTTGCCCACTCCGGTCTTTTCCGAACAAGCCGACCACCGCGACGCGATCGACGAACTCGCGGAGATTGCGCGCAACATTGGCGGCGCCTCCTGGAAAAAACGATTCGCCGGTTACCTCGACCACCGGGACGGGCGCCTCCGGCGAGATGCGCGCCACTTTTCCCCAAACGAATTCGTCCAGCATCAAATCGCCAACCACTATTATTCGCTTAGACGGCGCGCCGTCGAGAATCTGCTGAAGCCGTGTCAATTTCATAAAAAATGTGAGTGGCGATGCCGCCGAGGCAGAGAATTAGTTCGATTCAGAGGAGTCAAAATGTTGGAGGTCGGGATTGTGCCCAGCATCGGTTCTGCTTAAGGTTGCTCCATTAATCCCGAATACGAACCCGAAATCAACAGTCGAAGCTCCCAATGATTCCGTTCCCTAAATATTTGAAGCTAAGTGCAATCGCCGTGAGCGGCCTGACGCTGTGCGTCCAGGGCGCCCAAGTTCCGCAGCATATCGATATTAAACAATTGTCGAAAACGGTGGAGGACGTAGTCGTTCCGCTGCCGAATGAAATCTTCGGCGCCTTGAACAAACTGGGCGCGGTAAACTGGAAGGAACACGTGCGCAGCGACAAGGGAACGAATTTCACCGAACGACCGCGCATCGCCCTTTTGCTTGGGACAGTGATTGCTGATGGTTTTATTGCGGTGCAAGCGGAAGATGCGCCGACGGTAAAGGAAATCGGGCAACGGGTTCTGACGCTGGCCAAGGGAATCGGCGTGGGCAATTCAATTACCCCTCACGCCAAAGCTATCATCGAAGCAGCCGACAAGCGAAATTGGGACAGTGTCCGACAGGAACTCGATCGGACACAGAATAGCGTGCAGCAGGCGATGAACGAAGTGCATGACGAAAAACTGTCTCAGCTCGTTAGTTTGGGCGGTTGGCTGCGTGGCACCGAAGTGTTGACATCAGTAGTGACCAGGCATTTTTCCGCAGATGGCGCCGAGCTGCTGCATCAACCGGACCTGCTTTCGTACTTTCAAACGAGACTGCAGGCGATGCCAGAATTTAACGTCCCAATCATCCGCGAAATTGAGAACGCTCTTGGCCAGGTGAAGCCTTTAATCGACGTGGGCAACAAGCGAATTCCTCCGGAATCGGTGAAGAAAATCAATGAGATCACGACCCGGCTTGGCGGCGGCATCATCACCAGAGATTAACAACCGTTGATGAATCCGTCGGTGAAAGTTCTCTTACGCGGAAGCTCTCTGCTGGCAGCGCTTGTCGTGCTGCATCCGGCGGTTTTTGCTTCGGTCGACGACGCGCAATCATTTGCTCTCCAGGCCGCGGAACCTTACGTGAAAGAAGGTTTTCAGGTGCGCGAAGATTATTGGGGAGGCGATCTCGGTTCGGGAGAGAAAAAAGCGGTTCGGCAGCAATTATTTAAGGGCAACGAATACTGGTTCTGGTTAGGCACGGAGGTGGAACGGGCAAAAATTTCCGTGCACATTTATGATTCCGACGGAAAGCTCGCAGAAGAGCCAGACGGATGGCAAAAAGGTCATTTCGCGGCGGCGCACGTCATTCCGAAAACAACCGGTAGCTACTTTGTAATCGTTAACATCGAAGAATCGCCAGAGGAACGGACCCATTGGGCGCTGGTGTATGGTTTCCGATAGAGAGATGTGGCATGGGGCCTTTCAGCCCGCGTCTTCATTGGCAAATGCCCAATACCACTCTGACTAATGACTGAAACACGCACTTTGCAGTTTGAGAGTCCGCGCGCCTTGCAATTACTCTATGCAAACGATCTTAAGCTCTTGAAAAGTCTCGAAGATTCTCTCGGGGTGAAGGTAACCACGCGGGAAGGCTGGGTGAAACTGGAGGGGGAACCGAGCCGAATCGACAAAGCGCAGCATGTCTTCGATCAACTCGAGAAAGCGCGTCAAAAAGGTGTGGACATTCAAAAGCACGAATTTAATTACGCTCTGAATTCCGTGAACGAAGCGCGCGAAGAGGACCTCGGCGATCTGGCCTCGATCAAGATTGTGACTTCGCCGCGCAAGTCGCCGATCATGGCGCGATCTGCTGGGCAACGCAATTATGTCGAAGCAATCCAGAAACACGACATCGTTTTTGGAATCGGCCCGGCTGGCACAGGCAAGACTTATCTTGCGGTAGCGATGGCCATGGCCGCCCTAAGAAAGGAGCAAGTCACCCGCATCATTTTGACGAGACCCGCCGTGGAAGCGGGCGAAGCTCTGGGATTTCTGCCGGGAGAACTTGAACAAAAGATCATGCCGTACTTGCGACCGCTTTATGACGCGTTACGCGATATGCTCGAGCCCGAGGAGATTGAGCGCTCGTTGGCGCGGCAAATCATCGAAGTTGCGCCGCTCGCCTACATGCGTGGTCGCACGTTGAATCACGCCTTTGTCATTCTCGATGAGGCCCAAAACACGACGACCGAGCAAATGTTCATGCTACTGACTCGCATCGGGCCTCATTCCAAATGCGTGATCACCGGAGACGTGACGCAAATCGATCTCCCTGCGAACAAGCGCTCTGGTGTGGTTGAGGCATTGCAGGCCTTGAAAACTGTTCCCGGAATCGCGACTGTATATTTCACAGAGCGCGACGTCGTCCGGCATGAGCTGGTGCGCTCCATTATCAGTGCCTACCAGCAGCACCGCTCTCCCGCGCCGACCTCGCGTAAGTAAAGATCGACATGTTCGATTTCCTAAAACGCGGACGACTCGTCAGACGCGGACTGGCCACGCGAAAAACTCGCCGTCGACGGCTGCGAAACGAATTGATGCGCTATCTCGAATACGCGCCGTATAGCAAAGTGCTGATCTTCGCAGTCTTCGCTGCCGGCCTGGCCCTTCTCGTTTTCACCGGTCAACAGCCGGAGCCGACAAAGAATTTCGTAATCGCATTGTTGGTTTTAGCGACCGCCATTACTCAACTATGGATCAATCAACCAAAAAGTTTTTCGCGAAGCTCGCGGATTTTGCTGATTTTTGGCGTCATTCTGGTGCAACTCGTGGTTACGAAGCTCCTGTTGGTGATCTGCAACAGCGGCAGTTACAGGCTCCTTAAGCCAGAGATGGCCGGGTTAATCACGCCTTATGCCTTCGCTGCACTTGTCTTGAGCGTGTTGCTCGGGCGCCAGCACGGACTTTACGCGGCATTTTTTGCGAGCCTTTGGAGCAGCGTCCTCTTTGGTCCAATTGACGCGCCGCTTCTTGTGACCAGTCTGATCAGCGGATTCACCGCAGTCTCTCTCACCCTACAGGTGCGGCGGCGCAGCAAGTTAATTCGCGCGGGCATCGGAGTGGGATTCGCTATCTGGTTGCTATCGCTGACGTTTGGCCTGATCGGGCCGATCAATCTGTTTTCGCCAGTCGCAAATGACTGGGGGATGATCGGCTTCCAGAGCGCGCTGGCTCTTGGTAATGGAATGTTGACCGCTACGCTGGTTGGCGGCGTGCTGCCGATGCTCGAGCATCTGTTTGGGATCACGACTGATATTTCCTGGCTGGAAGCTTCCGATCTTAATCATCCGTTACTACGCCGAATGACGATCGAGGCGCCTGGTACCTATCATCACAGTTTGGTTGTGGCCAATCTGGCTGAAGCAGCCGCGGAAGCGATCGGTGCGAACGCGACGCTTTGCCGCGTCTGTTCGTATTTTCATGATGTCGGCAAACTGATCAAACCGGAATACTTCACCGAAAACATGAGCTTCGAGCGTAACCCGCACGATGATCTCGCCCCGACCATGAGCGCGTTAATCATCATCGCGCATGTCAAAGAAGGCGTCGATCTCGCGCTGAAGTACAAACTCCATCAACGCATCATCGACATTATTCAGGAACATCACGGCACCTCACTTGTCTATTATTTTTATCAACGCGCCCTTCAACAGTATGAAGACGCGCGCGCTGGCGGCAAGATCATGAAGCTGCGCGAAGACGATATTCCTGACGTGCGGGAGGAGAGTTTCCGTTATAGCGGACCCAAACCGCAGACGAGAGAAAGCGCCATCGTCAGTCTGGCCGATATGGTGGAAAGCGCCTCCCGCAGTCTGGAGAAACCGACGCCACAGAAAATCGAATCGCTCGTGAATGAGCTCATCGAGGAGCGAATCATTGATCGACAATTGGACGAATGCGATCTGACTCTCGCCGAGCTTAAAGTGATTGCCGAACGTTTCCGCTTCACGCTCATGATGATGCTGCACACTCGAATTGCCTATCCAAAGCACGGGCCGAAGACGGCTGCGCCGCGTGAGGAACCTTTGCGTCCAGATGTGATGGCGGAAACGCGAAAGCCCGAGACTGCTCCGCCCGTCTCCGCCGCGTAAACCGGTACGGCGCGCCGACAGCCTCCACGTGCGCCTCCGGCCTCGAAATCGCTGGCTTCTCCTGCGTAACAAATCTCGGCGCCGGAATTTCGAAAGATAAACTCACTTACCACGAAGTGCTCGAAACCGGAGAAAATTCCGCCGCCGATTTCGCGCGGCTGCTAGCAGATGCGATTAGCAATTAGCTCCGATCCGCGCGCGCCAACGTCGGCGTTCACAATTCCTCGTCGTGTCGTGGACCTCACCGACGTATTCTGTGCGCGTGAAGCTGAAGGTTGCGTCTTGGAATATGGGTTTTGGTCGCACCGGAGCGTCGCGACCGACGCTTGGGATTACCTGGAGCAGAAAATTGCCCCAGATATTGCGCTCTTACAAGAGTGCGTGCCAGTGGCAGAGCGTCGGAAGCAATGTTGTGTTTGGCGCGACATCAGTGGATCGCGCAGATGGGGTTCCGCTGTAGTGACTCGCGGTCTGCGTCTGGCGGAAGTTCACCTGAAGAAGAACTACTATCCGGGCGCTTTGACCGTGGGTGAGGTGACTTTGCCTGATCAGTCGACGCTGATCGCGATCAGCTTGTACGGGCAGTTGGAGGACACGTACTCAATCACAGGCTTGCACCGCATGCTCAGCGACCTGACACCGCTGTTGCATGGCAAGTTGCACAAGGGTCGTGCTCCCAAGGTAATTCTCGGCGGCGATCTGAACGCCTCGCGTCAAATGGACGCGAAACAAGGCGACAACTCTCATCACATTTTTTTTCAACGTCTCGAAAACTTCGGCTTGGTTGATTGCCAAGGAGCGTTCGGCGACGGCCGACCCCGGACGCTACGTCACAGAAGCAGCGATTCCCCTGGATAAACGACTACATTTTCGCGAGTCAAGAGCTTGCGGAGCACGTTATCGCATCTGAGGTCATCGAGAACCCCGAGCTGCTTGGTTTTAGCGACCACAATCCCGTGACAGTCGTTTTCGGTTTGTAATGCCGAACGAAACCTACAATTCCGGCGGATGGGCGCGCGGTTCTCGATCCTTTGAGGTAGCAGTGCTTGGTTTAGTAACAAAAGGTCCGCCTTCCATCGGTGTGACCTTTGTAAAGGCGACATCGGGCATTTCGCTCGGCAAGCCTTCCAATGGAAATTCTTTTCGCAGCGGGAAGAACGGATAACCGTCCCACATCAGAATACGACGCAGATCGGGGTGGCCGTTGAATTTGATTCCCATCATGTCGTAAATCTCGCGCTCGTGCCAGTTCGCCGTCGGCCAGATGTCGGAAACGGTGCCGACAGCGCCGGGGTCTTCAGAAATGCGTAGTTTGAGTCGTAGATGAACGTCGAGCGCCATCGAATAGAGTTCGTAAACAATTTCGAAACGCGGTTCCTCGCCGGAGTTGTCGATACTGGTGATATCGATCAAATAATCGAAGGAAAGTTCGTCGCGACAGAATTTTGCGATTTCACGCAAATCCGCAGCCAAGATCGTGTAAGTCGTTTCACTGCGAAATTCGGTCTTATTCTGAATCTTCTCGCCGAGTGATTTCTCCAACGAAGGGAGCAATTCCTGCCTGGTCATGAAAGCGCGTCCTCGAGTTTTTCGGTCAATTCGGGTTTCTGATTCCTGAATGAGCGTTCGCCCGAAATTTTCTCCTGCAATTTCATCAGACCAGCGAGCAGCGCTTCCGGGCGGGGTGGGCAACCGGAAATGTAAACATCGACAGGCAAAAGCTGATCGATCCCTTGGAGAACGGCGTAGGAGCGATACATGCCGCCGGTGGACGCGCATGCGCCCATTGCGATCACCCATTTCGGTTCCGGCATCTGCTCGTAAATTCGTTTTACCGCTAGCGCCATTTTATAAGTGACCGTCCCGGCAACAATCATCACATCGCATTGCCGTGGTGAAAAGCGCATTACCTCCGCGCCGAACCGCGCGATGTCGAACCGCGAGGCGGCCGTGGCCATCAACTCGATTGCACAACAGGCAAGACCCATTGGCATCGGCCAAAGCGAATTTTTGCGGACCCAATTGAGCGCAGCATCAAAGCGGGTAAAAATCACGTTGCCTTCGATTTTTGAGTCATAGGCCGTGGAATGGACTTCCGGCATATGGAAACAGTAACGTCACGGATTGCGTCTGCGCAAGATCGGCAATAGGTGGGGACGCCGCGCTGCATGCGTCCGGCAAGCGCTGACCTTATCGAAGAGCGCTGATTGCAGCATCAACCCCTCGATTGTATAGAACGGCTCGCCAAAGCGGGTAAACAATGACTTTGAATCGTAATCATCTCGACCAACTCGAGAACCAGAGCATTTTCATTTTTCGCGAGGCGTATCACGCCTTCAAAAACATCGCCATGCCGTGGTCGATGGGGAAGGATTCTAACGTTCTTATCTGGCTCGCGCGCAAATCCTTTTTTGGAAAGATCCCCTTTCCGGTTCTACACATCGACACGACCTACGAATTTCCCGAGATGCTGGAGTTTCGTGAATGGGCAACAAAGCATTACAACCTTAATCTTATCGTTAAAATCAACGCCGACGCGCGTGCGCGCGGGGTTGGGTACGAAACGCACGATCCGGTAACGGTGACGCATGAGTTGAAGACGGTGGCACTGCAGCAAGCGCTGGCGGAATATAAATGGGACGCACTGATTACCGGAATTCGACGCGATGAAGATCCGACTCGCGCGAAGGAGAGATATTTTTCGCCGCGCAACGCGCAGTTCGAATGGGATTATAAAGATCAGCCGCCGGAGTTCTGGGGACAATTCGCGACCACTGCGGCGAAGGGCGAGCACGTTCGGGTGCAGCCACTGCTCGATTGGACCGAAGTTGACGTCTGGCGCTACATCCAGCGTGAAAACATTCCGATTCCAAAAATGTATTTGGCGCGAAATGGAAAACGGTTTCGTTCGCTCGGGTGCAGCCCCATCACGCATCCGATCGCAAGCACAGCGTCTACAATCGACGAAATTATCGCCGAGCTGGAGGCCACGCGGACAACCGAGCGCGCCGGGCGCGCGCAAGACCATCATGAGCGCAATGCGATGCAGAAGCTGCGAGCGAAAGGATTTTTATGATCGCGGATCGCGGAATGTGGATTGTGGAGAGGAAAGAAAGAAGTTTGCGTGTCGCTGAGACGGTGACGTCAGCTGAGGATTTTCACCAGCGCAGGTTTGAGTTTGGCAGTCGTGTCATACGATTGGTTGAATCGCTATCAAAAACGGATGGGGCCGGAGTGATTGGGAAGCAGCTTTTACGTTGTGCTACCACAGTAGGCGCGAATTATCGCGTAGCCGCGCGCGCTCGGTCGCGGGCGGATTTCATCGCTAAGATGGGCATTGTTGAAGAAGAGTGCGATGAGTCACTTTAATGGCTTGATATGCTTGTTGATCTGCGACTAATAAGCAGCAGTCGATCGAAAAATCTTCGAGATGAAGCAAACGAAATCCTCTCAATCGTCGTGGCTTCAATCAAAACCGCACGACGACATATCAAGCAATCAGCGCGTTATTCGTGAATTGAATCCGCAATCCACAATCCGCAATCCACAATTGCCGCTGAAGGTCGTTTTTGTCGGTCACGTTGACCATGGCAAGTCCACACTGATCGGTCGGATTCTGCAAGACACGGACTCCCTGCCGGAGGGGAAGGTTGAGATGGTGAAGAAAGCGTGTGCGGCAGAAGGGATGGAATTTGAATTTGCCTTTTTGCTCGATGCGTTGCTCGAAGAGCAAAAGCAAAACGTCACGATCGACACCACGGAGATTCCGTTTCGGACGCCGCGCCGCCAGTACGCCATCATTGACGCGCCTGGCCACAAAGAGTTCTTGAAAAACATGATCACGGGCGCATCACGAGCTGATGCTGCCGTTCTCGTAATCGCTGCCAGCGAAGGGGTGCGCGAGCAGAGCCGGCGGCACGCCTATTTGCTCAGCTTGCTCGGTATCAAACAAGTCGTCGTGGTCGTAAACAAGATGGACCTCGTGGATTTTTCTGAAAAGCGATTCCGGGAGATCGAGAGGGAATACCGAAAGTTTCTCGTCGATCTTATGCTCGAGGCCCGTGCAGTTATTCCGGCTGCAGCGAACCAAGGCGAGAACGTCGCGCGTGCGAGTATGAAAATGACGTGGTATTGCGCTGCGACCGTTCTCGAGGCGCTCGATGCTCTGGAAACGAAGCGGACCGATGTCGATCTTCCGTTGCGCTTCTGCGTTCAGGATGTTTATCGGTTCGACGGGCGGCGGATTATTGCCGGCCGGATCGAGACCGGGAGGTTAAAGGTGGGGGATCAACTGGTGTTTTCGCCGGCAAACAAGTCGTCTGTGGTTGCGACAATCGAGCGTTGGAATGGACCAGCGAATGGCCTAGCCATCGCTGGGGATTCCATCGGAGTCACCTTGAGCGAGCAGATTTTCGTCGAGCGGGGTTATGTTGCCTCACACGAAAGCGAAACCCCGATTGAGACGAATCGCTTTCACGCGGATCTCTTTTGGATCGTGCGCGAGCCGCTGCGGGTTGGCCATCCTTACGATCTGCGTCTGGCGACGCAAGAGCTGAAATGCGAGATCGTGTCAATCGAGGAGGTGATGGATTCATCGACGCTCGAGAGGAAGAGCGATCAACGGGAACAATTGGAACGGAATGAGGTCGGAAGGCTAACGATTCAAACCCGCGCTCCGCTCGTGATCGACAATCATGATCGTATTCCGAATCTCGGCCGATTTGTTCTCGTTGATGACGGGCAGATTTGTGGAGGCGGTACCATTTTCGGCGGTGTCTACACCGATCGACAAGTTGCAAAGAGCAAAAACATTTTTTGGAGCGAAGGGAAAATTACGGCTCGCGCTCGTGCGGCGCGGAGCGGTCATCGCGGAGCGGTCATTTGGTTCACTGGTCTCTCCGGTGCGGGGAAATCAACCATTGCCCAGGCACTTGAGCGCGAGCTCTTCCATCGTGCCGTGCACACATACGTGCTCGACGGCGACAACATCCGTCACGGCCTGAATTCCAATCTCGGGTTTTCGCCCGAAGACCGAGTGGAGAACATTCGACGAGTAAGTGAAGTCGCCAAGTTAATGGCAGATGCCGGCGCGGTCGTAATCACGGCATTCATTTCGCCTTATCGAATGGATCGTCGCCGTGCACGCGAAATTGCGCTCGAGGGCAACGCGGAGTTTGTCGAAGTCTTCGTCGATGCCCCGCTCGAAGTTTGCGAAACGCGAGATCCAAAAAATCTTTACAAAAAAGCGCGGGCCGGCGAGATCCGCGATTTCACCGGGATCGACGCACCCTATGAAGCGCCAGACGATCCCGAGATTGTCGTCCATACGGACCAGCAGACTGTCGACGAATCTGTAGCGACGATTCTGGAGCAACTGCTGCCGCGCTTGAGAGCAGAAGAAGCGAACGAGTAGCAGGCAATTGCTCGCTACTCGATGCTAGATGCGGGATGGATATCGATCTTAAAATTCGTGAAGGTAAATTGAGCGACGCGGCCGATCTTGCTGCGCTCATCTGCGAGCTCGGGTACGAGACGACCAGCGCGGAAATGGAATCACGTTTAATATCGATTTTGAAGGACCCCCGCTACAAAACGCTCGTTGCGCTGAATGACGACAAGATCTGCGGCATGCTCGGGACGGTTTCGGCATCGAGTTATTTGCACAATGATTTAAACGGGCGAATCATTGCGCTGGTCGTTTCCAGAGAATCGCGACAGCGCGGCATCGGCGTTCGGTTAATCGCAGCGGCAGAAAAGAATTTCATACAGCGAGGAATCACCCGAGTGACAGTGACTGCTCGCTTCGAACGCGAAACCGCGCATCAATTTTACGAGAAGCTCGGTTATGCACGAACCGGCTTCAGGTTTGCAAAAAATCTGGGATCTTAGGTAGTTGGCGGCAGCGTCCATCAATAACGGACGCGAACGAGAAAAAGACCCTCGGCCGGAGCAGCAAAACGCACGTGGTCGGCGCGAGCGGAAGCTAGCCGCTCCGTCACTTCCTCAATGCGTGACTTGGCAAGCGCGCAGCGCACGAACGAGCCGACGATTAGCCGAATCATCTTATAGAGAAAGCCGTCGCCATCGAAGTCGATCATCAGACAAGAACCGCTGCGACGAACCGCCACTGAATAAATCGTGCGAATCGTGCTGTTTTCAGGCTTACCGCGATTGGCTGCGAACGCCGCAAAATCGTGGGTGCCGACGAACGGCTTGGCGACTTTCTTCAGAAGTTCGAGGTCAAGTGGGCGTGGAACATGCCAGGCGCGCCCATATTCGAAGGGGGGCAGCACTGAAGCAGCCCAGATTCTGTAGCGATAGGTTTTTCCTTTCGCGGAAAGACGTGCATGGAAATTCTGCGACACATAACGGCAGTGAAGAACACGGATTGCCGGGGGCAACAACGCGTTGAGCGCTTCCCTCCAACGCGCCGTTGATAAGCCGTCCTCCGCAAGATCGACATGCGCGCACTGGGCAAAGGCGTGGACTCCAGCATCCGTTCGCCCGGCCCCGTGAACGCGCACACGCTCGCCGCCGATACGTTCAAATGCGCACTCGAGGTGGTCTTGAACAGTGTTGCGATGGGATTGACTTTGCCAGCCCGCAAACGGAGCGCCGTTATAGGCAACAATCAGCTTCAGCCGTCGCGACATCCCTAATTCATCGCGACATCTCTTCGGCATGCGCTGTGTGTTGTCGTCGATCGAGATATCCTTGCAAAATCATTTGAGCTGCGACTTGAT
>Ga0209473_1000274_pt1 | contig 33163 bp, 28 predicted proteins | sample GraSoiAngelo_133_FD_185890 | JGI IMG/M metagenome (GOLD analysis project Ga0209473, IMG submission 185890) | Grasslands soil microbial communities from the Angelo Coastal Reserve, California, USA - 14_0929_05_20cm (SPAdes) (version 2) | ecosystem: Environmental > Terrestrial > Soil > Grasslands ...
GATGGAAATCTCCATTGAAAACCATGTTGTCAGCACGCGAGCTGTCCTGGACTGCTCCTACCCCCTTTAGATCGGACCAGGCGTGTTCCGCGTCGACGTAGTCCCCAATCTTCAGAAGGCGATCCACGTATGGAATCGCAGCAGCGGCCGGGAACGGATGACGTTCGGCGATGAGCTGCTTCCACATAGTGTCGGTTGGAAACTTAGGATGATAGGCCTTTACAAGGTCCAGATAGGTCAGTTCGCTCTTAGGATCGTCAAGCGTGTGAATTACTCGCTGCCATACCAGCAGTGGATCATTGAATCCTCGGTCCAGCACGAGAAAGCTTCTTGGCAATGCGAAAGAATCCAACTGAAGATACCGGGCAAAATCCTTCAGAGCCTGGTCGCTGCTGCCAATGCGCAAATCGAGGTTGGCTTTGTTCCATTCAAAGTCAGGGCGTTGTGGCGCAAGCCGCACCGCGCTGGCGAATGCGTATACAGCGCAATCGAGATCACCTGCCAATTCGCAGCCATTTCCCAAATCGACCCAGTAAGCCGCTTGGTATGGATTGAGGACGGTGGCACGGCGAAGATGCCGTATTGCGGAGGAGCTATCATTCAGATTCCATTGATAAGCCAATCCAAGACGATCATGGATGGCAGCATTGTTTTCATCGAGTCGCAAACTCCACATCAAGTTCGAGATATCGTTCGAGCGCGCCAGCTCCTGCGCAATAACTACGCGAGCAGCCAGCAAAGTCAAAGACAGCCCGCCTGCAAGCACTAATAACAGAAATACAATGCGCGAAAATCGAGAATGCAGGGTCATGAGAACATTGATCGATGGACAGTAAGATAAGGACAGAGCTGCGAAGCTTGCGGTCTAAGGAGGCTAGGCGTGATACCCGGAATAATATGAGCCGTAGTATCCGTCATGGTGCATGTGTACCTTATTTAATGCGACGCCCAATAGGCGGGCATTGGCGCCATCGAGAATATTGCGAGCTCGACTTACAAACTTCTTGGGTGTAACTCCACTCTCGACGACCAGAATGACGCCATCCACGGCGCTTGCGAGGACCGTCGCATCGGTGACCGCAAGGAGCGGCGGAGAATCGATGATGATGTGCTTAAACCGTTGCCTGAGCTCGGCAAAAAGCGATTCCATCGCTTCCGAGCAAAGCAGCTCAGCCGGGTTGGGCGGGATGGGTCCCGACGGAATGAGCCACAGGTTGGGCTGCTCCCCGTACTGCTGAATGACGTCGTCGATGCTGTCGTGCCCAGTTAAATGTGTGCTCATGCCACGCTCGTTTTGTATTCCTAAGAGCCGGGCAAGGATTGGCTTGCGCAAGTCGCAGTCGAGCAGTACGACCGAACTGCCGCATTGCGCCAATGCCATGGCGAGATTCAATGCAGTGCTGCTCTTGCCTTCTCCTATTTTGGCACTGGTAATAAGAACGGTTTGGGGCGCACGAGAAGCTACAGACAATAGCACCGACGTGCGCAGCGCCCGATAAGCTTCTGACTGCTCGGAAGTGGTCTGCGCCGCCACATTCAGTAGTGCAGTTCCGTTCTCTCTTGCATTGATACTCCTGTTGGTTGCCAGAAGCCTTTCTGCCCGGGTAAGACGCTTCATCGGTATCAGGGCCAGCGCGCGCGTCGCGATCAGCATTTCCACTTCTTCAGGGCTCTTCAGCGAGTTGTCCAATGAATCCTGAATGAAGGCCAGCATGCTCCCGAAAATCATTCCGACAAGCAAACCGAGCACTATGTTAAGTCGCGTTCTCGGCCTCACTGGGATGATCGGCGCGAGCGCGGGATCCACAATGTGAATATTGGTCGAGCTTAAGCCGGCAATGACCGTAGCATCTTTAACACGTTGAAGCAGCCGCTGATAGAGCTGCTGATTAGCTTCGAAGTCTCCCTTTAATAAGTCATGCTCAATCAGCAAGCGGTTGAAATTCCCTGATTCTTTCTTTTGCTCGGCTAGAGTCGCGCCCAAGAGCTGTTCCCGGCGAGCGGCTGCAAAATACTCGTTCCGGATCCGCTGGGCTATTCTTCCGCGTTCCGCTGCGATCAACGCGCTCGCCTCTTTCACTTGTTTGTCGAGACGAAGTACCTTTGGATAGTTTGGTCCATACTGATTCAGCGCCTCAACATATTGGCCGCGAAGATTGGCATAATTCTCTTCCAGCTTTTGCATTACCTCATTGTTGGCTATGGCGGGTACCTGATCCGGATTTGCCTGTATCTGATTGTAGAGTGCTTCCTTTTGAATGCGGTCATTTTGCGATTGAGTGAAATTAGTGCTGATTTCGCCCAGCCGTTGCTGGACCACATTTTGCTTCTCTCCTATGCTGAGGATTGCGTTCTGACGTTCGTACTCGACGAGCGCGCGTTGTGACTTCTCGACCTTGGCTTTGAGCTCGTCGAGTTGCTCTTCCATTTTTCCGGCAGCCTGGCGCGTGGCGTCATACTTTTGGCGAAAATTACGGTCGCTATAGTTTTCCACTTGGGTATTGGCTATCCGAGCGGCTAGTTCAGGATCGCGACTCTCGAAACCGACGAGAACTACCCGGCTGCCCGGAACCAATTCAACACTGAGCTGCCTCTTAAATGTCTCGATTAGTTTCATTTTGTGGGCTTGTGCGTCGGTAACTCGACTCTCGTCAGCAAACATCCGGTTGTCGGCAAGCCCGAGCTGCTCAATCGTTCGCCAAGCCAGATTGTCGCTTTGCAAAACTTGGACCTGGGTGCGCAAGAAATCCTGGTCGGTCTGCAATTGCTGGTAGCGATCAGTGAGCATTTGCGTTTGTGGGGTGTCCGCTTCAACTTCAATGCGCGCGGTGGCCTTGTAAATCGGCTTCATCTTTAGCGATGCCAGTGTGGCGGTGAGCGTAGCCAGAAATACTACGGCGAGGATGCTCCATCGGCGGCGAAGCAAGATGTTCCAGTAGAGGGCCAGCGATCCCGCTTCTGGGCCGGAGTTTGGAGCCGGATAATAGCGCGGAGAAATCGTTATAGGTTCTGGAGTAGCGTGTGGCGCAATCTCGTAATCGACGAGTTCCCTGCGCGTTGCGGGATCACTCTTCATCAGCGGATTCGTCATTCTGGTCCTCTCAATAGGGCCTATAGATTGCAACTCCAGTGGCAACCTGGATTGCCGCTTCGGCGCCTCGCGTTAGAGCCTTCTTGCCAGCACTTTCGGGAACAAAGAGGATATCGTCAGGTTGCAGAGGAACATCCGGGCTCTTGCCTGCAAAAATATTGCGCAAATTTACCGCAATCTGCATGCGGCCGTTGGGCACGGAGCTGTTCCGCCTTATGATCAGTGCATCGTTTCGCCTGGCAGTCGGCTTAAGATCCTCTGCCAGTGCAATGGCTTGCATGACTGAAAGTTTGTCGTGCTCGGTAGTAAGTTCAAATCCGCCTGACTTATGTACTGCTCCAACTACGTAAATAACATCGGCAGGGGGAACTGTTACCCAGTCCCCAGGACAAACATTCACGTTGAGTTTTGCATCTGGCGCTGACAGAAGAGTTCTCAGATTGAGGGTGGTTACCTCCTGCGTTACCGCGATCTCTGGCGAGGAGTTTTGCCCGCTTGCATTTTCAGTTTGACCGCAGGTAGATGATCGCGTGATTCTGACTGCCGGCCCAGCGTTATCGGCCAGGCCACCAGCCAGGGACAGCAGATCAAGAATCCTGGTAGGCCCCATCACCTCATAGATTTGAGGCTTCTTTACAGCCCCGGTGATCGCGATGGAGTGCAGTCGCGACTCCTTAACACTGATGGTGATACGCGGATCGGTCAGCGTACCCGATTGCTGCAACAAATCCCTTAATGTCAATGATAGAGCGTCGAGCGTATGACCCGCCGCGTCGATCGCCTTCGTGATAAGCGGGAAATTGAGCTGACCGCTAGTGCTTATTCGATACTGGCGCGATAACTCAGGTACGTCCACGATAAAGATATCGAGCAGATCGTCCGGACTGACTACATAATCTCTGGAACTCACACTCAGTCTGCTGGAAGAGTCCGGTGCATGTAACGTGCGCTCGTTGGAGGTTTGCGTGCGAGCCGTGTCAAGACAGCAAAACATTGCCGCCGCGATTACACAGGTAGACACCTTTGTTCGCACGTCAGTGAGCATGCGTTTGACCTCCATGGTTACTATGGGATTATCTAAGGAGTAGGTGTTATGACGCGAAGATCGGTCACGCCGCACAGCGATACATTGCAGGGCTCCGGCGCGCCTCGATCGAGAGATTAGTGGAGCACTGTTCTATATCGGCAGAATCAACTTCAATCGCGACCGATCGCTTGATAAGATCGATGGATAGAACTACTTTGGACTGATTTCTAGCCGCGATCAGGATACCTTCTAAGCCTGTTAACGGCCCGGCAATAATTCGTACTGATTGGCCGATCGTGAGGAATGGATGTGGCTCTGTCTTGAATTTATCCAAGGCAATTCTCAGATGGTCGATGTCGCTAACGGGTAGAGCTACAGGACAGGCATTTCCAGCGCAGATGAAAGAAACCACTCCTGACACTTTGAGAACTTCAAGACGTCGACTAAGAGGTATTCGAGTAAACAGATAGCCGGGAAACAGAGGCAATTCAATTTGCACTCTCAAGCCGTTGTTCCAACGTTTCTCCTGTTTGTAGAGCGGAAGAAAGAACTCGATTGAATGCTGTTGCAGTTGAACAGCCACTTTCTTTTCATGACGCGCACGCGTATACACTGCGTACCAACTCTCAGCCGATCCAACTGCTGATCCTAACATTGAGCGAGGTCCCCCGCTTCAGAGACGTATAGCTTCGCCGTCTCGCTTAGAATCGTCCCTTCCACAGAACCACGGAAGAGTTCTCAAAGCGCACTTAAGAGCTGGATAACCGCAACATTAACCTTTGATTTTGTTTCTGCATCCAGAGTTGTCTCTGGTGTTTGCGCCAAAATCTGCCACGTCATCTTGGGCGGGCTCTGTAGTGCTTCATCGAAGGGTTGTCGCTGGATCCGGAAGTTTGTGACATCACTATCGCCTCTCATCAGAAATTCCGCTTGAGAAAAGCTTAACGTTGCACAATAACCGTTGCACTGGCGCAATGTGACGCTGCTCGCTCGGGAGAGCCGCTGCCTACTGATCGCCGCACGCACTGGACGTCGGCTACACGGAAACAACGCGCCTGCCGCGATTGAGTCTCGAACGTACCAATCAATTTTCAAGCGGTACAGCGCGAGATAATAGACGGCTTGCTTCAAAACTGCTGCTCGATTCCCAGTTATCTGGCCGGCAAAGAAAATTGAAATCTGATGTTGTATTGATTGTTGCGACTTCGGACCAATTCGATTGGTAGGGCGAGTCCCTGCGCGACTAGAATGCAGCGGATAAATTCCGGTCAAAGCCGTCAAATGAGCGCCAGCTCGGACCAGCTCAGAAGTCTGCGACAAGCTCGCGGTTGCGCTGAATGTAGATCATGCGGCCTGGGTCCGCTTATCGCGTCGCGGTAAATGCTGTTCCAACCATTCGCGCGCAAGTCGCGCTACTTCCTCGAGTGCTCCGGGTTCCTCGAACAAATGACTTGTGCCGGGAAGGATTTCGAGCTTCTTCTCGCAACGCAGTTGCGACATTGCTCTCCGGTTCAGTTCCAAAACAGTATGATCTTCACTGCCGACGACGAGAAGAGTAGGTGCGTGAACACCGCCAAGGGCAGATCCAGCCAGATCAGGACGGCCACCTCGCGAGACTACTGCTCCGATCTCCTCCGGTATCTTGCTCGCGCTGATCAAGGCAGCTGCCGCTCCGGTGCTTGCTCCGAAGTATCCGATCCCGAGGCTCTCCAAATGACGTTGCTTGCTAGCCCAGTGAGTAGCGTGCAGTAAGCGGTTCGCCAGCAGCTCAATGTCAAATCGCAGTTGGGCAGTCCTGAGGTCGACTTCCTCTTCATCTGCAGTGAGCAAGTCGAGAAGCAATGTACCGATCCCCGCCTGCTGCAGTACGCTCGCTACATACTGATTACGCGGACTATGTCGGCTGCTGCCGCTTCCGTGAGCGAAGAGAACAATGCCGCCAGCGTTCGCGGGGACGTGCAGATCGCCTTGCAAGACGGCGTCACCGGCAACAATCTGCACTGGCAAGGCCTGAGTAGTGTCCATATAGGATTAACCCTCGTAAGCGGAATCAAATGATTACATCGGTGTCCTCGAGCACAAACGTGACCTTCATCACTACCTTATATGCTGCGATCTTATTGTTCTGAACCTGCACTTCCTGTTCCTTAACCCACGCGCTCCGAATCTCGCGAAGGGTTTTGGAAGCCCGGCTGATACCTTGTGCAACCGCATCCTCAAGACTTTAGTCGGATGTGGAACTGATCTCGACTACGCGCGCTACCGACATAGCTTCAAACTCGTGCAACGAATTGCCGGAAATCCAACGTACCGCCACACTTCCGACATGCGGTTGCGATGCCCTCATTTTCGAGCAGAGATGTCTCGAAGTGATCAAGGCCTTAGTTGGCGCTTTAGACATTGCTGAGCTCCGATTAAGCTACACCCCAGCTGTACGGCTGAGACTCATGCTGTTCGCATTTGAAGTCTTCGAAAAGTAAATGCAGGTAAACCTCCCAAATGCGCACAACCGACAGCAAGCGATAGGAAGCCTCGAAGCAGTGCCACAAAGCATTCGCGCACTATTAAATGCAAACGGATTTGACCCGATCAACGTTCCCGGCCCGCAGGACTGGTTGGCCAATCATCCTGAGCCGGGACAAACATTTCAACAATTCCTAGATTCACATCCAAACCGCCCAGAGCAAATTCGGCGCACTATTTATCTGCAACCTTTGGAACGGTTCTCTGCGCCTGGGCCATCCTTGCGTGACCTCAAGAAGTGGACGGAAGCCTTCTTCGCCATGCCAGTTCACGTTCGGGAGGAAATCGATTACAGAACGGCTGGGATCACAAGCCGTATCAATTCGTCTTCGGGAAAGCGCCAACTTCTAACCGCAGATATCTTGCACCTGTTATCGACTCAACTTCCCGGCGATGCATATTGCTTGCTCGGAATTACGATGCAAGATCTATATCCTGATCCATCCTGGAACTTTGTCTTTGGAGAAGCTTCATTGCGAGATCGTGTCGGAGTCTATAGTTTCGCCCGCTATGATCCGCTCTTCTATGGTGAAGACTCATCGGATCGGGGGCAACTAATACTTCGGAGAAGCTGCAAGGTGTTGGCACATGAGACGGGACACATGTTCGGAATTGCCCACTGCATCTACTTCCGGTGCATCATGAACGGCTCGAATCATCTCGCCGAAAGCGATGCACGTCCACCGCATCTGTGTCCCGTGGATCTGAGAAAGCTTTATTGGAGTATCAGCTTCGATCCGATATCCCGATATGCCCATCTTCGCGAATTTTGCCGAGAGGTTGGTTTTAACGATGAGGCGCAATGGATCGATACGCAGCTCACGCGAGTGCCACAAAGCTGAAACGTCAAGAGTGCCCGCTGAATAGCAATGCCATATCGCATCGCTCAACCCTCTTGCTGTTCCTTGCAGAGAGCAAAGTGCGCCGAGCGTAAATACTGAGATTGGCAGCGCAAACAAGTACTCCGGCAAGTGTAAGAACTACTGGCGAAATGTCTGGATAAACAATCTTGTCCAAGTAGTGCAACAAAAAGCTACGCTGGTATGGTTCAACTCCAGCCTTGGCCTCCAGGAGATTCTCAAAGTAGGTCAGTGGACACGTCCAAGGGAACAGTTCAATCAGAATTCCCCAAATCAGCGAAGCAATGTGCAATCTTCTCAAAAGAGGATGCGAACGCGTCAAGAGAGCGCCAAAGCTCATCCACGCGATGAAGACAGCGTGAAGAAACAACACTACGTCTGCCAGTTCAATATAGATCCCGGAGCTATTGGCAGTCATCAAGGCCCTTCAGTGACAGCGCTGACAATCGTCTGGATTGAACCAGAGCTCATTAGATCAGCGCGAGATAGGACTGGTGCAGGGAAACAGATGGCCTATGCAGCCGATTCCTGCCGGAGTACTCTGGAAAGGCCAGGAGAAAATGTGCTCTCAAAGAGACGCACGCGATACTTTTTCTCAGAACTCACAAGGAAGTCTTCGAATACGTTCCAAGAGATCGGACCGGGCATTCCGTAACGTGCTTCAATTCGCTTGGCAGCGAGATGATGGCGAACGAAAATCGCGAAGTCGCGCGGATAGCTTTCAGGATCTACACCTAGAAATTCCCCTCGTTTCGTAGCCTGATCGAGCAAGTATCTCCACTTCGAGATGGGAACAACACCAGCAGATTCGACGCCGTGCGAAAACAACGAAAGATAGATGTCATTGAACGCACTCCGGCTTTGGAGATAACTGCTCAGCGCATCGGCCGAACGCTGTGTGTTGAAGACCATCCAAAAAGGGACAGAGCCCGTGCGCAAGGTCCACCACGGTTCCATGAGGATGAAAGAACTTACGAGCAGTCGACTTGCCGGCAGCCCACGTTGGGCATACCACCAGCGATAGAAATCTGCGACCACAGGACTTAGGTCCTCAGGTTGATTGAACAACATTCGAATTACACGCCAGCCTCGTTGACGTGCCAGCAGTTCAATCTCTTCGCGCCAGGCCGATTCAAAGCCCCACTCCGCCTCTGGAGCTTCTGTGTCGGTTGGGGGCCAATCCCAGTGCGTACGCGTAGACCCCTGTGAGCGCAAAAGATGTTCAACTTGAGGTCCTCCGTGCTCGTATTCACCGGGTTCAAGTCCACCCAACGCGCCATGCTGAAAGAAGTATCGCCGGTTCACTGCAGTCACTGGCCACTTAAGATCACATTCCATCAGCAGAATCGCGCTTCCCGGTTTGAGACTATTGACCAAGAATTCTTTGTACCCTGCGGGGAGACTACGGAATTTAACTCGGAAATATCCCATAGTCTGAATCATGAGCCGATCCTGGTTGGCATCGTGCATATGATGAAGCTGCAGTTCCGGATTGCGCCGCAACAGTGTCTCTCCTAAAGGGAGAAAGTGCTCCATCGCTTTGCCTGGATCATCCGGGTCAAGTGCTTCGTGCCGAATTGGAATAAGAAAGGTCTGTGGAAGCCACGGAATGCCCAGCGCGGCAAATAGGTGTATGGCAGCACCGTTCGAAGAGCCGATTGCAACCATTGGATATTCACGTCTTGGGTAATGGTCTGCCGCCCAGCTCGACATCTGCTGAGCGTTGATCTGCTCCATCTGCTTCGGACGGATCGCCTCAATCCAGCCCCCAAAGATGTATACCTTTTCCTGCAGCCATCGAGGAAGGCGGTTTACCAGAACGTAGGCGGGTATGGTAATGGGCTGCGTTCCCAGCATGGGAAAGTCCCTGTCTTTTAGGAATAGGCTCAAAGCACGCAACATCGCGGTTGCCGAATCGAAGTCCGCGATGTACTTACCGGGGTTCACGCGGCTTTCTCCTGGTGCTGCTCCAGGGAGCGACTTACCTCAATAAGGAAGGGCTTCATTACGCGCACAAGTTCAAGCGGAGAGCTGAAGTTAACCGTGTGAAATGCTCCCGGTATAACGACCAATTTTCCTTTCGGGAGGAGCCGAGTTGCCTCTTCGGCCCAGCGTTGCGGGACTATCGGATCACAGGAGCCGCGCACGACTAGCGAGGGCACGCGAATGTGGGGCAGCTTGCGTTCAATGTGGTCGTCGAGAGAATTTGCGAATGTGCGCAGAACGCGTGGGATGCCGCAGTCCCAATAATCGCGATAAGAGACAATTTTGTGGCTGAATGGCTCGCCTGGATTATTCCGCTGCCATCGGCGGACCTGTTCACGAGCCGTGTGTCCTTTAGGATCAGTCGTAGGTCCGATATGGACGGTGCAGGAAAGCAACTCCGGATAGCGCACGGCAAAGTCGGCGACGATCTGGCAGCCAAAGGAGTTTCCCACCAAAGCGGCGCCGGCGATATTCCTTGCACGCATCCATGCGGCCATCCAGTCGGCCAACTGCCGCACTTGCAGAGTGCGGCGTGGTTTGTCGCTAAGACCAAAACCAGGGAGATCGGGAGCGTAGTTGCGGAACCAGGGAGCGAGTAAGACCGAAGTTGGAACCCAGTAGCGACTAGTGATACCGATTCCGTGGACAAGCACAACCGGAAGTGACTCGTATCGAGCGGGGCTGGTTGATACGCGGGCGTGCATGCGGAAATCGCCCACTCGCGTCCACTGGCTCTCTATCCATCCGGTCTTTACCTGCCGTTGCGTCCAGGTGCGCTCGATCCATAGAGTGTCTTTTGGCATCTATGCCACCATGCGATCGATGACCTTCCGCAGGCCCCGCGGCCTGCGGCGCAACCACCAGGTCATCGTTCCTATCACGGAAGCAACCGCTGCGGCAGCGAGGAGCAAAGGCGTCCTACTGGGTTTTTCACGCGCTTGCCATCCACCGCCGATTGAGTTGAACTCGGGCATCGGAGTAAAGAGGTTCCCTTCGCTCGGTTCGGCGGGCTTGTCGAGAAAGTGTTCTTTTTCCACCTTGCGCGCCGCTACTTTCTCCACGAGTCCTGGCGCAAGCGAATGCGCAACCGAAGCCACGCGCCCACTCATTCCGGAATGCATCTCGCGTCGCGGATGTTCAGCAAGTTTGATCAGATCCCGCGCGACCATACGAGCGTCATAAACCGGCGACATCGGTTTGGCGACTTTTCCTGTGTAATTCGCTCCCTGCTGATAGAGCGGAGTATCGATCGCAGCCGGCAGGAGAGTGCAAACGTCAATGCGCGTGTCCCTCAGCTCCTGACGGAGACATTCTCCAAGCCCTCGGATGGCGAACTTCGTCATTACGTAATAGCTGGCGAACGGCTCTCCCATTTTTGCAACCTGTGAAGCCACATTGATGAGCACACCAGAGTTCTGTTCCCGGAAATAGGGGATCACTGCACGCGCTCCGTGGATATAACCGAAAAGATTGACGTCGATTACCCGCCGCGCAGCTTGCAATGGCGTCTCTTCAAAGCGTCCAAATACAGTTACGGCAGCGTTGTTGACCCAGAGATCAATCCGGCCGAAGGCCTCGATCGCACGGCGCGCCAACTCTCGAACAGCATTTTCATCGCTGACGTCACTGGGAATAACATCAGCCCGGATCCCTAACCGCCGGCACTCTTCCGCCACTTCACGCAGCGCGGCTTCGCGACGGGCGGCCAGAACGACAGTAGTCCCGCGCTCTGCAAGCTCCAGTGCGGTTGCGCGTCCAATCCCGCTCGAAGCGCCGGTGATAACAGCAACGGATTCTTCTAGTTTTTTGAGCAGCACACATCTCCTCCTACACTATCGATCATGCAGCTTTGGTTAGTCGCGATTCCAGACGTAGTAGGTTCCCGCGTCGCTCTCTGGGTTCTCGTAACTCTGAATGTGCAGCCAGATATGCATGAAGCAAACTCCCGTGATAAATGCTTTGGATCGACTTAACCTTCTTCCACACGTTTCTTGCTTACGGCGCGAGTGAAATCCCAAACGTGGTGTAAGTAATCGGAAACCGTCACTGACGCGAGCATGCCCGCAATCGCGCGGGTGAGGCGCGGACGAAACAGCATGCCACCTATCAAGGTCGTTGCCACCCAAGGTCCCGAACACCAGGGGCATGTAATGAGGTCGCCGATTGCTTTTCGCACGCCCGATCCACGACTCTCGTCGCTCTGCTCACCTGCTCCGAGACTTCGCACGTAGCGCGTGAAAGGCGCTCGTAGTGGGCTCGTCACCCAGTCTTTGGTGATGATGCGCGTCAGCTTGTGTGTCGCAATTCCCAACAGCAGGATATCTTTGACGTTGATCTCCTGCGGTAGCTTATTTGCTTTCGCTGCTGAGATCAGCAGGGCTGAGGTGCCCCCAACGTAAGCCGCAATGAGCGCTGCGTATCCGCCGAGTGGCCATGGTTCTTTTGTGTAATCAGTCCATATTCCCAGACTGGGAGCGGACGGTTCCGGCAAAGGTTGGATTGGTACAGCACCCATATTTGCCTCCTGACGCGGTGGAGTACTTCATCAAAAGAATCGCGAAATGCAAGCCGAGATGTCCCGCGATCAGCGCAGATTTCCTGGTGAATTCGGCTCTTCAAACCGCAAATGGATAAGTTTCTGGTGTCTCACCCGCTTCCCACGTGCTCGTTCGCTCCAACGGAATCAGCGCTTTGGTTCTGTCGATGTGGATGACCGCATCGAACTGCTCTGGAAGGCGACCCCTGAAGTAATGGCTCATACGCTCAGTTTCGGGAAGATAGATCACACCAATTGCACGCTCCAGGTGCGGACCTCGCAATGCTTGAGCCAGATCGGAATCCCACAGCGAAAGCACGAATGCAGGAATGCGCGTCTGGTGGAACAATGATTCGTAGCTTCCTTCCAGTGCCATGCGGACCCGCTTTCGTTCCGCCTGAGCTTCCCATCGCGAGGCTGCCGTCACTTCTCCAGAATGTGTAGTGAATCCAAGCAGGAAGACGTTATTGTTCCATCGCTCGCGTGCCAATTGACCGAGGTTCACCTCGCCTTGAACAGCCATGCCTGTCGCCCGGGCATCGCCTAGATGCGAATTGTGCGCCCAGACCACTGTCTTCCCTTTCGGTCGATTTGCGCGCAACCAGGCAAGCGTCTCCGCCATGTGCCTGTCGCGCACATTCCACGATTCGGCCCCCCCTGCAAACATCGCGCGATAGTAGCGTTCGGCGTTCTGCACGAGACGTGCGTTCTGCTCTGCAGAGAGATAGTCCTCCGGCTCAGCACGCCCATTTCGGGAAGCCAGATCAGCGCTGCGGCGGCGTAGCTCGACTAATTGCCCAATTACCTCATTCTGGCAATCCTTGGATAAACCGAATGCCGCAGCGTAACCATATGCCTGTGTGTCCTCTCCAAAATGATCGAAGCAGCCGTATCGATATCGCGCCCTCTGTGCCGCTTCGGGATCCACCCTGTCCAGATAAGAAAGCACGGCATGAATTGAGGAGTGCATGCTGTAAAGATCGAGACCGTAGAATCCGACCCGGTCCTCTCGTTTTGGAATCCTATCGTTGAATCCTCGAAGCCAATCGACGAATGCGAGCACGTCGGTGTTGCGCCACATCCAGGCAGGAAATCGCGTGAACTCACCTAGACAGTCATAAGCATTGGCATCTTCGCCGATCCCGCGCACAAACTGGTGTACGCGATGCGCGTGTGGCCAATCACCTTCAATCGCAAGTGCTCGGAATCCTTTCTCTTGAATAAGACGCCGCGTTATAAGCGCCCGCTCGCGATAGAAGTCGTGCGTTCCATGCGACGCTTCTCCGATCAGCACCAGATCGCGATCTCCGATCCACTGAAGCAGTGGATCATAATCAGCGGGACTGAAGGTGATTGGTATTGCAATCCGATTGATCTCGCCGAGAATGCTCGCGGACAGCATGCCTTCCTCTAAGCGGCCCTCCACGAACTTCTGCCTCGAGCTTGTGACAGCAGTGTGCGGACTTCCTCATCGCTAGTTTGCTGAAAATCGCGATAGAACATTCCCACTGCAAAGAATGGCTGCGGCGTGGTGGCGCAGATGATCTCGTCAACTTCAGCGCGGAATTCATTGCATGTCGATTGCGAGGCAACGGGTACCGCTACGATCACCTTTCGCGCTCGGGGTCGGAGGGCACGCGCAGCAGCACGCATGCTCGCTCCTGTTGCCAGGCCATCGTCGATCAAAATTGCGGTTCGGCCTTCAACCTCCATGGGAGGATGTCCGTCGCGATACTCGCGCTCGCGACGTTCGATTTCCAGCTTTTCACGTTTGGCTACGGTTTCAATTTCAGCGTCAGAGATACTAAGCTCATCGACGACCGATCGGTTCACAACAACTGTCCCGCCACTAGCGATTGCCCCCATTGCCAACTCTTCGTGTCCTGGAACTCCGAGTTTCCGCACGATAAAAATGTCGAGTGGAAGGTCCAGGTAGTGAGCCACCTCATAAGCGACTGGTACGCCGCCACGCGGCAGTGCCAATATAACTACATCAGGCCGGTCCCGAAATGATTCGAGGGCCGTCGCCAATACCCGGCCTGCTTCTCTGCGATCCTGAAATAACACAGTCAGAAGATCCTGTTTGTGCGATGCAGTTGTGAGGATGCAATCTCTCGTTAAGCGGATGTCATCACTGGTTGCCAACCGCGCCGATATGGCCGGAGCTGTTGAGAGGTAACCCAGGTTGACGGAAGTTGGCAGATCCCCGAGAGTCTGATGGGTTCTCGGTTCTTAAGAGTCCTTCTGGGGATGTCCTCCGGCTTTTTCCTCTTCACTGCGACCCGGAGATCTCTTGCCAGACGCGCATCGGCTGTCTCGCGGATTCAGTGTCACAGCCACATCTTTGTTCAGTACTGGCGGAAAATCGTGGATTTACAACCAAGCACAGAGGTCATTCTCGGATACTTTGTTGCGATCGGGCGCGCTATGCGGCTGCCGGTCCTGGCACGTGGCCCAACCTTTGGCCTGAATTTGAGATCCCTACGAGCTTACTCGGTCTCAGGATCCACATGATCTGATCGATGCCTTGCGCGGAGGCATCAATGGTCGTAAGCGCAACGGGAACGTCATCGCGCGAGACTAGGACGGCTGCCTGTCCATTTGTCTCAACCCAGGCAAGCGTCACGCCGTTCCAGAAATGTGCAGCAGTGGCAATGAACTTCGCCACGCGCTCGCGACCGGAAACTGGAACTCGCGCCGCGCGCACGATCCCACCGCCATCCGAGGTAGAGATAACATCCTCAGCGAAGAGGGCTTCTAGAGCGGCCATGTCCGATCCAGCCAGGCTTGGTCCGGGAACGACATGAGACCATGAAAGCTAACTCACGCCATGCAGTCAGAGCGCGCATAGAGCAGGCGGCGAGTACCTCTTGATTAAGGAAAATTCAATTGCGCCATTGAGCGTTACCCCTTCCGGCGCAATGAAGAACGCAGCGCAAGTGTCTGAAGTAAGCCGACAAACGAGGCGCATTTCATTTTGAAAACGAATATGTGAACTTCACTGCGAACCGGTGCTCCATCAGTTGGATGGGATTGGCGGCAGCGAGCGAGGCGAAGCGTTGGCCCGCAGTATAGATGACGTACAGATCGCTATCAGGTCGGTAGTTCCAGCGCAAGCGGAGGTTGGCGCTGGCTGCTTGCGTGTTCGCGGTGTCCATCTGCAGCACGGTCGAGAGAAACAGGAAGCGAGAGAATGCGTAGTTCGTCTGGATGCTGCCGAACACGACGGAAAAATTTCCCTGCGGCAAGCGGAAGCGATTCCACTGCTCGCTGAAGTCAAGAGACAGGTGTTCACTCGCTCGGTATGACCATCGCGCGCGCGCTTCATTCAGATGTCCGTTGTAGTAGGTGCCGAAGCGTTCGAACAGGCGCCAAGTGAATTTCCGGTCTTGACGTGAGCCATACGTAAGCTGATGTCGCGCCCATCTGTACATGCCGACCGGGATCACGACATTCTTGTAAATGTTGAATGGCGTGCTGATCCGCTGAGCAAACACGTCGAAGATATCGTCATCGGTGTACGCGCCGTTATGAAAATTCGCGCGGAATGTCGTTTGCCATTCCTGCGTTTGCAAGACGCCGGACAGATCAGGCGCGTGAAAGATGAAGCCCTCAAACTGCAACTCTCGAATTCCCTTCAATTTCGGTCGCGGTTTCAACGTTAGATCAGAGAAGTCGCACATACAATTGTTGCGCTCGATGAAACCAACCTCAGGGTTGAAGTTCTGCCCGATGCGGCGGCGTTCGGCGACGAAATCTACGAAATCCGTGCGATAGCTCACCGAGCCGCCTGCATCGTTCTGCCCGCCACTCAGCCCTGGCGAGCGTGTCAGGACTCCAAAGCCGGTCAGTACCAAGTCTTTGTGAACGACGAATCGAGCGTCCAATCCGCCGGTTTGGTTGTGCGGATCAGCCGGATTACCGGAACGCTTGTCCACATACATCGCACCGACGTAGGACTCGCCAAAGAGCGAGCGCTTGACCCGGCCTACGCCGTAGTTCGCCTCAGGATTTGGACCCTCGGCACGTGTGCTGATGTCAAGCAGACCGAGATCGAAACCGGCCAGCTTCCCCGTGATTTTTCCGCCGCCATTAACCCGGACTTCTTGTCCCGTAATAGGATCAATGCCGATTTGTCGGCTGAAGAAGAGGCGGTCGGCTTCGCCTCCGAGTGGAAATTCGAACACTCCCGCATTTTCAAGAAAGAATTGCCGTTTTTCCGGAAAGAAGAGTTTGTAGGGCGTGAGATTGAACTGAACGATGTCTACATCGGCATCGGCAAAGTCAGTGTTGGCGGTGAGGTTCGCAACAAGATTCGAACGAATACCAATTTTTGCATCCACGCCACCCGTATGTTGAATGGATGTGCCCGGTTCCAACCCGCTGCCAATCGCGGCTGGTGGCAAGTGCCGGAAGCCGCCGAGCACGTATGGCTTGATGATCAGCAGCCGCCCGCCGCTGATGTCGGCAATGCCTTGTAGCACACCGGCCTGGCTGACTTTGGTGATTCCAAACGCGCGCCGCCATGCAGACCATAGGTCTTCCTCATTATTCCAACGAATAAAGCGCTTGAAATTCAGACCCCAGACAAGGTCGCTAGAAGAGATAATGTTCAGAGTCGAAAACGGAATTGCCACCGTTGCCGTCCAGCCGAAATCCGTCCGCCTTGCAGCGGAGGTCCAAATCCCGTCCCATGACGCGCCGTAGTCCTCCTCCCCGCCTCCGCTCTCTTCAATAATGAGACCGTCACGTTGCGTGCCCAGTGGATTGATCTGAAACGCATAACCGTTTCGGTGATCGTGCGCGGAATCGATGACAATTTCAAAGTGGTCGTCGAAACCTTGACTGACATCGCGGCGAAGCTCGGTCGCCAGTACGTGTCCCGGTTCTGACTCGAAGCAGGTGATTCCGAAGAAAACGTCTCGGCGAGTGTAGAGGATACGGATTTCCGTCCGTTCGGTTGCAGGCTCTCCCTCATTTGGTTCCCGCTGATGAAAGTCGGTGATTGGCTTGGCGGTAAGCCATACCGGGTCATTCAGGCTGCCGTCGAGTTTGGGTTCATGATCGGTTCTTGTGGCGTACGCAACAGGTTGCACGCTCTGTTGGGCGAAGGAGCTCCCTACAACCGACAGCAATACTCCAAGCACCAGGAGGGCAAATTTTCTCGTCTGAGCTGACAATGCTTATAAGGGTAAAGCTCGCCGTATTCACTTCGTTCCCGGCGTACGTCTCATGCGCGTCATGATAAGAGAACGCAAGTCGGCGAAGCACCTGCAAGCTATTCCTCCCGAGGAATAACTTCAAGGCCGCCACTCTGTCCTACTGTTGTGGCTTTGCTGAGTTGGTCTTATCGAGCGCCGGGTTCTATAAAAGGCGATGTCAAGAGCAAACACTTCTCCTGATCAGATCTGAGAGTAGTGCCCGGCATCGAGCCCTGGTGGGGATCTGTATGCTGTCGGTTTGGGCCTGGGTAGAGACTTCGAGGATTCCCGTTCTGGTGCTGCGGCTGCACAGATCAACGCCATAGGAGCTTTTAGCGAGTCATTCTCGGGTACTTTGAACGACCGACTAAGGCCTATAAACAGATTCCGATCCGTGAACAGGTCGAGGTGCTCTCCCTTTCAGGACAAGCACTGTGATGAGTGCGGTTATGGAACTGGCAAAAAAGCGTTCTTGGAGCAGTTATGGAACGTTGAGAGAAGGAAGTTAGCATATCTACGATTTTCTGATGGGGTCCGGACACGCTATGAATAGAGCCCGCTAGCTGGCAGCAGCTGAGCTTGTTTCGGCGGAAATGCCGAGCGGCAAGGAATTCAGAACAGGGGCGCGTCATTTCAGGCCTATTGCTAAGGGATGCTTTGGCTGGTACAGACCAATTGCGCCGCCACCCGGAAGCCGCAGTTTCGTAATCGAGCCCCATCGTGCTTCCTGAACGTCAGAACACTTAACATGTTTCTTGGCAAGGGAAGCGATCTCCGCTTTCAGATCGTCGCAAATGAAATAAAGTTCGTGGGTGCCGTTCTCATCGCACGGATGGAATGCGGCTTCTGCTGGTGGTAGGGCAAAGACCAGCCAGCCATCACCCGCGTCCACGGATTTGAACCCCAGTATGTCGCGGAAGAATGCACGGTCTGCCTCGGCGTTCTTAGTGTAGACAACTATATGAGCGGCTGAAATCATTTTGTCCCTCTGCTAGTGCCGACCCTTTGGGCCGTCACGATTGCGCGCAGGAGCGTAACCCCAGCAGCGGATGATGGGCTAACCGGAACTTATCCATCAAAGAATCGCAACTTCCGGATTTGCCAACGATACGCCCACCACCACCTTCATGTCCGCAGCACGGTCGTTCCCGGCACGGCCGAGCAACACATTGCGATTCGGGGTTCCGCGCTGAGAATTGTTTGGAAATTAATCTTGCGACATCCTCGATTGGCCTCAGAATCGCAGTATGGAGCGCGCTTACGATACGCTCATCCTTTCCGATGTTCATCTTGGATCGGAGATTAGCCGCGCCAGCGATGCGCTGGAGTTGCTCAAGTCGACGACGTTTCGGCGGCTGGTTCTGCTCGGCGACATCTTCAATGACTTGAACTTCCGCCGGCTAAAGAAAGAACATTGGCAGTTTCTTTCCTATATCCGGAAGCTGTCGAATCCGAAGCGAGACGTGGAAGTAGTGTGGGTTGAAGGCAACCACGATCTAGGGCTTTCGGACCTCATGTCGCATCTGGTGGGAATCCCCGTGTATCAGCAGTACTTGTGGGAATACCAGGGACATCGCTACCTGGCGATTCATGGACATCAGTTCGATCGCTTCGTGATCAACAACTTCATCCTCAGCCGAATTGGCGAAGCCTTATTCCTCTGGATTCAAAAGCTCGATTTCGGAAAAAGGATCATCTCGCGCTATCTCGATCGCCTGAATACGCGTTGGCTGCGGCTTTCCGGTAAAGTCGCCTCGGGTGCGCTGGCTTATGCCGCACAACATCGCGCGGAATACATCTTTTGTGGGCACACGCATGTTGCTCTGAAAGCCGAAAGCAACGGTGTGCGCTATTACAACTGCGGATCTTGGACCGACGATGCGCGATGCAGCTACATCACCATCGATCGCGAAGGCGCTGAAATTAGAAGTTTCGTTCTGGGAAGGCTGCCGGCCGTGACGCAAGAATTGGATAATGCCGAGGTGCCGGCGCACGCAGTCTAGGGCAGACACGAGACTCAGTCCCTCACCAATTGCGCTTGCGTCATTGTGTTGGGCACGTTCTCAGCGGGAATGAACCGCGCCAGAAGATCGACGGCTTCGAATACAGCGACGTTCCTTCGAGCAGCTACATTCGCGCGCAAAGACTCTAGTCTTCCGTCGTCGAGCAAATCTCGCACGGCGGCCTGGATCTCGGAAAAACTCTTCAGCACTACCCCAACTTCGTTTTCCTGAACCCACTCGGCGTTGTAGCGCTCCTGCGGCATGGTGCTTCCGTTGCGCGTGACGATCACCGGCAGATTGAAATGCAGCGCTTCGCTGATGCTTCCCGGCCCCGGCTTCCCAATGAAGAAATCCGATAGCGCCATGTAGTAATCCACCCTGTTGGTGAAGCCTTCGATGAAAATAGGCTTGGCCGCAGCGATCTGGCGGATATTGTTTGCCAGGGATTCATTGCGTCCACAAATCATGATCATCTGCAGCGGAGTTTTCGCTTGCTGCAGCGATTCGGCTATGCCTAGCATCGAGGGCGAACCATGACCTCCGAAAAGAACCAGGGCAGTGGGCAAGCTTGGGTGCAATCCCAATCTTTGCCGCTCGACGTCCCGATCGAGGCGAACTGTATCGTAAAAGCGAGGGGCCAAGACCATTCCCGAAACGAGAAAACATTGTTCTGGTCGTGCCCCAATACAAAGCGCTTGCTCCACAGCCCGCTGTGTACCGCAAATGACGTATTCGGATTCGCGTTCCACCCAAAAATGCGGAGGGTAGTCGGCGAAGTCGGTCATGAGCGTTACGAAGGGAGCGTTGGGGATGGCCTGATGAACGCTCTCACCGAGCGCGCGATTGAAATTCGGGATCACGGACAAAACCAGGTCAGCTTTGTTTTGCTGCCAATACCTCTCCAGTGCGCGCACGATGGGACGATGCCACATTCGGATTGCGCTGTGCAGCAATACGAGCAACTGCGGAGTCAAGCGTGTCCAGCCCTTGCGCAGGATCAGGTTGTACCCATCCTGCAGCCGAATGTGCGCAACCTTCTGCAGAGGATCGATAGCATCAAGCAGTTCTTGCAAATTCAGGAGTTCGACCTGCCACGGGCGCTGCTGCCGCTCGATGACACTCTTCAGAGCATTGGCTGCGTTGCGATGTCCACCACCGGCATCAAAGAATACGATCGTCAACTTGCGCATCAATCCTCTCAACCCTCCGCCTTTACTCAGGTTTTATCTGGGGATTGTTAAAGCGATGTGAAAGAGTACCTGACTGATTAAGCGACAAGTTGATCCACGAGGCTCTCCGCCTTTCACTCACAATTCATTGTTTCGACATCGGCGAGTAACACATGCTCATTAGCTTTGCTGAGAAATCGTCATGCCCATTGCAGGCACGCTTCCAGCGTTGCATGCGCTGATTTTTCGTCGATCACTCAACAAAGGAGCAAATTTGTGTCGAGTAAATGGCCCTCTATCGTACCCTTGCTAAAGACGGTTGTCAGTCTTGCGGTCTCTGCATCTCTGCTGACATCGGGCAGCTACGCCACCGATAAGGACAAAGACGACAGCAACTTCAGAACGCCTATCAAGCACATTGTGGTGATCTTCCAGGAAAACGTTTCATTCGATCACTACTTCGCGACATATCCGCGCGCCACGAACCCCGGCCATGAGCCGTTGTTCAAGGCGAAAGATGGCACACCGTCGGTGAATGGCTTGACCCGATTGTGAAGTTGGTGCGACAAGCCGTTTCTCGATACTAATCCGTCCAAATCTGAAAACCTCCCAGCGCGAAGAAGTCCCGTTACGCTAGGCGTAAACTGACGGTCGAATCAGCCTTCGCTGGATCCGCCGCCTCCGCTACGTGCTGCGACCGCACGACCTTGCAGACAGCCTGCGGCTGACGGGATGTGCGTTATCCTGCGAACCTCACAGAAAGGCACACGCACAGAATCTCACGAGGAGAATATCCGATGAAGCCAAATGCCGTGTTGGTGGTCACGTCTCTGCTCTCGATCCTCTTGCTGACACTTCACGTGACGGACGACATCGTCCGTGGGATATCGAAGGCCGAGTCCTCCAACATCGCGCTGCTCGTCCTCACGGTATTGCTATATGGGACACTCGTGCTCGCCGAACGGCGATCCGGGCACGTCATCATGCTGCTCGTCGGATTGTTCGCGGCGGCCATGCCCGTGATGCACATGAGGGGGGTTCATTACCCGGAGATCGCCAAGTCCACCGGCGGCTTCTTCTTCGTCTGGACACTCTGGGCGCTCGGCGGGCTTGGGGGCGTCACCATCATGCTCGCGGCGCGCGGACTGTGGAATCTGCGAAGGCGCTAGCCCCAGTAGTCCAACAACCCGAACGTGGAAAGGCCCGTCGCCCGGCGCAGGGGAACACCCGCCTGCTTTGCACTCCTGGGAAGTCCACCTAGTGAATGACGGGCTAACCGGAAATAACGGAATCACTTCCAGTTTGCCGACCATCGACCAAAGGAAACGATCAAAGCAGTTTTCGTGAGTGTAATCGCGATTTCACGCTCGTTATTGAGGCGCGCTCGTGTTCATAGACAACATCTCGGCAAGGGCGACTTGTTCCGAAGTACCCCGAATCACGAGGACGTGACGAGATCGGATTGCGTCAGTACACGGCATATCCGCAGTCGTGCGCACCCTATTGTTGAAGTTTTGTAGCTCCGGCATCGAGAGGTCGGGCAGGTACATAGCCTTGATGTAGCAGGTGGTCAGTTCGCAAATCGTGGATGCCGCTTGCGGGTGCTGACCTAACATTCGCTCCGACTGGGCAGTTCCCGACAAGCGACCTTGAGCTGATAAACGAGAACTGAAGTCCGATCATGGCCGCCAGACGACCGTAAGTTCTCCAAAACGCTCAATAGCTTTTCAGCGATAGCGAGTTGCTCGGGAGTGCCTTTGAGCGCGATTGCGTGGTCGGACGGCTTCGGCTCAATGCTCGTGAAATCCGCGACTGTGCGAAACGTGTTCACCACTTCCTGTAATTCAAATGGCGTGGAGAAGTCGGGCAAATTCAGGACCTTGCTTATGCAGGTGTTCGACTCACAATCGGCTCTTGGCGTAGTCGGCACCGGCGTCTTTTTTTCAGGCTCCTGAGCGAGCACCGCAGACGCAAGAAACAGCACTGCTAATGAATCCGCGAACCCACGACCCCATGCCTTGCTCATAAGAATCCTCCGCTTGTAGTCGATCAGTCCCGAGTCACTGGCAACTCTGACCTTACGCTACACCTATGAGATTCCCGGTTCGACAAATCAAACCGACCTAGGGTGATGTCGAACCTAAATCATGGGGAGTGTCCAGCAGCTTGCTGACAGCCCGTTCAATTTCTTCACGACTGACCTTCAAGGCGGGATTGGTGTCGAGCTTGTACTTCTCACGCAACTCCTTCAAATTGCCACGCTCCCTGCGTTCTTCATCCAAACAAAAGCGAGCCTTTTCAAATTCATGGTTCGCTATGGAAGCCTCCAATCTCTGCACGATGATCCGAATACGCTTCTGAACCTCGACGACCTCTTCTGGCAATGATCCTCGCTCCAGCTGGGCAGCCGCGCCTGCCTCGTCAATGACATCGACCGCCGCACCCGGTAGACATCGCGGCTTGATGTACTTCCTGGCGCAGATAACCGCATGGGTAATGGCGTCGTCAGTGTATGAGACATTGTGGAATTTCTCGTAAGTGTCCTTGATGTTGCGCAGCACCGTGATGGCGCTCTCTTCGCTGGCGGGAGCGATCTCGATGGGTTCAAAGTATTCCGCAAGCCAGTGGTCCTCTGCCTTCAGCTTGGCGAATGATGCCGGAGTGGACGTGCCGATGCACTGAATCTTGCCCGCCATGATCGGTCGCTGCAGCAGCTCGGTCACGTGAATCGAAGATAGGGGAGCAATTCCACCGCGCCGGTCATGCATCTGGTTTACAAAGAAGATTGTCCCATCCTCTGCTGCCGCTGCCAGGGCGTGATCGAGCCGATCGTGCCATGAGCCGTCCTTCTCTAGAACCCGAAGTGGAGGCAGATCGAGGACGACGAGGGTCTTTTCCTCGAGCGTTTGAGGAATATTGCCATCTGCGATGCGGCGAGCAAGGCCGCCTACGATGGTCCTCTTGCCCACGCCGCGTTCACCGATCAACACTGGGTTCTTTCGAGTGAAGTGGCACAGAAGCTCGATGAGCCGATCCAGTTCCTGCTCGCGGCCAATCAACGGCTGAGTTTGGTCCATCAGATCGCTGAGATAAGGCTGGAGCTCTTCGAGCACGGGAGGCCGGCTTTGCACTTGGATTGCTTCCTGCGGCCGCCGCGCAAGTTCTTCGCGGACCTTGCTCAATCGGAGGCCCCGTTCCATCAAGATCTGTGCTGCGAAGCTTTTCTCCTCGCCCAACAGCCCAAGGAACAGGTGCTCGGTGCCAATGTGCTTGTCGGAGTGGCGCTCCGCTTCCTCTGCCGCATACGCCAGCACACGTTTGGACTCGTTGCTTAGAGGAAGATCGACAGAGGTAGGAAGGCTCTCCCGCACAGTGGTTTGGCTCTCGACTTGTCTTCGAATAGTCGCGGTTGCGGAGCGCAGGAATCGATTGCCCAGTGCTTTGTCTTCGCGGATGATCCCCAGAAGCAGGTGCTCGGTCTCGATGTAGGGAGAACCAAACTGAGATGCTTCATAACGTGCGAAGAAAATAACCCGACGAGCTTTTTCCGTGTATCGCTCAAACATGGCCAGCCTCCGAGAAAAGGCGAAGTCTAAAGATATCGCGTCAGTGGCGTCCATTAAGCAAGGACGACTAATTGCGCAAAATGGGAATTCCAGAGACCGGTCTCAATGATGTCGTCGCCATGGTTTCGAGAAGTCCTTTATTCTTTCGTTGCGGCACTCTTAGTCTTTTGAGATCAACTGGTGCGTTACTTGGCACTTGTCGAGTTACGGGCAACTCGGAACTTGGCCACAACTTTGTCTTCGGTCCTGCTCTATCGCAAAAGAGTCACTCCTCTCTCAGCGCCTTATTTGGGTCAACTCCAGCTGCGCGGCTTGCTGGAATCCAGGATGATGCTGTCGCGATCGCGAAAAAGAGCAGCATCATGGCCATAAATGTGAGTGGGTCGGTGGACTTCACGCCGACGAGCATTGTCGTCATCAGTCGCGTGAGCATCAGTGCAGCGATGACGCCGATCACAACTCCGATTGCGCTCAAACTGAGGCCCTGGCCTACGATAAGACGGAAGATGCTCTGGCGTCCGGCGCCGAGGGCCATACGCACGCCGATCTCAGATGTGCGTTGGCGCACTGCGGTCGAAAGCACGCCGTACAGTCCGACTCCGGCGAGCACTCCCGCAATGACCGCGAAGACGCCGATCAGGAGCAGCGAGAATGTTGTTTGCGCCTGGGCATGGTCCACCAACTCGTCCACCGATTGCAGGTTCGTGATCAGCAGGCGCGGGCTCACGCCTTTTATCGCTGCGCGCACCTGGCGCGCGTAGCCTGCAGGATCACCGGTAACCCGCAGTGCCCACGAGTTCACAGCGCCAGGTCCGACGTATCCGTCGCTGAAGTAAACTTGCTCGCGTCCAGGCACCGCCAGCGAAGTCTGCCGCACATGTCCGACGACGCCGACAATTTCCATCCACTCCGGCTCCGGCGTCCTTACCCGGATGAGGATCCGCTTGCCCACTGCAGACTCTCCAGGAAAAGCTTTCTTCGCTAGAAAGTCGTCGATGATGATCAGCCGGCGATCGGGCGCGTTATCGGCATCGGTAAAGGTGCGTCCGGCGAGCAGCGGCGTACGCACGGTTTCGAAATATCCAGGCATAACGATCTGGAAGTCCGCTGCCTGAAACTTGCTCGGATCGGAGAGAGCCTCTCCCTTTCCCCAGCGAATCGGAGAATAGCCACCCGCTAAGGGAAACGGAAAAGAGCCGGTGACGCTCTGCACTCCGGGGATTGCACGCAGCCGGTCCTCGACCTGGTGAACGAAGGCGGCATTGGCTGCGGGCGTGGTGGCGCCGTTGTTGCCATTGAGGACGAAGGTGAGCAGGTTGCGCGAGTCGAATCCGGGATTGATGCGCTGCAATTCAAGGAAACTGCGGAACATCAGCCCCGAGCCCACCAGCAGAACAAACGAGAGCGCGACCTCGGCTGTTACGACGATGTTGCGCATCGTGCTGCCAGTGCCGAGTCCGGTGTTGCGACCGATGCCGCGCAGCACGTTCATCAACCGCGGACGCGATGCGCGCAGTGCCGGAGTCACGCCGAAGAGAATCGCCGCCGCGAGTCCCGCGAGCGCAGTGAAGGCGAGCACCGATGTGTCGATGGTTATGGTATCGAGGCGCGGCAGGTCGGCGGGGGCGAGCGAGCGCAGCTCCTTGATTCCGGCCCAGGCGAGCGCCAGCCCGCCGAGCGTCCCCCCGGCGGCAAGCCACATGGCTTCCGCGAGGATGGGCGACATCAGTCTCCAGCGATCGGCTCCGAGCGCGGCACGGACGGCGAGCTCGCGATTGCGCAGCGAGGCACGGACCAGCAGAAGATTGGCGACGTTGGCGCATGCCACGAGCAGCAGAAAAATGACTGAGCCCATGAGCGCGAGGATTGCGGGGCGGGCCTGGGTCACCATGTGCTGACGCATCGGCTCGACACGGATGTGGTAGTCGGCAGTGCCCAGAATGGGAAACTGAGCGCGCTCCGAAGCGGCCACTTTCTCCGATTCGGCCTGCGCCTGCTCCGGTGTGACTCCGGGGTGGAGTCTGGCCACCGCGCGTATGGAAACGCCCATGCGTTGCGCGGCGTCGTAGCCCAGGCGGTTCGCGATCCAGATGTCGGGTGCGGGAAGTATCTGAGTCTCGGGCGGAAAGTACAGCTGGAAGTGCGGCTGGAGCACACCAACAATGATCGGTGTCGGTGCTTGTGGTCCGGCCACCGACATCGAGCGTCCGACAACGGAGGGATCTCCGCCATACCGACGCTGAAAGTACTCGTAGCTCAGGATTGCGTGCGCCGGCAGCCGGGGTGGAGGAGGTCCCTGCTGCTGCGCGCCAGGCGGCGCGGGAGGATTCGGGATGGCGTCGTCATCGTCGAAATCGCGGCCGTAAGCGACGCCTCCGCCGAGGAGGCGGAAGAAGTTGATCGTTACCACCGCCGCGTTGGTCTGCTCGGGCGTGCCGTCCTCGCGTTGCAGCGTGAACGGAAAAGTGAAGACGCCGGCAAGATCATCGAAGACGGACTTGGTGCCTTCGCGCAGATCGATGAAGTCGGCATTCGAAAATGGGAAATCGCGGACGTTGCGTTTGCGCAGATCGCTGCATGCCACCACCAGGCGGTCGGGATTGCGGTAAGGCAACGGCCGCAGCAGCACCGCGTTGGTCACACTGAAGATGGCAGTGCTGGCTCCAACTCCCAACGCAATGGTTAGCGCCGCCGTCACGGCAAACACCGGGCTCTTGCGCAATACACGCGCTGCCACTGTCAGATCGTGAAAATCCATCCCAAGCCTCCCGAAACGCTGCACTCGTACAGGTGTGCAACGTTAGTACAAGGAGAGATTCCAGGGCAATTCCGGTGAACCTTTCCCATTTAGGCATGGAGGACACCGACATTCGGCCCAGACGTGAACACTTGGAGGGCGGGTACGCTGTCAGCTCCAAGTATGCCGTATCACGGGCTAAGCGGAAGTTAGCCGGGTGTCGCACGCGCTTTGCGGCTGTTGATTTTCATGCTTGCGACACCTAAGAAGTGGGTTCTATAAAAGGCGATGTCAAGAGCAAACACATCTCCCGAACACATCGGAGAGGAGTTGCTTGGCATCGCCCTATATAGAACCCGCCAAACTCCCATTTTGATCTCACACTGTGGGCACTGTGTTTGTTCCGTTTTCGTGACGCGCTTCGGCGTGTGCTCTAAAAGCTAACGACTATTTGATCTTTCCTGTCGTTTTCGCTTGTTACTGAATCTGGAACAACAAAGATCGATTTGAGAGCGGTTCAATATTTAATTTGACACTGACAAGTGGTCGTTTTAGAGTCCGGGATCAATGATCGGTAATGGTGCAGCACCTGTCTCACAGCTTTGCCACTGCGAGTCACAGATAAGTAATTCTGTGCGCATCTTCCAAAAACTTCATGAAATCAAATAATGTTGGAGACAACAAAGATGAAACGCATTCTCGCCATTCTGGCCGGATCGGTTCTCTTCGCTACCTTTGGCTCACTCTGCTCGATCAGGGCAGCCGCGACGCAAGGGTCGCAGACATCGACCTCGAATAACTCTGGCGAGGGCACTGAACCAGTGGTCGATTTATCGGCATCCTCAAATGAAACCGAAACGCCTACTCGCCACGCCCGATCTGCACGTCACAACAATCGCCACGGTCACGAACTAACAGAGCTTCCACCCGGAATAGAACCGTATCCCGAAATCACTCACTGGAATTCCGGCTTACCGGCTTTACCAGTGCAACAGAGTGACACCATCGTAGTCGCGACGGTCGAAAGCTCACAGGCGTTTCTCTCCGCAGACAGGCACTCCGTCTACTCTGACTTCGGTCTGGTCGTGGCTCGTGTACTCAAGACCACCGGCATTGCTGTCACTCAAGGCCAAACAATTACCGCTGAACGTACTGGAGGAGCAGTTAAGTTTCCATCAGGTAGGATCACTCGGTTCCGAATTCACCAGCAAGGGTTTCCCGAACCAGCGCGTCAGTATCTTTTCTTTCTCAAATCGCAGCCAGAATCAGCGGATTTCTACATTGTTACTGGGTATGAATTGAACTCGGGCAAAGTACAGCCTCTCGACGGTGTTGGTTTTAACAAAACTGAGTATTCTCAGTTCGCGCAATATCAAGGAGTCGAGGAAGTGAGTTTTCTCTCTCAAGTCGTACAGGAGATCAATGCGGAGCCGGGTGCCGCACGCTTTGCGGCTGTTGATTTTCATGCTTGCGACACCTAAGAAGTGGGTGCCGCATCCTATTGCGGTTTTCAAAACGGTGCGCTGACGATGCACGTCGTCGATCCGATTTGCCCATTGAAGCATGCTGCGAGACTCGATCCAAAAAGCAAATCAACGGCGTCGTAATTCCACCAGTTCCCATTTGCGCACCCTGCGAAACCCATCGCAAAGTGCGGCACCCGCTGCTTATGTTGCAGGCAAAAAGATAAAAACAGGGTACGCCACCCGCCCGAATCTCCCGGGATTCAATCGCGAAGACGTTCTCTCGAAGCCACAGCCAGTCACGATGTTCGATAACGTCTCTGAAGAGACCATTCGGACGTTTCTCGGCTTATCCTACCAATTAGTAAATGATTGGCGTTCAAGCTTAGTCGCCCATCAAACAGCCTGACACGCGAGTCACTCCTAGGAGCGGCGGGGGGCTGGGAAAAAGGTGGGCCGCCCGTCATTCACTTCAGCGCGAACGAGTTCGTTGTTTGAAACGATGCTCTCATTGGCAATTCGCGATAGTTGGAGAAACGCAGGCCATCGAATGTGACTTGCGTCCGGTAAGCACGTTCCCGTTTTGGATTACTGAGCACGACCGGTGTTCCAGGACAAAGATCGCTAAAGCGCCACTCGCCTGCGCCCTCCTTGCTTGTAAGCGTAATGTTCAAGTAGTGCAATGGCACAATGCCGAATTCTGCAGGGTCAGGATCTGCGTCGTAGGCCCAGTCGCGGACCAGGTCGCCGGGCTTTGGCTTTGCTGCGCCCCTCCCCATCACCGAGCACGTAAGCTTCGAGGCATCTGCAGTTACCAGCAGGGAGGATGGCCCGTGCAGCGGCGCAATGCAGCGAACGCTGCGAAGATCAATTCCGTGTTCCGTGCACGTGCCTGCTTCGGCAATCGAAAATTCGCCATCGGGCACACTGAACTCTCGACGGTTCGCGTCGCGAAACCTGGTAACCGCAAACGAGATCGTCACCGTTGCCGGCGCTCCGTCCAGGCGTTCGTAAATCTGTCGCGGCAGCTTGAACGACATCTCAATGATTCTCGTTTCGGGGAAGAGCTCCCTCCCGTCGGTGTGCCAGCCGCTGTCCCAATTCACCTCGTGCACCGATCCTACTCTGACCAGCACGCCGTTAAATCGTACGATCTCATCGGAAGCGATGCCGGAAACGGCTAGTGGGAGGCGAATTGTTACTTCGTCTTTCTCTGGCGAGATGAAGCCTACCGTTGCGCCCGAACGGGCCGGCATCAGCGTCAAATCAAACCCCGGCCGCTCGCCTTCGTTCAGAGCCGGCCAATTGTTGGCAACGATACTGCCATAAGGAGTAACCGCCAAGATGAGGAGAAGTATTCCACCCAGGCCGACGATGAGCCATCGCGCCGTGGCAGTTCTTCTTCTCGCATATTGCAAGACGATAATCGCGACAGAGACAGCGACAAAGAGAACAGCGCTCAGCACATCTGACGAGCCCGAGAAGCTGGAGCTCGGAATCTTGTCGCTGAGATATACCATGCCGGCCATGTAGAGAGCGACGATCAGGAAGGCCAGCAACGACTGCGCCAGTGTTGCTGTCACGCTCACCAGCGCCAAAAAGGGAAGGATCAGCATCACGAGTAACCCAAGCTGCATCCAGAGCAAGCCTGCAAAATAATGATGTGGAGGGAAACCGGCGCGCCAGAGCAGGTACACGTCGAGGAGGAACAGTGGCAGATTGATCAAAGCGAATACAAAAAGAAATTTTGCTGCGAGCAGTTTCGCCCATTCGTACGGTCGCGTAATCCAAAACTGGCGATCGCCGACGAGCGACTCGGCATGCACAGCCCGCAGTATCAGGAACGCCCACGCGAACACGAGCAGCGCCGGGGCCATCCTCGACCAGAACTCGATGGTGAAGAAGCCGCCCACGCCAAAAGTCCGGGCGCCGAGTTCTCCCGTTGTCCAGCTATGTATCTCGTTCCACCCGACCGAGATGGTGAGTAACAAACAGACTCCGGCTTCCCACCGATGACGTCGAAGATCTTTGAGGAATATGTGCCAGGCTTGTCGCATCAGTTCCGCTCCTCTAGCGCAGGTTTGCCGTGGCTTTTCGCCATTGCTATAAAGATCGAACGGAGCGACATGGGACTGAAAGTCACATCCCGTGCCTTACCTAGCCGCTGTTCGATATCGGAGCTGGTTTTCTCGGCGTTGAATCGTGTCTCGATGAATCGAACCGCCGCATCGGCAGTAGCGACGTGCATCCAGGACGGCGGCAGGTTGCCGTTCAGAGTTGGTACTACATCGAATACAGCTTCCACGCTGCGAAAGCGCTCGACCAGTGTAGTGAGTTCTTCGGATAGGCGTAGTTGTCCGTTTTCGAGGTAGCCAACGTGGGTCGCAAAGCTTTCTATCTCTCCCAAGTCATGCGAAGAAATGAAAATTGTGGATTCCGCGGCGCGCTCCACCAGGCTTTGAATAAGCTGGTCGCGGACGAGTGGATCGAGACCGGTGAACGGCTCATCGAGAACAATCAGCTTCGGGTGAAAGGCCAACGCGCTCGCGAGAACCGCCTTCATCCTGGTTCCGCGAGACAGAGTGCGCAGCCGGCGATCGAGCGGCAAATCGAATTGCCGTGTGAGTTTGTCCTCCAGTTGGCGGTCCCAGGTGGGGTAGAACGGACGCAGGAACGCGAGAAAGCTGTCCGCTCGCATCCAGTCTGGGATTTGCTGGTTCTCCGAGACGTAGCCGATCGATGCGAGGTGTGTTCCGCGAATCTGTCTGGAATCGAGACCGAGCACCTCGGCTCGCCCGCTGGTCGCGCCGAAGATATTCATCAACAACTTAATCGTCGTGGTCTTGCCAGCGCCGTTCGAGCCAACGAGGGCGTAAATGGCTCCTTTGGGAACGGTAAGATTTAAACCCCGCAGCGCTTCGGCCTTCCTGAAGCGCTTGACTAAATTCTCGGTGCGGATCGCGTCGTCCATGGCCGGGTTCTATATCCTATTTTCGTCACGCTTTTAACTCGGTAGTTGATACTACGCTGTGCCGGGTGCCGCACGCTTTGCGGCTGTTGATTTTCATGCTTGCAACACCTAAGAAGCGGGTGCCGCATCCTTTTGCGCTTTTCAAAAGGGTGCGCTGACGATGCACGTCGTCGATCCGATTTGCCCATTGAAGCATGCTGCGAGACTCGATCCAAAAACCAAATCAACGCCGTCGTAATTCCACCAGTTCCCATTTGCGCACCCTGCGAAACCCATCACAGAGTGCCGCACCCGCTGCTTAGATGTTGCAGGCAAAAAGGTAAAACAGGGTACGCCACCCGCCAGGTGCCTGCATCTGAGCAGCGCCCAATCCCAGCAAAGGCAAGCGACCGAGCTGTTCGAGAAGTTGTCGTCGCAACGTGTTCTTTTCCCTCCGATTTCAGAACTGAAAACCTGCGGTAATGTACACCACACGACCGTAAGTTCGTTCCCTGATGTAGACTTTGCCGCAATCCCATCTTGAAGTGATCTGAACCTTCAGTTGTGGAGGGAGAAATGAGGCTTCGCTCCTACCTGGCGCTTTCCGCGTTATTCCTTGCTTTGCCAACAATTAATACGAAAAATTCTGTCGCCGCGATCTCTCAGGTGAGTCCTTCGCAGGCCCAAATCACCATTCTTTACGATGCCTTTGGCCAGAATTCGCGAATGCAAAAGGATTGGGGCTACGCAGCTCTTGTTGAATATGGGGGTAAACGAATTTTGTTCGATACGGGAAACAACCCTAGAATCCTGGCTGAGAATGCAAAGGCAAAGGGAATCGATCTAACAAAACTGGATTTTGTTGTGATGTCCCACCGCCACGGCGACCACATGGGCGGATTGAGCTATCTCTTAGGCGTGAATCCCAAAGTGACGATCTATGCTCCGAAGGAGAGCTTCGGCGTGTATGGCGCAGATTTGCCCAGTAGTTTTTATCGCAAGGACACATCGCTGCCGCCGGAGAAACGCTACTACAGCGGTGCGCCACCCGAGGTTATGCATTTTGGCTCTGCTTGGCCTGACGTGAATTTTCAGTTGATCGATAAGAACACGGAGATCGCACCGGACATTCACCTAGTGACGCTAGTTTCGGACAAGCCCGGCACACTCGAATTGCGGGAAGTATCGCTAGCCATCAACACTCCAGAAGGACTGATCATTATTGTCGGGTGCGCCCATCCCGGTATCGAGAAAATTGCCGAATCGGCGAGCACGATCAACCCGCACATTCACTTCATAGTCGGAGGCTTACATCTAGTCGTAACACCAGATCCGGAGATCGAGAGGATCGTCACTGGGCTGCATGATCGTTTCAAACTGGATTATATTGCCCCGGGTCACTGCACGGGAGAACCGGCCTTTGCTGCCCTTCAGAGGGCTTTCGGTGGTCACTACGTTTACGCCGGGTTGGGAGCCACCCTGAAGCTGCCTGCTTCTTCCCAGGACGGACAGAGACACTGACCAGTGCTCCCTTTCAGCTCGGCCAAAATTTTCCATGTAGCGGTTGAGGTATGGTGAACAGCAGGTGAGGTGCTTGCTAATTCGTCGTCCCGATCTGGAATGGGATGCTCGGGGCGGACGGCGAACTCTTTCCCGTTCTGGGATCAACTTAGCCGATCGATAAGGTCCCGTCTCTGCGCGACCCTTTTGACTTATCGCACCGTACTCAGCCCCGTCGAGAGTTGTCGAGCGAATTTCGCATCGCATTCGGGATTCAGGTTCTCTTCTTCGTCGCCGGGTGTCGCGCGCTTTGCGGCTGTTGATTTTCATGCTTGCGACACCTAAGAAGTGGGTGCCGCATCCTTTTGCGGTTTTCAAAAGGGTGCGCTGACTGCACGTCGTCGATCCGATTTGCCCATTGAAGCATGCTGCGAGACTCGATCCAAAAAGCAAATCGACGCCGTCGAAATTCCACCAGTTCCCATTTGCGCACCCTGCGAAACCCATCGCAGGCGGCACCCGCTGCTTAGATGTTGCAGGCAAAAAGATAA
>Ga0209473_1000275_pt1 | contig 33088 bp, 36 predicted proteins | sample GraSoiAngelo_133_FD_185890 | JGI IMG/M metagenome (GOLD analysis project Ga0209473, IMG submission 185890) | Grasslands soil microbial communities from the Angelo Coastal Reserve, California, USA - 14_0929_05_20cm (SPAdes) (version 2) | ecosystem: Environmental > Terrestrial > Soil > Grasslands ...
CGTGGACGGTCAGGTGAAGGTCCTGAAATCCGCAGCGATCCTCGCCATTCCGCCTCACGGCGAGGTGACTGTGACCGTTCTCTATTGAAACGTCGTTCCGCGGGTAGGTCGGGCGCCGGCTTGAAACCTACAGCGCGCTCGGGCTTACGAATGGAGGCAGCCGACGCGAGGTGGGGAATGAAGATCGTGTTCCCGGTAAGGTTCGCCGCTCATCATGGGGCCGCGGTCCAGACTACCTCCAGCGAGATGACCGACTCGCGCATGCTCCTGATGTGCCCGCAGCGGCGTCCGCCGTGCGCCGCTCCGGTGGCGCTGAACCTCTACTTGCCCGACTCGTTTCCGCCCGCCGCCGCCATGGGGCGCGTCGGAACGGCAGCCGGCAAACCGCAGAGCGACGGGTTCTGGGTCGACCTCGTAGATGCGGTCCGCGGTGTCGCCGAGCGCATCGAGGCGCTGATGTCGCTGCATGCGCCGCGCCTGAACCGGTCCTCCCCCGACGGCAGCGCGACCTCGCCGCACCGCGCTGCCCCGCGCTATCCGACGTCGATGCCGGTGACGATCGGCGCCGGAGGCGCGCTCATCGCCGCCTGCGCGCGCAACATCAGCACCAGCGGAATGTACGTGCAGACGGAAGCGAACGTACCCTTGGGAACCCTGGTGACGATGCGCCTTGCGCTCCCGGACGGCGACGCTCCGGTCGGTGTGCAGGCCAAGGTCATCCATCGCGTCCTGGCCGGGCAGCCGCAGATGCCCTGGGCTGAGCCGGGGATCGGGTTGCAGTTCGTCGAGGGCGACGACGCCTTCCGGGCGCGGCTCGACCGGCAGATCAAGCGCCTCCAGATCGGACCGCAGAATCCGCGCTCTCGCGGATGACCTCGTCCTGCTGATCAGACGATCAGCCGCGACACCAGCCAGACTCCGCCCAGCACGAGGATGCAGCCGGACGCCACCGGGGCGAAGGCCGGCGTCCGACGCAGCCGCCGGAGCACCGGCAACGCCAGGAGGACGATGCAGACCTGCCCGCACTCCACGCCGATGTTGAACGAGACGAGGCCCGATGCGAGCGCCGCCCGCGGAAGTTGCAGCCCCCGGAGGACGGCGGCGAACCCGAATCCATGCACGAGCCCGAAGGCGAAGGTCAGGATCCAGCGATGCCGGAGCGCCCGCTCGGCGCTGCCGCGCCGTAATGCCCAGAGGTTCTCCGTGCCGACGTAGACGATGCTCGCGGCGATGAGCGGCTCGATGGCGCGCGCCGGCGGCGTCAGCAGCCCGAGCGCGGCCAGTGCGAGCGTCAACGAATGGGCCGCTGTGAAAGCGGTGACGATCTTCACCAGCTCCAACGCGCTCCCCCCGAGCAGCAGCAGGCCGATGAGGAACGCGAGGTGGTCGTAGCCGGTGAAGATGTGCTCGACGCCGAGGAGCAGAAAACGACCGAACGCGCCTCGCGCCGATCCGGTCCGCCGGGCCTCGAACGACGGTTCGTCCCGTTGGGCGACCCGCTGCGACAGCTCGCCATGGCCGAAGTCGACCCGCGAGAAGTGAGTATGCCCGCCGGGAAAGGTCTCGAGAAACCCGACGCGGATGGAAAGCTCGGAAGCTTCGCGCCTGCACGTCCAGCGCGCGTGCAACGCCAGGCCGTCTTCGCCGTCCGGCTCCGCCGTCACTCCCGGGTGGAGCGCGCAGGGCTCGCCCGACGCCCGGATCACGAACGGCTCCAGGACGAGCCGGGTCAGCGCCGGCAACGGCGGCGCACGGGGGTCGTCGAGGCGCATCTGGCCGCGCAGATCGGCGAGCGGGAAGCGAAGGGTGCCTTCGATTTCGCTCCCGCGCGCAGCCAGCTCGCTGTACGAGACGCTGGGCTGGTGCGCGAGCGCCGCCGCGGGGAGGAGCAGCAGCAGCGGAAGGACGCGCATCAGTGCGCGAGCAGGCGGTTGTTGCCGTCGTCGCGGCCGCGCCCGGCAGCGGTGAGGGCGAGCCGGTTCTCGCCCTCGGTATAGAACCCGACGAAGAGCAGCAGCGGATTCGGTCCCGCTCCGAAGGTGAACGAATCCGCGATCAGATCGCCGACCTTCCAGGCGTCGGTGGGAAAGCGTCCACCGGCGGGATCGTGCTCGGCGTGGATGCGCGCGCCGGTCCCGGTCGCGTCGTCGAGGTGCACGAAGACGTGCCAGCGCTCGAGCTCGGCGCGGCACCGCCAGTACAGAGTCAGCTTCGCCCGCTGGCCGGGGACCATCTGCGGCGGCTCCAGCTTGTACCCGAGCAGCTCCGCCGCGTTGCCGAAGACCGCGCCGACGATTGTCGCGTCGCCCGGGGGAGGCACCAGCACGTCTCGCAGCGCGCTGCGGTCTACCTGCGCCCGCGCCTGTGCGGGTGGCGGCTCCTCGAAAGGGCGCTCGATGCAAGCGGTGCAGATCAAGGCGAGAGCGAGCGCGCGCACCGGTCGCGCATTGTGCCGGAAGCCATGCTATTCCGCCACACGGTGGAACCACTCGGCAGCTTCGAGCGCATCGTGGAGCCCGGAGCCGGCCTCGCCCTCGGCGCTCTCGCGATTACCGTCGCCACCGCGCTGCTCGAGCTCTCGCGCACGCTCGCGGAGACCTACCGCGGGCGCTGGTTCGCGGGCAACGGTCGCGACGTCTTCCACGCCGGGGCGGCGCTCGCGATCGCCGGCGCGCTCTTCGCCAACGGGCTCCCTCCGGCGCTGGCAGCGCTCGCCTCCGCCACCGTCCTCATGCTGCCTCTGCTGAAACTCGATTCGCTTCCCGCGCGGCGTCCACCGCGAGCGGCCATGCTCTTCGCGCTGGTGGGCATCGCCGCTGCCCCGCCACTGCTCGAACCGCTCTCGATCGTGCGGGCCGCGAATGCCCTGGCGCGGTTCCTCTTCTACTGAAGCAGGGCGTCCAGCTCGCCGCGCTGCTCGAGCGCGTAGAGATCGTCCGACCCTCCGACGTGGGTGTCCCCGATGAACACCTGCGGCACCGTGCGCCGGCCGGTGGTCTGCATCAGTTGCAGCCGCGCCTCGTCATCCCAGGAGACGTCGATCTCCTGATACGGGACGTTCTTGTTCTGCAGCAGCCTTTTCGCCCGCACGCAGTAGGGGCACGTCTGGGTGGTGTAGATCTTGACGGGTTTCACTTTCATAGGATGCGCATCGCTCAGAAAGAGCGCGACTGCGCCCCGTCGACCACCACGCAGGCACCGGCAATCCAGCTCGCCCGGGGGCTGACCAGGAAGGCAATGGTGTCGCCGATCTCCTCGGCGGTGCCGAATCTGCCGAACGGGATCTCGCGTTGGACGAACGCCGCGATTCCCGCCGGGTCGGCTTGCTTTCGCCGCTCCCACGAGCCTCCCGGGTGCAGGATGCTGCCCGGCGCCAGCGAGAGCACGCGGATGCCGCGCGACGCCAGCTCGCGCGCCTGCTCGTGCGCCAGCGAGATCAGCGCCGCCTTCGCGGTGTTGTAGCTGATCGTGCCACCGCCTTCGCGGCCGTAGATGCTTGCGACGTGGAGGATGACGCTCATCTCCCGAATGGCTTTGGGAAAGCCCCGGCGGGCGGCGCCAAGCTCGAGGTGCGGTAGCGCCGATCGACTGGCGCGGATCACGGGCCAGAGGTTCCGGTCGTAGACCGAACGCCAATCCGCATCGGAGAGGTCGGCTGACCCGCCCGGTTGCGAGCCGCCCACCAGAGTGACCAGCGCGTCGATCCCGCCGAGCTTCGCTACGGTTTGCTCGATGGCCGCATCGAGCTGCGCGCCATCGGTCGCGTCGGCCACGATGGCGAGGGCCTTCTGCGCTCCGGCCGCCTCGCACTCTCGCGCCCGCGCCTCGACGTCCGCCCGCGTGCGCGCCACGACCGCAACCTGGGCGCGCTCGCGAGCGATGGCGACCGCCGCCGCTCCACCCAGTCCGCGGCCGGCGCCGATCAGCAAGATGCACTTTCCTTCGAGACCGAGATCCATTCGGGTACTGTACCGCGCGGGAGGAATTCGCATGGCTCATCGCGTACTGGTTGCGTTGCTTCTCGTCGGATCGGCCGCGCACGCGCAAGCCGCCTTCGGCAGCGGCGGGCAGGTCGTCCCCTTCGGCACCGTCTCGTACACGCACACGTCGGCAGGGGCCGACGTGAACCTGATTTTCGTAGCGCCCGGCGCGATGTGGTTTCCGACCAACAACGTCGCCATCGGCGGCCAGCTCATCTACGCCTTCGCCGACTTCGGCCCCTCCGTGCACGAGGTCGGCTTCGAGCCGCTGGTCGGTTTCGCAGTGCCGCTGGCCGACCACGTGGCCTTCTTCCCGCGTGTGGGGATGCAGTTCCAATGGTTGTTACCGACGGCAGGCAATTCCGCCAATCGGGTCGCGATCGACGGCTTCGCTCCGTTGTTGTTCATCCCGGTGCCGCATTTCTTCATCGGTTTCGGGCCGCAGCTGAACGTGGAGGTGGCCTCATCCGCCGCCAACAAGGTGACGTCTTTCGGCTTGGCCACCCAGATCGGCGGCTACTTCTAGCCTAGCCGCTGTCGCACCGTAGGTGCGGCTTTGCGGCTACGGGTTGAGAGCAAGCCACGAAGCAGAAGGCCCGCCGGGTTTCCCCGACGGGCCTTCGCTGAATCCGGAGAAGGGACCGGACTACATCCCCATCCCGTGCCCGCCGGGACCGGCGGACTCTTCCTTGTCCTTCGGCCGCTCCGCGACCATCGCCTCGGTGGTCAGCATCAACGACGCCACCGACGCCGAGTTCTGCAGCGCGAACCGCGACACCTTGGTCGGGTCGATCACGCCGGCCTGGAGCAGGTCCTCGTACTCGCCCGTCGCCGCGTTGAACCCGAACGCGCCTTGGCCCTCGCGGACCTTGTTCACGACGATGCTGCCCTCCCAGCCGCCGTTCTGTGCGATCCAGCGGATGGGCTCCTCGAGCGCCTTGCGGATGATCTCGACGCCGAACTTCTCACCGGCGTCGACCTTCAGCGTGTCGAGCGCCTTGAGCGCGCGGAGGTAGGCCACGCCGCCGCCGGGGACGATGCCCTCCTCGACGGCCGCGCGGGTCGCATGCAGGGCGTCCTCGACGCGGGCCTTCTTCTCCTTCATCTCCGTCTCGGTGGCCGCGCCGACGTGAACGACGGCGACGCCGCCCACCAGCTTGGCCAGGCGCTCCTCCAGCTTCTCGCGGTCGTAGTCCGAGGTGGTGTCCTCTTTCTGCGCCCGGATCTGCTTCACCCGCGCCTCGATGTCGGCCTTCTTGCCGGCGCCGTCGACGATGGTGCTGTTGTCCTTGTCGATGGTGATGCGCTTGGCCCGGCCGAGGTCCTTGAGCGTCACCGTCTCCAGCTTCACGCCGAGGTCTTCGGCGATCATCCGGCCGGCGGTGAGGGTCGCGATGTCCTCCAGCATGGCCTTGCGGCGGTCGCCGAAGCCCGGCGCCTTCACCGCGGCGGCGTTCAGCGTGCCGCGCAGCTTGTTCACCACCAGTGTGGCCAGCGCCTCACCTTCGACTTCCTCGGCGATGATCAGCAGGGGCTTGCCGGACCGCGCCACCTGCTCCAGCAGGGGGAGCAGGTCCTTCATCGACGAGATCTTCTTCTCGTGGATGAGGATGTACGGGTCCTCGAGCACCACCTCCATCCGCTCCGGGTCGGTGACGAAGTAGGGCGAGAGGTAGCCGCGATCGAACTGCATGCCCTCGACGACTTCGAGGGTGGTCTCGAGGCCCTTCGCCTCCTCGACCGTGATCACGCCTTCCTTGCCGACTTTGTCCATCGCCTTGCTGATGATGTCGCCGATGGTCGCGTCGCCGTTGGCCGAGATGGTGCCGACCTGGGCGATCTCCTTCGGGTCCTTGGTGCTCTTGCTGAGCTTCTTCAGCTCCGCCACGACCGCCTCGACCGCCTTGTCGATGCCGCGCTTGATCTCCATCGGGTTGTTGCCCGCGGCGACCAGCTTGGCGCCCTCGCGGAAGATGGCCTGGGCGAGAACGGTGGCGGTGGTGGTGCCGTCGCCGGCCACGTCGGAGGTCTTGGACGCGACCTCCTTCACCATCTGCGCGCCCATGTTCTCGAACTTGTTCTCCAGCTCGATCTCCTTGGCCACCGTCACGCCGTCCTTGGTGATGGTGGGGGCGCCGAACGACTTCTCCAACACCACGTTGCGGCCCTTGGGCCCCAGCGTGACCTTCACTGCGTCAGCGAGCGTGTTGACCCCCTTGAGGATCGCCTCACGTGCGCGGACGTCGAACAGGATCTCCTTGGCTGCCATTCTGGTGTCTCCGAGTGTGTGAGTAAGGGTCTACGACTTCTCGATGACGCCGAGGATGTCTTCCTCGCGCATCATGAGGTGTTCCTGGCCGTCGATCTTGATCTCTGTGCCGGCGTACTTCGAGAAGAGCACGCGGTCGCCCGCCTTGATGTCCAGGGCGCGGACCTTTCCGTCCTCCAGGATCTTCCCGTTTCCGACGGCGATGACTTCGCCTTCGATGGGCTTCTCCTTGGCGGTGTCGGGGATGATGATGCCACCCTTCGTCTTCTCTTCTTCCTGCACTCGCTTGACGATGACGCGATCCTGCAGAGGCCGAATCTTCATGAGGTTTCCTCCAGGTGATGGGCTTGAGCTGGCACTCGTATGGGGAGAGTGCCAAAGCGCGGGCAATGTAACCGGATAAGAGTGCATGTCAAGCCGCAGGCAACTTGCCGATCCGGCGGGGGGCCGTACTATTTTCAGGGGAGGAGGTAACTTGGCGGAGAAGCCCATCCTGAGCGCGCAGTCCATCCGCGACTTCTTCCGGGACCTGCTTGCCAGGGCCATCGAAAACCAGCGCGCCCAGGTCCAGCCATTCACGGAGCTTTACCTGGTCAACCTGCTGCACGAGTTCCTCGCTTCCGAGGCTCTCTACGTCCAGTCGGAGGACGGGACCTGGCAGCAGAAGCCGCTTGCCTTCCTGCTCAAGGAGGCGCTGGACGAGGCAGGGCCCGCCCGTCTGCGTCTTCTCCGCCGTCTGGGGGACACCTCGCTGTTCATTTCCGGATTCTTCCCCGACTCCCTGGTCCGGAGATCCTCGCTGGTCGACGTCGACTACTACATCGCCATGGGCGGCCGGGCGTACGACGCGGTGGCCCGCCACGCGATGGAGCGCAGCCTCTGGGAGGAGCTGGCGGACAAGTTCCGGCTCCTCGTGGATCTGTTGAACGAGGTGAGCGAACGGACGTTGGCGTCCAACGACGCCGGGCTGGTCCGGCTCTACGAGCGCTGGCTGAAGACCGGCAGCGACCGGCTCGCGAGCCTCCTGGTGCGTCAGGGTGTCGTGCCGCGGCGGGGGTTTGTGCAGTGAGGGCGCTCGCTGGGCTCGCGCAGCTCCAGCAGCTTCTTCAATCGATCCACGGAGTCCAGGCCGCGCCGGTGCGCGACTTCCTCGTCGATCGCGCGTTTCGCGAGCGGCATGCGCCGCGCTCCAGCCCGCACGAGGCGTTGCTCTTGCGCGAGAACGGCGAGGAGCTCCACGTCGCGCTCTTCCTCGACGACGAGGTGCTGGCCCAGCTTGCGCGATCGGCGGCGGATCCGTGGACGGAGAAGCGGCTCGCCGGATTCTGCGCGGCGGCGGAGGGCGTATCGCACTTCCTCTACGTCGCGCACCGGGCGCGGCAGGGCGGACAGGTGTCGCAGCTCGAGCTGGAGGCGCAGGGAGAGATCGACAAGTATCTGGCGGTGATTCTGCAGCTCTGGGCGACCGGGCGCCGGACCGCGTCGCAGGAGCTTCGGCGCAGGCTTTTCCAGGGCAGCGTGCTGCGCCCCGGACTGTCCGCGCCCGAGCGGGACCGCTATCGCCTCGCCTCCGCGCTCGCCGCGGCGTGCGCGCGCGCCTGGGAAGCACGTTACGTCTTGCAAGGGCGCCTCGATGCGCTGCTCCGCGAAGCGCGGCGCGTCTACCGGCTCGCAGGTGGGGAAAAGTTCTCCGCCTTCGCACATGGGGCCGTGGCCTGGGCGGCCTGAGCCCGGTCGTCCGGACATGAAGCTTCTGCTGGGAGCGCTTTTGACCGTTGCCATCGGCTGGGGCGTCGTCCTCGCCGCGCCGACGCCTGTCCGGCGGCACGCGTCGAAAGCAGCCGCCCGCCGGGCGAACGCGGAGCAGCTCTGCAAGGCCCAAGGCGCGAACTGCAGGCTCGTGGTGAGGCCCGATGCGCCCCAGGACCTGACGGGCGCCGGGTGCGTCTGCGAAATGGAACCGACGCGGGACTAGCCCGGCGCGGGGTCGCGCCGGCTGTCCCGCAGCGCCGCGGTGGTCCGCGCGCTGCCATGGGACTGAGGAACTATTCGTCAGCGACGCGGCGGCGTCGCCGGCAGCTTCTCGTTGTCGTACTGACCCTCGAGGGCAGCACGAACCGGGCGGTCGAAGCGCACCTTGCCCGTCGCGACCTCGCGCAGAGCGAGCACTGGCGGCTTGTCCTTCGCTTCGATGAGCGGCCGCGCCCCGGCCATGAGCTGCCGTGCGCGCTTGGTCGCGAGAAGGACCAGCGCGAACCGGTTGTCCACGAGCGGCAGGCAATCTTCGACGGTGACGCGGGCCATCTCTTCTCCTCGATACGGGAGGGCGGTGGATACCGGATCCACCGCGCCGCTGCAACTGTTTCGGCCGGTTACTTGGCTGCCTGAGGCGGCGGCGGCGCGTCCAGCGCGTCCGTCGCGGTCCACGGCCAGTCGTCGGCGGTGGCCTTCTCTACCCGCACCAGCCTCTCGAATCCGTCGGCGAGCGCATAGCGCTTGCCGTCCTTCTCACTGCCGACGCGGACCCGAGCCAGCACCTTGTCTTCCTCGCCCAGCAGGGTGACCGTCTTGGGCTTGTCGAGGCCGTACTTGGCGAGGTCCTTCGCGGCGGGCACCGGCCCCTCGAACGCCGCCGCGCGCAGCGACGCTATGGAGTAGAGCGCAGACGAGATCTTCCACTTCTTCGCCGCTCCCTGGTGCGGAGCGACCACCGTGAAGACCTCGTCCGGGAACCCGCCGTCGGGCGGCGTATTCTTCACCCGCGTGATCTCCACCTTGCCGGCGGGAGTCTGGAACACGAGCTTGCGGACAGCCTCGCGGTCCACCTTGACCAGCTCCTTGTTCTGGAGATCGAACGGTTCCTTCTCGACGTCGGTGAGGACCTGCTTGTCGACCTCATACACGGTCGCGCTGTCTTCGCGCTTGGCGTAGGTCTTCTGCGCCGCGCCGCTCTTCACCTGGCCGATCCGGACGACGCGCGCGTACGTGTCGCTGCCCGCCGCCACCGCCAGCTTGACGGTGGCCTTCGGCTTGTCGAGACCGAACTCCTTCAGGGAGCCGGCTTTCTCCGCCGCGACAGCCGTCGCCCGCAGCGACTTGAGCGCGCTCGCCACCCGGTCCGCCGCTCCTGCGTCTGCGGCGGCGCCGTTCACCTTCCAGGTGGTCCCGTCCTTCTCGAGCACATAGGGCGATTTCACGCCAGCCACGTCGATGCGCTTCAGCTCCGCGGCGTCATCGAGGTGCGCCACCTTCTTGTCGCGGAGATCGAATGCGGTCTTCTCCAGGGCTGTCTTCTGATACGCGTCGATCACCCGCACCGTCGAGTCGCCGAGCTTCTTCGCGTACAGCGTGTTGTCGAAGCTGTTGTCGGTGCCGATCTGGACGCCCTGCTCCTTGCCGTCGTCCAGCTTGACGGCGACCTCCAGCTTCGGCTGGTCGAGCCCGAACGACTTGAGATCCTTCTCGTCCGGCAGATCCTTCTTCTGCTTCAGGCCGGACAGCGAGGAGAGCAGCGAGTCCACCGCGGTGTCGTCCGCTTCCGCCTCCACCGGCTGCGCCAGCTTCCAGCTCTTCTCGCCCTTGACCAGCCGCGCGACCGGGTGTCCGTCCTTCGAAAGCCGCAGCTCCCTGACGTGCGCCTTGTCGAAGTCGAAGAGCTTCTCGCTCTTCTCCTTCGCCTCCGCTTTCTTCTGCGCGTCCTTGCCCGCCCAGAGCGCCACGCTGGCGATCCCGCCCGCCACGAGCAAGAGCACCAGCAGGCCAACCAAGGTCTTCGTGGTCTGCTTCATGGCACGCCTACCGGCTCTTCCGCGTCTGCCACACCGCGAGCCCCGCGAAGAGCAGGCCGAGCGGCATGACCAGGAAGGCAAACCGAGTCATCCGCTGCTTCTGCTCGGCGGAGAGGAAGAGGTGATTGCCCTGCCGCTGCTTCGGCCGGATGGAGATGCGCGACTCCTCCTTCGCCACCCAGGAGAGCGCATTCAGGGCGAAGTCCTTGTTGCCGGAGAGCCGGTAGTAGCCGTTGGAGGCGAACAGCGAGTTCCCGACGACCACCACCCGCGACTCGGTGCCCTTCGTGGAGCTGGCCGCCAGCGATACCGGCCCCTTGAGATCCTGCCCCGGATCGAACTTCACCTGGCCGGAGGAGAGCGGGCCCGTCTCTCCCCACGCGCGCGGCCCCGTCTTCGCCAGCTCGGTGACCGTCCAGGTGGCAGGCGCCGACGCGCTCTTCGAGACCGAGCGGGCCACCGGGAAGATGGTGGCGAGCGCGAACGGCGAGCTGCGCGGCTGCGTGATCGGGTGCTCGGCGTACGTCTGGGCGATGGCGACCTCCGGATTCTGCGCCTCGGGATCGATCACCTCGTCCTTGCCGACATGAATGCCCCAGGCTTCGAATGCGCTCTCCAGGCCGCTCTGGGTCCCGGGGTCGACCATGGCCACCAGCTTGCCGCCTTTCTCCACCCACTCCGTCACCAGCTTCGCCTCGCCGTCGGTGAAGGCGGCCACCGGGCCGCCAACGACCAGCGCCTGGGCATCGGACGGCATCTCCTTGTGCTCGGCGAGGACGATCTCGTCGGTCTGGAAGCCTTCGCCCTTGAGATTGTCGACGAAGAGCTTGAGGCCGCGCTCGGTGTTGTCGGCCACCGCGTGCTCTCCGTGGCCCTTGGTGAAGTAGATCTTCTTCGTCGAGCCGCGCGAGACCTCGATCAGCGCATTGGTCAGCGCCTCCTCGGTGATCTCCTTGGCGCGCGACTCCTTGTTGCCGCTCTTGACGATCACCCGGGGCCCGCTCTGGGAGATGTTCATCTCCTTCACCCGCCCGGGGTGCTTGAACGGGTCGACGAATTCCACCGTGAGCTTGTCGGTCTGCGCCTTGTACTGGCGCAGCCGCGAATCCAGCTCCACGTACTCCGGCTCGCTGCCGGAGTAGAACGCCTCCACCTTCACCGAATCTCGAAGGCCCTTCAGCACGCCGACCGTCTGGTCGGAGAGGGTGAAGATGCGCTCCTTGGTGAGGTCCCACGTCTTCGGCTTCTTCACCGCGATGTAGTTGATGCCCGCGAGCGCCGCCACCAGCACCAGCGCGGAGATGGCGCTGACGGCGCCGTAGAAAGCGCCTCGCCCGAGCGGGTGCTCGCGGCGATTCGTGAACAGCCACAACGCGATGCCGCCCACGCCGACCAGAATCGCCGCGATGACTTCGATGCTCTGGACCGTGCCCGTCACAAAGAGCCAGCAGAGCATTGCGTAGAGAAAAGCGACCAGTCCGAAAAGGCCGGCGATGCGGCCCCAGTTCTTGAGACTCATGGGTTCAGCTCCACCGGTGCGCCTCGACCGCGCGGTTGGTCGCGAACAGGCCGAGGACGATGATCGAGAGGAAGTAGACCATGTCCTTCAGCTCGAGCGTGCCCTTGCTGAAGGAATCGAGGTGCGTCACGGAAGCCAGATAGGTGACGGTGTCGCGGACCCAGCCCTCCGCTTCCGAGGCCGTCCAGCCGATGATCCAGGTCATGAGCAGCACCACGAACGTGATCAGCGCGGCCACCACCTGCGACTCGGTCAACGAAGAGATGAACAGCCCGATGGCCATGTACGCCGAGCCCATCAGGAACAGTCCCAGGTAGCCGAGCAGGACCGAGCGCCACTCGACGCCGTTGGCGTCCCTGGCCACCAGCTGCACCAGCACCGGATAGGTGAAGGTGAGCGCGAGGGCGCAGACGAGGATGGCGAGCGCGGCGAGGTACTTGCCCCAGACGATCTGCCCCGGCGTCAGCGGCGTCGTGTAGAGCAGCTCGATGGTCTTCTGCCGCTTCTCCTCCGCCACCAGCCGCATGGTGAGGAAGGGCACGATGAAGATCAGGATTACTCCCAGATTGCCGAACAGGTTGCGGAAGATGGCATCCTGGAAGTTCAGGCGGTTGGCCATCTCGCCGGCGTTGAAGCGCATGTACATCAGCGAGGCCTGCTCGTAGGCGTTGAGCAGGCGGAGGAAGAAGTACGATCCGATGACGACGAAGAGCGTGAACATCACGTACGCGATGGGGGTCGCGAAGTAGATGTTCAGCTCCTTCTTGGCGATGGCGATGGCGTTTTTCATGGTCGGTCAGGCCGAGGTGAGCTTGAGGAAAATCTCTTCGAGAGAGGGAGCGGGCCCCATCCCGCCGTCGGCGGTGGCGGCGCTGGCGTGGGCCTTCTGCAGTCCGGCCAGCGTATCGTCGGCGACGATCCTGCCCTGGGCGATCATCAGCACGCGCTGGCAGGTGGCCACCACCTCGGGGAGGATGTGGGTGGAGAGCACGATGGTGTGCTTGCCGGCCAGCGACTTGATCAGCTCGCGCACCTCGATGATCTGGGCAGGGTCGAGACCGATCGTGGGCTCGTCGAGGATCAGCACCTCCGGGTCGCCGAGCAGCGCCTGCGCCAGGCCGACGCGCTGGCGCTGGCCCTTGGAGAGGTTTCCGATCACGCGGTGGACGAACTTGTCGGAATTGGTCTTGACGGCCACCCGATCCACCTCGGCTTCCCGCGCCTTGCGCGAAACGCCCTTGATCTCGGCGACGAAGCGCAGGTACGCGCGCACGGTCATGTCCGTGTAGACCGGCGGCGTCTCCGGCAGGTAGCCGATGCGCTTCTTCACTTCCATCGGCTGCTCGAAGACGTCGAAGCCGGCCACCTTCACCGTACCCGAAGTCGGTGGGAGCACGCCGGTGATCATCCGCATGGTGGTGGTCTTGCCGGCGCCGTTCGGACCGAGAAAGCCGAGGATTTCGCCTTTGGCGACCTTGAAGCTGACGTCGTTGACCGCCTTGAGATCGCGGTAGCTCTTCAGCAGGTGAGAGACTTCAATCATCGATTTTTCCCCACACGTGGCGGCTTGAGAACACCGCCGGCATTGCAGCCCTTCCCGAAAGGCGGCGGCAATCTAGAGCAAGGCGGCTCTCTGTCAAGCAGGCGGGCGGCCGGGCAGGGTAGACTGAAGTCGTGGGAATCATCGTTCAGAAGTACGGCGGCTCCTCCGTCGCCGACGTGGCGAAGATCCGTCGCGTGGCGGCCCGGGTGGCGCAGACACGAGAGGGGGGGCAGCAGGTCGTGGTGGTGGTCTCCGCGATGGGAGACACCACCGACGAGCTCCTCGCGCTGGCCCGGAAGGTGACCGACGACCCGCACCGCCGCGAGCTGGACATGCTGCTCACGGCGGGCGAACGGATCTCCATGGCGCTGCTCGGCATGGCCCTGCACGACCGGGGCGTGGACGCCGTCAGCTTCACCGGGTCACAGAGCGGAATCATCACCGACGGCGCGCACACCAACGCCCGCATCGTCGAAGTGCGGCCCGTGCGGATCCTGGAGGCCCTCGAGCGCGGCAAGGTCGTGATCGTCGCCGGCTACCAGGGCGTCTCCCGGGAGAAGGAAGTGACGACGCTCGGGCGCGGGGGGAGCGACACGACCGCCGTGGCGCTGGCGGCGGCGCTGCAGGCCGACCTCTGCGAGATCTGCTCCGATGTCGACGGCGTCTTCAGCGCGGACCCGCGGATCGTCGCCAACGCGCGGCGGCTGCCGGAGCTGTCGCACGAGGAGATGCAGGAGCTCGCGTTGGCCGGCGCGAAGGTGCTGAATGCGCAGGCGGTGGAGTTCGCGCGGGATCGGGGCATCACCATCCACGCCCGCAGCACGTTCCAGAGCGGGCCGGGGTCGCTGGTGAAGAGAGCGGCGACGCGCGAGCTCCGCGTCTCCGGCGTCGCGCTCGATCCGGAGATCCTGGTGGTGCGCGGCAGCGACCGTCGGGCCATCCTCGACGTCCTCTCCACGCACGGGGCGTGGCCGCGCGAATGCTGGGACGCGCAGGCGGTCGTGCCACTCGAGAACGTGCACGGGCTGCCGGCGCTGCTCGACGCCCTGCGCCCCGTCGCCGAGGTGGAGGAGGGCCTGGCCCAGGTGAGCGTCGTCGGCACCGGGATCGGCGCGTCGAAGGAACCGCTCGAGCGGGCAAGGCGGGCGCTGGAATTGGAGCCGCACGGGGTGCTCGTTGCGCCACTCCGCATCGCTTTCCTGGTGCCGCGCGAGAGCGCAAAGGAATGCGTGCGCCGGTTGCACGCGGAATTCGTGGAAAGGAGCTGAAGCCCATGCCCGCGAAGACCAGCGGTCGAAAGAAGGCCTCGGAGCTCGAGCAAGTGCGGGCGCGGGTGGCCAAGGCGCTCGGTCTTTCCGAGGAGGAAGCGGAGCTGCGCGCTCTTCGCGAGCTCGAGGCGTCGCTGCCCGAACCGGCGGCGAAGAAGCCCGCCGCGCATCCGGCGCCATCCGGCGGTCCCTTGCCCCAGCGGCTCTACCTGCTGCTCGACGGGCGCGGCCTGGACGGCCGCGGGATGCCCGTGGAGGTGATCGATCTGCCGTGCGTCGTCGGCAGCGGCAAGAACTGCAGCGTCTGGATCAATTCGCCGCAGATCGAGACGAAACACCTGATGGTCACGCACGGCCAGGAAGGCTGGGTTGCCGAAGACATGAACACCGAGCACGGCACGTTCCTCGGCGACCGGAAGATCCACAGGCGCGTGCTCCAGCACGGCGACGAGCTGCGCCTCGCCGGATATCTCCGGCTGCGCGCGGAACTCCGTTAGATCGCGATCTCGGCGAGGTCCTCCGCCACGGTGATGCGCGGGTGGATCGACTTCGCCTCCTCCGCCAGGTTGTCCCCGTTCACGCTCGGCGAGAAGTGCGTCAGCACCAGCGCCGCTGCCTCCGCTTCCGCGGCGATCCGCGCCGCCTCCACGCCGGTGGAATGGCCCCGCTCGTGCGCGAGCGCCGCCCGGGCGTCCTCGTACGTTGCCTCGTGCACCAGAGCATCCACCCCGCGTCCGAGCTCGACGGAAGAGGGGCAGGGGACGGTGTCGAGGGCGTAGGCCATCGACGCTCCGGGCTGGCGCGGTCCGACCAACCCCTCCGGCCCCACCACGCGCCCGTCCGGCAACGTCACCGCCCGTCCTGCCTTCAAGTCCGCAAGCAAGGGTCCGCGCGGCACTCCCGCGGCGTCGGATCGCGAGACATCGAGCGTGCCGGGCCGGTCGGGCAGCGCCACCCGGAACCCATACGTCGGGACCCGATGCGCCAGCGGCCGGCTCTCGACGAGAAACTGCGAGCCCTCGATGCGGACCTCGCCGCCGTTTCCCTGCTGCTCGAGAACCCGCACCTCCATGTCGCCGGTGCCGAGCGAACCAGCGCGCTCCAGATGCTGCAGCAGCGCCGTGATGCCCGGGGGGCCCGCGACAACCAGGGGTCGCTGCCTGCCTTCCAACCCCAGCGTTCCGAGGAGCCCCGGAAGGCCGTTGAAGTGGTCGCCATGCAGGTGCGTGATCAGCACCGCATCCAGGCGGGAGAGCGAAAGCCCCGCGCGCAGCGCCGCGATCTGCGCTCCTTCGCCGCAGTCGCAGAGGACCCACGCGCCCTCGGTGGCGACGGCCAGCGCGGAGGCGCCGCGCAGGAGCGTAGGGCGGCCGGCGCTGGTGCCGAGCGGGACGAGCTTCAGCCTCACCCGTGCTCCAGCACGACCGCGCCCCGCCCCTGGAACCGCAGGCGGTCGCCGCGCAACTCCGAGCCGCCGGAGTCGAGCAGCGGACGCCACCGGCCCTCGGGCAACTTCGCCTCCGACGGTTTCGGGTCGAAGGCGGCGACGACGAGGAGCGGACCGCGCCGCATGAGCAGCGTCTTTCCCTGCGCCGACGCGCGCACGCCCTGGCGCGAATCGTTCTGGAGCACCGGGTGGTCGCGGCGCAGCCTCAAGAGCGCCCGGTGCCAGCGCAGCGCTTCCTCGTCCTTGCGCGAGCGATCGATCCGGCTGCGCCGGAACGTCTCCTCCCCGAACGGATCGGGCACGTCGCTCCAGGCAAAGCCCTTGAATTCCTCCTGGCGCCCCTTGCGCACAGCCTCGACCAGGGCCGGGTCGGTATGCGAGACGAAGTACTGGAACGGCTCGCGAGCCGCCCATTCCTCTCCCTGGAAGTAGAGCGGCAGCGCCGGCTGGAGCGCCACGACGGCCGCTGCCGCGCGCACGCCTCCCACGTCGGTCAGCTCGGTGAGGCGCTCGCCGCGCGCCCGGTTGCCGACCTGGTCGTGGTTCTGCAGGCAGACGACGAAATGACGCGCTCGCAGATGCGCGGCTGGCGTTCCGTGCTTGCGCCCGAAGCTCGGCTTGTGCTGCCCCTCGTAGAACCAGCCGCGCTCGATGGCCGCGACCATCTTCGGCATCGGATCCTGGAAGTCGGCGTAATAGCCCTGCGACTCGCCGGTGAGCGCCACGTGGATGGCGTGGTGCAGGTCGTCCGCCCAGCTTCCGTCGAGGTGGTAGCGCTCGACGAGCTTCACGTCGTTGAGGTCGCTCTCGGCGATCACCAGCGCTCCCTCGGCGTGCACGACCTCCGCGATCTCCTGCAGGATGTGCCTGGGCGAGTCGTCGTAGATGCCGTGGATCGCATCCAGGCGCAGGCCGTCGAACCCACCCGCGGCGCGCGAAACCCAGCGCAGCGCGTTCTCGACGAAGTAGCGGCGCACGGGCGGAAGCGAGAAGTCCAGCGCGTCGCCCCACGGAGTCTTGTGCCTGGAAGTGAAGTACGGGCCATACTCGCCGAGGTAGGCGCCCTCCGGACCGAGGTGGTTGTAGACCACGTCCAGAAACGCGCTCAGGCCCACGGCATGCGCCGCGTCGACCAGTCGGGCCAGCGCCGCCGGACCACCATAGTCCACCTGCGCGGCGAACGGCGCGACGCCGTCGTAGCCCCAGTTGCGCGGCCCCGCGAACGCAGCGACCGGCATGACCTCGACAGCGGTGTAGAGCGCCTCCGCCAGCTCGGGCATGTAGCGCGCGGCAGCATCGGCGGTGCCCTCCACCGTGTAGGTGCCGAGGTGGATCTCGCAGAAGACCAGCTTTTCGAGGGGCACGCGCGCGCGCGCGGAGCGGGGCGCGATCTCCGCCAGATCCACGATCTCGCTCGGCCCGTGCACGCCCTGCGGCTGCAGCAACGAAGCGGGGTCGGGCCGTTCGCGTCCATCCGGGAAGCGGTAGAAGTAGCGTGCGCCCGACCGGACGCCGTCCGCGCGTCCGGTGAAGTAGCCCTCGGCGTCGCGCCGCAGCGGCACCGTCGGTCCACCGAGAACGTTCGCGGCGAGCGCGTCGACCTTCGGCGCCCAGACGCGAAAGTGTGTGCCGGCCGCATCGGGAACCGCTCCGAGCCAGGGCTTCCAGGTCATCTGCCAACGCTAGGGCGTATCCCGGAACCTGTACAGCCCACTGCATGGCCGCAAAGCCGCACCTTTCGGTGCAGCAGCGGCTACTTCGCGGGCCGCGGCTCGAACTTGAACGGATAGGCGATGCGCAACTTGCCGCCCGAATGCGGCTTGTCGAACTCGAATTTCCGCACTGCGGCCAGGACGCAGGCGATCAGCTCGCGGTCGGTGATCCCCTCGGCCGTCGCGCCGATCACTCTTCCGCTCGGCCCGATGTCGAACCGCGCGACCAGCTTTCCCTGCAGCGTCGGCCTTTCCTGGAGCCGCTTCTCGTAGCATTCGCGGATGGGTCCGCTGTTGTCGCGGATGTAGTCGCCGATCGTGCGGCGCTCGTCGCCCTGGGGGACCGGTGGTGGGGGTTCCTCCGCCGGGTCCTCGCTCTCCACCGTCATCGAGGCGCGCTTCGGAGGCGCGGTCTCCGGGCGGGGCTCCGCCGCGGATGCCGCGAATGCGAGCAGCGGGACCAGGAGCTGCAACCGTGCGCAAGCAGAGAGATTCCGCATCTTCCGGTGAGAGTAGGAGCATCACCCCGGATGGGTCAATTTTCCCCGGAATGCGCGGTGCGTCGCCGCAGGTTAGGTTTTCAGAGATGCGTAGGGCGCGCTTCTACATCCTCATCCTGGGTCTGACCCTGCTGCCGCAGGTCGTGGCGGCGTCCGATCTGGTGCGCTGGCTCGCCGCCCAAGGGCAGCTCGCCCTCGGCTTGTCCGTGCCGGGACTCCTGCTCGCGCTCAATCTCCCGATGCTCGCCGAGGTCCTCCGCCGGAAGAAGAGCGCGCGCCTCCCGCGGTTTCTCGCGGCGACGGTGCAGACACCCTGGACAGCCTTCTGGCTGGGCAGCCTCTTCTACGCGATCCTCCGCGCGGGCTGGACCGTCGCGCACCTCGGTCCGGCGCCGATGCCGGTGTGGCTCGCGCTCGCTCCCTTCGGGCTCGCGCTCTACGGGACGCTCTTCGGGGCGCGCGTTCTGAGGCGGGAGAGGGTCACCATCCCGGTCGCAGGCCTTCCCGGGGGATGGCGCGGTGTCCGGATCGTCCAGCTTTCCGATCTCCACGCCGGCCGCCACGTGACCAAGGAGCGGCTCCATGCCATCGCCCGCCGCGCTGCACGTCTGCATCCCGACGTGCTGGTCGTGACGGGCGACATCGTGCACAACTCCCCTGCCTTCGCGCGGCACGCGGCGGAGGCCATCGCTTCCATTCCCACCCGGTATGGTGCCTACGCCTGCCTGGGCAACCACGACTTCTGGGCGGGCCCCGACGCCGTCGAGGAAGAGCTGGAGCGGGCGGGGATCCGCGTCCTGCGCAACAAGGGCGTCCTGCTCGAGCGGGACGGGGACGGGCTCTGGCTGTGCGGCGTCGACGATCCCTGGAGCGGCCGGTTCGATCTGCGCGGGGCGCTTCGCGGACGCCCGGAAGGCACCGCTACCGTGCTGCTGTCGCATCAGCCGAACACCTGGCTGCGCGCGCAGGAGCTCGGAGTGGAGTTGCAGCTCTCCGGTCACACCCACGGCGGGCAGGTCGCGCTGCTCTGGCTGCACCGGTCGCTTTCGCTGGCGCGGCTGATCACGCCGTTCGTCGCCGGCCTGTACCGCGCCGGACGCAGCTACCTGTACGTCAACCGGGGGGCCGGGTCCGTGATGCCGATGGTCCGCCTCGGCGCCCGCCCCGAAGTCACCGAGCTGACGCTGACGACCGCCGAAGACACGAACGAAGACCTGGCGCTCGTTACGCCGTGAGAGCTTGATCTGCAGCCTTGGTAGAGTGACGGGATGCGGATTCGGTTGTTCGATCTGACTGACGCGGCGCGCGCCGCGGACGAGCGGCTGGTCCGCATGGATGCGCCGGCGCGTGATGAGCTGGCGAAGGAGGCGCAGCGGAGGGCGTCGGCGCTCGGGCTGATGCGCGGACCGACGCCGATCCCGCTGGTGCTGTCGCCCTGCGCGCTGCCGCGCGGCGAGATGGAGGCGCTCGGGCGCGGCGCGCGACTGATCACGAGCGCGCTGGTCAAGACTGCCCGGGAAGTGATCGAGCGCCACCCTGACAAAGCGCGCCTGCTCTTTCGCCATCTCTCGCCGATGGAGAGCGAGGCGCTGGCTACCCGCTCGCGCGAGGCGGAGGAGCTGCTCCATTCGCGCATCGACTGGTTCGTCGATCAGGACGGCAGCGTACGCGCGCTGGAGGTCAACGCCACCATTCCGGCCATGCAGGTGTACTCGGATGCCGCCGCACACGGCTGGGCGGAAGCGGTCGGTCCCCGCGGCGCAGGCGCGCTGCGCCGGAACCCGACCAACGCCGGTTGGCTCCTCGATGCGCTCGTCCAGGCCGCGGGCACGCGCCAGCATCCGCTTCGCGTGCAGATCCTCCACCGCGACGGAGATCCCCAGGTCACCGAGCTGCGGGCCCTCGCCTCGATGCTGCGGGAGCGCGGCATCGACGCGCGCACCTGCACGCCTGCCGACGTCGTCCTCGACGGCGATCCTCACGGCGTCCTTTACCGCCACCTGTTCGCGCGTTACGTGGATCCGGCGTCGCCGCTGGGCCGGGCCTTCCTCGATCCGCGCAAGCACGGGATCTGGAACGCAGTCGATGGATGGCTGGAGACGAAGGGACTGTTCGCCGAGCTGTCACTGCAGGCCGAGCGCGCACAGTTCCTCACCCGCGAAGAGCGCGCGGCGGTCGCCGAGCTCGTCCCCTGGACGCGGCTGCTCGACGACATCGACGACGCGGCCTTGGGCGACGGCGATCGCTGCGTGTTGAAGAAATCGCACGACTACGGGGGCAAGAGCGTCGTGATCGGACGCGAGGTAGGCCCTGCCGCGTTCGGGCAGGCGCTCGCCCGCGCCCGCGCTGACGAGCCGGGAAGCTGGGTGGCGCAGGAGCTGGTGGACGCTCCAGCGATCGAGCGCTTCCTCTGCGTGGAGAGCGGAGCGCGCAGGCTCTCGCTTCACCTCGACATCAGCACGTATGCGTCGCTGATCCCGGGTGTGCCCGACGGCGGAAGCGTGTGCAGGGCCGCGCCCGGACGGGTCGTGAACATCGTCGGCGGCGGAGGCGTCGCGCCCCTCTTCGCCGACGACGTACTGGCGGAGCTGCTATGAGCTGCTGCGCTCGCGCGCCCGCCGCTGCGCGATCTCCTCGAGGAAGCTGACGGCCAGGAAGTGCCGCAGCCGGTCGATGCAGGGATAATCGGGGGCGTGGCAGAACTCTTCGTGGAACTGGCAGAGATTTCCGTGGCGGTCGCGGCAGAAGGCGTCGTATCCGCCTTCGTCGCACGGGTCGTCGATGTAGGCGGCGACTTTCGCGGTGCGCTCGGGTGTGACCAGCGGGCCGTCGTCGTTGGCGGCGGGGTTGGACTCGATGAGCACCTTTTCCGCCATTCAGGCCTCCAAAGACCCGCAGGAGTCTAACAGCATGAGTCCGCAGGTCACGTTCAAGAGCAACGAAGACAAGGCGCCCCAGGAGGAGGTCGATTCCGCGGGCAAACCGGTGGCGCCTGCGGCGCGCCTTTGTGACGCAGTGCGTGCGCCGTACACCCCCAGCCATGGGAGCGCGCCGTCGGCAATGCCACAGCCGCCTGTAGGCCTGGAGGACCTGGGCCCCGCGGCCGGATTGCGCGTGGTCGGGCCTGACCGCGAGAAGTGGCTGCAGGGGATGCAGAGCAACGATCTGGCCGCGGCGCCATATGGCGGTGCGGTGGCGGGCGCATTCCTCAGTGGGAAGGGACGGCTGGTGGCGCTCGGCCTTCTCTGGCGAAGGCGCGACGAGGTGATCGTCACGACCGACCCAGATCGCCTCGAGGCGCTGCGGGCGCACCTCGACAAGCTCCTGATCATGGAAGACTGCGAGATGCAGGAAGCGCCAGGGCTGCGCCGGCTGCGCTACTGGGTGGCCGACGTTCCCCCGCGCTCCGTTCCAGAACACATCGCCGGCAGTCCGCAGCCGCTCGGGTTCGAGCTCCTCCTTCCCGAGGCGGAAGCGCAGTCGCTCCTGGAGACGTTGCGCGATCGTCCCCGGCCGGACCTCGCCGAAGCGTGGCGCATCGCCGCTGGCGTTCCGAAGTGGGGCGCGGAGCTCGACGAAGAAACGACCCCGGTCGAGGCGGGCCTCGACGTACTGCTCTCGTTCAGCAAGGGATGCTATGTAGGGCAGGAGGTCGTGGCGATGGCCACGTATCGCGGCCGCGTGGCGTGGAACCTGGTGCGGCTGGAGGTCAAAGGACCGGCGCCGGTTCCAGGCAGCAAGCTGAGCGCCGGGGGGAAGGGACGCGTGACGTCGTCGACGCAGGTCGGCGGGACCGCGCTGCTGCTCGGCTACGTTCACAAGGAGCTGATCGTTCCGGGATCGGCGGTGCAACTCGAGGACGGCCGGACGGCGAACGTGCTCGGATTGCCGTATGCGTCCTTGCCTGGCGCGGGAGTATGCGCATGAAGATCCTCGCTGCGATCCACGATCTGATGTTCTCGTCGAAGGTCAATGTGGCCGCGGGCGGCCGCCCCATCACCTGGATGAAGCGGGGCACCAAGGTCGTCGACGAGGTCGCTCGCGAGAGGCCCGACGTGCTGCTCATCGATCTCGCGTCCCCGCAGCTCGATGCCGTGAACGCGATCCGCGAGATCAAGAAGGCGGGAAACGTCACCGTCATCGGGTACGTCGACCACACCCGGGAGGACGTGATCGCAGCCGCGCGCGCAGCGGGTTGCGATCAGGTGATGAGCAAGGGCGAATTTGCCCGCCGTCTTCCCGAGCTCCTTGCAGGGATCTAAAGGAAGACTGCGGCGATCGCGTCCGGTCCCTCGTCGCGGGGGACTTCGGGCCCGGCGAGCACCAGTCGCGCGGCGGTCGCCGTTCTCACCCGCGTGGCAGCGGCATCGACCTCGCGCAGTGTGGCGCTGGGGCGCAGGCGGCAGCTCACGAGCACGTCCCGCGCGTCCTGCAGCGAGCTGTCCAGGGAGGCATCGTCCCAGAGGTGGAGCAGAGCGAGGCGCGTCCGGAGCAGGCCGTGGATCTCGCGCGGGTCGACGCCGATCAGCCCGAACACCGCGAGCGGCTCGACGATGCAGCGCACCGCGTCGGTCCACGAAGCCGCGCCGACCGGCTGCATCAGACAACCGCCGATCTGTTGGGCCGCACGTTCCAGCCGATGACGGGCGCGGGGTCCGGGGAGGACTGGGATGGAGGGCAGGACCACGGCGGCCTCTCCTCCGCCGCGCCGCCTGAGGATGCTCGCCGCCTTGACCGCTGCCGCGAGCGCGGGTTCATGTCCGTTCTCCGCGAGCAGGATGAGCAATGAGCCGGCCTCGGCCCGCTTGAGCCGGCGGAACAGGTCGTCGCCGTAGGACAGCATGTCGCAGGCCAACGCGGTCGCGTCGAGCTGCGTCAGTGCCTGGCTCGAGCCCCCACCTAATGCGACGATGCTGGCGACTGGCTGCATGTAGGGATTGGTAGCACCCCTCGGTTCCCGCTGAAAGCCCCCCTCATGGGAAACTGCTCAAATGCAGATCGATCGGGGAGATCTCGACGCAGCCGTTTCACGCCGGATCGTCGACGCGGACCAAGCGGCCGCGCTCTGGCGGTTCTTCGGTGAGCGGCATCCGGCGCGGGCCCGCTTCACCGGCTTGAACGTCGCGTATTTCTTCGGCGCCTTGGTGGTGATCGGGGCGATGGGCTGGTTGATGACCCTCGGTTTCCAGAGGATGGGACCCTGGGCGGTCTGCGCCACCGCGGTCGCATACGGCGCGGCTTTCACGGTGGCGGGGGACAGGCTCTGGCACAGCGGCGATCTGAAGATTCCGGGCGGCCTTCTCTACACGATGGCCGTCTGCATGACGCCGCTCGCCATCTGGGGTTTGGAGACCGCCACCGGCTTCTGGGCGGCCGGCAACCCAGGCAACTATCGCGATTTCTACCCGTTCATCCGGGGCAGCTGGATCTGGATGGAGGCCGGCACCGTCGTCGTCGCCCTTCTGGCGCTGCGGAGGGTGAAGTTCCCGTTCCTGGTCGCTCCGGCGGCCGTCGCGCTCTGGTTCATGTCGATGGACTTCGCCGCTTACCTCGCCGGCGATCGCCACTGGCAGCTCGCGCTCGGGCAGCGGGTATCGATCACGTTCGGGGTCGCGATGCTCTTCGTCGCCTATCTCGTCGACCACCGCTGTACCTGTTCGGCATGACCGCGCTCTGGGGCGCGATCACCTCGATGGACAGCGGGAGCGAATGGCGCCGGTTCCTCTACTGCCTGCTCAACCTCGCGTTCATCGCCATCAGCGTGCTCCTCCGGCGCCGCGTGTTCCTCCTCTACGGCGCCATCGGCGTGAACGCTTACCTGGTGCGGCTCGCCTGGACCGTCTTCAAGGACTCCATGCTCTTTCCCTTCGCGCTCACTGCGCTCGGCCTTTCGGTGATCGCGGTGACGGTGAAGTACCAGCGCAATCGTCAGGCCGTCGACGCGCGGCTGCAGTCCTGGGTGCCGGAGTGGGTCCGCGAGCTGCTGCCGCGCACGCGTTTCGCCAAGGGCGATCTTCAGTACTTGTAGAACCCCTCGCCGGTCTTCTTCCCCAGCTTGCCCGCCCGCACCATCCGCCGCAGGAGCTGCGGCGGACGGAACCGCTCGCCCAGCTCGACTGCGAGGTGCTCCGCGATGGCCAGCCGCACGTCGAGCCCGACCTGGTCGGTCAGTTTCAGCGGGCCCATCGGATGTCCATAGCCGAGCTCGATGGCGCGATCGATCTCTTCCGCCGAGGCGACGCCCTCCTCGAGCATGCGGATCGCTTCCATCGCCAGCGCGATGCCGAGGCGGCTGGTGGCGAATCCGGGAGCGTCGCGCACCACCACCACTTCCTTTCCCAGTCGCGCACCGACGGCGCGCGCCGCGGTCACCACCATCGGATGCGTGCGCTCCCCCTGCACGATCTCCAGCAGCTTCATCGCCGGGACCGGATTGAAGAAGTGAAGCCCGATCACGCGCTCGGGCCCCTTGGCCGCGGCGGCAATGGCGGTGATGGGGAGCGCCGACGTATTGGTCGCGAGGATCGTCTCCGGGCGAGTCGCGCGCGACAGCCGGGCGAACAGCTCCTTCTTGAGCTGCAGCTCCTCGGGTGCCGCCTCGACGATCAGGTCTGCATCGGCCGCCTCCGCGTCGAGGTCGGAGGCGACCGCCAGTCGCCGCAGCGCCTCCTCCCGCTCCTGGGCGGTGCAACGTCCCTTCTCGACCGCGCGTCCGAGCGAATCCGCGACGCGCTCCACGGCGCGCTGCGCGGCGCCGGGCGCCACGTCGAAGAGCGCCGTCTTGTAGCCGGCGCGCGCGGCCACCTGGGCGATGCCACTTCCCATCGTCCCGGCGCCGACCACCAGGACGCGCTGGACGTCGATGGCCATCAGACGTTCCCGAAATAGATGCCGCGGCCCTTGTCGATTGCGCTCTCGAGCAGCGGGTCGAGCCGCGAGAACAGATCCTCCCAGATATCGGCCAGACTCGGGTCCTTGCCCAGGCGCGCCCGGGCCGCCGCGATCATCTCCTCGAGATCTTCGGCGCTGGCGAATACCTGGTTTGCCCGCGCTTCCGTCGCTGGCTTGGCGCTCAGCTCATCCCTGGCGGCGCGCAGGACCTCGCGCAGGTCGCGCGTCTGTTGCGACGTCAGCGGCCGCTCGTTGACCAGCGGGTCCATCAGCGCCTCGAGCCGCGCCCCGGCGCGCGGACAATGCTGCCGGAGCTGGTAGAGAAAGATCGCCCAGTCGCCGCGCGAGCAGAGCCGCTCCGCGGCTTCCCAGGGATGCTCGCGCAGCCAGCGCTCCCATTCGGCATCGCCCCAGAGTCTGAAGCCGTCCGGCGGCGCGACGCTCAGATAGACAGACACGGCGAACGTCTAGCACTTCCGCGATTACCGCGCCTGCCCTCGGCCGCTGGTCGCGTGAGGACCGCCGCCGCGGCCGCCGCCATGCTCTCCGCCGCCGCCGCTCGGAGCTGCGCGAGGAGCGCCTGAAGGCGAACCGCTTCTCGGCGCCGTCGACGGACGGGCGGGAGCCGCGCGAGGGCCCCCGGTGGGAACGGGGCGCGCAGCGCCCGTGCGGGCCCGCGGTTGCACCGGCGACCGCATCGCGCCGTCGCGCGGGCTGGACGTCATCGTGGTCGGCCGCGGACGGACCGCCTGCGCTACGGCGACCGGCCGGATCTGTTGCCCGGTGGCCCGCGCCACGCTGGCGACCGGGGGTCCGAAGGTGCCGCCGCGCGCGACCGTCGCATGCGGGCCGGTCAGCGGCCGGGCCTGCGTCACGACCCCGTAGGTGCGCTGCGACGGGATCGCCACCGCCGCGATGGGCCGGGTGAAGTGCGTCTCGGAGACCGCAACCCAGGCGGGATGGCGATAGCCGAACGCGATTCCGGCGGGACCCAGGGGGCACCAGGATACGTATCCTGCTCCGTACCGCCAGGAAACCCAGGCGGGCGCCCAGACGGCGCCGGGGATCCAGTACCAACCGACCCCGACGCCCCAGTTCCACCGGCCATAGTGGTACGCCGCCCACCCCCAGGGATCGTCGGAGACGAACGTCCAACCCCAGTCGGTCAGCACCCAGCGGCCGTAGTAGTAGGGGCGCCAGCCCCAGCCCACGGCCGGTACCCAGACGCGGCCATACGGCGCCACGAACGTCCAGTACCCGTACGGCGACAGCCGTTCGTAGAAGACGGCCTCGCTCGACACCTCGGTGCCGGCCGGTGGAGGAGGTTGCGCCTCGCTCTGATAGCTCTGGTAGTCCGGGTTCGCCGCAGGCGGATAGGTGTCGGCCGGCGCCGGCGGTGGAGCTTCGACGCGCCGGTCGTCGCGGACCGCCTCGCGCTCGTAGATGCAGCCGGTGGCCGCGGCGGCGAAGGCGACGGTCATCAGAACGGTGAAACGACGCATGACGGCTCTCCTTGCGTCCTTGGACAGGCGTTCAGCCCAGCCGATTCAAGGACCGCCCGCAGTGTAAGGCAGCCACATGCCGGTGGCTCGTGCCAGGCGGGTGGAGAAGCGACCGCACGCCGGGCCGCCCGCTACTGCTTCAATGACGATATCCATGGGCGATGGGGAACCGCCAGCCTTCCCCAAACGCCCGCGCCGTGACGCGTAGCGCCGGCGCCGCCTGGCGGCGCTTGTACTCGCTCTGGACGACCAGCTTGAGAACGCGGCGCACCAGATCCTCGGGAAAGCCGCGCTCGATGAGCCGGCGCGCGCCGAGATGCTCCTCGATGTGGCCGCGCAGCACCTTGTCCAGTTCATCGTAGGGCGGCAGGGTATCCTGATCAGTCTGGTTCTCGCGCAGCTCTGCCGTGGGCGGACGATCGAGAATCCGCGCGGGGATCAGCTCCCCCCCACTCTGCCGATTGAGCCAGCGCGCCAGCGCGTACACCGCGGTCTTGGACAGATCGCCGATGGCGGCGAGCCCTCCCGCCATGTCGCCGTAGAGCGTGCAGAACCCGGTGGCCAGCTCGCTCTTGTTCCCCGTCGACAGCAGGAGGGCCCCCGTCTTGTTCGAGAACGCCATCAGCAGCATCCCGCGGATGCGTGCCTGGAGATTTTCCTCCGTCACGTCCGGCTTGCGGCCGGCGAAGAGCGGCGCGAGCGCGGTCAGGTACGCCTGGAAGATCGGCTCGATGGCGACGGCGTGGAACCGCACTCCGAGCCGCTTCGCGAGCGTCTCCGCGTCTTCGTTGCTCATCGACGCCGTATACCGGGACGGCATTGCGATGGTGGTCACGTTCTGCGCACCCAGTGCGCGCGCGGCGAGCACCGCCGTGAGCGCGGAGTCGATTCCGCCGGAGAGCCCGAGCACCGCGCTCTTGAATCCCGTCTTCAGCGTGTAGTCGCGGATGCCGAGCGTGAGCGCGTCGGCCAGGTCGCGGCAGGCCTCGTCGGAGAAGTCCGCCTCGTACGCCGCCACGACGGCGAGCGCTCCCGCCGGGGTCTTCGCGGTCTGATCGGAGATCACCGACTCTCCGGAAGTTCGCGATCGCTCGCGCCCTGCACGCGGCGCGCCGGGGACGAGCTCGTCGACGACGAGATCCTCGACGAAGGCGGCGGCCTCACGCTGCACTTCACCGTTCGCGCGCACGAGCAGCGAGCGACCATCGAAGATCAAGGAGTCGTTGCCTCCGACCAGGTTGCACATCGCGATCGGGAGCCCGTGCCTCCGCGCGGCGGCGCCCAGCATCCTGCGCCGGATCTCCGGCTTGCCCACGGCGTAGGGCGAGGCGGAGACGTTGACGATCATCTCCGCTCCTCGCGCGACCAGCTCCTCGACGGGGTCGCGCAGGTACCGCGGCTCCTTCCAGAACTGCTTGTCGTTCCAGAGGTCCTCGCAGATGGAGACGCCCAACCGCGTCCCCGCCACCTCGACCAGCGGTCCCGACTCCGGCGAGGGATCGAAGTAGCGACCTTCGTCGAAGACGTCGTACGTCGGCAGCAGGCACTTCCGGACGATGGCGGCGACGCGACCGCCCTGGATGAGAGCGACGGCGTTGTACAGGCCGGCGCCGGCGCCCCGGTGGCGCTCGGGAAATCCAACCAGCGCCGGAATGCGATCGAACACGGCATTGGTCGACAGCTCCTCCAGCACGGCCCGGCAACGATCGACGAACTCACCCAGCTCGAGGAGGTCTTTCGGCGGGTAGCCGCAGAGCGCGAGCTCGGGAAAGAGCACGAGCTGCGCGCCCTTTTCGGCGGCCCGGGTCGCGTTCTCCAACATGCGGACAGCGTTCGCCTCGAACGCGCCTACCGTCGTATCGATCTGCGCCAGCGCGATTCTCACGCCGGGTCCGTAACGCCCGCGAGGTCCCGCGTCAATTGGCGGCCGTCGGCCTGTACGCTTCCGAAAGGCATCCGCCGTGGTACATCCCCGCTGTGCACGACGATCTGAAGCAACGTAAGTCGCAGCACCTCGACCTGGTGCAACGGCCCGAGGTCGAGCCGGAGAGCGCCGATCCGCTGTTCTCCTGCGTGCGCCTCGTTCACCGGGCGACGCCCGAGCTCGCGCTGGCCGACATCGATCTTTCCGCCGGGCTGTGCGGCAAGAGGTTGCGCGCGCCGCTGATGATCGTGGGAATGACGGGAGGGACGGAGCGCGCCGGCCGGATCAACCGCGACCTGGCCGCGCTGGCGGAAGAAGCAGGCGTCGCGTTCGGCGTCGGATCGATGCGCATCCTCCTCGACCAGCCGGAGCTGCTGCCCACGTTCGCCGTCAAGCCCGCAAAGCCTCCGCTCCTGGTCGCGAACCTCGGGGCGCAACAACTGGCCCAGCGCGGCACGGGAGCAGCGCTGCGATTGGTCGAGATGCTTGCCGCGGACGCCATAGCGATCCATCTCAACGCCGCGCAGGAATTGGTGCAGACGGAAGGAGATCGCGACTTCCGCGGATGCCTCGACGCGATCGGGGCGCTGGTTTCGGCGATCGGCGCGCAGAGGGTGATCGTGAAGGAGACGGGCTGCGGGATTGGCCCAGCCGTCGTCCGGGAGCTGGCGGCGCGCGGCGTCGGCGCGGTGGACGTCAGCGGCGCTGGCGGCACGAGCTGGCCCAGGGTCGAGCAGCTTCGCGCCAAGGACCCGCAGGCGCGGGCTCTCGGCGAGCTTTTGAGCGACTGGGGAATCCCCACGGCCGCCTGCATCGCCGCAGCTCGCAGGGTTGCTCCGCAGATGCAGATCGTCGGTTCCGGCGGGCTGCGCTCCGGTCTCGACGCGGCGCGGGCGCTGGCGCTCGGCGCCGACGCGGCCGGCTTTGCGTTGCCGCTGGTGCGAGCGCATCACCAGTCGGGGATCGAAGGGGCGCGGGCGGAGCTCTCCGGTATGCTCGACGCGCTCCGGGCAGCGTTCCTGCTCAGCGGAGCTGGCGACGCGGCGGCGCTTCGCGCCTCGACGCCGGTGATCCTCGATCCGCTCAGGACCTGGATCGAGGGCCTCGGGGGATGACGCGCGGGCGCGCCCCGGGCAAGGTCCTGCTGCTCGGCGAGCACAGCGTCGTCTACGGGCATCCGGCGCTGGCGGCTTCGATACCCCGCTACGTGACCGTTGATCTGACGCCGGCGGCGGAGACGCGCATCGAGCTGCCCGGCGGCATGCAGACGCCGTTTCCGCTGCTGGAAGCGGTGCAGGCGATGGCGCGCGAGGCTGGGTTTCAGGGAAACTTCTACGCGCGGCTCCAGAGCGAGATCCCGCTCGGCAGTGGCCTGGGCAGCTCGGCTGCGCTGGGTGTCGCCTTGGCGCGCGCGTTGAAACCGGCGTGCACGGTCGAGGAGGCAGCGGCGCTGGCGATGCGCATCGAGCGGGTGCTGCACGGAGCGCCCTCCGGCGTCGATCCCGCTGCGTGCGCGCGCGAAGGAGTGATCTTCTTCACGCGCGGCCAGCCGCCCCGTGTGGAGGCAGTCCGGGGTTCGGCGTTCATCGCCATCGCGCTGAGCGGGATCGCGCGCGGGACGCACAGCACCGTGATGCCGCTCGCCGAGCGCCGCAAGACCGATGCGCGCATCGATCCACTGCTCGCGCGGCTCGGCGGTCTGGCGCGGGAAGGTCGCGCCCTCTTCGAGCGCGATGACCTCGTCGGTCTCGGAGCGGCCTTCGACGACGCGCACGCCGTCCTCCGCGATCTGGGGGTGTCCTGCCCGGAGTTGGAGGAGACGGTCGCCGCGCTGCGGCGGGCCGGCGCCCTGGGCGCGAAGCTCACCGGCGCGGGAGGCGGCGGCGCCGCGATCGGACTCGCGCGCGACGAGGCGAGCGCGAGGGAAATCGCGGCGCACACGGGAGGTTTCGCGGTAGAGGTCGGCGCGTGAAAGCGACGGCCGCAGCGCACGCGAACATCGCGCTCGTCAAGTACTGGGGCAAGCGCGACGATGCCCTGGTCCTGCCCGAAGCGGGCTCGCTCTCGGTTGCGCTCGACAAGCTTCTCACCACCACGACGGTGGCGTTGGGGGAGTCCGACGCCGACTCGTTCACGCTCGACGGCCGTCCGGAGGATCCACGGCGCGCCCGCGCGCTGCTCGACGCGGCAGGAATCCGGCAGCGCGCCCGGATCGACTCACGGAACGAGTTTCCCACCGCCGCCGGACTCGCCTCGAGCGCGAGCGGGTTCGCGGCGCTGGCTGTCGCCGCTTGCGCGGCGGCAGGCTTGCGCAAGTCGCCCGAGGAGCTTTCGGCGCTGGCGCGGCTGGGCAGCGGGTCCGCGGCCCGCAGCGTCCCCGGCGGCTGGGCGGTCTGGGAACGCGAATCGGCGCGGCAAGTGTTCCCGCCCTCGCACTGGGATCTGCGCTTCTGCATCGCCATTTGCGCGGCCGGCGCGAAGCCGATCGGCTCGCGGGACGGAATGCGGGCCACGCGGGAGACGTCCCCTTATCACGCGGCGTGGATCGAGCAGTGCCGGCGCGATCTGCCCGCCGCGATCCATCTGCTCAAGGCGCGCAATCTGTCCGGCCTGGGCGCGCTGGCCGAGCGGAACGCGCTGCGGATGCACGCGGATGCGCTCGCGGCCGATCCGCCGATCCTCTATTGGCAGCCGGTCACCGTCGCATGCCTGCTCGCATTGCGCGAGCTGCGCGCCTCCGGCCTGGAGGCTTGGGCGACGATCGACGCCGGACCGCACGTCGTCGCCATCTCTTCGCTCGCGGACGCCGCCGCCGTCGAGGCGCGGCTCCGCGGCGTGCCGGGCGTAGCCGATGTCCTCGTCTGTGCACCGGCGGGTCCTGCGCGCGTGGTCTCATGACCGTCAGGCTCGAGGCGTGCGGCAAGGTCTTCCTCGCCGGCGAGTACGCCGTGCTCGATGCCGGACGGCCGGCGCTCGTGGTCGGAATCGACCGCAAGTTGCATGCGATCGCCGATCCGTCTCCAGGTCTACACATTCTGCATTCCCCCACCGGCGTCGCCTGGGACAGCGGGCGGGCGCCGCCGGAGCTGCGCTTCGCCGCGCGCGCCGCAGAGCTTGCGCGTGCGTTCTGCGCCACGTCCGCCGGCGTCCGTATCGTTTTCGAGGACGATCTCGGCGTTCCGGGACGCAAGCTCGGCCTCGGGGGGAGCGCCGCGGCCTGTGTTCTTGCGGTCCGAGCCGTCTGCGCGGTCGTCGGACGGAAGACTGCCGATGCGGAAGTGCTTTCCCTCGCCCTCGCCGCACATTGGGCGGAGCAGGACGGCTCTGGAAGCGGCGCCGACGTGGCCGCAGCCGCGCTCGGCGGAGTCCTCGAAGTCCGATCGCGCATTCCCTGGCGTTCGGTGGAAGAGGTGATGGCGATGCCAGCCGCGCAGATCGCCTCCTCGCGGCCGCTCGAAATCCGGCGGGTTCGCGTTCCGCCCGATCTGCGGTTGCTCCTGGCCGACGCCGGCGCGCCGGCGAATACGCGCTCGCTGGTCCGTGACGCGCGCAGGTTCGCGGAGGGCGATCCGCAGGGATGGGCAAAGCGCGCCGGCGAGATCTCCGCCGCTGCAGAACAGCTGCGGGACGCGCTGGAGTCTGGCGACGCCGGGTCCGCGCTCGCCGCCGTCCGCAGCGGCGCCGCCGCCATGGCGGCGTTGGGCGAGGACGCGCAGGCGCCGATCGTGACGCCGGAATTGGCGCGGGCGTGCGCGCTGGCCTCCGCAGCCGGCGGGGCAGGGAAGCCGAGCGGCGCGGGCGGCGGAGACTGCGCGGTGATCGTCGCGTTTGGCGATCAGGCACGCGACCGGGTCGAATCGGCGATGCGCGCGCATTTTCCGGTCCTCCGCATCGCTCCCGCATGACCGTCGCGGTGCTGCTCGCGGCCCAGCTGACACGGCTGCCGCAGCTCCTCGAGGCGCCGCCCGCGGCGTATCCGCCCGAGCGCCTCGCGCGCGGAGAGACCGCCGACGTCGCCTGCAGCGTCGACATCGACGAGCACGGCGCCGTGACGCAGGTCGTGGTCGAGCAACCCGTCGCGCCGGACTTCGATGCCGCGGCGGTCGAGGCCATCCGGCGCTTCCGTTTCTCGTCGGCGGAGATCGACGGCCAACCGGCGGCGGTCCGGATTCGCTACGTGTACCACTTCGTCGTCGAGCAGGAGCGCGTGGAGCAGCCTCGCGGGGCCAGAGGGACGGTCAAAGGAACCGTGGTGGAGGCGGGCACCCGCAGGCCGATTGCCGGTGCTGAGGCCGTCGACGATACGGGAGCGCAGGCCGTCGCGGATGCGCAGGGGCGATATTCGTTCGAGACCTCGCCCGGTCCGCGCAGGGTGACGGTATCGGCGCCAGGCTTCGACAACCGTCAGATCGACGTCGTGGTCGTCGAGGGCGGAGCCGTCGAGGCGCGACGCGTCTGGCTGCACCGGACCGCCGTCGGCGACCTCCAGGCGACCATTCCGGGGGACAAACCGCACGACGCTCCCACGCGGCGCACGCTCACGCACGACGAGCTGGTGAACGTCCCCGGCAGCCTCAACGATCCCATCCGCGCGGTGCAGAACCTGCCGGGCCTGGCGCGGGCGCCATTCCTCGGCGGAGCGCTGCTCGTCCGCGGGAGCCCGCCGCAGGACACGGGAACCTATCTCGACGGACACCGGATCCCGCAGCTGTACCACTTCCTCGGCGGCCCCTCGGTCATCAACG